>ERZ825896.318-NODE-318-length-65360-cov-3.580982_pt1 | contig 65360 bp, 56 predicted proteins | sample MGYA00519858_ERZ825896 | MGnify/ENA primary metagenome ERZ825896 (study PRJEB31778, sample SAMEA3449214) | human gut metagenome | biome: human gut; feature: human-associated habitat; material: faeces | place: United Kingdom | collected 2010/2012 ... | reverse complement strand
AGCCCGTTATCGAAGAAGGCCAGACCAAACGCACCGGGACCGGCGTGGGTGCCGACCACCGAACCGATTTCCGCCCGGCGCACCTCCTTCCCGCCGAGAAAACCGCCGATCGTCTGCTCCAGCTCCGCCATCTTCTCCGGTGCGTTGGAGTGCCCCAGATGAATGGCGCCGCCGCCGTATTCTTCTTTAAGTTTTTCGGCTATCCATGCCATAGCGGCTTTCTGGCCGCGGGTCTTATGGATGTTGACGACCTTTCCGTCCTCGATGGTGACCAGCGGCTTGATGCCCAGCAGGGTGCCCACCGCTGCACCGGCAGAGGACAGACGGCCGCCGAGTTTCAGGTATTTCAGGTCGTCGATCACCGCGTACAGCCGCAGGCGCGGCGCCAGGCCGGTTTCGACCCGCTCGTGAATTTCCCGGGCAGACATCCCCTCATCCCGCATACGGCAGGCTTCATATACCAGAAGCCCAAGCGGGAAGGTGACGTTCCGGGTGTCGGCCACGTAAACCGGGGCGTCCGGGAAGGCCTCCCGCGCCATGCAGGCCGAATGGTAGGTGCCGCTGAGCTCCTTGGAAATCGGCAGCACCACGATCTCGTCGCCCGCTTCCACCAGGGGAGCATACGCCTCTTCAAACCGTCCGGGAGGAATCTGCGCCGTTTTCGGCAGGACATCGGATGCGGACAACCGCGCATAAAATTCCTGCGCGGTCAAATTTTCCCCTTCCACAAAACATTCATCCCCGAAAAATACCTGCAGCGGGATTTTGATAATATCCAGCCGGGCGCACTCCCCGGCGCTGATATCGCAGGAACCGTCAGCAATGATCCGTACAGCCATCGGATAGCCTCCTTAAAATACTTTGATAATCAAAGTAATTGTCGATTACCGAGTATAGCACCGGATGGCTGTTTTGTCAATACAGGGATGTCCGCAGCGGAAAGGAGGGGACGAAAGGCCGCAGCGGTGCGGGCCTGCACACGGAACGGCACGGCGTCGGGAAAGTTATTTTGCCGGAAAACCGCCCCCGCGCTTTTCCAACAGCAGCTGTTCCTTATTCGGACGGCTGTCGTCGAGCAGAAAAGGCGCCCAGCGATGGCTGCCGTCGTCCGCTTCCTGCGCGCAGGCCGGCAGGGCGGACAGATAAGCGGCGATACGCTCTTCGACCGGCTTTTCACAGGCTTCCGGGCCGAATCGCCGCACGATTGCGGTCAGCTCATACACCGGCAGGCCGATCGCGTGTGTTTCCACGTGAACCGCCGCGCAGGCCTGGCCAACGGCATGGCACAGCGCGATATCCTCCGGGGAGGTGAGCTCTTTGGCCGCCTGATGCGCCTGCAGCAGCGCTTTTTTGGCGATCGGCATTTTCACTTCGCCGGCCGCCCAGCGCCGGCAAAGCTCCACCGCCTGCTGCGGGCGGTCTTCCTGCGGCAGATGTGCCCGCAGTATGGCGAGCGGGCGTTGTACGCAGCGGAATGCCCACAATACCAGCGTGCGGTGCCTGTGCTGCCGGATTTCGCCGAGCAGCTCCTGCAGGCACGGGCTTTCCCGGCTGAACAGGATCTGGTTATGCCGGCTCAGCCGGCGGCGGACGTCCTCCATCCACATGTCCATCGCAGGATGCTCCTTTCCATTTTGAAGAAATTTTCATTTTACCGCAAAGCCGGACAAAGGGCAAGGGCGATGCGGAAAAATTTTGCGGTCATTTCCGCGCGCGGTCTGCATATACTGGGAGTGTGGTTCGCACGGCAAAAAGATTTTCTGTAAAAAATGGTATTTAGATCTTGACAATCGGCGCCGGTGTTAGTATACTGATACACGCGCTCTACTGAGAGGCGCAGATATGGCGACATAGCCAAGTGGTAAGGCATGGGTCTGCAAAACCCTGATTCCCCAGTTCAAATCTGGGTGTCGCCTCCAAAAGAAAGGGCTCCCACCTCTGGTGGGAGCCCTTTCTTTTGCGGGGAGCGTTCCGGATTTGAACTGGGGTTCAACATCTGGGTGTCGCCCTTGATAAGGACGGCCGTGCCGAAACGGCAGGCACCTCTGCCTTTCGGCACATGACGTAGCTAACGCCAATGCTGATGGTGTGAGCCCGCGGGCACATGAGCGAGCATCCTGTCATTTCACGTTTCCTTGCCCTCCCACCGCCGATATGCTATCCTATATCCAAAAGTGGTGATTCTATGGATTTTGTTATGGATTGTTTAGTAGAAGGATTTCTTGAGTTGTTTGGGGAAGGTTTTGTTTACTTGTGCTCAGCTTTTGTTCCAAATAAAAATATCTCCGAGAGAGCCCATAGAATCATTGGTATAGTGGTTTTATTTGTGTCTCTGGCCCTTTTTGTTGGATTGATAGTTGGTATTTTTCTACTTGTTGAAACGAACGGTCAAAGCTTTTGGGGTTGGTTGCTTATTTCTTTGAGTGTGATATATATTGTCGGCGGAATTGCTTTAAAAATATTTTCTCATATGAAAAAATAGTATTTGATTTTATGAAAAGTATTAAACGGCAGAAATTATTGAAAATACTGGCTTTTTCGCAGATTGAGGTACTCAAAACAGCAATGATTTTCGCTTTGGTGCCTAAATGGTGCCCGGATTTCTTATGGTGATATAAAACCATACAAGCAGATATAAGGGAATACCATACTATTCGAGGACGAAAGCACTCGTTGCTTTCGCCCTCTTGTCTTTCTCATAAGCAGGGGCAAACGCACTTGTCAATGTCGGGCGAAGCCCGTTCATCTCGATCGTTGACGAGGGTGGCTGACTCTGCCATTGCGCACGGAACAGTTATGATAGAAAATGAATGCTATAATGTATATATCGAAAATATGTGGAGGATAAGAAATTGAAAATTATAGAGGTAAAAGACAGAACTACATCGTTGATAGAACAGCTACTGGTAGTGTGGGAGAGCTCTGTAAAGGCAACACACCTCTTTCTATCAGAGAACGAAATAGAAAACATTAAGAAGTATGTACCACAAGCATTAAAAGAAATACCTCATTTAACTATTATAGAAAACGACAATCAAATTCCTGTGGGGTTTATGGGTATTGTAGAGCAGCATCTTGAAATGCTCTTTATCTCTCACGAAGAAAGAGGAAAAGGATTAGGTAAAGAATTGCTTAAATATGGGATAGAAAAATATTCGGTTAATGATTTAGCAGTTAATGAACAAAATCCTCTTGCTAAAGGTTTCTATGAACACATGGGATTTGAAGTTTATAAAAGAACAGAGTGTGATGAACAAGGCAATCCGTATCCACTTTTATATATGAGATTAGATTGATAAACTACGATTTGCTAAAGGGTTTGGGATATTCCCAATAAGTGATTTTTAGCAGGGTTTCGCAAAGCGAAACCCTGCTTTTTTGTATAGGCGTTCCGGATTTGAACTGGAGTTCAAGTAACCCGGCTCCTGATTTTGCAAATGCAACCGCCTTTGGCTTTGCCTCAAGGGGAACGGGAGCACCAGTCCCCGGAGAGACCGCGGGAGAATATGGGTTGAATCTAGAGGGACAATCTGCTATACTATTTGATATATAATTTGCAGATACGGATGTATGCCGAACGCGGATTTGAATGCAAAGGAGCGCCAAGAGATGCATGTGACCCTGCTGACCTATACCCCTGATCCGGAACGGACCGTAGCCTGTGCGGCCCGTCTTTGCTATTCCCCGGCCGGCATCGATGAGGTCATGGACAAGCTGACGGATGAGAAAACCGCCTCTTTCGTCGATATGCTGGCGGAAATCGGCCACGAGAGCCCTATCGAACACGCGAGCTTCACCTTCGGTATCGAAGGGGTGTCCCGGTCGCTGCTGGCGCAGATCACCCGCCACCGCATCGCGTCCTTCAGCGTCCAGAGCCAGCGGTATGTTGCGGAGAACCGCTTCGATTATGTCCTGCCCCCCGAAATCGAGGCGCTGCCCGAAGCCGCGGCCGTCTATCGCCAGGCGATGGAGGAGGACCAGGCCCATTATGAGGAGCTCACCCGCCTGCTCAAGAATAAACATAAACAAGAGCTGCTCGCCTCTGGCATGGAGGAAAAGGCAGCCGACCGGGCGGCGGAAAAGCGCGCCATTGAGGATGCGCGTTTTGTCTTGCCCAACGCCTGCACGACCAAAATGATCGTGACTATGAACGCCCGCAGCCTGCAAAATTTCTTTCGCCACCGCTGCTGTAACCGTGCCCAGTGGGAAATTCGGGAGCTCGCTGAGCGGATGCGGGCGCTTTGCGTTGAGGCGGCGCCTCATCTCTTCCGCCATGCCGGTCCGCCCTGTCTGTCCGGCCCCTGCCCGGAGGGCAAAATGTCCTGCGGCAAAATGCGGGAGGTCCGGGAAAAATATGGAGTGGCAAAGGAGCGTTAAGGCGGATGGGACAGCTCGTCGTGCTCGACGGCCTGGACGGCAGCGGCAAAACCACACAGCTCGCCCGTCTGGGCGGGTATTTGACCGGCCGCGGGATACACTATAGGCAAATCAGCTTTCCGGATTACCGGAATCCGTCCTCGTCCCTGGTCCGGATGTACCTGGACGGCGCGTTCGGATCCTCACCCGATGCGGTGGGCGCTTACGCGGCCTCCTCGTTTTACGCGGTGGACCGCTACGCGAGCTACAAGCAGTTCTGGCAGCCGGATTACGAGGCGGGGGCCCTGATCCTCGCCGCGCGCTATACCACCTCCAATGCGATCCATCAGATGGGGAAACTCCCGAAAAGCGAGTGGGACGCTTACCTGCGCTGGCTGGAGGACTATGAATACGGCCTTCTCGGACTGCCGCGGCCGGATCTCGTGATCTTTTTGGACATGCCGCCGGAGGTTTCCCAAACCCTGCTGTCGGGGCGCTATGAGGGGGACGAGGCGAAAAAGGATATCCATGAGCGGGATCGGGCTTATCTGCTGCGCTGCCGGGACAGCGCGCTTTACGCGGCCGGGGCGATGGGGTGGCAGGTGATATCTTGTGCCGATCAGGGCCGGCCGCTGCCTGTCGAAGAGGTCACGGTGAGGCTGGCCCGCTTGCTGGACGCCTGCACGATACCAAACGGTAAGGAAGAATCATAATATGATGCAAACCGCAGCCAATCTGGATTTCCGATACCCGACCGTCGAAGACGCCGCCTGGGCGGCGCCGCTGCTCCGCACCGCGGGCAGGATGGGATGTGAGTATTCCTTCACCACCATGTTCATGTGGCGGTCGCTTTACCATAACCGGCTGGCGAGATGGGGGGATACCCTGTTCATCAGCGCGGGGGAGGAGTCCCCGGTTTATCTGCCGCCCATCGGCCCTTCCCTGGCCGACGGGGTCCGGGTTTTGCTGGAACGGTCGGCCGGACAGGAACGCCCCTTGACACTGGTCGGGGCGGATGCCACCGTGGTCGAACGGTTGGAGGACGCCTTCCCCGGCCGGTTCGCTTTTACCTCTCAGAGGGGCGATTTCGATTATATCTACCGCACGAGGGATCTGGCGGAGCTGCCGGGGAGCGCCTATCACGCCAAACGCAACCACATCGCTGGTTTTTCCCGGAAATTCAACTGGACCTTTGAGCCGATCGACGGCCGCAATACGGCGGAGGTCGAGGCGATGGCGCAGGAATGGTGCCGCCAGAAGGGCAACTGCAAGGATAAGGGCCTGCGTACGGAGAACTGTGCCATCCGGGAAGTGCTGCGGCATCGGGAGGCCCTGTCCGTCCGGGGCGGGCTGATCCGTGCCGACGGCCGTGTCGCGGCCTTCACGTTCGGTTCCCCTATCAACGACAAGGTGTTCGATATTCAGGTGGAAAAGGCCCTGCCGTCCTTTCCGGGGGCGTACGCCGTCATCAATCAGGCATTCGCCTCGACCCTGACGGCGTATCCGTTTCTCAACCGGGAGAACGATCTGGATATCGAGGGACTGCGCAAGGCGAAGCTCTCCTATCATCCCGCCATGGTCCTGGAAAAATACACCTGCACCCAGGTGCGGTGAGGGGACGGGCGGCGGATACGGCTTTGTTCCGGCCCGGGAGGGGGCTCTTTGGCCTCCTGCGCCGCATGGCCCCAATGACCCTCTGGAAGGGGACGCTCAAGAATGGATGATTTCGTGCCGCGCTTTGCCCGTCCGGAAGACCGGCCGGCCCTGTCCCGGCTCTGGCTCGCCTGTTTTCCAGGGGACACGATGGAAACCGTCCGGGCGGTCTTCGGCCGCCTTGCCCTGGAAACGGAATGCCTCGTGGCCGCGCCGGACGGCTTTCCCGTTTCCATGCTGTTGCTGCTGCCGCAGCGGTATGCGGCGGCGGGGAGGAGCCTGCCGGTCCAGTATATCTACGCGGCGGCCACGCTGCCCGCTTACCGGGGGCGGGGGTATTGCGGTGCCTTGCTGAAAGCCGCGTTCGAGGTCGGCCGGAGCCGGGGACAGGCGGCCTCTTTTCTGCGCCCGGCCTCCCAGGGCTTGACGGACTACTATACCCAGTTCGGCTACCGGCCTTTCTTCGGTTTCCTGGAGAGGCGGAAGCCTCTCTCTAACGCGTCTGTGCGCGTGCCCGGACTGGAACTCTTTCCCGTGCGGGACTACGGGGCCGCGCGGGAAAGGGTTCTCGCGGACGGGCCGCCTCATATCGTTTGGGAAAAACGGTGGGCGGATCTGGCGCTGGAGCAGGCCGAGGCGGCCGGCGGCGGAGGTTTTTCCTTTGCCGGGTCCGCTGGGTGCGCGCTCTGCGAACCCGACGGGGACGCGCTGTTTGTCCGGGAGCTTCTCTGCCCCGCCTCTCAGACAGATGCCTGTATGTCCGCCTTGCTGTCGCGGTTCGGCCGGACCGGCATTGTCTGCCGGACGCCCGTCCGGGCGGCAGAAGGGGAGGGAACGGTGTTCGGCCTTTGGCGTCCTTTGGACGATGACGGATGGGAACAGCTCCGGCCCGCTGCGGGGGATAAACCGTATATGGGGCTGGCGTTAGACTGAAATTGGTGGTGTTGATACGACATGGTGTTGGTTTTTTTGGCGGATGGATTCGAGGAAATTGAGGCTTTGACGACGGTGGATGTTTTGCGCCGCGCGGAGCTCGAGGTCGTGACGGTGGGGATCGGCGACAAGCTGATCCGGGGTGCCCACGGCATTCTGGTGGGGACGGATACGGATGATTCCCGTATCCCGACAAAGGATCTGCAGGCCGTTGTGCTTCCGGGCGGCATGCCGGGCACGCTGCATCTGGAAAAGGCGGACGCGGTTCAGCAAATGATCGAGTTCGCGCTCGTCAACGGTGCGCTGATCGCCGCGATCTGCGCCGCCCCTTCGATCCTGGGACACAAAGGCCTGCTGGAAAACCGCAGGGCGGTCTGTTTTCCGGGATTCGAGGAGGAGCTGTGCGGCGCCGTCTACTGTGACCAGCCCGTCGTGGTGGATCTGCCGTTCGTGACCGCCAAAGGGGCCGGTGCCGCCATGGATTTCGCCCTCGAATTGGTTTCCCGGCTGGCGTCGGGTGAGATGGCCGCCAAGCTGCGCGCCTCCTTGCAATGTCGGTAGGGGATATCCGGCCGATGAAGGCCGTCATGAGGGAACAATACAAAGAATACCGGCGGAAGATGGATCCGGAACGGAAAGCGGCGTTCGACGCGGCGATCCGGAAGCGGGTGACCTCCCTCTGGCAGTATAAGCGGAACGATCTGCTGCTGGCCTATGTTTCGACACCCATCGAGGTGGACACGCACGGGATCATCCGGACCGCGCTGGAGGACGGCAAATGCGTGGCGGTGCCCCGCTGTGTCCCGGGGACCAGGCAGATGGAATTTTACCGCATCAAAAGCCTGGAAGACCTGGTGCCGGGGACCTTCGGGGTGCTGGAACCGAAGCCGGATCCGGATTTTCTTGTGACAAATTTCGAACATGGCTTGTGTTTGATCCCGGCTCTGTGTTATGATTGGAGAGGATACCGGCTGGGGTATGGAAAAGGGTATTACGACCGTTTCCTGGCCCATTTCGGGGGAGACATGGTGGGAATCTGTTACAGCGACTGCGTGCGGAGAAAGCTTCCCCACGGCCGTTTCGACCGGCCGGCGGGTTTGCTGGTGACCGAGCGGTATTTGCGCCGGACCGTGCGCTGAGGTCCCTCCCCCAACGGCTTTCTAGGAGGAAAATGGTATGACGGACGATCAAAGGGAGAAGGATATCGACCGCCTCATCGAGGATATCCAGGCGGAGAAACAGGCGCGCGGCTCTGAACGGCCGCCTTCTGTGCCCGGACAGCCCGGGCCAGGCGACCAGCTGACGGAGGAACGGAAAGCCAAAGTATCGGGCTTCCGCCTCCAGCTCGATCTGGACGAGGAATACGGCGACCCGCCTCCCGCGGATCCCGCGCCGGCCGTGCCGGAGGCGGGAAATACTCCCGTGGAGCAGGAGCTGCGGGGGACGCTTCCCCTGACAGCGCAGGAGGATGCCCCCGACCAGCCGGAATTGGAGCCGCTGCTTCCAGAGGAGGAGCCCGAAGAACAGAAGGCTCTCTCGCAGAAAAAGACAAAAAAGAAGGTCAAGGACCGCACCACCTGGGGCTGCATCCGTGGTGTCATATACGCTTGTATCGTGCTGGCGCTCTCGGTTACGCTCGCGTATTTTCTCATTACCGGCGGCATCGACCTGACCGGGCTGAACAAATCGGACGTTGTAGTGGACGTCGTTATCCCGGAGGGGGCCTCGACCGAAGCGATCGCCCGTATCCTCAAGGACAACGGCATCATCGACCAGCCGCTCATCTTCCGCCTTTATTCAAAAGTCACCAATGCGGACGGCAAGTATCAGCCGGGGACGTTCAGCCTGACGCCGAACATGGGGTATCAGGTTCTCATCGATACCATGAAGACCGGCAAGCCCCGCGAGGTGGTCTCGGTGGTGATCCCGGAAGGCTTCACGCTCAACAAGATCGCCGATCGTCTTGAAGAAAACCAGGTCTGCACCCGTTCCGATTTCTTCCGGGCCGCCAATACGGTGATGTACGAGTATGATTTCCTTAAAGACCTGCCGACCGACGAGGAGCGGATTTATCCGCTTGAAGGCTACCTTTTCCCGGATACGTATGAGTTTTTCAAAAACAGCTCGGGAAAAACCGTTGTGCAGAAAATGTTGGATAACTTTGAGACGCGGATGGATACCCAGCATATGGCTGCGCTCAAGGCGGCCGGCATGACGCTCGACGACGCCATTACGCTCGCCTCCATCATTCAGGGCGAGGCGGCGGACCTTGCGAATATGCCGAAGGTTTCGCGCGTGCTGCACAACCGTCTGGATGATCCGGTGAATTACCCGTATCTGCAGTGCGATTCGACCGCACGCTACGTCACCAGCCTGATCCCGATTGTGGAAGGCGGGGAGATGAAAACCGAAGGCTACGATACCTACACCCGTAAGGGACTGCCCGCGGGTCCGATCAACAACCCTGGCCTTGCGGCGATCGAGGCGGCAATCAGCCCGTCAACCGATGAAGCGGATATGCAGTACTATTTCTTCGCCAATGACGCCGAACGCAACACCTATTATTCCAGGACCTATGAGGAACATGTAGCGATCTGCCGGAAACATCATATTGGTATTCACGGTTGATAAACAGCGGCCGGGGCGTGTGGCTCCGGCCGCTGTTGTACAAAGAAAAGCGTTTTGCGGTATGCACGGGAAAGGAAGAAACAAAAAATGGCAGAAATAAGGCGAACTTCTCCGGAGATCCTGGCGCCTGCCGGTGACCGTGAGCGGCTGGAGGCGGCGCTGTTCTATGGCGCAGACGCGGTTTACCTTGCCGGAAAGGCGTACGGTATGCGTTCCGCGAGCCGCAATTTTGATGAAGAAGGTCTGGCGGCTGCGGTGCGCCTGGCGCATGCGCACGGAAGCCGGGTATACGTGACCTGCAACACGCTGCCGCGCAATGCGGAGATGGACCGTCTGCCGGCTTTTCTGCAGGCGGTGCAGGCGGCGGGCGCGGATGCGCTGATTATCTGCGATCTCGGCGTTATGGCAATGGCCAGGCGGTATGCGCCGGACTGCCGGCTGCACGTGTCGACCCAGTTCGGCGTGATGAACTACCAGACGGCAAACGCCCTGTGGGAATACGGAGCCTCCCGCGTGGTGCTGGCACGGGAGCTGTCGCTTGAGGAAATTGCCATGATCCGGGAAAAAACATCCCCGGAACTGGAGCTCGAATGCTTCGTTCATGGCGCGATGTGCGCTTCTCTGTCGGGCAGATGCTTTCTGTCCGGCTACCTGACCGGCCGGGATGCCAATCACGGCGACTGTGCGCAGCCCTGCCGCTGGAAATACCGTATTGTTCCCGACGGTATGCCCGAAACGGTGCTGACGGCGGAAGAATATGCGCAGGGAACCTATCTGTTCAATGCCAACGATTTGTGTATGATTGAACATATTCCCGCGCTGGTTCGTGCCGGGATAACCTCCTTCAAAATCGAGGGGAGGGCGAAGGCGGCGTATTATGCCGCGGTGACCACCAACGCCTACAAAAGCGCCGTAGCAGGGTATCTGGCGGCGCCAGATCCGGACAGCTATCAGCCTCCTGCCTGGATCAGACGGGAGCTGGATACCATCAGCCACCGTCCGTACGGCACCGGCTTCTTTTTCGGTACACCGCAGCAGAATACGGCGTTCGGCGGATACGTGCAGGATTACGAGGTGACGGCCGTGGTAGAGGGCTGGAAAGCCGGAAGGCTTTACCTGTCCCAGCGCAATTTTTTTCAGCGGGGTGATACGCTGGAGGTGCTGGAGCCGGGAAAACCACCGGTTTCACTCACGGCAGAGGAGATGCTTGACGCGGACGGCGGGGCAATCGACGCTGCGCGGCATCCGCTGATGGTACTGTCGGTGCGCGGCGAAAAAGCGTTTTTGCCGGGCAGCTTTGTCCGGCGGCGGGTGCCGGACAAAAAATGAGCCGATTAAATCCTTTCCAAAACGGGAAGACTGTTAAGGAAAACCAGTTCCCGAAGGCAGGCGGTGGATCCGACAGACGGAAAAGCGGCCGGCGCACGTGAAAGGATGATGACGGCTATGCCCAAACGCTCGGTGATTATCGGTGCACTGCTGCTGGCGATGTTCAGCGGTCTGATGATAAAAATCTATCATTTGGCTGACAGCGGCCTGGCGCAGGTGGCGGATCAGCAATCCACGGTGACGGTCACGGTTGCGACCGCGCGCGGAACCATATACGACCGGAACATGCAGCCGCTTGTGAATACCGGCACCCAGAACCGTGTGAGCGTGGCGCCCTATCCGGTTGCAGTTGCTGCGCTTTCGGAAGCGCTGGCTGCCGAAGAGTTTGAAGCACTGGCGGCCCGGCTGCAAAGCGGCCGACCGGTTACGCTGACGCTGGACCGGCTGCTTGCGCCGACCGAAGGCATCAGTCAGTTCAGCGTTCCGGTGCGGTACGGTGAGGATCTGGCGGCGCCGCATCTGCTCGGGTATCTCGACGGGGATGAGCTCCACGGCGTCACCGGTATAGAGCTGGCATTTGACGAGTATTTGAACAGCAAAAGCGGCAGCATAAAAGTCACGTATAAGGTGGACGGTTCCGGAAAGCCGCTTCAGGGAATTGCGCCGGAAATCCAGAATACACTGGATGAGGCCAGAGCGGGAGTCGTGCTGAGCATCGACCGGGAAATCCAATATATCGCCGAACAGGCGGCTAAAAAGTATATCGACCGCGGCGCGGTTGTGGTGCTGGAGCCGGCGACCGGCCAGGTGCTGGCGATGGTGAGCCTTCCCGATTTTCAGCAGGATACGCTGGTGGATGCTCTGGAGGATGAGCGTTCCCCGTTGCTTAACCGGGCGCTGTGCAACTATAACTGCGGCTCGGTTTTCAAGATCGTATCCGCGGCGGCGGCACTGGAGGCCGGCGTCCCGCTGAATGAAAGCTATACCTGTAAGGGTAGCATCAATGTCGGCGGGATCCCCTTTCACTGCCATAACCGTCTGGGGCACGGGGTGATGTCGATGGTCAGCGGTTTTGCGCAGTCGTGCAATCCGTATTTCGTACATTTGATGCAGAATGTCGGGGGAGAAGCGCTCTATACCATGGCGACCAACCTCAGCTTTGACCGGCCGCTGCTGTTGGCGGAGAATTATAAAACGGCGCGTGCGGTGCTGCCCTCCGAGCTGGAATTGCAGTCCCCTGCAGCGGTTGCCAACCTTTCCTTCGGCCAGGGATCGCTGCTGGCCACACCGATGCATATTGCACAGATGGTTGCCGCGGTGGTCAATGATGGTGAGGTCATCCAGCCCTCTGTGGTGAAGGGCTTTGTCGATAAAGAGGGAAATTTGGAAGCGAGCACCGTTTCTCCGGCACAATGGGCTTTTTCGGAGCAAACGGCGCGGACACTGCGCAACCTGATGATTGAAACGGTGGAAAACGGTACAGGATCCGGCGGAAAGCCGCGTACGGGCGGCGCCGGCTGCAAAACCGGCACGGCGGAAACCGGCTGGGAAAATGAGGATGGCTCTGCGGTTGTGCAGAGCTGGTATGCCGGCTTTTATCCGGCGGAACAGCCGAAGTATGCGATCGTGGTGCTCGCCGAGGATGCGGAGGGTACCGGCAGCCAGTCAGCGCCGGTATTCCGGCAGATCTGCGACGATCTGTATACCCTTGCGCTTTCCCGCCAGACGACAGGCAATTAAGTCAAAAAGACCCGCAGCAGTCGGCTGCGGGTCTTTTTGACGGCTCCAACGGAAAAGCAGCGGATACGCCTCCGTACAGTAAGTGGATTGTTGCGGTGTATGCGCAAAAAGGAGGAGGGGGATGGCTGCTTTTTTCTTTTGCGGCGGGCTCCGGAGACTTGACAAAAGAAAAAGACGTGCCTATAATAAAAGACGATAAAAAGAAGGCTGTGACGGGAAGAATACCGGTTGATGCAAGCAGAGAGGGCGGCTGTCCGGACAGGAATCTGGTTCGGACGCTGGAAGGCCGCCCGTGCCTCTCACGGGAAAGGCCGCCCCTGAGCCCTGCCGCGAAGAGCGGCGGCGTGTGCCCGCGTTAAGGGCGAGGGAATATTCCCGCTGAGCGGCACCGCTTTACGGCGGTGCAAATTGGGTGGTACCACGGAACCTCCGTCCCATGTTGGACGGGGGTTTTTATTTTGGGGAAAGGATTGTGAATATCAATGCAGTGGACAGGTCTGAATGAACTGAGAGAAAAGTTTCTCTCCTTTTATGAGAGCAAGGGGCATCTGCGGCTGCCGAGTTTTTCCTTGCTGCCGCAGGGGGATAAATCCCTGCTGCTGATCAACTCCGGCATGGCGCCGATGAAAAAGTATTTCACCGGCGAGGTGACGCCCCCCCGCAAGCGGGTGACCACCTGCCAGAAATGTATCCGTACCCCCGATATTGAGCGGGTGGGCAAAACGGCGCGCCACGGCACCTATTTTGAGATGCTGGGCAACTTTAGCTTCGGGGATTATTTCAAGCATGAGGCTACCGCCTGGGCGTGGGAATTCTGCACCAAAGTACTGGAACTGCCGGTCGATCGTCTGTGGGTGAGCATTTACGAGAACGACGATGAGGCGTTCAAAATCTGGACCGAAGAAGTCGGCGTCGATCCTGCGCATATTGTCCGGCTGGGAAAAGAGGACAATTTCTGGGAGCATGGCACCGGCCCCTGCGGTCCCTGCTCCGAGCTCTATTTTGATCGCGGGGAAGAGCACGGCTGCGGTTCGCCGACCTGCGGCGTCGGCTGCGACTGCGACCGTTACGTGGAATTCTGGAATCTGGTGTTTACCCAGTTCGACAGCGACGGCAAGGGCAACTATGCGCCGCTGGATCACCCGAATATCGATACCGGTATGGGGTTGGAGCGTCTGGCGTGCATTATGCAGGGTGTGGAAAACCTCTTTGAGGTGGACACCGTCCAGAATATCATGAAGCATGTCAGCCGGATTGCCGGAGTCAATTATGGTGAGGATTCGCATAAGGATGTGTCCCTGCGGGTGATTACCGACCATATCCGCTCGACCACCTTTATGATTGGCGACGGTGTTATGCCGTCCAACGAGGGGCGGGGCTATGTGCTGCGCCGTCTCCTCCGCCGTGCCGCGCGGCACGGTCGTCTGCTCGGCATTCACGAGCCGTTCCTGTATCAGGTCTGCAACACGGTTATTGAGGAAAACCGCAGCGCCTATCCGGAGCTGTGTGAGAAAAAGGAATTCATTCAAAAGCTCATCCGGGTGGAGGAAGAGGCCTTTGAGAAGACCATCGACAGCGGTTTGGCGCTGTTGGATGACATGCTGAAAAACGTAAATGGCAACACCTTGTCCGGTGAGGATGCTTTTAAGCTGTACGATACCTATGGCTTCCCGGTGGATCTGACCAAGGATATTCTCGAGGAAAAGGGCGTCAGCGTGGACGAAGAACGCTTTAACGAGCTGATGACCGAACAGCGGGAGCGTGCCCGCGCCGCGCGTAAAAAGGCCGGCAACGACGCGTGGAAAGGGAATGACGGCGTGATCCAGCAGCTGATTGCGAATCAGTTTGTCGGTTATGAAAAGCTCCGCGTCGAAACAAAGGTGACGGCCATCATCAAGGATAATGACATGGCGGACAGCGTTGCCGAGGGCGAAGACGCTTATGTGGTGCTGGAAACCGTGCCGTTTTATGCGGAGAGCGGCGGACAGGTCGGGGACATTGGTACGGTAACCTGTCAGGATGCGTCTTTTGCGGTTCGGGATACGGTGAAAAGCGCGGGCGGCGTTATCATCCTGGTCGGCGCCCAGACACGGGGTGTGCTGGCGGTCGGCGATGCGGTGGTAGCGTCGGTGGATGAAAACACCCGCCGTGCGACCATGCGCAACCATACGGCGGCGCATCTGCTGCAGGCGGCGCTCCGCCGGGTACTGGGGACGCATGTGGAGCAGGCCGGCCAGCTGGTGGACAGCCGGCGTTTGCGCTTTGACTTCACGCATTTCTCCGCGATGAAGCCGGAAGAGCTTCGTGAGGTGGAAGCCCTGGTCAACGAATGGGTGCTTTCGAGTCTGCCGGTTGATGTGCGGGAGATGCCGATTGACGAGGCGCGCAAGCTCGGCGCGATGGCGCTTTTCGGCGAAAAATACGGGGACATCGTGCGCGTAGTGCGCGCCGGCGAAGTGTCCATCGAGTTCTGCGGCGGTACCCATGTGGCCAACACGGCGGAGCTGGGCTTGTTCCATATCATCAACGAAAGCTCGGTAGCCGCGGGCGTGCGGCGCATCGAAGCGGTGACTGGCGGCAATCTGCTGGCGCTGCTCAACGAATATCACGCGCTGATGTTCCAGGCGTCGGAGGCGATGAAGGCGAATGGGCCGGAGGATATCGTCCGGCGTGCCACCCAGCTGACAGCGGAACTCAAAACGGCGCAGCACGACCTGGACAACGCCAAGGCCAAACTGGCTTCGCTGAAGGTGGAAGGCCTGTTCAGCGGCGCCAAAACGGTGCAGGGGATCCAGGTGGTTTCCGCGGCCTTTACCGGAACCGGCGGCGATGCGGTTCGTGCGATGTGCGACCGCTGCAGGGAGATGCCGAAGGATGATATCGTGGTTGTGCTGGCCGGCATGAAGGAAGACGCCGGCACGGTATCGTTTGGCTGCTACTGTGCGCCGGGAGCTGTGAAAAAGGGCGCGCATGCCGGCAATATCGTGCGTGAGGTGGCCAAAATCTGCGGCGGCAACGGCGGCGGACGTCCGGACATGGCTATGGCCGGCGGCAAGGATCTGACAAAGGTGGATATTGCGATCAACGCGGTGGACGATATTCTGGAACGGCTGCTGAAGAAGTAAGGGCAGAAAGGAAGGAAAAGGGAAATGGACTGCATTTTCTGCAAAATTATTTCCGGGGAAATCCCCTCGGACAAGGTATATGAGGATGAACAGGTTTTGGCTTTTCGCGATATTGCGCCCAAAGCGCCGGTGCATGTGCTGATTATTCCCAAGACGCACATTGCCGGTGTACGGGAGATCACCGCGGACAACAGCAGCGTGGTCGCGCATATTTTTACGGTGATTCCGCAGATCGCACAGCAGCTGGGTATAACCGATTACCGCGTGGTTTCCAACAATGGAGAGCAGGCGGGACAGACGGTGCATCATCTGCACTTTCATCTGCTGTCCGGCGGTGTGCTGGGCGAAATGGCGTGACCGGTCATGCAGTATATTGTTCTGGATCTGGAATGGAACGGCGCCTATTCCAAACAGGCGCACGGCTATTTCAATGAGATCATCGAGATCGGCGCGGTGCGCCTGAATGAACAGCTGCAGCCGGATGGGAAATTTCATGTGGTAATCCGGCCGCAGCTGAGCCGGAAGCTGTCGGATATCGTCACGAACCTGACCAGTATCACGGCGGAGGAGCTGGAGGCCGACGGCATCACATTTGCGCAGGCAGTTGACCGGCTGACGGCGTTTATCCGGGACGAGGAAACGGTATTTCTTACCTGGAGCACCACCGATCTGTTGGTGCTGATGGAGAACGTCCGCTTTTACTTTCATCAGCCGACCATACCCTTTATGGCGTATTATGCCGATCTGCAGGCCTATTTTCAAGCGCGTGCCGGCGCGCCCGGCGGGCAGCAGGTTGCGCTGAAACGGGCGTGTGAGATGCTGGAAATTGCCGGGGAAGGTTTGGATCTGCACCGGGCGCTGGACGACAGTGTGCTGACGGCGCGGATCCTGATGCGTGTTTACGAGGAAGGCTCGTTTGCCGAGGCGGTTTACCGGGCGGACGATGAATTTTATCGCCGGATTACTTTCAAAACGACGATTGTCCATGACCTGAACAGCCCTTATGTGCATGCGGAGGACATGGACTTTTCGTGTGAATGCGGGGCGCCGCTGCACCGTGAAGGGGACTGGCGCTTCCGCAACCGCGGTTTTATGGCGGACATGACGTGTCCGCGGTGCAAAAAGGAATACACCGGATGGGTACAGGTCAAGCTGAAATATGAAGGGCCGGAGACACGGAAAAAGCGGATGGATCGGATAAAGCCGAAGGAGGAGAAGGCGCCGGTTCAAGCTGCATCGGAAGTCTGAAAGTCGGGGCGGAGGAGATAGAAGAATGGCGAAAAACGGAAAACTGCGCGGGTTTTTCTCCTGGCTTTGGCGTACCCGCGCCGGCAACCGTGTGCTGTCGCTGTCTCCGCTGGCTCTGGCCCTGACAGCTGCGGCGGTGATCCGGGTGTTCGATCTGCGTCTGACGGGAATTCTGGGGGCCTGCCAGTTTCAGCGGCTCACTGGATGGCGTTGTCCTGGCTGCGGCGGCACCCGTATGGTCGAAGCGCTGCTGGATGGACGGATTGGGGAGGCGCTTTATTACAATCCCTTTCTGTTTGTCCTATTCCTGTTGACGGCGGCGTTTCTGCTGTTTATGCTGCTGCGAACCTTCCGGAAGGCGTGGAAGCCGCTTGCTCTGAACAGCAATGCGGCCTGGTGGCTTCTGGTACCTTTATTCGTGGCGGCTTTTTTCTTTTTGCGCAATACGGCCTGGTATCAGCAGTGGTTTTATTAAAAAGGAGCATGTGTATGCAGCAGGAATGGGTACGGCAGCTTTTGGCGTGGTATAAGGAAAATGCCCGGCCGCTGCCTTGGCGGGACACGCCCGATCCCTACCGCGTCTGGGTTTCGGAAGTCATGCTGCAGCAGACCCGCATCGAAGCGGTAAGGCCGTATTTCGACCACTTTATGCAGGAGCTGCCGACCATCCGTGCGCTGGCACAGGTGCCGACGGAACGGCTGATGAAACTATGGGAAGGTCTGGGCTATTACAGCCGGGCACGTAACCTGCAGGCGGCAGCAAGGCAGCTCATGGACCGCTATGACGGCGAAATGCCCGCCTCCTATGAAGAACTGCTGGCGCTGCCCGGAATCGGAGAATACACGGCGGGAGCGGTCGCCTCCATCGCTTTCGGGATTCCGGTGCCGGCGGTGGACGGCAATGTGCTGCGGGTGATGGCGCGCCTGCTCTGCTGTGACCGGGATGTTATGCAGCCGGTGGTGCGCAAAGAACTGACCGGTATTCTGCGCACGATGGTGCCGGCCGACGCGCCGGGACAGTTTAATCAGGCGCTCATGGAACTGGGGGAGACGATCTGCCTGCCGCGCACGGAGCCGCACTGTGATGCCTGCCCGATTCAGTCATACTGCGAAGCGTCCGCCCGACATTGCGCCCGCGAACTGCCGGTGCGTGCCAAACCAAAGGAACGGCGGATCGAGAAGCGGACGGTGCTGCTGCTGATCCGTGCAGCGGCCGAAGGGCGACAGGTGCTTGTGCGCAAGCGTCCGCCCAAGGGGCTTTTGGCCGGACTGTGGGAGCTGCCGAACGCTGAAGGCTGGTATACGCAGCAGAATATGGAAGAACGAATACGGCAATACGGTTTATCACTGCAAAGTCTATCTGCTTTACAGGAGGCCAAACACGTATTTTCTCATATAGAGTGGCACATGCAGGGCTGGTGTGTTCAGGTGAGTGGAGACACACCGGAAACAGCCGGGAAATGGGTGGACAGTCGGGAGCTGGCGGAGGAGATCGCTTTGCCGAGTGCGTTCCGTGCCTATTCCGCGCTGCTGCCTGTGCTGCTGCAGGAATGAAAAAGGAGGCGGCCGCATGGCCAGAAAAGCGGTATTGATTACCGGCGCTTCACGTGGAATCGGCCGTGCAGCGGCCGAACTTTTTGCGCGCCGGGGCTACGGCGTGCTGATCAACTACCGGCAGGATGCCGGGGCCGCGCATGAGCTGGAGAAGCAACTCTTGGACAGCGGAGCGGATGCACTTGCCGTGCAGGCGGACGTGGCGCAGGAGGATCAGGTGCTCCGAATGATGGAAATGGCTGTAAAGCGGTTTGGCTTTATCGATGTGCTGGTCAATAACGCGGGAATCGCGTCGCAGAAGCTGTTTACCGCCCTGACGACGGAGGAATGGCGCCGGATGATGGCGGTTCATGTCGACGGGACGTTCCATTGCTGCCGCGAGGTGCTGCCGGCCATGATCCGTGAAAAGCGGGGGGCCATTGTCAATGTGGCTTCGATCTGGGGACTTTCGGGCGCATCCTGTGAAGTGGCTTACTCGACGGCCAAGGCGGCGGTTATCGGCATGACCAAAGCGCTTGCCCGCGAGGTCGGACCGTCCGGTGTCCGGGTGAACTGCGTGGCGCCCGGCGTCATCGACACGGCCATGAACGCGGCGGCAGGGGCGGATATTCTGGACATGCTGGCGGAAGAAACGCCGCTCGGACGTATCGGCACGGCGCAGGAGGCGGCGCAGGCTATTGCGTATCTGGCGTCGGAGGAAGCGTCCTTTATCACCGGGCAGGTATTGACCGTCGACGGCGGATTTATCTGACAAAGAAAGGCGGAGCGTTATGGCGGATTCTCCGGTTTCCACCGTGATCGGCGTACCGGACGAACGGACAGTCAACTGGCTGGAAAAACAGTTCGGGCTGCGTATCCGTGAGGAAACAGCAGAACAGCCGGCGTCGAAAAAACAAGTGCCTGCCGATCTGGCAGACGGAAATAAATAAGGTGGTTTTCCGCATACTATCTTCGGAGAAGGGGGATGCGTATGCGGTTGTGGCACGAGGCGCTTTTGCCGTACCTGCCGCGGGCGCAGCTGCTGGGACAGCATCGCGAATGCTGCGCGCTGCGCGGACTGTCCTGGGGACGGCGGCATGCGGTGGTGGATTATGTGTTTACCCATTCCCGCGAACGGCTGGCGGTGTATCATGCCCGCGTGATGCGGGAGATGCAGCGCCGGGGGTATCGTGTGGAGGACTGCTGGAGGGCGCCCGGCTACCGCGGACAGCGCTGTGCGTCGTTTGTCCCGGACAGAGAGAAAATGGCTCGTCTGGAAAACCGGTATCCGGTATATGCGGAGCATGATACGGCATATTTCCGGGCGTGCGTGGAAAACCTGCGGCGCAAGGGCGCGGCGATTTTATCCGAAGGAGTGAAGCAGATGGATGTGAGCAGGAGAGAAACGATTCCGGAACAGTACGTCTGGCGAATGACCGATATTTACGCCGATGACGCGCAGTGGGAGCAGGATTTTGCGCGTGTCCAGCAGATGACCGAAGAAATGGCGGCATTTTCCGGGCATATGCAGGAGGATGGGCAGCTCGAAGCGGCGCTGCTGCTTTATGAGCAGCTTAACCGTACGCTGGAGCAGGTGTATATGTATGCGCATATGCAGCAGGATCTGGACAATGCTTCGGCAAAATATCAGTCGATGAATGACCGGGCGCAGAGCCTGCTGTTCGGCATGCAGGAGGCGCTGGCGTTTTTCCTGCCGGAGCTGACCGCCATGGATCCGCAGACCCTGCGAAGCCGTGTGGCGGCGGATCCTCGGCTTGCCTCGTTCGACCACATGATCGACGACATCATCCGCAGCCGGAAATATGTGCTGCCGCAGCGGGAGGAACAGCTTCTGGCGATGGCATCGCCGGCGCTGGAATCCATGGACGCGGCCTTTTCGATGCTCGACAGCGTGGATCTCAAGCGCGGAGAAATCCAGGATGAGAACGGCGAGACGGTGACGCTGACCAATGGCCTGTTCGGAAAATTCCGGGACAGCCGGGACCGGCGGGTGCGCAGGGACGCGTTTGCTGCGCTGCACGGCGCATATGCCGGCATGGGCAATACGATTGCTGCACTGTATATCGGCCAGGTGCGGGCGGATGTGTTCGCTGCCAAAGCCCGGGGCTATGAGAGCGCCCTTCAGGCCAAGCTGCACGCCGATAACCTGCCCCGGGAGGTGTATACCGGTCTGATCGACGCGGTGCATGAGGCGCTGCCGGAGCTGTACCGCTATCTGGAGGTGCGGCGCCGTGTGATGGGTGTCGATAAGCTGCATATTTATGACGTATATGTGCCGCTGGTGGATGTGCCGGATAAAACCTACTCGTTTGAAGAAGCGTGCGATACCGTTTTGCAGCAGCTGAGTCCGCTTGGCGGGGAATATCAGGAAGATCTCCGCCGCCTGCTGGCAGGCGGCTGGGTGGATGTGTTTGAAACACCGGGCAAGACCACCGGCGCCTATGCGACGAGCGTTTACGGGGTGCATCCGTTTATGCTGCTCAACTTCACCGGCCGGCTGGAGGACGTATTTACGCTGGCGCACGAGGCAGGGCACTGCCTGCACTCGCTGTATTCCGATCAGCAGCCCTATATGAAGAAGGATTATCCGATCTTTCTGGCGGAAATTGCCTCGACAGTCAATGAGAATATCCTTATTCGCGGGCTTTTGGAGGAATGCCGTGACGAACGGCAGCGCGCTTTCCTCATCAACCGGTTTGTGGAGGAATTCCGTGGTACGGTGTTCCGGCAGACGATGTTTGCGGAATTTGAGCTGAAGGTGCATGAGATGGCCGAGCGTGGGGAACCGCTGACGGCGGAAATCCTCTGCCGGGTGTATCATGAGCTTCTGGCCCTGTATTTCGGACCGGATGTGGAGATCGATCCCTATATGGACTGGGAATGGGCACGTATTCCGCATTTTTACAGTGCCTTTTACGTGTTCAAATATGCAACCGGGTTCTCGGCGGCGGTGGCGCTGTGCCGTGAAATCCTTGAGCAGGGGGACGCGCAGAAATATCTGGCATTCCTGCATGCCGGCGGCAGCGATTATCCGGCGGATACCCTCCGCCGGGCCGGTGTGGATATGTCCACCCCCGAACCGGTTTCAGCGGCGTTGGAGGAGTTCGGCCGCATGACCAGAGAACTGGAAAGCCTGCTGAAATAAGACGAAAACGCCCCGCCGACTGTACGGCGGGGCGTTTGGCTTTATTCCAAAAAATCCACCGGTATTTCCCGGCCGAGGGCGAAGGAGTACAGCAGGCATTCGGCCACCGGCTTCTCCAGCGTCTGCCGCAGGGCGTATGCGTAAATGTTCAGCTGATCCCGATAGCGTTCGATCAGCTCTTCCGGCGTCTTGACGCGGTCGGTTTTGTAATCGACGATCACCAGCCGGCCGTCCTCCTCAAACACACAGTCCGCAATGCCCTGTATGACCAGATTTTCCCCGCCGGGTACCGCCTGCCCCAGCAGGGATGCGGCGGGATAGGGAATGGTGAAATGCTGTTCCCGAAGCACGCAGGGCGAGGCCTGCATCCGGCGGTACAGAGGGCTGGTGAAAAAGCGGCGGAGCTTGGGCAGGGGGATGCAGCTGCCCTGCTGCGGGGTGAGAAAGCGCAGGCTGACCAGACGTTCAATTTCCGCCGCTGGATTTTCTGCCGCCTCGTGGTAGCGTGCAAACTGCATGAAGGTATGCAGGGCGGTTCCGCGTTCGCTCGGTGTCAGCGGGAGGAGCGCCGGTTCATCGGTACCCTCAGCAGCCGTGTTTTGTCTGGTATGGAAAAAAGCCGGCCGCCGGGCGGCGACGAATTCCCGGGATACTCCCTGTTCCGAAAGCTCGGAAGCGGCCAGCTTGGTCGGCACGGCGGCAAGGGACAGATAGGGATAGGCGTAGGCCGTGCGCTGCCTGAGCTGAGCGAGCAGGACGGGATCCGGCGGGGCGGGATTCTGCACCTTTTCTTCGGCCTGTACACTTTCCGGCGCGCGGGCAATCCGGATATCCCAGGGGTATTCCGCGGGCAGCAGCGGAAGATCCTCGGCGCCGGCGAGACTGCGCAGCATAGTGCCCGAAGGATGCCGCAGGGCGGCGGAGAGGATCCATGCACTCAGGGAGGACGCTTCATGGATCGAGAGAGCCGGCAGGGCTTCGGTTGTACCCAGTGTAGCTGCCAGCGCCGAAAGCGCCTTGCCCAGATCATCGCCGCGGTACATGCTCAGGCACAGCTTTTCCTTGGCGCGCGTCATGGCAACATACAGCACGCGCAGTTCCTCCGCACGTTCACTTTGTCGGATGGCAAGGGACACCCCTTGTCTGGGAAGCGTGTTCCATTTGCGCAGGGTTTTCATGTCCCGCCGCTCCATGCCAACCCCAAGATCGGGATGGATCAGCAGCGCGCTTTTGGTGGAATCGGTATTGAAGCGGCCGGACAGCCGGGCGACGAATACAACGGGAAATTCCAGTCCCTTGGAGCGATGGATGGTCATTACCCGCACAACGTCCGCATGTTCGGATACCGTGGCCGCAGGCGAGAGATCCACCTGCTGCTGTTCGAGCCGCGTAAGATAGCGGACAAAGGCGGTCAGGCCGCGGAAGCCGTTTTGCTCAAAACCGCGTGCGTAGTCCTGCAGAAGCCGCAGGTTGGCCACCCGCTGCGTTCCATGCTTTTGTGCGCCGGCAATGGCAAGCAGGCCGCATTCCTCATAAAGGCGGTGCAGGAACTTGTCGGCGGGCAGCACCGCGGACAGGGTACGGAAGCGGTCAATTTTCTGCAGGAAAGCTGCACAGCGCTCCTGCAGGTCGGCGGGGAAGCCGTCCGGCCGGCGGGAACCCTTGGCCAGTGCAGCACGGCGAACCGCCGTAAACAGCGGCGCACGGCGGTCGAGTAGTCGTATGCGGGCCAGGTCGTCCGGCGTAAAGCCGAAAGCGGGGGAAAACAGCGAGGCCGCCAGCGGGATTTCCTGCAGCGGATTATCGATAAAACGCAGCAGGGCAATGACCGAGGAAACCTCCGGCGTCTGGAAAAAGCCCCCGGAAGAGGAAGCCCACGCGGGTACGCCGCAGCGTTTGAGCTCGTCCACAAAGGCCGCCGCATGGGTGGATAGGCTGCGCATCAGGATACAGAAATCACTGAAGCGCGCCGGGCGTTTTTCCCCGTGATCGGTGATTTTGAGATGGCGGTGCATATCGAGAATGCGCTCGGCGATGGCCCGCGCCTCCCGTTTGTCGGCGGAATCGTCGTCCTCGCCGGCGGAACCGGAAACAATCAGCAGTTCGGTTTCGCAGCCGGCCGTCTCCGGATAAGAGGCGGAAGGCACCAGCTCCTCCCGCTTGTCGTAATCGATCCCGCAGGCTTCCCGCGTCATCAGCTGGCGGAACACAAAATTCACGGCTTCGGTGACCTGTGGACGGCTGCGGAAATTGTTGTACAGCGCAATAGAAGCACGGGGAGCCTTACCGTCATAGGGGGGATAGGCATCCCGGCGCCGGATGAACAGTTCCGGCATCGCCTGCCGGAAGCCGTAGATACTCTGCTTGACATCGCCGACGAAAAAAAGGTTCTGCTCGTCGCGGGAAACGGCGCTGAAAAGCGCATCCTGCGCGGCGTTGGTATCCTGGTATTCGTCCACCAGGATTTCTTCAAACCGGTCGGCCAGCTCTGCGGCGAGCGCGGTGCGCTGCCATTCGCCGTTTCCGGCCGGCTCGAGAAGCAGACGGAGCGCCCCGTGCTCCAGATCGTTGAAATCCACCATACGGCGCTGCTTTTTCTTGGCCTCAAACTTCTGGCCGAACAGCCGTACGGTGGCAAACAGCTCCGCGGCATACCGGCCGGTAAAAGCAATGTCGTCCCGGCACTGGGCGGCTCCGAAGCACAGAAGATCCGTCAGCTTGCCGACCACTTCCGCCGCCTTTTTGCATAATCCCTGGATGCGCTCTTTGACGGCCGGATCCGGGCATTTGTAAACGCGGGGCAGCGCTTCCGGCTGACCCGCAGTGAGTGCTTCGCCGATGGCATCCCAGCCGCCGGCGTACAGGCTCAGCCGGGTCTGCCCGATGCGCTGCAGGTTGGCGGTGATCGTGTTCAGGTATTTTTCCCGCAGGACGTCGCTCTGCTGCGCGAGCTGCTGCGCGCTTTGCAGCAGCTGCCCCGCGTACAGCAGTACGTCCGCCATATGCGCCCGGATCCGCTTTCCCCATACCGTATCGGCCGGATCGCTGACGCTGTCATACATGGCGGCTTTTTCCTCCAGCCATTGCTCCGGGAAGGGGTGGGACTGGATAAAGGTGTACAGCCGGAGCACCGTGTCGGCAAAGGCGCTGTCGTCTTTCCCGCGGCTGAGAAGATCCGCAAGTGCGGCGAAATCCTCCCGGCCTTCCGCGTAGCGCTCTTCGAGCGTTTCCCGCAGCGCTTCCTCCCGCAGCAGGGCGGTTTCCGCCTCTTCGGCGACACGGAACTGCGGGGAAAGCTCCAGAAGATGAAAATTCTCCCGCAGCAGAGCCGAGCAGAAGCCGTGAATGGTGCTGATGCTTGCGCCGGGCAGCAGCATCTGCTGGCGCTGCAGTCGGAAATCATCGGGATCGGCGGCGATTCGCTCGGATAGGGCGGCGCTCAGCCGCTGCTTCATTTCCGCCGCCGCCGGCCGGGTAAAGGTGACCACCAGAAGCCGGTCGACATCCACCGGATGCACCGGGTCAGTAATCCGCCCGATGATGCGCTCCACCAGTACGGAGGTTTTCCCGAACCCGGCGGCCGCCGATACCAGCAGCGTGCCGCTGCGTGCCTCGATGCACTGGCGCTGTTCGGTTGTCCATTTCCGCTCAGCCACGGCGGATCCCTCCTGCTTCAGTCCGAAGCTCCCGCAGACGTTTCGTCCTTCTCGAGCTCCTGGAAAATTTCACTGTTTTTCCGGCTGATCAGCAGACGCGCCGGACCGTCGTCGTCATGCCCGCATATCGAACGGTAGGGGCAGTACTGGCATGCGGTTTTCTCCTTGCTTTTAACCGGTTTCGCTTCAATTCTGCCGCCGCGCAGGGATTCTGCCATCGCTGTCAGCAGCTTTTCCATACGCTTTTTCAGCTGGCCGAACTGGACCAGACTGGCCAGGCTGGAGGAACGGCTGTCGAATTCTCCCTTGGCGGTCAGCTTGGCCGGGATAAACACCCCGGCGGCCTCCTGCTCCATAGCGGAAACCACCGCCGGATCATCGATGAGCAGGCCGTTCATCTTCAGCTCTTTTAAGCGGATGCCGGCTGCTTGCGCTTCATCGGCCAGCGGCGAAATAGCCGCGACCGGAGACTTGGCCGGCAGATACAGCACGCCCGCCGGCGTCACTTCACCGTAGCGGGTGCCGCCGTTCTCCCACAGGGAAAACAGATAGATCAGCATCTGAACGTTGAGGCCTTCCACCACATCGGACAGGTGAAACGCCTTGTCGCTGGTTTTGTAATCGATTACCCGCACATAATTATGCACGCCGTCGCGGAACACGTCCACGCGGTCCACCTTGCCCTGTACGCAGATGCGGGCGCCGTCCGGCAGCGTGAGCACAACCGGGGGGACGTATGCCTCGTCTTCCTGCGGAGGGATGCCGATGTTCAGCTCATAATCGGCCGGGACAAAACGGCTTTGGCGCAGCTCCAGCACCACATACCAGAGCAGGCTGGAGGAGGTGCGCAGCAGCTGCTCCAGCAGATGGCGGAAGCGGGCGGGTTTGTTGTCGAGTCCGCCCATACGTTCCTCAACATACTGTTCCACCGTGCGGCGGGTGTCGGTGCGCACTTTGGCCTGCGTCAGGCCATCCAGCCCCGCCTTTACATATTGCGGCAGCAGGGAGGACATCACATAATGCGCCAGCGTGCCGAAGGCGAGGCTGTCCAGTTCGGCGGGTCTTGCCGCTTTGATATGCAGCCCGTACTGGCAGAAGTAGGCGAAACGGCATTTGTGGTATTGCTCGATCTGTGAGGAGGAGATACGCATTTCCCGGCCGAACAGCTGACGGGCGGTCTGGGGATCGCGGAAAGCAATCGGTTTGTCGTCTGCCGCACGCTCCAGGGCGTCGATCCGGCTGCGCATTTCCGGCTGTGCGGAAAAAAAGGCTTTCAGTGAGGCGGCAACCGCCGTCTCGGCATGCCACAGCTCCGCCATGCGCCCGAATGCATCGGTGTGGGATTCGATGCCTCCGAGGCTGTTTTCCTCTTCGGTCGGCACGGTCAGCCGGCGGCAGTTCGGCAGCAGCCGGCTGACCGTTTCCGCGAGAAGCGACGGGGTCAGGGTTTCGCCGGCGGCGTTGCTGCAGCGGTAACTGACATACAGCCGCTCGGAGGGCGCCGACAGGGCCATGTAGGCAAAAAAGCGTTCCTCCACGGTCTGCTGCTCGGACGGCTCGGCCAGCGGCAGGCCCAGTTCGATAAGCTGCTGCCGTTCGCGGTCGCTGAGCAGCCCGCCCTGCGCGGGATAGGCGGGGAATATCCCTTCATTGGCGCCGAGGATGAAGACGGTGCGGGGCGCGGAAAAGCGCATACGGTCGGCGGCGCCGATCTGTACGGCATCAAGTGACTGCGGAATGGAGCCGAGATCGGCGGCCTGAAGGGAAAGGCGGAACAGCTCGGTCAGCCGGTCAGCCGGAAGCCGGTCGCCGCCCATAGCTGCCGCAAAGGCGTCCAGCCGGTCGATTAGCATATCCCATAGCCGCGCATAGCGGTCGGCGAGTGCATGCTCGCCGTCGCGGTCCAGACGGGCCACCTGCAGCCGCACCATGCGCGCCGCGCGGGTTTCGGTCAGATACCGGTAAACCGCTGCGGCAAAATCCCGGCCGGTCAGGCGGTCGGCCGCATCCTCCGGGGATGCGGCCGTGCTGCGGGGATACAGCGTGTAGCGCAGATGCTCGAGCGGGCGGATCAGCCGTCGGCGCAGGCGGTTAAGGCTGTCCAGCTTTTTGGCGGTTTCCTCGGTGAAGGGAGCATCCAGACCGTCCGGATTGCCCTCCCAGTCCCGTGTCCAGCCGATGCCGTGTATCCGCCACATGAGCACATAGTTTTCCAGCTGAGATATCGAATGCGCGGAGAAGCCGGCCAGCCCGGTTTTCATCAGCCGCAGCAGAAGCTCGGTGTCCCACCCGGCGGCGCAGCGCAGCGCGCACAACGTTATCGAAACCAGCGGTTCGGTAAGAATGTCTTCGCGGGTATCCAGAAAGTAGGGGATGCCCTCCATCTCCAGCGCCGCATCGAGAATGCCGCGGTATTCATCGAGGTTACGGGTGACGACCGCAAAATCCCGGCAGCGCGCATCCTCTTCCCGCAGCAGCCGGCGGATGGTGCGGGCGGTAAAGGTGCATTCGGCATAGATGTCAGCACAAGCTGTGAGGGTAACATCGTCTGCGGGTGTCTCCAGCGGACTGCCGTCCGGCAGAAAGCTTTCTTCCTCGAGGCGGCGAAGTGCTTCGCTGCGGCTGCGGCGATTCTCCGAAAGCACAACCGGTTTGGCTACCGGTATATGCTGCCGCTGCGCCAGCTGCTCGAGCCGCAGCCCGGTGCGGATAACCGGCGAGAAGCGGCCGAGTCCCTGCGCCGTGTCGTCGAGTGTGTCGGTGCACAGCGTCACGGTTACGGTGTCCGCTATGTTCAGCAGCGCGGACAGGACCTGCATTTCCTGCGCTGTAAATCCTTTGAAGGCATCCACAAACAGAAGTGCACCCTTCAACAGCCCGCTCTCCGGGAGAACCTCCGCCAGGCGGGTGAGATCGTCCAGCGGATCGAGATACGTGTGGCCCAGCAGCGCTTCATATGCGCCGTAAATCAGGGAAAGCTCCTGTGCTTTCATCGCCAGCGTCCCTTTTGGCAGCGCTTTTGCCGTTTTTTCGAGAGCCAGCGGGGTGACCGCGCATTGCTTTAGCTCGGAAAGCATGGACAGCATGGAGGAAATGTATTCCGGATCGGCGGTATGCCGTGTGTACAGGGACAGCTGGCCGGCCGTCATCTCGAGTGCGCGGCTCATCAGCAGCATGCGTGAACTGTCGTCCAGCCGGCGTCCAGCAAACCCGCCGGTGCTGCGGAAGACCGTCTCTGCCATACGGGTAAAGCTGAGTACCTGAATCCGTGCGGCACGGTGCGGGCCGAGAGCTTCCAGCAGGGAACGTTCAGTTTCAAAGGAAAACTGTTCCGGCACGACACAAAGGAGCGGCCGGTCCTCCTCTGTATCCACCAGGGCGGACAGCCGCTCATATATCCATTGTGTTTTTCCCGAACCGGAGCGGCCGAGAACCAGCTGCAGCATGGCGTATCCTCCCTTAAAATCTTCCTGTTTTTTCATGGAATCCTTTTTGCTGCCGCGGCCAAACTAAGGCAGGAGAATCGGCAGTGGAGGGAACACAATGAAAAAACCGGTCTGGCTGAAAATGAAATGTGCGCTCGGGATATTCTGTATTGGAGGCCTGGCGTATAACGCCATTGAAATTCTTTGGCGCGGTTACACGCACTGGTCGATGTTCATCGTCGGCGGCGCGTGCTTCCAGATCATCGGCCGGGTACAGAACGCCTTCCGGCATGTGAGCCTGTTCCGCCGCTGCGTGCTGTGCTCGGCGGCGATTACCGCTGTCGAGTTTGCCAGCGGCTGCCTGTTCAATCTGCATATGAAGCTCAATGTATGGGATTACAGCAAGATGTTCGGCAATCTCTACGGACAGGTATGTTTACTATATAGTGTGCTGTGGGGCGGTTTGAGTGTGATCGCCATGCCGCTGCACACCTATTGTTACCGGTTCCTGGAGCGGGGGGGCCATCACGCCCCCTGGGCACTGGAATCGGCTTCACAGCTCTGACAGATTCCGGCAAGCGGACAAGCGCTGCACCGCGGCGAGCGGGCGGAACAGATATCCCGGCCGAACAGCACGAGCCGATGGCAGAACGCGTTGCTTTCTTCCGGCGGGAGCAGCTTGCGCAGCTGCATTTCCACTTTATAGGGATCCTTGCTGTCGGTCAGGCCGAGCCGCCCGGAGATGCGGATGCAGTGGGTATCGGCTACCACAGCGGGCTTGCCGAAGATGTCGCCGCAAACCAGATTGGCGGTTTTCCGGCCGACGCCCGGCAGCTTGGTCAGCTCCTCTACCGTGTCCGGTATGACCCCGCCGTATTCGTCGCGCAGCATTTTGGCCATTGCCACAATATCCCGCGCTTTGGTTTTATACAGGCCGCAGGAATGGATGATTTCCCCGACCTCCTCGGGATCGGCCTGCGCAAACGCCTCAAGAGAAGGGTAACGGCTGAACAGGGCAGGAGTGACCAGATTAACTCGGGCATCGGTGCACTGCGCGGACAGGCGCGTCGCGATCAGCAGCTGCAGCGCATCGGTATAGGTGAGCGAACAGATGGCGTCGGGATAGCGTTTTTTCAGGCAGTCGACAGCCTGCAGGGCAATATCCTTTTTCTTCATGACTTTTCCCATCCTTTATGGCAGAGCGTGAATCTCCTGTACATAAAATTTTCGTATAAAGTCAGTTTAACATGAAGCGCATATCCTGTCAAACGCTGCCGACGGACAAAAAATAAAGGCGGATACAGTCTGCCTGTACCCGCCTTTATCGAGAAAATTACTTTCTCAGCTGAAAGGATTTGCAGTCGGTGCACTGATCCATCGTCGGGTTGCTTTCGTGGGTTCCCACGGTGATGCAGTCGAGCGCGCAGTAGTTCTGGCTCTGGCAGTGGTTCGCGCACTGCTGTACGGTGCATTTGATGCAATGGTTGGCATGACAGGTATCCATACTTTTGTCCCTCCGTATCCTCTTAATCAGCGGGCGGGTCTGCCGTCCGCTTGTTTTAGTATTCGCCGCCCGGCCGGCGTCATTCCCGGTAAGCCTTGGAGAAACACGAAAAGTTTGACAAATGCTAATGAGAATGTTATGATGGTCACGCATTTCGGAGGGTATCGTCCGTTCTGGGCGCAATAGCGGCACATCGGCATACCGGAGAAGAGAGCGTTTGCTCCCTTCTTTTTTTATTTTGCGGAAAGGATAGAGCCATGAAACTGATCCTGCACTATCTGAAAAAATATAAGCGGCTTGTGTTTTTCGACATCCTGTCGATTTTCAGCTTTGCACTTGTCGAACTGGGGATACCGACCATCATGGCCGGCATCATCGATGAGGGGATCGCGTTGTCGGATATGGAGTATATCCGCCGAAAGGGTATACTTCTGCTGGTGATTGCGGTGGTAGGCGGCGCGGGCAGCATTCTGCTTGGCTACTGCTCGACCCGTATCGCTACGAATATCACCCGGGACATCCGCAACGATATTTTTGCCAAGGCGCAGGAGTACTCCCATTTTGAGTATAACCAGTTCGGCGTTGCCTCCATGATTACCCGTACCACCAACGACGCCTTTCAGCTGATGATGTTTGTCAACACGTTGCTGCGTATGGCGCTTTTGACGCCGGTGATGTTTATCGTCAGCCTGATTCTGACCATCCGTACCAGCCTGACGCTGACTTCGGTTCTGGGGATGGCGATTCCGTTTATTCTGGTGGGCGTCATTGTGATTGCTAAAATATCTTTCCCGCTTTCAATGACTCAGCAGAAGCTGATGGATAAACTCAACCGCATTGCGCGGGAAAACCTGACCGGCGTCCGGGTGATCCGCGCCTTTCGCAAGGATGAGTACGAATCCGGGCGGTTTCGGGATACGAATGAACAGTACGCCGCGGCCTCGCGCAGGCTGTTCAAGCTAATGTCTTCCGCCCAGCCGCTGTTTTTCTTTCTGCTGAATATTGCCGTGCTGGCCATTTTCTGGATTTCCAGCACCAAAATCAATACCGGCGATCTGCAGGTGGGGCAGCTGGTGGCCTTTTTGGAATATCAGTTCCATGCCATGTTTTCCATCATGCTGTTTTCGATGGTGTTTGTTTTGTATCCGCGTGCGGAGGTTTCTGCGCGGCGCATCGAAGAGCTGCTGGATGCCGAACCGATGGTGACCGATCCGGAAAACGGTGTGCAGGAAACGGCGCAGCGGGGCCTTGTGGAATTTGATCATGTTACCTTCGTGTATCCGCAGAGCAGCGAGGCGATCCTGACCGATGTCTCCTTTACGGCAAAGGCTGGCGAAACAGTGGCGTTTATCGGCAGCACGGGCAGTGGAAAAAGCACATTGATCCAGCTGATCCCCCGGCTGTACGACGTCACAGGCGGCAGTGTGCGGGTCGACGGGGTGGATGTGCGCGAGTTTTCGCTCGCGGCGCTGCGGCAGCGCATCGGCTACGTGGCGCAGAAGGCGCTGCTGTTTTCCGGCACCGTAGCGGATAACCTGCGTATGGGCAAACCGGATGCCACGGAGGAGGAACTGCGCCATGCCGCAGAGGTGGCGCAGGCGTATACCTTTATCCAGCAGAAGCCGGGCGGCTGGGACGAGCCTGTGAGCGAAGGCGGTGCCAACTTTTCCGGCGGACAAAAGCAGCGCCTGTCCATTGCCCGTGCACTGGTGCGTCGGCCGGAAATTTATATTTTTGATGACAGCTTTTCGGCGCTGGACTTTCGCACCGACGCGGCGCTGCGTGCAGCGCTGAAAAAAGAAACCGCCGATGCGGTGGTGCTGATTGTGGCGCAGCGGGTCAGCAGTATTATGGATGCCACGCGGATTGTGGTTTTGGATGAAGGCCGTGTGGCAGGAATCGGAACTCACCGGCAGCTGCTGGAGTCCTGCCCCGTTTATCGGGAAATTGCGCTTTCCCAGCTGTCGGAGGAGGAACTGGCACAATGAAACTGACAGCCAAATTGAAACGGATTTATGCTTATCTTAAGCCGTACCGCGTTTCGCTGTTTCTTGCGGTGATCATGATTGTCCTGTCGGCCGTGGTGGTGGCGGTATCGCCGCGGGTGGAAGGGATGGTGACCACACAGCTCGCCGCCGATGTCAAGGCGATAGCGGAAGGGGTGGAAGGCGCCGGCGTCAATTTTTCAGTGATTCTCCGCATCCTGGTTATTCTGGGCGGCTTGTATGTCGCCAACGCTTTATGTGCCCTGGCGTCTCAGTTCTTGCTGACCAATGCCATCCAGAACGGCATGCGGGATCTGCGCAATGCGGTGGAGGGGAAAATCCGCAGGCTGCCGATCCGTTATTTCGACCGGCACAGTGTAGGGGACATCCTCAGCCGGATTTCCAATGATGTGGATACGATTTCCAACGCCCTGCAGCAAAGTCTGCGCCAGGTGATCAACGCCGTGCTGGGGATATCGCTGGCGCTGGCGATGATGTATGCGCTGCATCCGGTTATGGCTGCGGTGGCGACCCTGATTATTCCGCTGAGCCTGTTGGCGACACGCATCATTGTCCGCCGTTCGCAGAAGCTGTTCATGAAGCAGCAGAACGCACTCGGTGAGCTCAACGGTACGGTACAGGAAATGTACACCGGCTTCAGCGAGATCAAGCTGTACGGCCGGCAGAAGGCATCGGTTGAAAAATTCGGCGCGGTGAACCAGAGCCTGTGTACGAACGGATTCCGGGCACAGTTTATGTCCAGCTTGCTCAATCCGATTGTTTCGCTGATAACCTACCTCGGGATTGCCGTGATCATTATTATCGGCGCCTTTTATGTGCTCAGCGGCGCGCTGCTGGTCGGAAACCTGCAGGCCTTTGTACGTTATATCTGGCAGGTCAACCAGCCGCTGTCGGAAATGACTCAGCTTTCCTCCACACTTCAGTCGGCCATTGCCGCCGTCACCCGCGTGGCGGAATTTCTAGATGAGAAGGAAGAGGTGCCTGAAGCGGCGGAACCGGTCCGGCTGTCTGGTCTGCGCGGCGATGTGGAGTTTGACCATGTCCGTTTCAGCTACCGCGATGATCGGCCGCTGATCCGGGATCTGAGTATGCGGGTGAAAAGCGGGCAGATGGTGGCGATTGTCGGCCCGACCGGTGCCGGGAAAACTACGCTGATCAATCTGCTGCTGCGTTTTTACGATGTGCAGGAGGGCGCCATCCGAGTGGACGACGTGGATATAAGGCAGATGCGCCGCGATGACCTGCGGGCGCTGTTCGGCATGGTGCTGCAGGACACTTGGCTGTTCAGCGGGTCCATCCGGGACAATATCGCCTATGGGCGTGAGAATGCCTCTGATGAGGAGATCACGCAGGCTGCCCGTGCGGCAAATGCAGAGCATTTTATCCAAACCCTGCCGGACGGCTACGCTATGCGGCTCAATGAGGAAGCCTCCAATGTATCGCAGGGGGAAAAGCAGCTGTTGACCATCGCGCGGGCATTCCTGTCCGATCCGCCGATCCTGATACTCGATGAGGCCACCAGTTCGGTGGATACGCGCCTTGAGCTGCTGCTGCAGAAAGCGATGAAGCGGCTGCTACATGGCCGTACGAGTTTTGTCATTGCCCACCGGCTATCCACCATCCGCAACGCGGATCTGATCCTGGTGCTCAATCAGGGGGATATTGTGGAGCAGGGCACACATGACGAGCTGCTGGCGCAGGACGGCTTTTATGCGAAGCTTTACAACAGCCAGTTTGCCGCAAAGGCGCTGGCTGCGGAGGAAGACTTTCGCGTGGACAACGTATAATTCTTCTTTTTTCACCATATAGCTGATAGCGAGGAAAGGGCGTGATCGGCTGTATGGTGATTGTTTTGCGCAAAAAACTTCTGGCGGGTATCGCGTTGTGTGTGGCGGCGGTGATTGCGATTCCGCTGCTTTGCTTCGGGCTGTCTGATCAGGCGCAGCCCGCAGCGGCGGCCAATACGAACTGGGGACTGAGTTTTCCGGAAAACGGCAAAACGCCCCGCGGCAATGCGACGGTGGATTTCCTGAAACAATACGATGCCTATTACTGCGGCAGCAGCGACGAAAAGGTGATATACCTCACCTTTGATGCCGGGTATGAAAATGGGTATACCGCCTCGATTCTGGATACCCTCAAGAAGCATAATGCGCCGGCGGCCTTTTTCGTCGTAGGCAATTATATCAGTACCAGCCCGGAGCTGGTAAAGCGTATGGCGGACGAGGGGCACATCGTGGGAAACCATACCTATCATCATCCCGATATGTCCAAAATTGGCGACTTGGATTCCTTCCGGGAGGAAATCGAATCGCTGGAGGCGCTGTACCGGGAAACGACCGGCGGGGATATGCCGAAATTTTACCGTCCGCCGCAGGGAAAATACAGCGAGCAGAATCTGAAGCTCGCACAGCAGCTGGGCTACCAAACGGTTTTCTGGAGCCTTGCCTATGTGGACTGGTATGTGGATAATCAGCCGACAAAAGAGCAGGCGTTTGCCAAACTGCTGCCGCGCATTCATCCGGGAGCGGTGGTTCTGCTGCACAGCACGTCAAAGACCAATGCGGAGATTCTTGATGAGCTGCTGACCAAGTGGGAGGAAGAGGGCTATTCCTTCGCGCCGCTGACCGACTTGTGTGCTTAAAAGCGTGGAAAAGGGAGAAACTCGGATAGAGTTTCTCCCTTTTGTGCTGTCTAACCAAGAGAAAAAAGGCGCAGCAATACGCTTTGAGCGTTATGCAGATTGATTTTATCGAATCAGGTGTGGTATAGTTAACAACATAAAAGGCAGGCAATAAAATTAAAGACGTCGGAGGGAAAGGCTTATGCAGACGGTACTGACGAATGCGCAGCTGACGGTTACAGCGGACACCCGCGGTGGGGAACTCCACGCTATTGATACGGCGGATGGTTCGCTCTCGTATCTTTGGAACGCGGATCCGGCGTACTGGGGCTATCACGCGCCTACGCTGTTCCCATTCATCGGTGCGCTGCGGGGTGACCGGGCGCAGTCGGCAGCCGGGGAGATCCATTTGCCCAAGCATGGACTGGCCCGCACGGCGGAATGGGCGCTGGAGGCCGGAGACAAGCAGTCGGTCACCTTCCGGCTGGATGCGGACGAGCATACGCGTGCCGGTTATCCGTACGATTTCTCCCTGCAGGTGTGCTACCGGCTATACGGTGCATGCGTGACGGCTGAGTATACGGTGAGCAATAACGGCGACAGCGTTATGCCCTACTGTCTGGGAGGGCATCCGGCCTTCCGGGTGCCGCTCGAAAAAGGGGAAAATTTTGCGGATTACCGCATAACCTTTGCCCAGCCAGAAACGGCGGACTGCCCGCAGGTAAATATGCAGACGGGCCTTATCCGGGACGGAAAGCGCAACCGGTTTCTGACGGATGCGGACACCTTTGCCCTCAATCACGTGTTGTTCCGCGGGGATGCGCTGGTGTTTGACCAACTCAAATCCCGCAGTGTAAAGCTGTATTCGGCGAACAGCGGGCACGGCGTGCAGATGGATTTCGGCGGGATGGACTATTTTGCTATTTGGTCTCCAATGGACGATGCGCCGTTTGTCTGTCTGGAGCCGTGGACCGGTACAGCCACGCTGGAAAGTGAAGACGATGTGTTTGAACATAAGCAGGGCGTTTCTCTGCTGGCGCCCGGCCAGCAGGCGCGGCACGTGTTTTCGATAACGGTATTCTGAATTGTTTCAAGGAGTTTTTTTGGATGAAAGCGGTTATTTTCGATCTCGACGGCACCCTTGTCAATACCATTGACGATCTGGCGGCCGCCACGAATCAGGCGCTGGAAATGCATGGCTATCCGGCGAAGCCTCTGGCGGATTTTCCGCTGATGGTCGGCAACGGCATCCGCAAGCTGCTGGAACGCGCGCTGGGCGAGGCCTGCACGCCGGACGTGCTCGATGCGGTACAGCGCGATTTTCTGGAGATATACGACCAAAACTGCATGAACCTTTCCGCCCCGTATACCGGGATGGAGGAAGTTGTCCAGCGGTTGAAAACAGATGGCTGGCGGCTGATGGTGGTTACCAACAAGCCGCAGGCACAGGCGGAAAAGATTGCCCGACGCTATTTCGGGGATGATACGTTTGTGTCGATTTACGGCAATCTGGAGGGGCGCCCTGCCAAGCCGGATCCGCTGACCGCACATATGGCGATGAAGGATGCCGGCAGTACGGCGGAGGAAACCTGGTTTGTCGGTGACTCCAATGTCGATGTACAGACGGCGCACAATGCCGGCCTGCGCTGCATCGGCGCTGTATGGGGATTCCGTGGAGAGAACGAGCTGAAAAAGGCGGGGGCGGAGATCCTGGCCCGCGCACCGCAGGATATTTTGCAGGCAGCAGGCGGAAAATAAAGAATTATGTATTGATTATTTAACGCCTTTATTGTATAATTATACGCGCAAATTGAAAGTGATGGAGGAGACAACATGAAAAAGGTGACAAAGGTTTTGGCCGTGCTCTGCGCACTGGCCATGCTGCTGGTGGTTGCGGGCTGCTCGGGAGATAATTATGGTTTGGTTACCAAGGGCGTTCTGACGATGGGCACGAACGCGGAGTTCCCGCCGTTTGAGTACCTCGAAGGCGAGACGGTTGTGGGGTTAGATGCCGCGCTGATGGAAGAAGTGGCCGAGCGTCTGGATCTGACCCTCGAAATTAAGAATATGGAATTCAATTCATTGGATTCTGCGCTGAACAGTGGCAAAATTGATTTGATCGCGGCCGGTCTGACGGTGGACGCTACCCGGCTGGAGACGATGGATTTCACCGAGGGGTACTATACTGCTCAGCAGACGATCATCGTCAAGGCGGACAGCGAAATCAAGACCAAGGACGATCTGAAGGGTAAGAAGATCGGCGTGCAGCAGGGGACTACCGGTGAAAATGAAGCAAAGGCTCTTTCTCCGGACGGGGTAAGTTCGCTGGCCAATGGTGCGCTGGCGGTGGAAGCGCTGCTGAGTGACAAGGTGGACGCGGTCATTATCGACAATAACCCCGCCATTGCGTACAAGACTCAGCATGGCGATGCCATCACCCTGATCGAAGGACAGTTTGACGCTGAAGAGTATGCGGTTGCGGTCAAGAAGGGCAACAAGGCACTGCTGGAGGCCATCGACAAGGCACTGGCGGATATGAAGGAAGACGGCACCTTTGATAAGCTGGTCGGACAGTTCATTAAATAAGACAACGGATTTGGACAAAACGCCGGCGGTGCATAGCGGCCGGCGTTTTGTTTTTCCATCCGGGGAGGGATGAGATTGGACGCTATTGTCAACTGGTTTTACGGGATCGTCAAGGGGTTTTCCGATGGTATTTTTCTGACGCTGATTGCTGACGACCGCTATCAGGTGCTGCTCAAGGGACTTGGGCGGTCGCTGCTCCTTACGGCGCTGGCGGCGGTGATCGGCGTGGTGATCGGTCTGCTGCTGGCTGTCGCCAAGCTGCAGGACGTGAATAATCTGCAGGGTAATCGGTTTATCGTCGGTCTGCGCCGGTGGCTGGCCGGATTCGCCAATGGCTACATATCGGTGGTGCGCGGAACGCCGGCGGTGGTGCAGCTGCTGGTGATCTATTTCATCATCTTCGGCAGGGTGTTCAAGGGGGTTCCGCTGCCGGACTGGGTGATTGCCAGTATCGCCTTCGGCATCAATTCGGCTGCGTATGTGGCGGAGATCATCCGCGCCGGCATTATGGCGGTCGACCGCGGCCAGTCGGAAGCGGGACGCTCGCTGGGGCTGTCTTCGACCCAGACGATGTCGCTGATCGTGATCCCGCAGGCGGTGAAGAATGTGCTGCCGGCACTCGGCAATGAATTTATCGTCCTGCTTAAGGAAACTTCGGTTGCCGGCTACATCGGTCTGATGGACCTGACCAAGGGGGCACAGTCGATCGGCAGCACGACCTACAACTATATTGTGCCGCTGCTGTGCGCTGCCTATATCTACTTCCTGATGACGACGGTGCTTTCCACCGGGATCAGCGCCTTGGAAAGGTGGATGCATAAGAGTGATTGACGTACAGAATCTTCACAAATATTTCGGCGAGCTTGAAGTGCTCAAGGGAGTAACTACCCATATCAGCCGCGGCGAATGCGTATGTGTGATCGGACCTTCCGGCGGCGGCAAATCCACCTTTCTGCGCTGCATCAACCTGCTGGAGATGCCGACCAAGGGGGATATCGTCATCGAGGGCGTTTCCGCCATGCATAATCTCAAGCAGATCGATAAGCTGCGTCAGAAAGTGGGAATGGTGTTTCAGCAGTTTAACCTGTTTCCGCATAAAACCGTTCTGGACAATATCACACTCGCGCCGGTGAAGCTGAAAAAGATGAATGCCGAGCAGGCGCACGACAAGGCCATCGGCCTGCTGCGGCAGGTGGGGCTTGAGGATAAGGCAAATCAGTATCCCAACCGGCTTTCCGGTGGGCAGAAGCAGCGCGTGGCCATCGCGCGTGCACTGGCGATGGAGCCGGATGTGCTGCTGTTTGACGAACCGACCTCGGCACTCGACCCCGAAATGGTGGGCGAGGTGCTGGAGGTTATGAAAGGCCTGGCGGAGAATCACGCCACTATGGTGGTGGTTACGCACGAGATGGGATTTGCCCGCGAAGTGGGGGACCGGATTCTGTTTATGGACGGCGGCGTAATCAGCGAAGATGCTGCGCCGGAGGAGCTGTTCAGTCACCCGAAGGGTGAACGGACCAAAGAATTCCTTTCCAAGGTATTGAAATAGGAGGCGGAAGAGTTGGAGGTTGCAAGAGCAATTTATATCGCAATGGCGCTGGTATCCATCGTTCCGCTGATTCTGTTCAATATCCGGCGGATTTGGGTGCGCAGGCCGCCGGAACCGATGAAATTCAAACCGGTGCGCTTCACAGTGATTCTGCTGATCTGTGTGGGTCTGGGCGGCTTTTTGTTTGCCGGCTATCAGGTGACGTTGCATACCCGCTATGAAATCGCGACCGAACGGGCAGCGGCGCAGCATGCACAGGTGCTGGCAGGAAAAAGCACAATGGAGGATTTCCGGCAGTTTATTCTGGACAACGGTACCGGTGAGGTGGCAGACAGTTTTGACAAGACAGCTTTCCCGGCCATTGAAAACGCGTCGCATATCCGTTTCCAGATCAGCAAACAGTGTGTGTCCCGTTTTTGGAAAGATAAGGAAGGTTTTGAACAGGCCGAGCTGGACAGCGATGACAATCCGATTTATGTGATGTATCGGATGGAAGCGGACGGCGAGCAGTTCTATATTGCCATGCGGCTGCGCCGGATCGAGGACAACTGGAAGTACGAATGGATCGGCAACGCCACAGATAAGCAGATCAGCACCATCGAAATGCCTACCGTAGACAACGGAAAATGGTTTACGGTAAAGTGAGGGGGATTAAAAATGCGCATTTTGTTTCAGGGCGACAGCATCACGGACGCCGGGCGGGATTACAGCGATTATCACGAGCTGGGGCAGGGATACCCGAAATATGCGGCGGAATTGATTCGCGACCGTTTCGATGACCCCAAAAACGGAACGATTGAGTTTATCAATCTGGGCATCAGCGGGCATCGTACGCGGGATCTGCGGGCCAGATGGCAGAAGGACTGCATCGATCTGCAGCCGGATATTGTTTCGATCATGATCGGTATCAATGACACTTGGCGGGCGTTTGATTCAAACGATCCGACTCCGGTGGAGGAGTTCGAGGATAACTACCGTTATCTGCTCAGTGAGATCAAGGCGCATACGAATGCCAAAATCCTGCTTCTGGAGCCGTATGTCCTGCCGGATGTACCGGCAAAGGATGCCTGGCGCGCGGATCTCGACCCGAAAATTCAGGCGGTGCGGCGGCTGGCACGGGAATTTGCGGACGCTTATATTCCCACCGACGGGCTGTTTGCCGCGGCCTGCGTTCAGCAGGAACCTTCGCACTGGTCGGGCGATGGGGTGCATCCCAACGAAAATGGCAGCCGGTTTATCGCGGCGTATTACGCCAAAGCGGTTGCCGCGCTGATCGAGGATTGAAGAATGCATAAAAATCCAGGCGGCTGTCCTTTCGTGGACAGCCGCCTGAATTTTTATGTCAGCGATAATTATCCCAGGATAAGCATGGCGTCACCGAAACTGTAAAAGCGGTAGTTTTCCTCTACCGCATGGCGGTACGCCTTCATCGTGTTTTCGTAGCCGGCAAAGGCGCTGACCAGCATAATCAGCGTGCTCTCCGGAAGATGAAAATTGGTCAGCAGTCCGTCAAGCACCTGAAACCGATAACCGGGATAAATAAAAATATCCGTCCATCCCTCGGCCGGCTGTATTCTGCCGTCGGTCATGCCCACGCTTTCAAGCGTGCGGCAGCTAGTGGTTCCCACAGCGATAACCCGACCGCCGCGCTGTTTGGTGTCGTTAATCAGCGCGGCCGTTTCGGCGGACAGCTCGTAGTGTTCGGCGTGCATCTTATGCTCCAGAATATTGTCGGCCTTTACCGGGCGGAAGGTGCCCAATCCCACGTGCAGCGTGACAAAACCGATGCCGACCCCGGCAGCCTTTACCTTTTCCAGCATTTCGGGGGTAAAGTGCAGTCCCGCCGTCGGCGCGGCCGCCGAGCCGAGTTCCCGGGAATAAACGGTCTGATAACGTTCCTTGTTTTCCAGCTGATGGGTAATATAATGCGGCAGCGGCATTTGTCCGAGCTGTTCCAGAAGTGGGTAGAAACTCCCCGCGTAGCGGAAGCGGACCAGGCGGTTGCCGTCATTGATCACATCCAGAACATCCGCCTCGAGCAGGCCGCCGCCGAACACCAGCGTATCGCCCGGGCGCGCCTTTCGTCCCGGACCGGCAAGCACTTCCCATTCGTCCGTTCCTTTGTGGGTCAGCAGAAGCAGTTCGACTGCGGCGCCGGTGCCCTTGCGATGTCCATAGAGACGGGCCGGCAGAACACGACTGTCGTTGAGGATGAGGCAGTCACCCGGCCGGAGAAAATCCGTTAAATCGTAAAAATGCTTGTCCGTTAAGCTGCCGGATGACCGGTCCAGCACCAGCATGCGTGAATGATCGCGCGGTTCAATGGGCTCCTGCGCGATGCGTTCCGGCGGCAGTTCGTAGAAATAGTCGTGGCGGTTCATCAGATCCATGAAAATTCAGGCCTTTCGTTGTGAAATCTGTCAAAATATAGCGGATGGAATACGCTGTATTTTCAATTGACAATCGTTTATCCGGATGCTACAATGAGAAGCAAATGAATATAGTGGAATAGAGGCGCGCCAGTTCATCAGTATGCCGTGTGAGACACCGGAGTCCATGACCGCGGCGGAAAGGGGACGGCGCCGAAGAAGGGGTTCGCCGGACGATCCTTATTCTGGCTTCACGGTTAACAGCCGTGTGGCTGTCATCGGTATGATGGAGCGCTATTCACTCTGCACGGCAGTGGAAGCTGTGTCAGCGTTAATGCCTCTATTATATGTCCATGACAGCCGGTTTTCAACCGGTTTTTTTGTTATTTAAGAAAGGATTGAAGAAAATGAAACGGTACAAAGTCGGTATTATCGGCGGCACAGGCATGGTCGGGCAGCGTTTCGCGCTGCTGCTGGCGGATCATCCGTGGTTTGAGGTCAAGGCGATCGCGGCCAGCCCGCGCTCTGCCGGGAAGACCTACGAGGAAGCGGTGAAGGACCGCTGGGCGATGACCTCGCCCATTCCGGAAAAGCTCAAAAATATTGTGGTGAAGGACGCTGCGGACGTGCAGGGCGTTGCCGGCGAAGTGGATTTTGTTTTCTGCGCGGTGGATATGCCCAAAGCGGAGATCCGCGCGCTCGAGGAGGCTTATGCGAAGGCGGAGTGCCCGGTCGTTTCCAACAACAGCGCCAACCGTACAACGCCGGACGTGCCGATGGTTATCCCGGAGCTCAATCCGGAACATATACAGATCATTTCGGCGCAGCGCACTCGCCTGGGCACCAAGCGCGGCTTTATCGCCGTGAAATCGAACTGCTCTCTGCAGAGCTATGTTCCGGCGCTGTTTCCGCTGTCCTCTTATGGGATTACTAAAGTGCTCGTGTGCACCTATCAGGCGATTTCCGGTGCCGGTAAGACGTTTGAGCGCTGGCCGGAGATGGTGGACAACATGATTCCCTATATTGGCGGGGAAGAGCAGAAGTCCGAGCAGGAGCCGCTGAAAATCTGGGGACACATCGAAGGCGGTGAAATTGTTCCCGCCTCTTCGCCGGCCTTTACCGCGCAGTGCCTGCGTGTTCCGGTAAGCAATGGCCACTTTGCTGCCGTTTTCTGCAGCTTTGAACACAAACCCTCCAAGGAGGATATACTGGAGAAGTGGCAGAATTTCCGCGGACGTCCGCAGGAGCTGCAGCTGCCCAGTGCCCCTAAGCAGTTCCTGCACTACTTCCCGCAGGACGACATGCCGCAGACCCGGCTGCACCGCGATCTCGAGGGCGGCATGGCGATCTCGCTCGGTCGGCTGCGTGAGGATACCCAGTACGATTACAAGTTTGTGGGCCTTTCCCACAATACGCTGCGCGGTGCCGCCGGCGGTGCTGTCCTTCTGGCGGAGCTCCTGTGCGCGGAAGGCTATATGGAATGATCCTTGACCCATGTGATTTACAGGAAAGGATAGAGATGTCATGAAGAAAGAAACGATTTTTACCGGCGCCGGCGTTGCCATTATTACGCCGATGCATGCAGACGGCAGCGTCAATTATGAGAAGTACCGCGAGCTTGTGGAATGGCAGATTCAAAACGGTACCGATGCCATCATCACCTGCGGCACGACCGGTGAATCCTCGACGCTGACCCATGAAGAACATATTCTGGTTATGAAGGCCGCAGTGGAACAGGCTGCCGGCCGCGTGCCGGTGATTGCCGGCACCGGGTCGAACGACACGGCCTACGGTATTGAGCTTTCGCGGGAAGCCAAAAACCTCGGTGCTGATGCGCTGCTGCTGGTGACACCCTATTACAACAAGGCGTCCCAGAAGGGGCTCGTTATTCACTATAATCAGATTGCAGAAGCGGCCAAAATGCCGATCATTCTGTATAACGTGCCTTCGCGCACCGGCGTGGAGATCAAGCCATCGACGATTGCCGAGCTGGCGCAGAATCCCTATATTGTCGGCGTGAAGCAGGCTAACGGCAACATTTCCTCGGTTGCGCAGATTGCCGAGTTGTGTGATATCGACATCTACTCCGGCAACGACGATCAGATCGTGCCGATCCTGTCTCTGGGCGGCAAGGGCGTGATTTCGGTGCTGTCCAATATCCTGCCTCAGCAGACGCACGATATCGTGGCCAAATGGTTCGCGGGGGATCCGGCGGGCAGTCTGGCGCTTCAGCTGAAGTGGCTGGAGGTATGCAACGCCCTGTTCTCGGATGTCAACCCGATTCCGGTCAAGGAAGCGATGAACCTGATGGGAATGGATGTCGGCGAATGCCGTCTGCCGTTGTGCGGAATGACCGACGCGGGTCGCCAGGCGCTGGCGGCGGTGCTGAAAAAGCACGGCCTTATGCAGTAAGGGCAACAGGATGTGGAAAAGAAAGGACGTGCCGAAATGGTTCGTTTGATTCTCAGCGGCTGTAACGGAAAAATGGGCCGCGTGATTACGGCTTGTGTAGCCGAGCGGTGTGACTGCAAAATTGTGGCGGGATTTGACATCAATACCGAAAGCCACGCCGGTTATCCGGTATACGCCAATCCGGCTAACTGCATGATGGAAGCGGATGTGATCATCGATTTTTCCCATCCCTCTGCGCTGGATGGTGTGCTTGCGTTTGCGAAAGACCGCCGGCTGCCGGTGGTGATCGCCACCACGGGTCTGTCGGATGAGCAGATTCAGAAGGTCCGGGCGGCGGCCGGCGATGTTGCTGTGTTTTTCAGCGGCAACATGTCGCTTGGCATCAATCTGCTTATGGAGTTGGCCCGCAAGGCGGCCGCCGTACTCGGCGGGGATTTTGATGTGGAAATTATCGAGAAGCATCACAATCAGAAGCTGGATGCCCCGTCCGGTACGGCGCTGATGCTGGCGGATGCGGTTTCTCAGGGGCTTTCGTACACGCCTCATTATGTATTTGAGCGGCACTCGGTTCGCCAGAAGCGGGATAAAGCGGAGATCGGGATATCCTCTGTGCGCGGCGGCACCATCGTGGGCGAGCATGAAATCCTGTTTGCCGGCCACGATGAGCTGATCACCCTTTCTCACACGGCGCTGTCCAAGGAAATTTTCGCTGTCGGCGCGATTAATGCCGCGCTGTTTCTCATCGGCCGCGAACCCGGCATGTACTGCATGGCGGATCTGGTCGATGCGGCGAAATAAAAATATATGCCTGTACACAAAGCCCCGGCGGGATTTCCCGCCGGGGCTTCTGCTGTTGGTATGAATTCAGTCCGCTGTCCAGATCTCTTTTGCCATCCGGAATGCCGCCCACGCCTTGGGCCAGCCGCTGTAAAAGGCGAGCTGGGTGAGGACTTCGGCGATTTCCTCCCGGGTGATGCCGTTTTCCTTGGCCTTTTGGAGATGAAAGGACAGGGAGGAGTCCGGCACACCGCTGCTCATCAGCGCTGTCACCGTGATTAAGCTGCGGTCGCGAAGAGAAAGCTGCTTTTCCCGCGACCAGATTTCCCCAAACAGAACGTCATCGTTGAGTTCCGCAAATTTCGGTGCAAAATCGCCAAGTGCCTCTCTGCCGGCCGTCACTTTTTGCTGCGCCATTAAGAAAAACCTCCTTTTATGATTATGCAATGTTCCTGCCCATGTCGTAAGCCTGCCCAAGCAGATCCTCACGCGAAGCGATTTCACCGGCCTCGCTGACACCCACCGCACGCACCACGCCGGAAAGCTCCACCTTTGGGAAACAGGCGATCCAGCCTTGAATACCGTTCACCGCACCGTCCACAGCGCTTTCCTCGTCCTCGGCAGCCGTCGCCAGAAGATAGACGCTGCGGAAGCGATAATCGGCGGTGTAAAGCGCATTCATCCGGTCGATCAGAGTTTTCATCTGGCCGCTCATTTCGTAATAATAGATCGGTGTGGCAAATACCACGATGTCGGCGTCTCTGACCTTCTCGGTAATCGCCTGCACGTCATCGGCAAGGACACATTTTCCGGTTTTCTGGCAGACAAGGCAGCCGATGCAGAAATGCATTTCTTTGTTCTTGAGCGAAATCCGTTCGACCGCATGCCCCGCGGCTTCTGCGCCGTCGGCGAAGGCTTCAGCCAGTTTTGCGGAATTGCTGTTATTGCGCAGACTGGTGGAAAGGACGACAATATTTTTCATACGTATTCCCTCATCTTATGTTTTTTATTTTTCTGGCCGGCACTCCGGCGACGACCGTACCCGGCTCCACGTCGCGGCTGACGACCGCGCCGGCAGCGACAATGGCGTTGTCACCAACCGTGACGTCGGGCAGAATGACCGCGCCGGCGCCGATCCATACGTTTTTTCCGATATGGATAGGCCGGGGATGCATATCCCGTCTTGCCGCGGGATTCGGATCATGATTCAAAGTGGCCAGTACCACATTGTGGCCGATCAGAGCGCCGTCGTCAATTGTAATGCCGCCCTGATCCTGAAATTTACAGCCCATGTTGATGAAAACCCGTTTGCCGACCGTAATGTTTTTTCCGCAGTCGGTATAAAAAGGCGGAAAAAGGCCGAAAGTTTCATCCACCTCCTTTCCGATGATGCGGGAAAAGATTTCCCGTACCTCTTCAGGCGTATGGTAGCGGCCATTCAGCTCCGCCGTGAGCTGCAGAGCCTGCTGAGCCAGCTTATGCATGTATTGGTGAACGGGCGAATCTGCCCGGACGGGCCGCTCGGAGCACATCTCCTGCTGAAATTCTATGTGATTCATCAGTGGTTCCTCAGCGATAGGCTTCACGGAAGATGCCGGCGCATTCCTCATCGGACATGGGGCAGGGATTGGCCAGAAAAAGTCCGCCCATGGTTTCCCGGGCGTTGACCGCCAGCGGCAGGAATTCATCGGGTGTGATGCCGTAATCGCTCATTTTCAGATCAGCCACGCCGCAGTCCTGCTGCAGACGCGTAAGCGCGGTGAGAAAATCCTCCGGTTTGTCGGCGTCCGGTATCCCCATAGCTCTGGCCATTTTGATAAACTGTTTGTCGCAGGCATGCTTCTGGATAAAGAAAGCATAGAAAGCCCGGGAAATCATGATCAGCCCCGCGCCGTGAGGCAGGCCGGGATGGAAAGCGCTCATCGCGTGCTCCATGGAATGCTCCGCGGTGGTGCTGGTCAGTTGCATCGTCATGCCGGCGATGGTGCTGCCGTAGGCGACATGCTCCCGGGCCTCGAGATCGTCGCCTTTGCACACCGCCTGCGGCAGATAGCGGGCGATGTGCTCGATGGCCGACAATGCCAGCGTTTCGCTCAGGAGGTTGACCCCTTTGCTGATCATGACCTCGGTGTTGTGAAACAGCGCGTCAAAGCCCTGATAGGCCGTATACATTGCCGGAACGGTTGCCATCAGCTCCGGATCCACGACCGAGAGGACGGGGCACAAATCGTCAGTGCCGCCGAAGCCGATTTTTTCCCGGGTATCTGGGTTGGAGATAACCCCCCAGCAGTTGATCTCCGAACCGGTGCCGGAAGTGGTGGCGATGGTCACCACCGGGAGCGGCTTATTGACCAGCGGCATACCCTTGCCGGTTCCGCCGACGACGTAATCCCACAAATCCCCCGGGTTAGCGGCCATTGCCGCGATGGCGGTCGAGGCATCCAGAACGGCGCCGCCGCCCAGTGCGACAAGGAAATCACAATGGTTTTCCCGCGCGAAGGCGGCGCCTTCCATGATGACAGATTTTACGGGATTCTCCATAATCCTGTCGAATACAGCGGCCGGTACTCCAGCCTGTTTGAGCTGCCCGAGCGTGCGGTCGAGTGCGCCGTTTGTCCGCACGGACTTCCCGCAGGAAATCAGCAGCAGCGCTTTTTTGCCCGGCATTTTCTGCTGTCCGAGTTCATTCAGTTTTCCGCGGCCAAAAAGCAGCTTGGTCGGGGTGAAAAAGGTAAAATTCATCATCCTGTCTTCCTCCTAAAATTTATTTTCCCGAATGCGGTAAAGCAGAAAGTCCAGACAGTCGATCTGCTCCTGGCTTTCGTGCAGACGTTCCAGAAGGGCGGCGCGGTAATGGCAGAGCGGCTTCAGCAGCTCTGCGGACGGCCTGGTCTCCGCGATTTTTATACATTCGCCTATCATCCGATCGTCACAGCCGGCGTCCTCGAGTGTCTGCTTAAGAAAGCGGATATCCGGTATCATTGTCCTTCCTCCTTGCTGCTGTCATTATAGCCGCGGAAAACAGAAATAACAAATACTTATTCTTTATCGATATACATAGTTGACAGGAATGGATATCATTCCGTATACTGAAGACATAAGAAAGGGGCTGGGAATATGGAACTGCGGGTGCTGCGCTATTTTTTGGCTGTGGCGCGAGAGGAAAACATCACGGCGGCGGCGGAGACGCTTCATGTGACCCAGCCGACCCTGTCCAAGCAGCTGATGGATCTGGAAGCGGAGCTGGGAAAAAAGCTCTTCATCCGGGGAAGGCGGAAAATCATCCTGACCGAGGAAGGGCAGTTTCTGCGCAAGCGCGCGCAGGAACTGATCGATCTGGCGGACAAGACTGAGGCTGCCTTTCAGGAGGAAGGGGAGATTGTCAGCGGGGATGTGTATATCGGCGGCGGGGAAACCGAGGGTATGCGGCATATCGCCAAGGCCGTACGCCGGCTGCAGGAAAGCTGTCCGAATATCCGTTTTCACTTATTCAGCGGAAACGGCGAAGACGTGGCCGAACGACTGGATAAGGGGCTGCTGGATTTCGGTCTGTTCGTCGGAGCGACGGAGCTGCGGAAATACGATTACTTGATGCTGCCGGATGTCGATATATGGGGGCTGCTCATGCGGCGGGATCATCCCTTGGCGGCACGTTCGCGGATTGCGCCGGAAGATCTCGGACAGATTCCTCTGCTGTGTTCTCGGCAAATGCTGATTCAGAACGAATTATCCGGCTGGCTGGGATACCCGCTGGAGCGGCTGAACATTGTAGGGACCTACAACCTGATTTACAATGCCTCCATTATGGTGGAGGAAGGGCTGGGCTGTGCGCTGAGCATCGACCGGCTCATCAATACCGCCGGAGACAGCCGGCTGTGCTTCCGGCCGTTTGAACCGGGCATTTCGGCCCCGCTTGCCGTAGCCTGGAAGAAGTACCAGGTGTTTTCCAAGGCGGCCGCCCGGTTCCTGGAGGCTTTGCAGCAGGAGATACGCGAAGAAGAAACCGCGGCGGAGTGAACGCGTCCCATAGGACTTTAGCAAAAAATTAACGGAAAAGATAAGAAAAACTTAAGAAAGGCCTTTTATACTGAAATACTGGTCTGTACTTTGCCGGGGGGCTGTGCAGAAAAATATGAGGAGGACGATATGAAACTGATCGTACAGAATGTGAAAAAGAAATTCAATCAGAAGGAAGTGCTCCGCGGGGCGAGCTTTACCTTTGAAAAGGGAAAGATTTATGGGCTGCTCGGGCGCAACGGTGCGGGAAAGACGACGCTGTTCAACTGCATCAATGAGGATATCCGGGCGGATGAGGGCAGCTTTTTCATCGAGGAAGATGGCCGGACCCGTCCGATTGCGGCTGAGGACATCGGTTATGTGCTCTCTACGCCGGTCGTGCCGGAGTTTTTGACCGGGCGGGAATTTTTAAAATTTTTCCTCGATATCAATAAGGCGAAAATTCCGTCTATGACGTCTATTGACGAGTATTTTGCTTTTATGAAGATAGAACCGGAGGACCGGGACAAGCTCCTGAAGGATTATTCGCACGGCATGAAGAATAAAATGCAGATGCTGGTCAACTTTATCGCCAATCCCGGCGTCCTGCTGCTCGACGAGCCGCTGACCTCCTTCGATGTGGTGGTGGCGGATGAAATGAAGCAGCTGTTCCGTCGGATCAAGCCCGACCATATCATTATCTTTTCCACGCATATCATGGAGCTAGCTCTGGATTTGTGCGATGAAATCGTGATCCTCAATGAGGGTGTGCTCGAAGAGATTGAACAGGAAAATCTCGACAATACGGCCTTTAAGGATAAAATCATCGCGGCGCTGCGGGGGGAAGAGAAATGCTGAACACTTTCGTTCTTTCCTTTCAGCTGCGTAACACTTATAAAACCAATAGCATTATTTATTCGCTCAAATCCATACCGCTTGTCCGCCGGATTCTGCCGGACGCCCTGTATGCCAGTCCGGGATTGAAGACTTTTGCTAACGTGATCAGCATCCTGATGGAAATTGCCGGGGTATTTCTCGGGAAATTGCTGTATCTGGTGTGTCTGATTTTTCCAGCCGCCGAAATGATGAGCGCCGCCAAGCCGGCGGCCTTCGTGCATATTTTCTTTTTTCTGACCATAACCGGCGGCCTGCTCAATACCCAGATTTTTAATCCCACCAAGGATAAGTATTACGCTATGTTCCTGATGCGTATGGATGCGCGAGAATATACGCTGGTGAACTACGGCTATTTTCTGCTGAAGATGGCGGTGGGCTTTCTGCCGTTTACGCTGTTGTTCGGCCTGCTAAGCGGGGTTAATGCAGCGGTTTGTGTGCTTATGCCGTTTTTTGTCTGCGGTGTGAAGCTGCTGTTCACGGCCGTTGCCCTCGCGCGCAGTCATCAGGGAGAACGGGTGCACAATGAAAATCTGCCCGCACCGGTGGTTTGGATCGGTGTCGTCGTCACGCTGGCGGCGGCGTATATTCCGCCGTTTTTCGGTTATGCGATGCCGGTATGGCTGTTTGCCATGCTCTGCATTCCCGTTTTGGCCGCGGGTGCCGCCGCAGCATGGTATGTTGTCCGGTTCCCGGCCTATCGCGCTGTGTATCGAATCCTGCTTTCCGGCACGCTTGCGATGAACCAGAACAGCGCCGCGCAGGCAGTGCAGCAAAGCTATCAGAAGAAGATCGAAGCCGATATATCGCTGACCAGCCGCCAGTCCGGCTATAAATACTTCAACGAGCTGTTTATGAAGCGTCATTCCCGGCTGCTGACCAAATCGGCAAAGAAAATTACGCTCATTCTGCTGGTGCTGCTGGCAGCCGCCGTGTTTGCCTGTCTGTTCGTGCCGCAGGCCAGAGCGCCGATGAACGAGTTGATGCTGACCTTTCTGCCGTATTTTCTGTTTGTGATGTATTTTGTCAACCGGGGGAGAACCATTACCCAGGCGATGTTCATCAATTGCGATCACAGCATGCTGACCTATCGCTTTTACCGGCAGCCGAAGGCTATTCTGGCGCTGTTTGCCGAACGGCTGAAATATATCGCCGCGATCAACCTTATGCCCGCGACGGTTATCGCGGTGGGGCTTCCGTTGCTGCTGTTCCTTTCCGGCGGTACCGATCAGATCCTCAATTATGTACTGCTGTTTGTATCCATACTGGCCATGTCGGTGTTCTTTTCGGTGCATACGCTGGTAATGTACTATCTGCTTCAGCCGTACAATATCCATATGGAATCCAAAAATGCCACCTATGGGATTGTCAACTACATCACCTATCTGATATGCTACATCGCCATCGGCAAGGAGGTTCCCACGCTGGTGTTCGGTATCGGCATCACGGCGTTTTGCCTGCTGTATGTGCTGGTGGCACTGCTGCTGGCGTACCGTCTGGCACCTAAGACCTTCCGGCTGCGCAGTTGAAAACCATTCAGTAAAGCGACCGCTGTATAAAAAATACGGCGGTCGTTTTTATAGTTGTATTGACAATACTGTGTGATATACAGTATAATGTTGTCAGGAGGCGATGCGGCGTTGGACGAAAAAAACGAATTGCTGCTCAATTTTATTCTGGAGCTGCGAAGAGGTACGCTGGTGCTGAGTGTTCTCAGCCGGATGGCAGAACCGAAATACGGCTATGCCCTGGTACAGAGCCTGGAAAAAGAGGGCATGCGTATTGACGCCAACACGCTGTATCCGCTGCTGCGCCGTCTGGAAAAGCAGGGACTGCTGGAAAGCGTGTGGGAAACCGGGGGTGCCAAGCCACGCAAGTATTATCGGCGGACGGCGCTTGGTGAAGAGATCTACACCGCACTGTGTGAACAATGGCATCAGATGACGCAAAGTATGGATGCTCTGCTCGAAGAGGAGGAACAATGGGGATGACGGAACAGGAACGCGAATGGATGGAGCGCTATATTTATCAGGTGACCCGGCGGCTGCCCAAGGCACAGCGCGGCGAAACGGCAATGGAGCTGCGGGAACTCATCGGCGATATGGCGGAGGAAAAAGGTTCGGTGGAAGCGGCACTGACAGCGTTGGGCGATCCGGCGGTATTTGCCGGACAGTACCGCGGCGACAGCCGCTGTCTGATCGGGCCGGAATACTACGACCAGTATGTCTGGCTGCTTAAAATCGTATTGAGCTGCGTTCTGTTTGGGGTTCTGGTGGCTTCGGTAGTCAGCGGTGTATTAGAAATTCAAGGTGCCGGTTTTTCGGTGTTTGTGGACGCGCTGGTGAAGATAATGGTAAATGCGGTCGGCAATACCGTCATTTCCTGTTTGGGTGCTTTCGGCGGGCTTACGCTGGTTTTTGCCGTGATGGAGCGGCTCAACAGCAAAGAGGCGCTCAGGCAAGCGGCTTGTACCGACCGGCAGAAATTTGCCGCAGGCGATACGATGGTTTGGACTCCCGGAAAGCTGCCGCCGATTCCGGAAAAAAAGGCGGTGATAAGCCGCGGGGATAGTGCGGTCGGACTGGTTTTCATTCTTCTTCTGGCGTTGCTGCTCCTTTTCTGGCCGCAGCTCTTTTCCGTGTTTTTTAAGGACGGCGACAGCATCGTCTCGGTTCCTGTGTTCAATCTGGCGCAATGGGACAAAATTCTGCCGGTGCTGTTAATCAGCCTTGTCGCGGGCTTTGCCGATGAAATGCTGCGTCTGATCCGGGGCGTATATTGCCGTGCGGTGATGGTCAGCAATATCCTCTGCAGCATCCTGCAAATTGTCTGTACAGTGGTGCTTTTCAGGGGACTGACCTTCTGGAATGTTGAGTTTATTGCCGAGATTCAGGCACATGCTCCAGAAGATTTTCCGCTTGGAGACTGGTTGTGCGCATATTGGGATGCCGGCCTGCTGTCTAACATGATTTTGCTGCTGCTCATTGCCGTTACCCTGCTGGAAGCTGGCGTCACGGTGTACAAAACGCTGCGCTATGGTTTAAATCGGGATAAGATAAACGAAGAGAAGTAGGAGATGCACAACGGCAAGAAGTTTTTGAGGACAGTCGGTGATGCTGAGCTTCCGGAAAAAATCGTTTGATGCGTTATATAACGAAGCCGCAGTTCTGCGACGTCCGGGAGAGGGCACAGAACTGCGGCTTTTCGGCATATTTCGGATGATCCGGGTTGTCATAAAGCAAAAAGTACGCTATAATAAACAGGTTGTCTTCTTTTCCAAGAACGGTTCGCACAACAGGGCAGACAAATCGTATCTCAGCAACAGAAAGGAAATTCCGATGCAGATAATGTTGAAGCAGGGGCGCGCGCGCCGTGGGCAGTTTGCTACGCCTCACGGAACTATACAGACGCCGGCCTTTATGAATGTAGCCACCTGTGCTGCGATAAAGGGGGCCGTATCGGCTTATGACCTGAAGGAGCTGAAATGCCAGGTGCAGCTGTGCAATACGTATCATCTGCACGTTCGTCCGGGCGATGATCTGGTACGCGATATGGGCGGGCTGCATCGGTTCACCGGATGGGACGGGCCGATTCTGACCGACAGCGGCGGCTTTCAGGTGTTTTCGCTGGCCGGTCTGCGCCGTATCCGGGAGGAGGGCGTCACCTTTTTTTCGCATGTCGACGGACGGAAACTGTTTATCGGGCCGGAGGAAAGCATGCGCATCCAGTCCAACCTGGCTTCCACCATCGCGATGGCATTTGACGAATGCGTGGAGAATCCGGCTGAATACCGCTACGCCAAGGATTCCTGTGCGAGAACCGTTCGCTGGCTTAAGCGCTGTCAGGCGGAGATGCGCCGCCTGAATGCGCAGGAAGGCACCCTGAATCCGCAACAGCTGCTATTCGGTATCAATCAGGGCTGTACCTTTGACGACCTGCGGGTCGATCATATGCGGGAAATTGCGGAGCTGGAGCTGGACGGCTATGCGATCGGCGGCTTGGCGGTGGGGGAACCGGCCGAAGTGATGTACCACGTCATTGAACAGGTTGAGCCCTTTATGCCGGCGGACAAGCCGCGGTATCTCATGGGAGTGGGAACGCCGGTCAATATCCTTGAGGGCGTGCGGCGCGGTGTCGATCTGTTTGACTGTGTCATGCCGGCGCGCAACGCGCGGCACGCGCATGTGTTCACCTGGCAGGGGCACCGGAATATGCTCAACCAGAAATATGCCCGCGACGAAGCGCCGATTGATGAGGAATGTGACTGCCCGGTCTGCCAGCGGCACTCGCGGGCGTATATCCGCCATCTGTTCAAAAGCGGGGAGATGCTGGCAATGCGCCTGTGCGTGATGCATAATCTCTATTTTTACAATACGCTGATGGAGCGTATCCGAGACAGCCTGGAAGCGGGAAATTTTGACGCTTTTTATGCACAGTATGCGCCCATTCTGGATAAGCGCATTTAAATGGCATGAAAAAAAGGCTTTACTTGTAAATTTTTTGCTAACAGGCTTGCCAATAGAGGAAAAAACCGATATAATAATGAGGATTTTTAGGAGGTGCAGATAACTTGAATTTAACGAGATTTATGACTGTCCTTGCCGAAGGGGAAGCAACAACCGAAACGCCGCCGAATTCCGGTCTGGCTATGCTGGTTTCCCTGGCGCCGATTCTGCTGATTGTGGTGCTGATGTATTTCGTGATGATCCGCCCGCAGCGCAAGCAGCAGAAAAAGGAACAGCAGATGCGCAACAGCCTGCGCGTTGGCGATGAGATCACCACCATCGGCGGCATTACCGGACGCGTCGTCAACCTCAAGGAAGACACGCTGGTCATCGAAACCGGTGCTGACCGCAACAAGATGACCATTAAAAAATGGGCTATTCAGAGCTGCGAAACCATTCATGATACCACCGAGTCGGATGACGATGACGACGACGATGACGATATCTGATTGAGTGGCAGCGGGAAAATGTCTTTTGGTGCGTACTAATTCCGCCGGCCGCCGAATATGCTTTCTTTGTAAAGTGAAATTCGGCTTGGGGGAATGGGTATGAAACCGCGTAAAGAGGACAGTTCGGCGATAATAAAACGAGTTTTGCGCCCGGTCGTGATCGGTACGGTAATCGGCGCGGGAGGCTGTCTGCTGATTCTGCTGCTTATGGCGGCAGTGATGGCATCCAGCGACATTCCCAAAGCGGCGGTTACCCCTATGGCTGTGGCAGCGGCGGCAATCGGTGCGTTTATTAGCGGCATTGTTGCGGCGCGGATTTCCCGGGAAAAAGGGCTGATGCTGGGCGCTGTATGCGGTCTTTTGCTGTACCTGCTCGTGATGCTTGCCGGGTTTGCGGTACTACGGGAAATCCGTGGGGCGTATGCTGTCGTAAAACTCGCGGTTATGATCGGGTGCGCTGCGCTGGGCGGCGTTTTAGGTGTTAATATGGGGAAGCGCTGAGCTTTTCCTGCAATGATTTTAGGAGGATGTTTACTATGAAACACATCAAGACCATCAACAAGCAGAATCTCAAAGAGACGGCGGCCAAGGGCGGCTGCGGCGAATGTCAGGCTTCCTGCCAGTCTGCCTGCAAGACTTCCTGCACGGTTGCCAACCAGAAGTGCGAGAAATAAATTCTGCGCGTCTCCTGACAGGGCGGATCTGTGTGTCCGCCCTGTTTCGCTGTTTTTGATGTTGAAAAAAGAAGGGTTCTGCCGAATCATGATACATAGATTTGAAAACAATGGGTTTTACATTGTCCTGGATGTGCACAGCGGTGCTGTTCACACTGTGGATGCGTTAGCGTATGAATTGCTGGGGTATTTTGAAGGCCCGCTGCCGGAAAGCTGTCCGCCGCATGTTTTGACCGTAATGGAGGAAAACTATGCAGCGGACGATATACAGGAAACCTATGGTGAATTGCTGGAACTCCAGAAAAACGGCCTGCTGTTCAGTGAGGACGACTACGCGCAGTTTGCCGACCGCATGGTGTCTTCTCCGCTCAAGGCGATGTGCCTGCATGTGTCCCACGACTGTAATCTGCGCTGTAAGTATTGTTTTGCCGGGCAGGGGATTTACGGCGGCAAACCGCAGGTGATGAGCTTTGACGTGGCGAAGGCAGCTATTGATTTTCTGATTGAAAAGTCGGTCGGGCGCCGGCATCTCGAACTGGATTTCTTCGGCGGTGAGCCGCTGATGAATTTTGACGTGGTCAAACAAACGGTGGCCTACGCCCGGAAAAGGGAAAAGGAAGCTGGCAAGGAATTTCGCTTTACAATGACCACCAACGGCGTTTTGGTCAATGAGGATATCATGGATTTCCTCAACGCGGAAATGCATAATGTCGTGCTTTCCCTGGATGGCCGTCCGGAAGTCAACGACGAAATGCGGCCGAATGCCGGCGGCAAGGGAAGCTATGCGGGAATCGTGCCCAAATACCAGCAGTTTGTGGCTAAGCGCGGGGATAAGGATTATTATGTCCGCGGAACCTTTACGCGGAATAATCTGGATTTTTCAAAGGATGTTCTGCATATGGTGGATCTGGGTTTTGATCAGGTATCGGTGGAGCCGGTGATCAGCGATCCGGCGCTGCCCTATTCGCTGCGTGAAGAGGATCTTCCGGCTATATTTGCGGAGTATGACCGGCTGGCCCAAATTGTACTGCAGCGCAAGCTGGAGGGGAAGGGGTTCAACTTTTTCCACTTTATGCTGGATCTGGATCAGGGTCCCTGTGCAATTAAACGTCTGCGCGGCTGCGGCTGCGGGAATGAATACTGTGCCGTGGATCCGGAAGGAAAGGTATTCCCGTGTCATCAGTTTGTCGGCCAGCCCGAGTGGCAGATGGGCAATGTGCTGACTCGGGACTACGATCTGGAACAAAAAGCCCGCTTTGCCCGGTCGAATGTGTACAACAAAGAGAAGTGCCGCGGGTGTTGGGCAAAGTTTTATTGCTCCGGCGGCTGCAATGCCAATAACCAGCAGTATGAGGGCGATATCCTCAAAGCCCATACGCTTTCCTGCGAGCTGGAGAAAAAACGGCTGGAATGTGCGATTATGATCCAGACGGCGCTGAATCAGGCTCGCGAATAAAGGCGCATAGATTGCGCTCCCTCTGCATAGTATGTTGACAGGACAGGAAAAACTGTGCGGAGGAAAAATTATGAGAAGGACAAACTATGGGCCTGCCTTGCGGGAATTTTTCGGAGAAAATCGGCGTCTGCTGTTGTTTCTGCTGCTGTTCGTGACAGGAACGGTGCTGGGCGTTGTCGTGTTCATGATGACGCATGAACAGCTTGCGGATGATCTTCTGCTGATGTTTGGCCAGCATGCCGGCATATCCGGTTTTCAGGAAGGTATCGCGGTGCTTTGTGCCTCGTGTCTCTCGTCCTTTGTTTTGCTGGGGCTGCTTTTTTTGGGCGGACTTTCGGCCTATGGCGCCCCGTTAGCCTTTCTGGTACCGCTTTTTTTCGGACTGGGACTTGGATTGACCGAGGCTTATCAGTATCAGCTGCGCGGCAGTATGGGCATTGTCTATGTCGCGGTTCTGGTGCTGCCGCATACGCTTGTGGCGGCAGCGGGCCTGCTGATGGGCTGCGCCGAGTCGCTGCGCATGTCGGTTGCCATCAGCCGGCAGCTCCTTCCCGGGTCGACCATCGGCGGGCTTTGGCCCATGTTTCGGATGTATTGTGTACGGTTCCTGCTGTTTGTGGGCATCGCACTCGTTTCAGGGGTTCTGGATGTCTGTCTGCAGCTGATCGCAGGCGGTTTGTTTTCTACATAATATGCTGTAAGGGAAGTGTAAAACTTGGCGGGATTTTTTGGCTTATTCGATTACAACAAACCAGGCCCCGGTGTGGATAAAAATGCACCGAAGAAAAAGGGGTTCGTCCGCTTTTTTGAAATTTATTTCCGCAAATTCTGGCGGCTCGCTACGGCAAATCTGCTGTATATTCTGGTTTCGATCCCTGTCGTGACCGGCGGACTTGCCGATGCCGGTCTGACCTATATTACCCGCAACTTTGTCCGGGAAAAGCACGCCTTTGTTTCCGGTGACTTTTTTGACACCATCAAAAAGAACTGGAAGCAGGCGCTCCCGGTCGGCATTATCAATTTGGTACTGACCCTGCTGCTGGCCTTTGATTTGTATTTCTTCGGTTTTGGCGCGCTCGGTGAGGATTCCGGGATCATGAACATGATTCTTCTGGCTCTCACACTGGCGATATCCCTGATCTTCACCTTTATGAAATATTATATCCCCATGATGATGATCACCTTCAAGTTCACAATCAAACAGCTGTATAAAAACGCGCTGGTGTTTGCGTTCGCCGGTCTGCTGCGTAACCTGTTGATCTTTGTTATCCTGGCGGTGTTTTATGTCGGCGGCTTCTTCCTGTTCATGCTGGGTCCGATCGGTATTGTGATTGATTTGGCGGTGTTTGTGCTCATTTTCCCGGCTTTCCGCTCGTATCTGATTCAATACAATATTTTCCCGTTGATCAAAAAGCATATTATCGATCCCTATTACGAAGCCCATCCGGATGAAGACCGCACGATCCTCCGTACGCTGAATATCGAAATGGAAAACGATCCGGCGCTTCACCAAAACGCCGAGGAAGAGCCGGAAGCCGTGTTCCAGGATATGGGGCGTACGGATAAAGCTGATCCCGATGAGGATGAGGATAAGGGCAGGAAGAACACGATTCCCAAGCAATATAACGAATATGAAATGCGTAAGGGCAAGCGTTTAACTAAAAATGTCCGTTCGGATGAGGATGACGACACCATCTGACGGCTGACAAGGGAATGCAAGAAAAAGAGCTGCTGTTGCGGCGATATAAAGAAGTAAAAAACCTACCGAAATCGAACGGTAGGTTTTTTCTATATTACGACTCAAAAATGGTCGGAGGCGCTCTGGCTTAAAATCACTTTATCTCTTGTTCTAAGGTTTTAAATGTTTCTGTGTCAAAGAAATCAAAAAGTGAAATTTCCAAACCGTCACACAACTTTTTAATCGTTACTATACCGGCATTTTGGCTGCTGCCGTTAATAATATTTTTCAGTGTTGAAGGCGGAACAGCAGAGGTTGTTGCGAGCGCGTTAATAGATAAATTTTTCTGCTCGCACAGTTCAAGCAATCGGTTGGCAACCGCTTTTCTTGTATTCATACGCCGACCTCCTGAAAACGGATTCTATATAAATAGTTTATCCGTTTGAGAGTGAAGAATATGTGCTTTGTGCAAAACTTCATACTAACGCATAAGTCGCCTATTCTAACCCTGCAAAGAAATCGTCGTAAGAGCAATTAGATATCTTTTTCAAAAGAACAATCACACTTGCTTTTATATTCAGTTCACCGGATTCATATTTAGCGTAAGTTGTTCTGCCTATATCACAACCTCTACGCTGAAGTTCAGCACATAACTTTTCTTGCGACAATCCCGACTTATCTCTCAATGCGCGCAGATTTGCACCCATATTTAAATCTCTTCTGATTTTTTGTTCCATAGCCTTACCTCGTAAATAGTTTTGATCAGTATTGGTTATAATTATTTATATTTTATGTTATATTGAGCCAAAATATTGACCGCAATACTGGTCAAGACATGGGGCAAAACCATGCTAACTTGTACATTCTTTGGACATAAAGATACACCAAAAGAAATAGAGCCGACACTGAAGTCGACTCTCATTGATTTGATTAGAAATAAAAATGTTTGTAGTTTCTATGTTGGTAACCACGGAAACTTTGACAGTATGGTAAAACGCTGCCTGATTGAACTAAAAGAAATTTACCCCATAGACTATGCGGTGGTGCTGGCATACTTTCCCAGCAGGAAATATGCTTCCTTATGCAGTTTTTTCTTTGGAACAATCCTTTTGAATTAAAAAGTTTGTTGTTTAGTGTGGTAATTTTAGACGTTTACATACGAAGATTTCCGTGCGACGCTTATGTACCGAATGGCATAAACAGCTGCTTAAAAAATCGCGTTTCGCTAATATGCATAAAAATAAAAGAAAAATTATGAAGAGTATTGTAATAAACGTGAAACTGTGCTATGCTTTGCATTGTGATTGACAATCACAAATTGCGAAAATTAAGCACAGAGGGGATGCGGAAATGAAAAAGTGGGTCAGAAGCCTGCTGGCAGTAGTGTGCAGCGCGGTGATTGCGGCAGAGACACTGCCAGCCGCCGCATTTGCGGTGGAGAGTTCGGCCGGGAGGCAGGAACTGACCAGTGAAAGCGAAGCGGCTGCCGAACCGCAGGATCCTGTCGAAGAACCGCTGCTTGTGGGGGAGGAAATATCCAAGCGGGAAGAAGAAGTAAAAGTGTTCCGCCGTTCGGACGGTGCATATGTGGCGGCGTCCTATAACGAACCGGTGCATTATCAGAAAGATGGAGAATGGAAAGACATCGATAACACGCTGGTGAGCATCCAGCGTGATGGAAAGGGATATCGGCAGAATAAAGCGAGCGATTTTAAAGTATCCCTGCCCAATTTCCTGGACAGGCATTCGCCGGTTTACCTGGAATATGCGGGAAAAACGGTAGCGTTTGAGCTGGAAACACCGCGCGCGGCCAATGCGGCGGTCGTGCAGCCGGAAGCGAGCCGTCTGGATCAGCTGCTCCAGCGTGCGGATCAGCTGAAAGCTGAGCAGGGGAAGAAAACGGCGGCAAATGCAGCCGCCGTGCAGGTGCTGGATGCGGATATTGCGGCAGTATCGAAGGAAAATGTGGCACAGGCGATCCAGCGTGAAATGACGTCGCTGCACAAGCTGACAGCGGAGGTGGCATATGCGGCACCGCTGCCGGATGTCGACCTGACCTATGATCTGAAAGGCCGGAGTCTGAAGGAAAGCCTGATTCTGAACCGTTTGCCGGAGCAGGAAAGCTTTACCTTTCATGTGGACAGCGGCGGCCTGACTGCCAGCCTGCAGGAGGATGGCAGTGTAGTATTCCGTGATGGGGATACCGATGTGCTGGCGATTCAAGCGCCTTACATGTGGGATGCAAACGACGAATACAGCGATGCGGTTACGGTAACGCTGACCGAAGAGGCGGGTGGATACCGGTATACCGTGACGCCCGATCGGGAATGGCTTGAGGCAGAAGAACGCGCGTATCCAGTGACGGTTGATCCGACCTTTGTGGTAGGCACCCGGCATACAATAAAGGATACGACCATGGTCTTCGGCAGCAGCACGCCGAGCGGTGTGACAGATAAGCGCTGGCTGTTTACGGGCAGTATGTCGGGTGTAGAGATCGGGGCTGCTGTTTATAAAGAGCTGCCGAAGGAGCTCAGTCTGAACAGTCGGCTTATATCGGCCAGCCTGAATCTGTATTATCAGCAGGACAATCAGGATACCAGTTCGCCGGATCTGCAGGTAAACGCGATAGCGATTGACCGGAACTGGAATGTGGAAAATATTTCCGTGGATGAGATCATCCATGTGGAAAGCGGTGCAATGGCCGGACAGCCGGTGCTGGACTATGCCATCATGCATGACCGGGATCTGCAGACATCTGCGAAGCTGTATACCTTCGATGTGACGAAAGCGGCACAACAATGGCTGGATGATCCGTCCGGGCATCCGAATTATGGCATATTGCTCAAAGCGTACAATAACCCGAAGAGTACCCTGTGGATGCGGTTTTACAGCAGCGATTATATTGAAGCGGGCTGCCCGCTGTACATGTTTACCTACCGGGATACCAAAGGACTGGAGAGCTATTGGACGCATCATGACCAGGATCTTGGCCGTTCTGGTGTAGGGGCGATCAACGATTTTTCGGGACGTTTGGTATATATACATGGAGATGCATCGACGGCAAGCAATTATATGCCGGCGTCGGTGAGCCATGTTTACAATTCGTTGTCATCGGACCGCAATTTTTCCTGGCGAACCTCGGATCCGGATTATATGTTTGAGCCGCTGACCGGCTACGGATGGAAGCTGGATGTGCAGCAGCGGCTGAGCAAAATACCGGAATCGAGCGATCCGGACTCGCTGTATCAGCGGCTGGGCGAGCGCTATAAGTATATCTACACCGACAAAGATGGGACCGAGCATTATCTGTATGAAAATGACGACGGGGAAATCGTGGATGAAGATGGCTTGGGACTGACTTTCAAGGCGCGCGGCGAAGGTGAGCTGTATGACCGCCTGGTGATGGAAGACGGCTCATCGATGCAGTTCGAAGTGGATGGCGGCTGGGTACGGGACTATACACCGGCTGACGAGCACAGCGTGCGTGGGGGATATCTGTACAAGTATGGGGTTTATTACCTCGGCGTAGTGGAGGACGGCGCCAAAAAACAGCTTCAGCTGGACCTGAACGAATCGTATTACCTGACAACAATCACGGATATTGCCGGCCGGACTACCCGTTACAGCTATACAGGAAACCTGCTGACCCAGATCACCTATCCGGACGGCGGGTATACGAAATTTACCTATCAGGCGAAAACCATAGCCGGGACGACCTATAATCTGCTGACCCGCGTGGAAGACGAAAACGGGACGGCCGTGGAGTATGGATACGACGCCAAGGGGCGGGTTGTATCGGTGACGGAATGGGCGAAATATTCACCGTCGGCAGATAGCTGGCGGGGACAGAAAATGACCATTTCCTATCCGGATTACAATACAACGGAATACCGTACCAGCGGTAAGGACGATGTATACGGAAACGATGACGATATCCTGACGACCTATGTGTTTGATAACTGGGGCCGGACAATTTCGACTTATTCGAAGCGTGCGGACAATAAGGAAGAGTACGGCGGTTCGCAGTACAGCTATACGGCGGGTTCCGGCGCAGAGGTGAAAAACAGCGCCATCAACCGTGTGGAGCAGGCCTCATCGGGCGGAAAAATGTCGACGAACCTGCTGAAAAACCATAGTGCGGAATGGACAAATAGCTATTGGAGCAACCGGACGTGGGACGCGAATGCGGCAGCGCATAATACATTCTTCGTAGATAAGGAGATGGGTTATCACAGCGCCTGGTCATGGGCGATCACCAAGACCGCTTCCGAGACACCGACACAGGCGTTCTGGTGTCACGAGGACAGTACTACCTATGAACCGGGAAAAACCTATACGGCGTCAGCCTACGTATACGCACCGGATCTTCCGGAAGGCGATCTGGTAGAGATCGGCCTGTGGGAAGAGCAGGCGGACGGCAGTACGCGCATCAAGCTGTCGGAGGCGCTGCGTCAGCCCACGGGTAACGGCTGGGAACGGCTGAGCGTAACGATAACGGTGCCGGAGAATCCGACGGATTTGTTCAGCGGGGTCTATCTGTTCTATTACGGAAGCCACGCCGGGACGGTGCACTTCGACTGTGTGCAGCTCGAGGAAGGGGAAGTGGCGAACCCGTATAACTGGCTGGAAAACACCGAAATGGAGCAGGACGGGACGAATGGCAGTGGTATAAACGACTGGGATCCGGTAACCACCGGCGGCTCGTATGCGAAAAGCTATGAGACGCTGGACGGCGGCCGTGCGCTGCGGATCAACGGCAGGGTAACGGATGCAACCGGTGTAAGCCAGCGGATGTTTATGGGCAGCAGCGGGGTGGCCAAATCGACATATGTGCTCAGCCTTTGGGCAAAAGGAAGCTCCGCTGCCAATGAAGCGGCGAAATTCGGTGTGCGCATCCGTGTGCATTATAACACCGGCGAGTCGCGCGTGATCGAAGAATCGTTCGATAAGAACTGCACGGGCTGGCAGTATATGAGCCTGCCTTTCTGTCTGGAGGATCGGGATAATCCTTCCCGCCGGCCGGTCAATGTGGACATTGACCTGATGTATGCGAATAATGTGAACTATGCGGTATTCGATAAGGTGCAGGTGCTCAAGGACGAGGTGCCGAGCTATACCTACGATAAAGACGGAAATCTGGTCAGCGTGGAGGATAACGAAAGGGAGCAGCAGTTTTCGTCGGATCGTGGGGGCAATGTCGCCCATATCACCGACCCGAAAGGGAATTTTGCATACTATGATTATGACTCGACGACCGAACAGCTGGTGCGCGCACGGAACACCAGCGGAATAGAATACAATTTCACGCGGGACTCGTTCGGCAACGTGACCGAAAGCAGTGTAGTCGGCAATCCGGCGCTCGAATCAATTGTAATCGATACGCCGGTATATGTGCGGAATAAGAAAAGCGGGGAAATCCTGTCGGCGCATTCCGAAACAGAAATTATCACTTATTATGCGCTGCGTGCTGGGGATCAGGTTTGGGAAATCCGGATATCATCCGCAGGGCACTATTACCTGTGGGCTGCGCAGTATGGGCTATTCCTGCGCGGCAATGCGGCGGGCAATATGGACTTGTACAAATGGTATACGAATGCCGATACAGAGCTTGGGATCGAAGTGTCCGAGGACGGCGCGTTCCGGTTCAAGCATAAAAGTACGGGAAAATACCTGGCCGTAGAGGATGGCGGCCGCACGGTGACGCTGGCGGCCGGGGACACGAAGGACTGGAACCAGTACTGGTATATGGAGCGCGTGACGCCGCTGGAGGATACGTCCATCAAATCGACGGCGTCGTATTCGACGAAGGGGGACTTTACCGAAAGCGTCACCGACAGCCGTGGCGTGACCACAGAATACGGCTATAATCATGGAAGCGGCGTGCTCAACAGCGTGACGGCGGCGCAGGGGACGGCGCAGGAACAGACCGTGTCGTATACGTATAACCAGCTCAACGACCTGCTGACGAAGGTGCAGCAGGGGGATGCGGCAGTGGAATACGTGTATAACGCGAAGAGGTACCTGAGCGAAATCAAGCATAACGGGTTCAGCTATACGATGGGGTATGACCAGTTCGGGAACCGTGTGAACACCAAGGTGGGAAACCGTCTGCTGACGCTCAACGAGTTTGCTAACGGAAACGGTAAACTGGCGAAATCCACCTATGGGAACGGCGCGTATGTGTCATATGGCTACGATGCGCTGGGGCGTGTGGTGTCGCGGAGCTATAACGGCGCCGAAGCGTTCCGGTATCTGTATGCGAACGACGGGAAGCTGGGCAAGCTGGTGGACCGGGTCAACGGCGTTCAGACCATGTTCAACTATGACACGATCGGCCGCCTGTCGTCGTGGTGGGATAGTCAGGGCAACCGCGGCGGGTATGCCTATGACCTGAACAACAACCTGACCAACTGGAACTATTTGGTGTTCGGGAAGAAAATCGCCCAGGAATACACATACGGTGTGGACGATGTCCTGCAGAAGTCGGTGCTGCCGGGGTATACGGCGGAGTATACCTATGACAGCCTGCTGCGCCTGAAGGAAAAGAGCCTGCCGGGGAATAAGACCCTCAGCTATACCTACCACGACGGCGTGGCTGGCAGCACGACGACGCTGCTGAAAAAGCTCAGCGGAGCCGGACTGCTGGACGTGGAGTATGCGTATGACGCGCTGGGGAACATCACATCGATCAAGGAAAACGGCGTGGTGCAGGTAAGCTATGAATACGACGCGTACAACCAACTGGTGAAGGAAACTTACCAGAATGGGGATGTGATCGAGTACAGCTACGACAACGGCGGGAATCTTCTGTCCAAAACCGTAAATGGAGTTGTGAGCAATTCTTACACATATGGCGATACGGAGTGGAAAGACCTGCTCACCGGGTTTAACGGGACGACGATCACCTACGACGAAATCGGGAACCCGCAGAACTGGCGGGACGGGATGAGTTTCACGTGGGTGAATGGGCGTCAGCTGGGTGCTTTACAAAAAGGCGACCTTAATGTAAGCTATTCGTATAACAGCGATGGCCTTCGTGTGAGCAAAACTGTCAACGGGGTTAAGACGGAATATGTCTGGGATGGCTCAA
>ERZ825896.317-NODE-317-length-65399-cov-11.591607_pt1 | contig 65399 bp, 62 predicted proteins | sample MGYA00519858_ERZ825896 | MGnify/ENA primary metagenome ERZ825896 (study PRJEB31778, sample SAMEA3449214) | human gut metagenome | biome: human gut; feature: human-associated habitat; material: faeces | place: United Kingdom | collected 2010/2012 ... | reverse complement strand
CAGTCAATGAACTTCTCGGTGTAGGTGGTGGAGATAAATTACTGTGCTGGTTTTACCAGAGGATCATATATTCAAGATTTGCTCCCATTGATACTTCGAGGATTGAATCGGATCATTTTGCGTGTCTGATCGAAGCAAGGAATCTGGATTATGACTATCTGACAGAATTTTGTAATTTCAATTACGGAAAAGAAAAAAGAAAGATGCATATTTACAGTACCTGTGGTATTTATTATATCCAGGAAAATGATGTGTCGGTCACCGGTATGATAGACAGAGCAAAACTTGCAAAGGGATATATCACAGATGAGTATCTGAAACCCTATGCTATTTTCAAAAGCGATATGAAAGATACCTATGTGGATGAGATGGAAATCTGTTCGGAATTTGAAGAGGGGATTGAAAAACAGGAATTTCAGGTGTTTTATCAGCCGGTCGTGGATGCGAAAACCGGAAAAATCGTATCGGCGGAGGCCCTGGTGCGCTGGTTTCATGAGCAGAAAGGATTTATTTCTCCCGGACAGTTTATTCCGGCACTGGAAAAGGGAGGCTATATCTCCGAACTGGATCGCTATATGATTGAGAAAGTGACAGGCTGTCTGGATCAGCGAAGAGCAGAAAAGAAACGGTTTGTACCTGTATCCGTCAATCTTTCCTGGATGGACTTCTACGATGAAAATATGCTGGAATGGATCGTGCGGGGACTGAAAAAAAACAATCCGAATGAACAGAAGATCCGCTTTGAAATTACTGAGACTTCTCTGGCAGCAATAGGCGAGAATCACACCCGTATGCTGATGCATCTGAAAGAAAACGGTGCAGAGATCCTGCTGGATGACTTCGGAAGCGGATATTCCTCTTTTGGAATGCTGCAGGATTATGATTTTGATATTCTGAAGATGGATATCAGTTTTGTACGAAATATCGGAGTGAATAAAAAGTCAGAGAGTATCCTGCGGGCAATCATCGATATGGCACATCAGCTGGAGATTCGACTGGTAGCGGAGGGTGCAGAGACCGAAGAACAGGTAGCATTCCTGCGGGCGAACGGATGTGATTATATCCAGGGATATTATTACTATAAACCGATGCCGGAAAATGAATTTTTACAGTTGCTGGATGAAGGAAAATAGAGAAAGCAAAAGGAAGGTTGCATGCTAAAGCATGAAAACAGCCTTCCTTTTTTAGTTACTCGTTATGCCTGCACATCGGCAAATTGCTCACGATATTGCTCCGGTGACAGTCCGATTTTCTTTTTGAAAATCCGGAAAAAATATTTTGTATTGTCGTAGCCTACATTTTTGGCAATTTGATACATCTTACGGTCAGAATGTATCAGCAGCTCTTTGGCTTTGTTCATACGAATATCATTCAGATAGTCGACAAATTTTTGTCCGGTCTGCTTTTTGAAAAGCTGGCTGAGATAGCTTCGGTTCAGGTAAAAGAGGGAAGCGATGAATTCCTGAGTGATATTTTTCTGATAGTTTCGCTGGATATAAAGCTGAATCTGATCAATCAGTTCGCCAGTATTGTAGACACTTTGTTTCTTCAACAGGGATGTAATATTCAGGAAAAACTGCATATAATACGCTTTTACTTCATCAGAAGAAAATAAGGTGTTTACGATTGCCTGCATATTGGGAGAAGCTTTCCAGGAATCGTCAGTTTTTTTCAGATAGTAATTTAAAACCGTATGACAATGATACGTCAGCTGTTCGCAATGGCATTTCACATCCCAGAGTGTACAGGGAGTGAGTGTAAGATAGTAAGAAAACAGTTCTTCGACCATCTCCCGGACAACCTCGCCTTCGCCGGATTCGATACGAAAAAGGAATTCGTCCTGTTTTTCCCAGCTGATAGAAGAAGGTGGATCGGAAGGCTGATAAAAGAAACAACTGTCTGTATGGGAAATACCTACAGGTTGCATATTCAGTGCTTCCCGGCACTCCGTATAAGCAGTGTGCAGTTTCGAAAGATCTTTGTGAACTGCGCTGATCCCCACCAGTGGATAGGCAGGAAAATGTTCCAGCCACGGAAGAAAATCGTTTAAAAACTGACGCAGTAAACAGTTGGAGACAGCACTGTCTGCGGAGGTCTCAGGAAGAAATACAATCAGAAAATGAAAAGAAGGCGTATTTCCGTCCGGAAGATAAAGGGCAAGATCTGTAAACCCATTTCGCTCCAGCCAGTTCTGTACCGGGAGTGGATCTTGTTCCGGAAGAGAATAAAGTGTCAGTAACACAAAGTGATGCATTTCATTGATAAAAGATAGTTTCTGAGAGCTGACAGACGAGTGTGCGGTATCTGTATAGCCAAGCAGAAAATCTGTCAGTAGCTTCAGATCAAGAGAATAGAAGGCCTCTTCTTTTTCCTGAACCATAGAAGTCAGATGATGGTCTTCCGCTTCTTTATCTTTCAGAGTTCCCATTTGCCTGATATCCGCATACATCGGATGGAAAGCATAAATAGAAATGCTGTTATAAGGATAAGAGTCCGTCCATGCATGAGTCATGACTTTGGAAGAAATCGCTTGTTTCATATAGTCAAAATTTTGGAAGCCACTGATAACGATCAAAGCGGTGGAAGGAAATTCCTCAGAAAGAGCGGGAAGTAGTTCCGTACCGTCCATAACCGGCATCTGCATATCCAGGATTACGATGTCGGGTTTTAACTGTCGGACCAGTTCCAGACCTTCCCTTCCATCAGAAGCCTCCCCACAGCAGGTGAGCAGATGAGATAAAGGTTCCAGTTTTTTCTTCGTTCCTCTTCGAATCAGTGGTTCATCGTCTATAATCACATAAGTATACATACAATCAGTCCTCCTTCGACTGAAAAACAGGGATCTTGATTTCAATCTCGGTGCCCTGCGTCAGCTGACTGTGGATGGTCAGTCCATAGCCTTTTCCATAATATAATTCAATCCGCGACTGGATATTTTTCAGACCGATACTCTGTTTGTTTCTGTGTCCGAGTTCGGTAAAGACAGCTTCTTCATTCAGATGCTGCCGGATCCGTTCCAGTTCTTCCAGCGAGATGCCACAGCCGTTATCCGATACAAATATATGAAGAATACGATCTGCTACATATCCGTGAATCGTAATCTGATCACCACTGGTGCAATAATGAAGACCGTGGCAAAGTGCATTTTCCACCAGCGGCTGCAGAATTAGTTTCAGGACCTTTAGCTCATACAATTCTTCTGGAATCGTAACCGATAAATGGAAACGGTTATCAAACCGGATAGATTGAATTGCCACATAGTCCTGTACATGACGAAGTTCCTGCTCCAGCGTTACCAGTTCGCTTTCTGTCTTAATAGCGTAGCGAAACATATTGCCAAGAGCCAGTGACATGGTGGTTATATCTTCGTTTTCGTCGATTTCAGCCAGGCTGTTAATGGATTCCAGCGTGTTAAAAAGAAAGTGTGAATTAATCCGTGCCTCCAGGGATTTCATCTGTGCATCAAGAACGATCAGTTTGTCCTGATAATCTTTTTTTATCGATGCATTTAACTTTTCCAGCATCATGTCGTACTGACGGTAAAGGGTTCCGATTTCATCTTTCCGACAGGTATAATCCTTTTTCGAGTGGACAACGGGATCGGACTGATGGAGCATCTGTTCACTGAGTTCTTCGATTGGAAGGAGCATACTGTTCGAAAAATAAAAAGTAAACAGTAATACACATAAAATACAGAGCGCAGAGACGATAACCAGAAGAAATGCAATTCTGGTGTAATCTTCCCGCAAAGAGGAATAATCCAGAGTGAGTGCGAGAAGAAGAGGCGTATGATCAATCTCAGTATAAAGAGTATTGGATGCATCTGGCTTTATAGAAAAAGAACCATCTGAATCGTTGGTATAGTAGACTGATTGATTGTTTGTATTGGTCAGAGTGATCAGGTTCATATTACCAAGGGCATTGACCGAATCCAGATTGAAAAGCTCCGGAGAACAGTCGATAATGAGTACACCGAGAAACTTACCGGTATCCGGATCGATAATGGTCTGAGAAAAAAAGATACTTTTATTCTTGGACTCAAACATAGGATGTTCATCCAGAGAGCTGTAATACATTTTTCCACCCGATTCAATGGTGCGATTATACCAGTCATCATTTTTGGGATTGTAGGTCTGAGCAATGGTTCCGTTCTTACTTGTTTCATAGGAAATCAGATTTCCGGAAGGCGTATAGACATAGACACCGTTCAGAAAATCGTAAGTATAAAAAATATTCTGATTCGCATTGCGAAGTTGAAGACAGGCACGGTAGATCTCCATATTCGTCATATGAATTTCCGGGTCTGCGTAAGGCCGCAGAATTTTGATAATCGAAGAATCTGTGTTACTTGCAAAGGTCAACAGCATGAAAACCTGACGGATGGAAGTATACGAAGCATCGATAGCATCTGATAGATTTTCCTGCTGCTCATGGGAAATATCTTCCATACGATTATCAATCATATGAGTATACTGGACAACCGTATAGGTAGTCAGGAAAATCATCGGAATCACGGCGACCAGAGAAAAAATCAGAAAAATCTTTCGTTTTAATTTCATAAAAATACCTCAAGAATCATTGAAAAACTAACAAAAGTGCACTAAAATTTATAACCAAAGTATACCATCGACCTGTTAAAATGTAAAGCAACAAGACAGATGTGAGCGAACACATCACAAAAGGAGGATTTTACATGAAGAGAAAAGTTTTGGCAGTATTGCTGGCAGCAAGCATGATGGGAACCCTTGGAGCGTGCGGTTCCTCAGATTCCGGAAAACAGACAGATGCAAAGACAGATGACAGTAGCAGTACAGAGACAACAGACAGCGGCGAAGCATCTGCAGACAGTTCCGACGGATCTTTTGATGGCGTTAAGATCGAAGTAGACATTGAAGATTCTATCCAGGGTGATCAGAATACGCTGGATTGCTTCAACAAACTGATCGACGAGTTCAGCCAGCAGACAGGAGCAGAGGTTGAGGTCGTTCAAAACGGAAGTGACCATGAAAATATCATGAAGACCCGTATGGCATCTCAGGATATGCCGGATATGTTTGTAACTCACGGCTGGTCAACCCTTCGTTACAACGATTTTTGTGAAGATCTGAGCGGAGAAGAATGGGTAAGCCGTCTGGATGACGCAGTAAAAGCGGTTATCACAGATGAAAATGGAAAAGTTTGTACCGCACCGTTAACACAGTGGGTATATGGAATGGTTTACAATGCAGATGTGCTGGAAGCAAATGATATTGATCCTTATGCGATCAAGACATGGGATGATTTCAAGGCTGCCTGTGAGAAACTGGAAGCAAACGGAACAACTCCATTGGTTATCTCAGGAAAGAACGGAAGTACACTGACCGGTACCATGGAACAGTTAAACTCTTTCTATACGATCGATGGAGCACCGTATGAGAGCAGAGAAGCACTGAAAGACGGAAGCTTTGATTTTACAAAGAATACCCAGTTCTTGGATCTGTATGCAGAACTGTATGATAACGGATGGTTCAACGAAGACATCTTCACAGCAGACCAGACGACTCAGTTCAAATATCTGGGAAGCGGAGATTATGGATTTATTCCGTGGGGTTCACCGGCGAATATTCAGACAATGAAGACATATACACCGGATGTCAACTTTGGAATCATCCCGGTTCCGGCAGTAGAAGAAGGTGGAAATGCAGCATATACCGTTGGTGAAGGTAGTTGCCTGGCAATTTCCAACACTTCCGAAAACATTGACTGCTGCAAAGCTCTGCTGAACTTCCTTCTGGAAAAAGACAATCTGACAGAGTACTGCACAGCCAATGGTGGAATGCCTGGTCTGAGTGATGTAACACCGGAAGACAGCGAAAGCCTGGAACTCTACAAAAAATCTGTAGAAGCTGCTGGGGATAACATTACATATTCCAACTTCTTTGACCGTGAATATCTTCCAAGCGGAATGTGGAACGTTATGCAGGAAACCATGGCAAAATTATATAATGGAGAAGTAGGAACAGCAAAAGATCGTGTAGCGGAGGCAGCATCCTATTTTCAGGAAAACTATAAAACATTGTTAGGAACAAATGGCTGATAATAAAAAAGCTGCTGCTTTGCATAGTAAGGCAGCAGCTTTTTTCGGAGGTAACATATGACAAAAAGAAATAGACGAATGAATTTATTATATCTGCCTGCGCTTGGACTGGTGTTGCTGTTTGTGTTATTACCGCTGGTTACATCCGTAAAGACATCCTTTTATAACTGGAACGGATATTCACCGGTGAAGAAGTTTGTGGGCATGAAGAATTATCTGGATCTGTTCAGGGATGAAAACTTTAAGATGGCATTTCTGAACACGATCCTGTATGGCTTTGGAAGTACGATTTTACAAAATGTCCTTGGACTGGCGCTGGCCCTGTTTTTAAATACCAAGTTTGCAGGACATAAAGTTGTCCGTACTATCGTATATCTTCCGGTTATGATTTCTGGACTGATCATGGGATATATTATGTACTTTGTGGTTCAGAATACCGGTGCAATCAATGATGCAGAGGCCAAGAGAAGAAGAGATAAGATCCAGGAGGAGGCAAGTTTCTTTGGCTCCATGGATGGTGCTGTGAAGTATGTAAAGGGAGATGCCACGGCAGGTCTTATTATTACTGCAGTCAATATTGTGGGAGCAGTGGGAAGAGTATTTATCACATTGATCAACTCCTGGCAGTACTGTGGAATCTGTATGGTCATCTACATGGCAGGTCTGCAGAATATCTCCCGTATGTATTATGAAGCAGCAGCTATAGACGGTGCGGGAACTTTCCAGATCTTCCGTTCTATTACACTGCCTCTCCTGATTCCGGCAATGTCTTCAGCATTTGTCATCAATCTGATCGGTGGACTGAAACTTTACGATGTAGTAGTATCTCTGTCCGGCGGTGGTCCGGGATTTGAAACTTCATCGTTGTCCTGGTATATCGATAACAGGTACTTTAAAGCGGAGCAGGCTGGTTACGCTTCCGCGGTCGGTGTAGTGATGTTCCTGTTTATCCTGCTTTGTTCCCTGATATTGAATGGATACTTCCGGAAGAAGGAGGTGGAGATGTAATGAAAACAAGAGAAAAAGTGAAAAAAAATATAGAAGAGGGTACCCACTACTATGCGGGACAGAAAAAAGGATACTGGTGGAAGTATCTGCTGGCATTTTTGATCATTGCTATTTATCTGATTCCGTTGTATGTTTTATTTATGCAGTCTTTTAAAAGCATGTCAGATGGATCCACAGCACTGGGATTTCCGGAGGTGTGGAGAATAGATAATTACACTTCCGTAATTAAAGATGGAACTATCTTAAGAGCATTTAAAAATTCGGCGATTATTGCAGTCTTTACCATCGTGATCGAGGTAGTTCTGGCATGCATGGCAGCTTATCCACTTTCCAGAAATGACTCAAAATTCAACGGATTTATCCGGAACGTATTCATGGGGGTTATGATGATCCCGCCACTGACGATCCTGGTTGGTGTGTATACCTTCCTGGTTGATCTGAAAGCAATCAACAGTTACTGGGGACTGATTCTTACGCTGGTAGCGTTTGGATTACCAATGTCCGTGTTTATGTTTACGAACTTTATTTCATCCATACCAAGGGCATTGGATGAAGCAAGCATCATAGATGGGGCTAATATTATACAGACATTTTTCTATATTATTCTGCCACAGCTGAAGCCGATCATTGCGACGGTTGTAATTCTCCACGGTGTTGCTGCATGGAATGAATATGCATACTCCATGTATATTATGCAGAAGCCGGAATTATTAACGATCACACTGACGATTAAAAAATATTTTTCAAGTGTAGGTAATAACTACGGAGGTGCGGCAGCGTCTGCAGTTTTAGCTATTTTACCGTTAACCATTATCTATCTGCTCCTGCAGGATGCATTTGTACAGGGTCAGGTAGACAGTGCCATCAAATAATAGAAAGCAGGTGAAGTAACGTGGCATTGATTCATGTTGATTTTTTCTCAGAAGTTCTGGGGATGAGTTCTCAGATGGAGGTAATCCTTCCTCAGCAGACGGAAGGGCAGATCGGAATCGGACATGTGGAAAAACAGAATAAATATCCGGTATTGTATCTGCTTCATGGGATGACAGATAACCAGACCATATGGACAAGAAACACTTCCATTGAACGATATGCAGCAGAACATGGCATAGCAGTTGTGATGCCGAATGCTCATCTTGGATGGTATACCGATATGCAATATGGTTTTGATTACTTTACATTTTTCTCGGAAGAATTACCGACATTGTGTGAAAGATTTTTCCCATGTATATCCAATGATCCGAAAGACCGCTTTGTGACAGGCAATTCTATGGGCGGATACGGTGCCTTCAAACTGGGACTTACCTGTCCGGAAAAATATGCAGGAATTGCCAGTCTGTCCGGTGGATTTGGAGTAGATATCTGTGCCAGATTGAATAATGAGAATTTTTATCCCACACTGGGGGAGGACATCTTTGGAGATCCGGAGAAATTCAAAGGAAGTAAACACGATTTGTTTGCACTGGCAAAAAAACGAAAAGAAGAACATACGCCGATGCCAAAATTTTATATGTGGTGTGGCGTAGATGATTTTCTGATCGAACAGAACCGTGAGATGAACCAGACACTGAAGGAACTGGATTATGATTATGTATATAAAGAAGCAGAGGGAGATCACAGCTGGAAATACTGGGATGTCTGGATCCAGGATATTCTGAACTGGATAGACCAGATCCGAAAGGAGGCAGATTGATATGGCATATATGCAGGTAGAAATGTTCAGTCAGGCACTTCATATGGCAGTGGGCGTGGATGTGATCTTACCGCAGCCGGTAAAGAATGAGATCGGACTGGAATCCGGAGAAAAAACGGATCAGAAATATCCGACACTGTGGCTGCTTCATGGAGCAACCGATGACCAGACAACGTGGCAGAGGCGGACATCCATCGAACGATATGTGGCACCTCTTGGACTGGCAGTTGTGATGCCGAGTGCCCATCTGAGCTCTTATACAGATATGGCTCATGGCGGTGCATTTTATACTTATATTGTAGAAGAACTGCCGGTTCTGATGCGACAGTTTTTCCCACTGTCGGAAAAGAGAGAGGACAACTTTATTGCAGGCAATTCCATGGGTGGATATGGTGCAATGAAGATAGGAATCAACAATCCGGATCGGTATGCTGCAATCGGCTGCTTTTCAGCCGGAGCAAATGGCGGAAAACCTGTGCCGAATAACAGCGGTATGTTTGATGATCAGAAATGGAATATGATGAACTTCACAAAATATGGCAGAAAAGACTGGAGAGGAACAGAAGAAGATACCTTCTATATGGCAGAAAAGCAGAAAAACCGTCCGGTATTGCCAGAGATTTTTCATACCTGTGGATCAGAGGATTTTCTGATTGAAAAGGCCAGAGAGACCAGAGACTTTTTCCAGGGGATGGAAGGAAATCCATATCATTATGTATATGAGGAACATGAAGGAATTCATGGATGGGATTATTGGGATGAACACATCACGGATTTCTTGAAGCATTTAGAAAAATTTCTAAAGAAGTAGCATATATTTATAAGATATGCTTATGAAAAGACGATTTTTAAACTATAAGTGAAAACCGTCCAAAGTCTTGACAATAACCCTCAGATAGTGGTAGCCTTTTCCTGTACTGAAAATACATCAGACATTGTCTAAGAAAAAAAGGATGAGGTGTGTAAAATGCAGGAAATGAAACCTATTAAAGAAGGAAAAGTACGTGAGATTTATGATAACGGTGACAGCCTGATCATGGTAGCTACAGATCGTATCAGCTGTTTTGATGTGATTCTGAACAATGAAGTGACCAAAAAAGGAGCTGTCCTGACACAGATGTCCAAGTTCTGGTTTGACATGACAGAGGATATCATTCCTAATCACATGATTTCTGTAGATGTGAAAGATATGCCGGAATTCTTCCAGCAGGAAAAGTTCAACGGTAACAGTATGATGTGCCGGAAACTGGAGATGCTGCCAATCGAGTGCATCGTTCGCGGATATATCACAGGAAGTGGCTGGGAGAGCTATAAGAAAACCGGAAAAGTCTGTGGCATTGAACTTCCGGAAGGACTGAAAGAATCCGATAAACTGCCGGAGCCTATTTACACCCCGTCTACCAAAGCAGAGATCGGTGATCACGATGAGAATATTTCTTTTGAACAGAGCGTAACTCATCTGGAAAAATACTTCCCGGGAAGAGGACAGGAACTGGCTGAAAAACTTCGTGACAACACCATTGCGCTGTATAAAAAATGTGCAGAGTATGCATTGAGTAAAGGAATCATTATCGCAGATACCAAGTTCGAGTTTGGACTGGATGCAGAAGGAAACATGGTGATCGGTGATGAGATGCTTACACCGGACAGTTCCCGGTTCTGGCCGGCGGAAGGATATGAAGCAGGACATGGCCAGCCTTCTTTTGACAAGCAGTTTGCCCGTGACTGGCTGAAAGCAAACCCGGATAACAACTGGACACTGCCACAGGAAATCGTGGACAAGACCATCAACAAATACCTGCAGGGTTACGAGATGCTGACCGGTAAAAAGCTTGGGGAATAATTCAGAGTATGAGATATGGTGTGTCATTGTGAAAACGATTGACATTCTGAATAAAATAATGTAAAAATAATAAAAAACATACGAAGAACCGGAGAATGTCTCTTTAAAAAGAGCTGTTCTCCGATTTTTCTGCTTTATTGTACAGAACAGGAGGAGCAGGACATGGAATTAATAAAAGGCATTAAAGAGAGAAGAAGCACCAGAAAATTCACAGACCAGGCAGTAAGCGAGGAGGAGATTCGTGAGATTGTTAGCGCAGCAGCCTACGCACCAAGCTGGAAAAATACACAGACAGCCCACTACATCGCGATAATAAACCAGGCGAAAAAGCAGGAGATCGCCGATACCTGCGTGATGGGATTTGCCGGTAATCAGCGGATCATCGGTCAGGCTCCGGTGCTGATCGTGGAGACTACAGTCAATGAGCGGTCCGGATATGAAAGAGATGGTTCTTTTTCTACCTCCAAGGGCACACACTGGCAGTCCTACGATGCGGGTCTGGCGGGAGAAGCTTTCTGTCTGGCTGCCTGGGAAAAAGGTCTGGGAACTGTGATCATGGGAATCTTTGAAGAAGCAAAAGTAAAAGAAGCTCTGCAGATCCCGGAGACAGAATCGGTATCCGCACTGATCGCACTCGGCTATCCGGAAGAAGTGCCGGAGGCTCCGAAGAGAAAAGAAACAGAACTACTGTTGAAGATTGTAAAATAAAAAGAACAAGCATCCTATCGGAAAAACAGTTGACAAATAGAAAATCGATGCTATAATAAAATCAAACATATGAACAAATGCTCATATATAACATTAAAAACAAAAGTAATAAAAGAAAGGCAAAGGTAAATAATATGAAAAAAACCTATAAAATCGAAGTAGACTGCGCAAACTGTGCAAATAAGATGGAAGAAGCAGCAAAGAACACAGCAGGTGTAAAGAATGCAAATGTAAACTTTATGACACTGAAGATGAGTGTAGAATTTGAAGAAGGACAGGATCCGAAAGCTGTTATGCAGGATGTACTGAAAAACTGCAAGAAAGTGGAAGATGACTGCGAGATTTATCTGTAAGATATCATGACAGCGTAAAGAAACTGCCCGGGAAAGCGAAGTTGTTTCTTTACGCTGTATTTTTTACCCGGTGAACAGTAACCGCATTGAATGAATAAAGGAGGCTTTAGTATGAATAAGAAGCAGAAAAAGATGCTGATCCGTATTGTGATAGCTGCAGTACTGGTTGTTGCGTTTTCTCTGATTCCGATGAAAGGATATGTAAAATTCGTATTGTTTATGATCCCATATCTGGTCATTGGATACGATATCCTGAAAAAAGCGGGAAAAGGTATTTTAAACCGACAGATGTTTGATGAGAATTTTCTGATGGCGGTAGCAACAATCGGTGCGATTCTCCTTGGGGATTACAAAGAAGGCGTAGCAGTTATGCTGTTTTATCAGATCGGTGAATTGTTCCAGAGTTATGCGGTCGGAAAGAGTCGCAGAAATATCAGCGAGCTGATGGATATCCGCCCGGATTATGCAAATATTGAACAGGATGGAAAACTGGAGCAGGTGGATCCTGATGAAGTGGAGATCGGTTCTGTCATCGTGGTACAGCCGGGAGAAAAAGTGCCGATTGACGGTATCGTGGCAGAAGGAGCTTCCACACTGAATACAAGTGCATTGACCGGAGAGAGTGTACCGCAGAATGTGCACTGCGGGGATGAGATCATCAGCGGATGTATCAATATGACTGGTGTGTTAAAGATTCGGACCACAAAGGAATTCGGAGAATCTACGGTATCCAGGATTCTTGATCTGGTAGAAAATGCAAGCTCTCAGAAATCAAAATCAGAGAATTTTATTTCAAAATTTGCAAAATACTATACTCCGGCGGTATGCTACGGTGCGGTGGCACTGGCTGTGTTGCCTCCGCTGGTTCGTATACTTTTCATGGGACTGTCACCGGAATGGGGCGACTGGATTTACCGTGCACTGACTTTCCTGGTTATCAGCTGTCCATGTGCGCTGGTCATCAGTATTCCGTTAAGTTTCTTTGCAGGCATCGGTGGTGCAAGTAAAGCAGGTGTTCTGGTTAAGGGGTCGAACTATCTGGAGACTTTGTCTCAGACAAAATATGTGGTATTTGATAAAACCGGTACCATGACACAGGGTGTGTTTGAAGTAAGCGGAGTACACCATAATGAGTTGGAGGATGCAAAACTTCTGGAATACGCCGCCCTTGCAGAGTGTTCCTCTTCTCATCCGATCAGCAAGAGTCTGCAGAAAGCCTATGGAAAAAATATTGACAGAAGTCGTGTCACAGAGATTGAAGAAATCAGTGGCAACGGTGTTACTGCGAAAGTAGACGGCATTGCTGTGGCAGCAGGAAATGAAAAACTGATGGAAAAACTGGGAATTGCATACAGATCCTGCAGTCATGTAGGAACAGTTGTGCATATGGCTGTGGACGGCAGATACGCAGGACATATTCTGATTTCCGATACGGTGAAACCCCACGCAAAACAGGCGATTAAAGAGCTGAAAAAATGTGGTGTAAAAAAGACCATCATGCTGACAGGTGACCGGAAAAATGTGGCAGATTATGTGGCAAAGGATCTGGGAATTCAGGAGGTTTACAGCGAGCTGCTTCCGGGAGATAAAGTAAACAAAGTGGAAGAACTGTTGGACAGAAAGTCAGAAAAAGAAAAACTGGCATTCGTCGGTGATGGAATCAACGATGCACCTGTACTTTCCAGAGCCGATATCGGAATTGCCATGGGTGCCATGGGATCCGATGCTGCGATTGAGGCGGCCGATATCGTACTGATGGATGATGATCCGTTAAAGATTGCCACAGCGATCCATATTGCAAGAAAATGTATGCATATTGTATATGAAAATATTTATTTCGCCATCGGTATCAAACTGATCTGTCTGCTGCTTGGTGCCCTGGGCATTGCCAATATGTGGATGGCGATCTTCGCAGATGTGGGCGTTATGGTCATCGCAGTGGTGAATGCGATTCGGGCACTGTTTGTGAAAAAATATGAGATGTAAAAAAGAATAGCCAGAGGAAAAACAAAACCCTCCGTAACATGGGAAAAGAACTTCCATGTTACGGGGGGTTTTGTTTTGCATATCAATCATCGGTCCGAAGGACCGGTTTTGCTTTACGCGGGCATGATATATCTGATATTGGAAAAAGGATGGCAAGAGAAGCAGAAGATACATAGAATAAACCAGCGGTGTCGGTTCTGTCCTCCATACATTGCGAAAGATTATCGTTAAAGCAGAAAGAAATTGAAAAAACAAATGAGTTAGTATAAACTAACTTAAAAGAGAGGAGAAGCTTATTATGAATATAGAAGTAATTGGTGGAATTTTGATTCCTTTTGTGGGAACAACACTGGGAGCGGCGGGGGTATTTTTTATGAAAAAAGAGCTGAGCGATCTGGTACAGCGGGCACTGACCGGTTTTGAGGCGGGGGTGATGGTGGCGGCTTCGATCTGGAGCCTGCTGATTCCTGCCATTGAGCAATCGGAAAACATGGGCAAGCTGTCCTTCCTCCCCGCCTTTATCGGCTTTTGGGTCGGCGTGCTGTTTTTACTTTTGCTCGACCATCTGATTCCCCACCTTCATGTGGGAAGCAATCAGGCGGAGGGACCGAAAAGCAGGCTGGGCCGCACCACGATGATGGTGCTGGCTGTGACCCTACATAATATCCCAGAGGGAATGGCGGTTGGTGTCATGTACGCGGGCTTCCTCGAGGGGAACGCACAGATCACGGCGGCAAGCGCACTTGTCCTGTCGCTTGGCATCGCCATTCAGAATTTCCCCGAGGGTGCAATCATCTCCATGCCCCTTCGGGCTGAGGGCGATAGTAAAAGTAAAGCGTTTCTCGGCGGCGTCCTTTCGGGAATAGTCGAGCCTATCGGTGCTGTACTGACACTCCTTGCCGCGCAGCTTGTGATTCCGGCGCTGCCCTATCTTTTGAGCTTTGCTGCAGGTGCCATGCTCTATGTGGTGGTGGAGGAACTGATTCCTGAAATGTCACAGGGAAAGCACTCCAATATCGGCACGATTTTCTTTGCGGTCGGCTTCAGTATTATGATGACGCTGGATGTGGCTTTGGGGTGAGATTAAAGAAAATAGGATGATACGCCAACGCCATGATGACAACGCCCATGCAGTGGTTTTGCCGCAGGAGCGGAAAAAGCAAGTTTACCGAAAAGGACATCGCCGGCATGAAAGCTGCCGCCGCTCTGAATGCCGCTGACCGGAACCCCTATTCCTGGAACATGGAGTTTTACGAATACCCCGACGGCAGCGGGTATGAAGGACGCTTCACCAAATGCGGTATCTGTGTGCTGATGAAAAAGCTCGGGCTGTACGACCTGACCCCTGCTTTGTGCCATCTGGACTACACCATGAGCGAGGCGGGCGGCGTGACCGACTTTGTGCGGCAGTACACCCTCGCCTCTGGCGGGCCGTACTGCGGCTGCGGGTATAAAAAGAAGGACCTCGTGAAAGCCGGGACGGAGGCAGGACGGTGAAAACAGAAGAACAAGAGAAGTTTATCCGATGCTGCATTCTCGGCGCGATCGGCGGGATATTGATGGCTGCCGGAGATTGGCTGCTGGGGTGCGTTCCGCTACAGGAGACGGACACGGGAATGTTCAACAGAGCTTATTATCTGTCCGGCCCCTACGCCTTGTGGAAGCCCGCGCTGGTCATCGGATTGGGTGCAATTGGGTGCTTTCTCTACTCCTTCATGGTAAGGGCGCTGAATACGGATATTGACGCAAGGTATCAGAGAACAAAAGCTGTCCAGTATTTTTGCGGGATATTCACGGTTGTGGTAGCCTTGGCAATCCATCTCTGGGCGGCCACCAGCTCATCGTGGGCACCTTGCTGAACGATCTCGCCGTGCTCGACAACGGATATTCTGTCGGCATTTCGCACGGTTTTCAGCCGGTGAGCGATCATAATGACCGTCTTGTTATGGGTCAGCTCCGAGACGGCCTCCATCAGCTCCTTTTCATTTCTCCGGGTCAATGCTGGCCGTGGCTTCGTCCAGAATGATGATGGGCGCATCCTTCAGCATGGCCTGGGCAGCGTTTCCGCCATCGTTGGGCGCTGCATATCCTCGCCGGGCAACACCTGTGCCGCCTCGCCGACGATGGCCTTGACCTGTGCGATGTCGTCAGTGTATCTCGCCGTCTGACATGCCCCAGAATTCATCGGCAATGTCCGTAAGATAGTAGAACCGGTGTTCGCTGAGCGGCAGGGCTTTCCCCTGCTTTTTCAGGGCAGGCAGAATCTCTTTTAACTGCTGCGTGGCTGCGAAGTCGAGATTTGCCATACGCAAATACGAGAGTTTGGACGAGCTTACCCCCTATGCGCTGCGGGAGCTTGTCAAGGCGATCTACATTGAAGCCCCGGACAAGTCCAGCGGCAAGCGGCATTAGGGCATCCGCATTTCCTATGACCTTGTGGGCTTTATCCCCGTGGAAGAACTGCTGGAGCAGGAAACGGCGTGACCGAAGCCACACCGTTCCTGAGAAAATACGATATTACCTTCTTATGACCCCCGTTCCTCACGGTGAGGGTCTTTTCTATCGTTATATCACTTTTTTCTTCAGCCACCGGCCGCTCAGGTACCGCGGCAGATAAAAGGCAATACGGATGAGCCAGTCCGCCACAATGGCCACCCACACGCCCATAATGCCCCACCCGAAGGAAACAAACAGGTGGCTGCACAGGATGCGTCCCAGCCACATGCCGGTCATCGCGCCGATCAGGCAGAACCGCACATCGCCCGCCGCCCGCAGGCAGGGGGTAATGGTAAAGGCCAGCGGGTACAGCGTCACCACAATGCAGAAGTAGAACCGCAGCAGCCGCAGCGCCACCGCCGTGGTCTCCGGCGTCAGCTTAAACAGCGATAGAATGGGATCGGCAAAAAGCAGTGTCCCGCCCGCCGTAATAAAGAGGCAGATATAAGCCAGCCCCACCAGCCACTTAGTGTAGTATTTGGCGTCCTCAGCTTTGCCGGCCCCCAGGCATTGCCCCACTATGGGGACTGCCGCCAGGTGAATGGCCGAGGTCGGAATCAAGATGATGCTCTGCAGCGTGTTCATCACTGCGTTGGCGGTAATGGCTGCCGTCACCAGCGTGGAGACCAGACTTGCCACCAGCAGCTTACCAATGTTAAAGGCCGCGCTCTCCAGCCCGCTGGGGATGCCGATACGCAAGATCCGTCCGAACATCTCCCGCTGGAACCGCAGGTCGCCAAAGGAACGCATCCCCACCCTGCAGTCCGGCCGCAGCAGCTTATAGAGCATAATAACAGCACCCAGAATGCGGGAAGCCAGGGTAGCTAGCCCGGCGCCCAGCACCTCCAGCCCAAAGCCATAGATCAATATGGCGTTGCCGATGAGGTTCAGTGCATTAGCCGCTGTGCTCACTGTCATCGAAAGCTTGGAGTTGCCCACTGCCCTAAATACGCTGGCCCCTACATTATACAGCGCCAAAAAAGGATAGCTTATTATAGAAACGGTAAAGTAGGTACGGGCATAGGCCATCACCTGCGGCTCTATCTGCCCAAACAGCAGCACCAGCAGCTCATCACGGAACAGCATAAACAGCACCGAGATCATCAGCGAAAAGCCCACCAGCAGCAGGGTCAGCTGCCCCACGCTGCGCCGCGCGTTTTCTTCCTCCCCCCGGCCGATGTACTGTGCCAGTACCACACCGCCGCCGGTGGCCAGCGCAGGGAACAGCCACAGGAACACCGCGTTCACCGAATCAATGAGCGATACCCCGGAAACCGCCGCTTCGCTGCAGCTGGCCACCATCACCGTATCCGCCATGCCTATGGTCATGGCCAGCGCCTGCTCTACCATCAGCGGTACCAGCAGCTTCCGCAGGTCCGCCCGGCTAAACATCCTCTCCAACTTACTGTCTCCTTTTCCTCTGCAAAAATCACGAGCCCCTATTGTACCACGCCCACAGAACAATTGCAAATGCAGGTTTCAGCAGGGGGCAGGGTAGGGCCGCAGGCCAAGCCGCCCTCCGGGCGGCTTATGCGGGCTTTGCCCGCATCGGCGGCTCCGCCGCCGGGCCTGCGGCCCCTGCTCCTTCCCAACCCCTTCCCCTTTGCGGAAAAGCCTTCCCCCCCGCACCGCTGCGTCGTACAAGCTCTATTAAAATGTAAAATATACTTGACATTATAATGGAACAGTGCTATGCTGAAAGCAGAAAGCGAGGCGAGGAGCGATGGATGCTTTTCTGCAAAGCCCATGGGCGCCGCTGCTGCTGACAGTAGTCGTTTGGGGTGTAGTACAGCTGATAAAGGCTCTGTTGGATCGCAAATAAGGGGGCGCGGATATGGACTTCGTATTTTTGGGCTTTATGGCGGCGATGGCTGTCGCCGGCTTGGTGGTCGGCAAGCTGGCGGGGAAAAAGCTCGGCAAAGCCGAATTTGATGAGCGGCAGCAGCTGGCCCGCGGCAAAGCCTATAAGGCTGGCTTCTATACCTTACTGGTGGGGCTGCTGGCGGTGTACCTCATCCCGATCTTTACCGAGTGGCAGCCAAAGGATACAGCCCTGCTGCCCTTTGCGGTGATCTGCGTGGGGGTGACGGTCTTTGCCTGTGTTGCCGTTGCCAACGACGCCTACCTCGGCATCCGGCAGAACCCGCGCGCCATGCTGCTTGTGCTCGGCATCGTGGTGGTAGGTAACCTGACTGCGGGATTTTCCGTTATGGAATCGGTGGGCTTTGCCGATGGCCTGGCGGTGGAGAACAGCATGAATTTCATCATCGCTGCCATGGGCCTCATCATACTGGCGGCATTGGCCATCCGGCTGCGCATGGCTGCCCGGGATGAGGAGTGACGCCATGAAGAACCTGAAGTTAAAAGCGGCCCGGGCGACGATGGGGCTTTCCCAGCAGGCGCTGGCGGAGCTGTGCGGCGTTTCACGGCAGACCATCGTGGCCATCGAAAAAGGGGATTACAACCCCACCATCAACCTGTGCCGGCAGATCTGCCGGGTGTTGGGCAAAACACTGGATGAGCTGTTCTGGGAGGACGATTAGGGAGAGCCGGAGGACTAAAGCCCCGGCCCGCATGCCTCCATCCTCTCTCCTCAAATTAAAAGCACACCTCTCCCAAAAGGGAAAGGTGTGCTTTGCTTTTTTGTACGGGTTACAGCTCCTCGCGGGCCAGTTCCTTCATGCTGTCCGCCTCGGTGATCTTCCGGATCACCCGGCAGGGGTTGCCCGCCGCCAGGGTCCCGTCGGGGATATCATGGGTCACCACGCTCCCGGCGCCAATGACCACATCGTTGCCAATGGTCACCCCGCCGATGACCGTCACATTGCACCCGATCCACACATTGTTGCCAATGCGGATGGGCTCGGCGTTTTCGGCAATGGTGGGCAGTCCGTCATCACCGCACATCAGCCCCAGCCGCTCATGGGCGATCAGCGGGTGAGAGGCCGCCATCAGCGAAACATTGGGCGCGATCATGACATTATCTCCAATGTAAACATCCGCGTCATCCAGCACGCAGAAGTTGTAGTTCGCGAAGAAATCCTCCCCGATGTAGGTGTGGATGCCATAGTTGAACTGCACCGGCGTCTGGAAGTAGAACCGCTCCCCGATCTTTCCCAGAATGGAGCGCATCAGCCCCGGAATGCGCTCATCATACTCATCCAGCGTGTTCACCAGGCGGCAGGTCTCGTGCGCCTTGTGCTTGGTGTCCCGCAGTTCCATCGAGTTGGGCCTAAACAGCAGCCCCGCTTTGATTCTCTCGGTTTCCTTCATGTCGTTTCCTCCTTTGTGGCGTATCTCCGGTGATGTAACCGGTTACATTTTGATTATAATATACCATGCCGCTCCCTTACTGTCCAGTGTTTTCTGCCGCTTTCGCAAAAAATCTTGACATCCCGCCCGACAATTTGTACTCTTAGGTCGTATCATTATATGAGTAAAAGGAAGTGAAGCCATGCCGCCCGATTTCGAAGCCTTCTATCTGCGGCACTGCCGGGCTATCTACCGGGTCTGCTTTGCCTTTCTCAAAAATGCCTCCCCTGTGCAAGGGGAGTTGTTAGCCGTAAGGCTGACTGAGGGATTGACGGAACAAACTATGCCCAGCTTCATCTCGCCTATCGGCGTCGCGGAGTCTTTTGCAAAGGCGTAACCTATACGCCTATCTGGCGGGGGTCAGTTTGTAGTCGCCTTCGGCGGGGCAGAGTCACCGGAGAGTGACGGCCTGCACGCCTGCCCGGCGGGGGGTTACTTTTCTATGAAGAAAAGTAACCAAAAGTCATTTAGGGCCCCGCCCTAAAGACCCGTAACGCGTCGGTACGCCCCGACCGGAAGGTCTGCGACCTCCCGGATCTGGGGCTAGACGACGCTTATAAGGTTGATTTTTAATTCGGTTCCTGCTGCATCCAAAATAAAATGCGCCGCAGGCGCCTTGAGAGCGTATCCAGCCGCAGCTTAAGCGTTAGGGGGTCTTGGGGCGCAGCCCCAAGCGTGTTTTGGTATGGGGCCCCCGGCGGGACGCGAGGCCCGCTGGGGAAAGGAGGAGCGGCGGAGCGTTGGAGGGTTACCCCAAGCGTAAGCTGGGTGACCCGACATGGAGCGCAGCCCGCGACGACACACACGAGTAAAAGGAACGCCACGCCGGCGAGGCGTACTAGCTAAGCCTTGTAAAAGGCTCCGCCCCGCCGCCAGGCGATCACCATCTTGGCCTAAAAATCCTTTTGCCCACTTTTTATCACAGAAAAGCATCTCCCCGCCGAAGGCGACCACACATCAGTCGAGAAATGCACAAATTCCCAATTTGTAAAAATCCCCTACGCGCGCGTGTACGCGTATATCGCGTATATATGTGTACGCGATGGGTGCGCGCCTGCCCGCGCGCGGGAGAAAAATCCCACCGGACGGCCGAAAATTTGCCGCCCAAAATTTTTTGCCCCAACCGCGAACAAATTTTCGTTTCCCTCTTGCAATCCCGGCAAAAATCGTGTACAATGGAATCAGAATACCATCACTTTGGGAGGAAATTGCATGGCCATCGAGAAAAAAGCAAAGGAAACCGCCCCCGCCCCCAGCGATAAGCAAAAAGCCCTGGAAACCGCCATCAGCCAGATCGAAAAGCAGTTTGGCAAAGGGGCTGTAATGCGCCTGGGCCAGAATGCCACCATGAATGTGGAAGCCATCCCCACCGGCTCCCTTTCGCTGGATATGGCACTGGGCATCGGCGGCCTGCCCCGCGGCAGAATCGTCGAGATCTACGGGCCGGAATCCAGCGGTAAGACCACCGTGGCCCTGCATGTGGTGGCCGAAGCCCAAAAGCGCGGCGGCTCCGCCGTTTTCATCGATGTGGAGCATGCCCTGGACCCCGTTTACGCCAAAAATTTGGGCGTGGATATTGACCAGCTGCTGGTCTCCCAGCCCGATACCGGCGAGCAGGCCCTGGAAATCTGCGAAGCGCTGGTTCGTTCCGGCGCGGTGGATGTCGTGGTCGTCGACTCGGTGGCCGCGATGGTCACCAAGGCCGAGATCGAGGGCGAAATGGGCGATACCCATGTCGGCCTGCAGGCCAGATTGATGAGTCAGGCCCTGCGCAAGCTGACCGGCGCCATCGGCAAAAGCAATGCCATCGTCATCTTCATCAACCAGCTAAGAGAGAAGATCGGCGTGATGTACGGCAACCCGGAGACCACCCCCGGCGGACGCGCCCTCAAGTTCTACTCCTCCGTCCGGCTGGATGTCCGACGCACCGAGCAGCTCAAAGCCGGCGGCGAGGTCATCGGCAACCGGGTGCGCGTCAAGGTGGTCAAAAACAAGGTCGCCCCGCCCTTCAAGGAGGCCGAGTTTGATATCATGTACGGCCAGGGCGTTTCCCGCCTGGGCGAGATCCTGGATCTGGGCAGCAAGCTGGATATCGTGCAGAAATCCGGCGCGTGGTTTAATTATGGCGAGATAAGGCTGGGCCAGGGCCGTGATAACGCCAAGGAATACCTGCGGCAGAACCCCGAGCTGGCCGAGGAGATCGCCGCCAAGGTGATGGCCAACGCCGATAAGCTGATGGGCCGTACCGCCGCGGCCGCCGCCCCCAAAAAGCTGGGCCAGGTAAACCTGACCGCCGAGGTGGACGAGGACGAATAAGCCGGTCGGGCCAGAAGATTTGCCGCTTTTTGCCGTATGGACCGCGGCCCGCCGCAAAAGCGCAACGACCCGGCAAAAATACCCTTTGCCGGGCCCCGCAAAACTGAATTTCTGCCTCCCGGCGCCCCGCGCGCCCGGGAGGTCTTTTGCTCCGGGGCGGTGTTATCCGGCGGGCGGGCTTTGGGAAAGCCGGCAAAAGGCACGGGGCGCCCGCAGGGCGTTCCGGCGAAGCCGGAACCGACGGCCGGAGGCCGCCGAGCCCGCCTGCGGCGGGCTGCCCTGCGGGCGCCGGGGCCGGGATACGGCAGAGGCCCGGCCATTTGCTGCCGGAAAGCCCGGATTTTATGCGAATTGTGCATTGTTTACCGGGCGGGATTATGGTATACTGAACTATTAGCGAAGGGGGAACAAAAACCATGCGCGTCACCGGGATAGAAACCACCAAAAAGGGCCGTTACGCCCTGATGGTGGACGGCGAATTTGCCTTTTCGCTGCACCGGGATACCTTCCTGCTGTGCCCCTGGCTGCAAAAGGGGGCCGAGGTGTCGCCGGAGCGGCTGGAAACCCTGCGGCAGGAGGACGAACTGCGCAGCGCCCGGGAACGGGCTTTGGACCTCCTTTCGGCGGCGGAGCAAACCAGCGGTACCCTGCGGCAAAAGCTGCTGCGCTGGTACGGCGAGGAGGCCGTGGAGGCCGCTGTGCTCCGCATGGAGGAGCTGGGGCTCATCAATGACCTGGACTACGGCCGGCGGTACGCGGCGGACGCAGTGAATCTGCGGGGATGGCCCCGGAGAAGGATCGCCATGGAGCTGCAAAAAAAGGGCGTCCCGGCGGAAGTCATCGAGGAGGCCCTGGCCGATATTACCGAGGAGACCGAGATAGAAACGGCCTGCCGTTTGCTGGAGGGGCCGTACCGCGGAAAGCTGCGGGACCGCAAGGAGCGGGATAAAGTGAAAGCCGCCCTGCAGCGCCGGGGATTCTCCTACGAGGTGATACGGCAGGCGGTGAGCCGGGCGATGGAAGCTCTGCCGGAGGGCGGAGAAACGCCGGAGCCGGAGGAAACGCCGGAAACCGGGGATGGGCAGGAGGAGCTGCTTGCCCTCATCCGGAAGAAATACGCGAAGAACATGGCTGACCGGGCCGGGATGGAAAAGACCATCGCGGCGCTGTACCGGCGGGGCTACCCGCTGGAGGAGATAAAGGCGGCGATGAATACGATACTGGAGCAGGAGGAAAACTGCCGTGACGATTAAAGTGGGAATGATCTCGCTGGGGTGCAGCAAAAACCAGGTGGACGCCGAGCGCCTGCTGGCGATGCTGGCCGGGGATGGATTTACGATCTGCAATGACATGACCGAGTGTGACGCGGTGATCGTGAACACCTGCGGCTTTATTGAGGACGCCAAGAAGGAATCCATTGACACGATACTGGAGTGCTGCGCCGCCAAGGGCGAGGGCAGCCTAAAATGCGTGGCGGTGACCGGCTGCCTGGCGGAGCGCTACCGTGAGGAGCTGGCACGGGAGATCCCTGAGGCGGATGTGGTGCTGGGGATAGGCAGCAACGGAAAGATAGGCGAGGCGATACGGAAAGCTGTAATGGGCGAGCACTTTACGGAATATGGCGAGAAGGAATCCCTTTCGATGGAAGGGGAACGGATGCTGGCTAATGAGCCGTGGTTTGCCTATGTGAAGGTGGCCGAGGGCTGCGACAACCGGTGCAGCTACTGCGCCATTCCGCTCATCCGGGGCCGGTTCCGCAGCAGGCCCATGGAAAATGTGATAGAGGAATGCAAGGAGCTGGCCGCCCGCGGCGTGACCGAGCTGAACCTGGTGGCGCAGGATACCACCCGCTACGGCGAGGATATTTACGGTGAAGGCCGCCTGCCGGAGCTGATCGACGCGGTGTGCGAGATAGAGGGGGTGCACTGGGTGCGCATCCTGTACTGCTACCCCGACCGGGTCACCGATAAGCTGATCGACACCATAGCCCGCCAGCCCAAGGCGGTGCATTACTTCGATATTCCGGTGCAGCACGCCAGCGCCCATGTGCTGCGGGATATGAACCGCCGGGGCGACCGGAGATCTATCACCGCGCTGTGCCAAAAGATCCGGGAGAAGATCCCCGATGTGGTGTTGAGAACGACGCTGATCGCCGGGTTCCCCACCGAAAGCGAGGAGGACTTTGCCGAGCTGTGTAAGCTGGTGGAGGAGGTGCGCTTTGACCGGCTGGGGTGCTTTGCTTACAGCCAGGAGGAGGATACCCCCGCTGCCGAGCTGGAGCAGATCCCGGAGGAGGTGCGCCGCCGCCGGGCCGAGATCATTATGGAGCTGCAGATGAGCGCGGCATTCGACTTTGCCGACCGGTGCACAGGCCGTACGCTGGAGGTGCTGGCGGAGGGCTGGGAGGACGGCCAATACTACGGCCGCAGCTACATGGATGCCCCGGATATTGATACCAGAGTGTACTTTACCAGTGAGGACGAAATAGAGCCCGGCAGCTATGTGCCGGTGCTCATCACCGATACCGACGGCTATGACCTCATCGGCATGGCGAAAGCGAAGGAGGACACAAAATGAATTTACCCAATAAGCTGACGATGCTGCGCATCATTCTGATCCCGGTCTTTCTGGTGCTGGTGCTGGTGGAGAGCATCCCGCTGCACTACCTGTGGGCGCTGCTGGTTTATCTGATCGCCTGCTTTACCGATACGCTGGATGGACACATTGCCCGCAGCCGGGGCCTGGTGACCGACTTTGGCAAGCTGATGGACCCGCTGGCCGATAAGCTGCTGGTCATGAGCGCCCTGGTGGCCTTTATCCCCGTGGCGGGGGTGCCGGTATGGGTGGTCGTGGTCATTCTGGCAAGAGAATTTATGGTGACGAGCCTCAGGCTCATCGCGGCCGGTAAGGGTGTGGTGATCGCCGCCGATAAATGGGGCAAGATCAAGACCATCAGCCAGATGATATGGCTGAACTACACCCTGCTGATGCTGTGGCTGTTCCCGGAAGCGGGCTGGGCCCATACTGTCTTTGTGGTGCTGATGGGCATAGTGGTGGCGACGACGGTGCTGAGCGGCGCCAACTATATGCTGAAGAACAAAGAGCTTTACAGCGACCGGTAAGGGTCGAATTGCAATACAAGGAGTAATATTATGCAGCTTTATAACAGTTTGAGTCACAAAAAAGAGGAATTTGTGCCCAACCACCCGGACATCGTGAAGATGTATACCTGCGGCCCCACCGTGTACCACTTTGCCCATATCGGCAATCTGCGCACCTACATCATGGAGGATGTGCTGGAAAAGTACCTGCGGTACTGCGGCTACAATGTAAAGCGGGTCATGAACATCACCGATGTGGGGCACCTTTCCAGCGACGCCGATACCGGCGAGGACAAGATGCTGAAGGGCGCGAAGCGCGAGCATAAAACGGTGATGGAGATCGCCAAATACTACACCGACGCCTTCTTTGAGGACTGCCGCAAGCTGAATATTAAGACCCCGGATGTGGTGGAGCCCGCCACCGCCTGCATTCCCGAATTCATCAAGCTGGTGGAGGGGCTGCTGGAAAAAGGCTACGCCTATGTAGCAGGCGGCAATGTTTACTTTGATACCTCCAAGCTGGAGAAATATTATGTCTTTAACGACCACAACGAGGAGGATCTCGCCGTCGGTGTCCGGGAGGGCGTGGAAGAGGACCAGAACAAGCGCAACAAGGCGGACTTTGTGCTGTGGTTCACCAAGAGCAAGTTTGAGGACCAGGAGCTGAAGTGGGATTCCCCCTGGGGCGTGGGTTACCCCGGCTGGCACATCGAGTGCAGCGGCATTTCGATGAAGCACCTGGGCGAGGACCTGGATATCCACTGCGGCGGCATTGACAATGCCTTCCCGCACCATACCAACGAGATCGCCCAAAGTGAAGCATATCTCGGTCACAAGTGGTGTAACTACTGGTTTCATGTGCTGCACCTGAATACCAATACCGGCAAGATGAGCAAGAGCAAGGGTGAATTCCTCACTGTTTCTCTGTTGGAGGAGAAGGGCTACCGTCCGCTGGCGTACCGCTATTTCTGCCTGCAGAGCCACTACCGCAAGGCGCTGGTCTTTAGCTACGAGAACCTGGATAACGCCGAGCAGGCCTATGATAAGCTGGTGGCGAGAGTGGCGGCGCTGAAGCCGGTGGAGAGCGATGCCATCGATGAGGAGGCGGCCGCGGCGCTGCGGAAGGAATTTACCGACGCGCTGGATAATGACCTCAACACCTCGCTGGCGGTGACGGCGGTGTACGATGTGCTGAAGGCCAAGACCAACGATAAAACCAAGGCCATGCTGCTGCGGGAATTTGAGACGGTGCTGGGGCTGGGGCTCTTTGAGGAGGCGGCCAAGCACCAGGAGAAGAAGCAGGCGCCGGCGGCCGAGGAAAGCGACCCGGAGATCGACGCGCTGATCGCCGAGCGGCAGGCCGCCCGCAAAAATAAGGACTTTGCAACGGCGGACCGCATCCGTGATGAGCTGACCGCCCGGGGCATTGTGCTGACCGATACCCCCGAAGGGGTGAAGTGGCACCGCGCCTAAACAAAACGGAGGACGATATGGACTGGCAGAAAACCGCTGAAAATATGAAGAAACGGGGCTTTACCGTGCGGCGCTACGCCACCGGCGCTGAAGCCGTCGAGGCCCTGTGCGGGGAGCTGAAGGGGCAGGAAATCGGGATGGGAGGCAGCGTGACCGCCGCCCAGCTGGGCCTGCCCGAAAAGCTGGAGGCCGCAGGGTGTACCGTTTACGCCCGGGGCCGCAGCTGGGATAGAAAGGACACCGATAAGGGCGTGACGGCTCCGGTGTATATCAGCAGCGCCAACGGCGTGGCGGAAACCGGCGAGCTGGTGAACATCGACGGCACCGGCAACCGGGTGGCGGCCACGCTGTATGGACCCGAGAAGGTGTACTTTATCGTGGGGCTGAATAAGCTGGCCCCGACGCTGGAGGCAGCGATATGGCGGGCGAGGAACATCGCCAGCCCGCTGAACGCGAAGCGGCTGAACCGCAGGACCCCCTGTGCCCTAAGCGAGGTAATGAAGTGCTATGACTGCCAGAGCCCCGAACGCATCTGCCGGGGTATGACCATCCACATGGGGCCCATGAAAGGCGTGGGGGAGACCATAGTGGTGCTGATAGACGAGGAACTGGGATATTGAGCCGAAACGGCTGCGAAGAATAAACGAGGTGGAACATGAAACACGAGACAGTTTTGGTGTTGGATTTCGGCGGGCAGTATAATGAACTGATCGCCCGGCGGGTGCGCGACCTGGGCGTTTACTGCGAGGTGCACCCCTACAAAAAGGCGCTGGAGAAGATAAAGGAGCTCTGCCCCATCGGGATCATCTTTACCGGCGGGCCGAACAGCGTATACGAGGAAGGCGCGCCCAAGGTGGATCCGGCGGTATTCCAGCAGGGACTGCCCATCCTGGGACTGTGCTACGGTCTGCAGATGATGAGCCAGGTGCTGGGCGGCGAGGTAAAAAGCGCGCCGACCCGCGAATTTGGCAAGACGCCGGTGCACTACGATACCGAGAGCCTGCTCTTTAAGGGGATGCCGCAGGAGGCCATCTGCTGGATGAGCCATGTGGACTATGTGAGCCGCCTGCCGGAGGGCTTTACCGCCATCTGCCATACGGCAGCCACCGCCAACGCGGGCATCCAGTGTAAAGAGAAAAACCTATACGGGGTGCAGTTCCACCCGGAGGTGGAGCACACCCAGTTCGGCAATGATATTCTGAAGAACTTTTTGTATGAGATCTGCCATGCCAAGGGCGACTGGAGCATGAAGGACTATGCCCGCAGCACGGTGGAAGCCCTGCGGGAGAAGATCGGCGACGGCAAAGTGCTGCTGGCGCTTTCCGGCGGGGTGGACAGCAGTGTGGCGGCTGCCCTGCTGGACCGCGCGGTGGGCGATAAGCTGACCTGCATCTTTGTGGACCACGGCCTGATGCGCAAGAACGAGGGCGATGAGGTGGAGGCGGCCTTTGCCGGGCGCGGGATGAAGTTTATCCGCGTGAACGCCGAGGAGCGGTTCCTGGGCCGGCTGGCCGGCGTGACCGAGCCGGAGAGAAAGCGCAAGATCATCGGCGAGGAGTTTATCCGGGTCTTTGAGGAAGAAGCGAAGAAGATCGGTAAGGTGGATTTCCTGGCGCAGGGCACCATTTACCCGGATGTGATCGAATCCGGCGCGGGGGATGCCGCGGTCATCAAGAGCCACCACAATGTGGGCGGCCTGCCGGACTATGTGGACTTTAAGGAGATCGTGGAGCCGCTGCGGCTGCTCTTTAAGGACGAGGTGCGGCGGCTGGGCCTGGAGCTGGGCCTGCCGGAGTATCTGGTTTGGCGGCAGCCGTTCCCGGGACCGGGGCTGGCCATCCGGGTCATTGGCGAAGTGACCAAGGACAAGCTGGAGATCCTGCGGGACGCCGATGCCATTTTCCGCGAGGAGCTGGCGGAGGCCGGGCTTTCCCGCAAGGTACACCAGTACTTTGCCGTACTGACCAACAACCGTTCCGTGGGCGTGATGGGGGACTTCCGCACCTATGACTACACGCTGGCGCTGCGCGGCGTGACGACCACTGACTTTATGACGGCGGACTGGGCACGCATCCCCTATGAGGTGCTGGAGAAGGTTTCGAGCCGGATCATCAACGAGGTGGACCACATCAACCGGATTGTGTATGACATTACGAGCAAGCCGCCGGCGACGATTGAGTGGGAGTAATTGCAGAGGTCGAAAAAATCCTGTAAACACTGGACTTTTTAAGCCTTGATGCCCCTCACGGCAACGATTTGGCGACAGAATTTCATTATTCACGAGAAAAGAGCTATCTGATTTCCAATGAAGTCAGATAGCTCTTTTTGTCATACGCCAATTATAATGAAATCTTCGTTCTCTCCGATTTCTTCTGTGACCCAACGGTCTATATCAGACACAGCTTCCTTAGCTTCGTTTACAAATTCAGAGGGTGCAATCTCAGAAATGTTCAGATGCATGATTTCCTGCCACTTTCTTCTTGTAACACAAGTATCTTCAAACATATCAAAGGATGTAATGATTTCTCGGAATAATCTTTCCAGAAAGAAGGAAATGCGCTGACCAGCACATACAGTGAATCTTGTCGAAGAAACTTCCTACCGGCACCAGAGCTCCCTTTTCTGAATTCAAGGTATCGCGAAGGTATTCCATGTGACTGTTGAGGACCTATTTGAATTTGTTGATGATGAGAAGTAAGGTGTTTACTATGGAATTAAAATCATTTCCACTAATAAAAGCGATGTAGGGGTGAGCGGCCAAAAGAGAAGAGGAAAATCTTCCGGTTCTTTACTTTTAGGGGGAATTATGGTATAATCCAAAGGGAAAACTGCCCTCAAGGAAAGGAACGCGACCATGAAACAGAACCGGAAAGTCCCCAAGCCTCCCCGCGATCTGCGTGCGGTGATCCACAAAAAGCCCACTGTTTTTGCGGTGTATCTCATCCTGCGTATTGTCGTCTTATTGACCCTTGTTTCCTCCATTATCCGCGGGGAGTACGAAAACGCCTTTGTGTGCCTGCTGGTGCTGTTTTTATTTATGCTGCCGCTTTTTATCCAGCAGAACTTTGGCATAGAGCTGCCCAGCACGCTGGAGATCATCATCCTGCTGTTTATCTTCGCTTCCGAGATCCTGGGGGAACTGGGGTGCTTCTTTATTACCTACCCCAACTGGGATTCTATTCTGCACACCACCACCGGCTTTTTATGCGCGGCCACCGGCTTTGCGCTTATTGATATTCTGAACCGCAACAGCAAGATCAAGTTTGAGCTTTCGCCGGTGTATGTTTCGCTGGTGGCTTTCTGCTTTTCCATGACCATCGGTGTGCTGTGGGAGTTCTTTGAGTTCAGCATGGACCGGCTGTTCCTAATGGATATGCAGAAGGATACCATTATCCACAGCATCACCTCCGTGATGCTGGACCCCACCAATATGAACATCCCGGTGACCATTGGGGATATCACCAGTGTGGCGGTAAACGGGCAGGCGCTGGGCTTTGGCGGGTACCTGGATATCGGGCTGTACGATACCATGGAGGACCTGTTTGTCAATTTCATCGGGGCGCTGGTCTTTAGCTTTATCGGATATTTTTACATCAAGCGCCGCGGGGAGGGGAAGATTGCCAAGGCTTTTATCCCCACCATTACCGAGCCCAAACCGGAGGAAGGGCCTGCCGAAGCACCGGCTGTGCCCACGACGGAAGAATAAAGGAAGGCTTACTGCTGCTTTGCCTGGAAAAGGGCGGCATCATATTCGCCGCGGGTCTCATAGTTCGCGGGGTCGATGCCGTAGGCGGAGCCATCCTCGCAGGAAAGGCGCCAGGCATAGCAATTGCCCCTTAGCCCGCAGTGGAAGGGCTGTACCGAGGTTTGACGGCTGGGTGTGACGGAACCGCTTTGTATCCGGCTGGGGGGATCGTAGCTGCTCGGTGACTGATGGACGGGAGGATCAAAAGCGCCAAGAGAGCCCAGTATGCCGCCGAGACGCATGATATCATCGAAGCTATTCAGCCGGCCCATGCCCATGGCCGCGCCGGCCGCGGCGTAGGGATCGATCCGGAGGGGGTTCCCGGATGCTCTCCGCCTTTCGCGGTATCTGGCGGAGTAGCAATCCAAAATGAACGCTTCGCCCAAATCAAGCAGGTCTCCGAAGAAATTGGGACAGTGAGAAGGGGAAGAGCTGTGATATTTCCGCTTTGCCATAGTGTATTCCTCCTTGGCCGGTGAAAGAGACACCGGATGATAGCTTTCGCTTTGCGTATCTTCATATTATCAGCTTTTGTGTCCCATAATCCGGACTGAGAAATCATTTTATCGGAAAAAGGCCCGTACCGATGGCAGAACCACCGGTACGGGCTGATATTTTTCTGCGGGGGAAGGGGAGAGGATCACTCTAGCAGGCCGCTTTCACGCAGCAGCAGCTCCACATCGGTGCCCTTTACCTTCTTCAGCAGGATCTTGACCGCTTCCCGCTCGCCGAAGGAGAGCGGCAATTCGCTGATGGGCTTCTTATCGACGGCATAGTAGCAGGCACGCAGCAACTCACGCACATCGTACTTGCTGCCCCATACCTCCGGCACGCCGCGGTCGATATCCAGCAGGGTGTAAACCGATTCCATACCGGTACGCATGGAGTACTCGGTGGTGAAGATGGTATCGCGGGGGGTCTCCGCAAACTGCCCGATGAAGGCAAAGTTCACGGCGCCATCCGGTACCACCTTGGGGCGGTCGCTTTCCTTGCGGGGCTGGAAGAAGGCATTGATATAGGGCATATAGCAGGTAGTGGTATTGCAGGCATTCGTAGCCAGCTCCCCAATGCGGCTCTCCTCTACGCCGATGTGGTACAGCCACTCACGGCAGATCTCCTCACCGGTGCAGTCCCGCATGGCCTTCTTGACGAAATTACCCTCCCGGTCGGTGTGCAGGCCGTACACCCACACCAGCACGGTGCTTTTGTCCTGGCTCTTGAACTGCGGCTGGCGGTTGATGGTCCAGGAAAGATACCAGTTTTCTGTGCTGTCCTTTACGGTGACGATACCGCCGGTGGTCACCTTGCCGGCACGGGGATCGCGCTTGCAGATATTCATAATGTGGCGGATGACTTCCTCATCGGCGGTGGCTACGGTGGCGCTCATCCAGTTGGTGGCCTCCACATCGCTGCAGAAGGCGTCGGGGTTGCCGTATTCGCCGTGCTGCGCCTGCCGTGCGATGGCCTTCCACATATCCCAGGATTCGCCGCAGCCGTTATGGATGCCGGAGAGATCGGGAGCGTGGGTCTGGTCGCCGTAGCAGGAGGTATCGGTGCAGCAGCCATTGGTGATGAAAACAAGATCATCCTCGATGAGATCAATGGTCTGCTCCTTGCCGTCCTTGACATAGACGATCTGGCGGGCTACCTTCTTGTCGCCCTCTGTTTCAATAATGACATTGCGGACATCCATGCCGTATTCGATGCGGACGCCGTGGGATTCCAGATACTTCACCAGCGGCAGGATCATGCTCTCGTACTGATTATACTTGGTAAAGCGCAGGGCGCTGAAGTCGGGCAGGCCATCGATGAGGTGGACATAGCGGCACAGGTAGCGCTTCATTTCCAGGGCGCTGGACCACTTTTGGAAGGCGAACATGGTCTGCCAGTAGAGCCAGAAGTTGGTGCTCCAAAAGCTTTCCGGCAGGACTTCGGAGATCTTTTTATCCTCCAGGTCCTTTTCCGGGGTAATGAACAGCTTGGAAAGGGCCATGGCGCTTTCCTTATCCAGCGCGAACTTCTTATCAGTGTGGGCGTCCTCGCCGCGGTTTACGGTGGCGCGGCACAGGGAGTAGTTGGGGTCGTGCTTATTGAGCCAATAGTATTCATCCAGTACGGATACACCGGGGGTTTCGATGGAGGGCACATCGCGGAAGGTATCCCACATCACCTCAAAGTGGTTGTCCATTTCGCGGCCGCCGCGCATATAAAAGCCCTTGGTGACATCCTTGCGGCCATCGCAGCTGCCGCCGGCCAGGTCCAGCTTTTCCAGCAGGTGGATGCGCTCGCCTTTCATCTGGCCATCGCGCACCAGGTAAAATGCGGCGGTAAGACCGGCCAGGCCGGTGCCGATGATATAGGCGGATTTGTTATCGACGCCCTGGGGCTTTTCGGGGTGAGCAAAGCTCTCGTAGGTTCCAGCGGAATAATACATAAATAAGCCTCCTGTAAGATTGGTTTCGGGAGCGGCGCTCCCTTGGATGGCTTTATTCTATCCCGCCGGGCCGCGAAATAAAATAGACAGAAAAACCCCCGTGACAAAAACCTCATCACGGGGAAAGAGCTGCGAAATTTTTTATCAAAGCGGAAGTTTTGTCAAAAAGCGCTGGGCTTATCGGTGCGGAAGCGCTCCAGCGCGGCGCTGATGCTGCCCTGGATGACCAGAGCCAGCTTATTCACCAGCAGCTCCGGCTCGGCCCGCATATCGTCCTTGATCCAATCCAGCATGAGCCCCACAAAGGAATAGGAGTGGACCTGCGCGATGAACTGCTTATCCTCCTCCCGCACCGTCATCCCGGCGGAACGCTCCGCAATGACGCCCATGATGAGCTGATCGGTGAGGGGGACCAGGTATTTTTCCACCTGCTCCCGGCTGACGCACCGATAGACATTCATCACAAAGACCTTATTTTCCCGCACCGCGTGGAAGATTTGAATAAAGCCCTGCTGCCAGGTATCGTAGGTCTTTTTGTTGGCCAGTGCCTTGGCAGCGTCCTCCATGCAGGCCCATTCCACCAGGTCGTAGATATCCTTGAAGTGATAGTAGAAGGTCATGCGGCTGATGCCGCAGTCCTCGGTGATATCAGTGACAGTGATTTTGGAAAGCGGTTTTTCCCGCAGCAGGTTTTTCAGCGATTGCTCCAGCGCGCGTTTGGTGATCTGGGACATGGGGCATCTCCTTCCGGCTCTATTTTTCCCTATTATAGCATGCGGCGGCCCTACCGTTCCAGCGGCTTTTTGTAAACAAACCGAACCATGGAGGAAAAACGGGACAGGCGGGGGCTTTTGTGGTATAGTAATGGTATAATAATGCTTGCAAGGAGGATATGCCATGAGCTGCTTTATTACCCATTACGCCTCCCCGCTGGGACGCCTGCTGCTGGCTGCCGATGAGGAGGGTCTGACCGGTCTGTGGCTGGAAGGACAGAAGTACTTTGCGGCCGGACTGCCGCAGCAAAGGGAGGAGCAGCGCACGCCGGCTCTGGAAGAGGCCTGCCGCTGGCTGGATACCTACTTTACCGGCCGGGAGCCGGATTTTACTCCGCCGCTGCATCCTGTGGGCTCGGATTTTCAGCGGGCGGTGTGGCAGCTTCTGCTGCAGATCCCCTATGGGCAGACCACCACCTATGGCGCGCTGGCCGGGGAACTGGCGCGGCAGCGCGGCCTGACACATTTTTCGGCGCAGGCGGTGGGCGGCGCCGTGGGGCATAACCGTGTTTCCATTATCATCCCCTGCCACCGGGTAGTGGGCAGCGGCGGCAGCCTTACCGGCTACGCCGGCGGGCTGGAGAATAAGATCAAGCTGCTGGAGCTGGAGAGTGCCGATCTTGGCGGTCTGTACCGGCCAACCAAAGGAACGGCGCTGTAAAGCCTGTTCTCCGGCTTGACGCTGGCGACGGCGCGCATTATACTGGTAGAAGATTTTGCAGGACGACCCGACAGGAGGGATGTACGATGAAACAATATCATATCGTGGATCTCTTTGCCGGGGTGGGCGGGCTGAGCTACGGTTTTTCCCAGCTGCCGGGTTTTCGCATCCTGGCGGCCAATGAGATAGAAAAGGACATTGCAGCGGCCTATTCCCTCAATCACCCCGGGGTAAAGATGTTGAATTGTGATATCGCTGACCTAACCAAAGAACGGCTGGCTGGGGCCCTGGGTGGGCAGCAGGTGGATATTGTGGTAGGCGGCCCACCCTGTCAATCCTATTCCACGCTGGGTAAGCGCCGGATGGATGACCGGGCGAATCTCTTTTTACAGTATAAGCGTATCCTGCAGATTTTGCAGCCGCAGGCATTTATCTTTGAGAATGTGACCGGCATCCTCAGCATGGATCACGGCCGCCTGTTCCAGCGGGTGGAAAGCGAGTTCCGGGCGCTGGGCTACGATGTGCGCCACGATATCCTCAATGCTGTCGATTTTGGTGTGCCGCAGCAGCGGGAACGGGTGATCCTGGTGGGGATGAAGGGAGAAAATAACTACATCTTTCCGGTTCCAACCCACGGCCCGGGGAAAAAGCCCTATGTAACGCTAAAGGATGCTATAGGAGACCTTCCCCAACTAAAAAGCGGGGAGAGTGCCAGCCACTACGCCGGGGTCGCGGAGAACGAATTTCTGCGGTTTGTACGGGCAGGTGCCGGGCAGCTGGTAACGGAACACGCTGCCCCCAAAAACGGCGCGCACCTCATCCGCATTATGCAGACTTTGCAGGATGGTCAATCCAAGGATGACCTGCCGGAGGAGATCCGCCCCAAAAGCGGCTACGGCAATACCTATGCCAAGCTGTGGTGGGAGCGTCCCTCCACCACCATCACCCGAAATTTTGCCTGTCCCTCCTCCTCCCGCTGCATTCACCCGCGGGATTCCCGCGCCATGTCCATCCGGGAGGGTGCCCGGTTGCAAAGCTTCCCGGATGATTACCGGTTCTATGGCTCCGATGGTATGAAGCGGCTGGAGATCGGCAATGCGGTGCCGCCGCTGCTCTCGGTGGCCATTGTCCAGGAGATGCAAAGCGCCCTGAAAAGAAAGGAACAGATGCCGGAAAGGAGTGACCCCATGCGGTTGACCGACCAACAGATTGAAGAAACCTATCGGCTGATTGAACAGCACCACCAGGAATTTCTGGTATCCCAGGGGGTAAGGCTGCCCCGGCTGCGGCAGGCCGGGCAGTACACCAAATATGCGCTGACGCTGGTATATCTAGCGCAGGGTTACCCCCATACCCGCACCGTCAGCAAAAAGGAACTCACCGAGTTTATTCGGCAGTACTACCCGGATGTGAATGATGTGCAGCAGGCTAGGCACCTGGGTGCCCAGCAGGGCTGGTGCATCCTTTCCGGGGAGCGCAATGACTTGGCTTCGGAGGGGATGAAGTCCGGGGAATACCGCCTGCAAACGCTGGAGGAGTGCTATCCGGGCTTTACGGCGGAGCGTCGGGAGGAACAAATGGATGCTGACTACTGGGAAGCGCTGAAGGCAAAGTATGATTACCGCTGTGCCTGCTGCGGCTCCCGGGAGGGCGAACCACACCGTTACTGGAAAAATACCCTTACCAAGCTGCAAAAGGGGCACAAGGACCCCCGCCGGCCGTTGGGCCCCGGCAATATCATTCCCCAATGCAGCAAATGCAACCAACCCGACCGCAATTGCTGGGTCTACGATGATAAGGGCCGGGTGGTGGGCCTTGCCAATGCCATTGTAGTGGAGCGCTGCCCCGCCGATCTTCAAAAGGAGATCTACATACGGCTGTACCGGCAATTTGGCGGCAAAGACCCCAAGGACCTGTGATCTTTTTACGACAAAGGAAAGCCAGCCCCCGCGGTTGGCTTCTTTTTATAGGGAAACAAGGGCAACCTTGTTATAAATTTGACGAATACCGCGAAATTTGGTATACTATCTCCATCCTAATCAAAGGCAAGGGGACCGGGAATATGAAACTTTTACCCTGCGCGGTGCGCGGCGTGCTGGCTGGTTTGATGATCTCTATCGGCGGCTATGTGTACCTGGGCTGCGAAAACCGTGTAGTGGGGGCGGTGTTCTTCACTGTGGGGCTCATCACCATCACCCTGTTTGGGTTCGATCTGTATACCGGAAAAATTGGCTACTGGCTGGGCCAAAGTCGGCAGGAACGCTGGCAGACGCTGCTTTCTCTGCCTTGTAATGCCGTAGGCTGCCTGATAGCGGGCCTGGCCCGCAGACCGGCCGGTGCCGTGCTGGCCCTGTGTGAGGCCCGCCTGGCCAAAGCGCCCCTTACCCTGCTGGTGGATGGCATCTTCTGCGGCATCCTTATCTTTATCTGCGTCGAGATCTACAAGACCCGCGGGACGGTGCTGGGCATCCTCATCTGCATCCCCACCTTTATCCTTTGCGGGTTCGAACACTCGGTCGCCGATATTTTTATTTCGTCAATGCCCGCATTTTCAGCTGGCAGGCGGTGGGCGTGGTGCTGGCGGTGGCGCTGGGCAATGCCCTTGGAGCGCTCATCATTCCGGCGGCCCGGCTGGTGTACCAGCCAAAAGAGAAACAACCCCATTGGGAATAAAACCGCTGCGTGGTCCATCGGGCCGCGTGGCTTTTTTTACAAAAGATCGCATCTCCTTATCGATATCCTGTTGGATGCCGTATGTGTGCGGCGGCTCCTGCCGCAGAGCCCCAGGCCCAGCGTGCTCAGGCGTTCTTCGCCCCTTGGCAGCCTACAGTATTCCATCATTTCTTCTCAAACTCCTTTGCTGCATCTTTCAGGTATCGGCGGATGGGCAGATGCTGGGGGCAGGCGGGCTCACTTTTGCCGCCCAGGTACACCCGCGCGGTATCAAAGCAATTGAATCCAGCCGCCAGGTATTCGTCCACCATTTGGCTAAATTGTGCCAGGTCCACCTCCTCGCCCTGCATGGGCAGCCGCATACAGCCAAAGCCAAAGTTCTTTTTTACTTCCGCAAAGCTCATAATAGGCGCTCTCCTTCCATTTTGTTGCTATTTTCATTATGAACCCTAAAGTTCACTTTAGGTCAGGAGCTTTTTCACAGAAAAACCGTCCCCTGGCTGTTTCACAGTTTGGCTCCCCTGTCCCAAATTTTCTCATCCGCCGACTTTTGCCGATGGGCTCCGAGCCGCCCCGGCGCTACAATGAAGAGGAAATAAAGGGCTTTGCCCTGTACTACCGGGAAAGGAATGGGAACTGACTATGACACTGATGGAAAAAGCCGCCCATGCGGCAGAACGCAAGGCCTTCGAGAAGGTGCTGGAAAACTTCATCCAAAAGGGAAAAACAGCGGATGCCGCCTCCGCCGCGCAGGACCTGGTGGATATGGCCGAAAAGATCCAGGGCAGCGTGTGGAAGAAGGAATCCTTCGAGGTGCTGCACATGATCGCAGGTCAGCCGGAGGGCAAATGGGCACACTATGTCCAGCGTATCCTGGATGAAACCGACCCCTATATCCTCAAAACCTTCCTCACCAACGCGGTGTATGAGGGTGGCTTCCGCGGCTACCAGCAGGCCCAGAAGAACGCCGAAAAGTACGGCTGCAATATCCCCTGGCTCATCCTTATGGACCCCACCTCCGCCTGCAATATGCACTGCACCGGCTGCTGGGCGGCAGAGTACGGTCATCAGCAGAGCCTGACCTATGAGGAGATGGATCGAGTCCTCACCGAGGCCAAGGAGCTGGGTACCCATGCCTGCCTCTTTACCGGCGGCGAGCCGCTCATCCGCAAAAAGGATATCATTCGCCTGTGCGAAAAGCACCGGGATATGGCCTTCCACGCCTTCACTAATGGCACCCTCATCGATGACGATTTCTGCAGGGAGCTGCTGCGGGTCGGCAATTTCTTTGTGTCCGTCTCCATCGAGGGCTTCGAGGAAGCCAATGACGGCCGCCGCGGCGAGGGCCACTTCCAGAAGGCGCTGGCCGCCATGGAGCTGATGCACCGCTACAAGATCCCCTTCGGCGTTTCCATTTGCTACACCGCCAAGAATTATAAGACCGTCACCAGCGATGAATTCCTCGATCTGCTCATCAGTAAGGGCTGCGTCTTCGCCTGGTACTTCCACTACATGCCGGTCGGCATGGGCGCCTCCACCGATCTGCTGCTGACCCCCGAGCAGCGCACCTACATGAAAAACCGTGTGCGGGAGATCCGCGGTGTGACCGGCGGCAAGGAGCTCTACTGCATCGATTTCCAGAATGACGGTGAATTTGCCGGCGGCTGTGTGGCCGGCGGGCGCATTTACTGCCACATCAATGCAGCCGGTGATGTGGAGCCCTGCGTCTTTATCCATTATTCCGGCGCCAATATTCGGGAAAAGAGCTTCCTGGAGTGCCTGCAGCAGCCGCTATTCCTGGAATACCGCAAGGGTCAGCCCTTCAATGGCAACCACCTGCGGCCCTGCCCCATGCTGGAAAATCCCGATCTCCTGCCGGAGATGGTGAAGCGCAGCGGCGCCCGCTCCACCGATCTGGAGGCGCCGGAAAGTGCCGAGCACCTGTGCGAAAAGTGCAAGGCCTACGCCGCCTGCTGGCAGCCCACCGCCGAACAGCTGTGGGACGAAGAGCACCGGCAGTAACCAACAAAGAAGAACCGTAAAAGTTTTCGGTCAAGCCTTTTTCAAAAGGCTTGCAGTTTCCAAAGACAGTGTCTTTGGCCGCTTACCGCGCGTCGGGCACAACCTCCACTTGAATCGGGCAGACCCTCCGCTACACTACGGGCAGCCCTCTTCCGCTTCGGTGTGCCCTCCTTTCCCCACAAGGTCTTACGACCTTGTGGGGACCCCAGAAATCCCATTTTTCCGTAGGGCACTCGCAAGGTAGCTGCTTAGACTTGTGCCTTCGGAAGGAAGGATAGTGTGAAAGGGAACCATCAGGGTTCCCTTTCGCGTTTAATAGGTGCTGATTTTGCACATAGGGCAAAATCAGCGGCGGCAGGGCATAGCCCTGCCGCGTTCTATAAGGAGAGGGTTCGCCCTTACTTGTTGTCTTGTCCAGACTATCCTTTCGCCGAGCAGACGAAAATATTCCATTATCCTCCTAATTTTCGGCAGATACGCCCCTCACCGTCCAAAGGGCGCGGCCTGCCGCAGTGCCGCCACAAACTGCGCCAGCGCGGGGTTTTGGGCGTCCCGCCGCCACGCCGCTATCACTTCCTCCTGCTCGCCCTGTCCGGTCAGCGGGATAAAAACCAGGTTTTCCGCCGGAGCATGCTTTCGCGCCGAGTAATCCGGCAGAATGGATACCCCTTCTTCCGCCGCCACCATCATCAGGATGCTCTCACTATCTGAGGAGCAGAACAGGATATTAGGCCGGTAGCCTGCCTCCTTATACAGGTTCATAAAAAACGCGTCGCCGTAGGAATCCAGCGTTTCCGCCGGGGACATGTAAATGATCGGCTCCCCCCGCAGCTCCCGGCGGGTCAGCCGCACCCGCTGCGCCAGCGGATGCCCGGCATACAGTGCCGCCACCAGCCCCACCTCCTCGGCCAGCAGCCAGTCCACCCGTTCATCCTGCTTCAGGTTGGTGCTGTCCCAGGTCAGGATTAAATCAAACTGATTCCCCAAAAGTCCCGCCGCCAGCTGGTCGGTGGTGCAGCGGTAAAAGGTGATCAGCAAATTGGCGTGCCGCTGGTGGAATTCCCGCAGGAAATCGGTAAATCCGCTTTGCTCATAGCCCTTTAGGTACCCAATGCGCAGGCTGCCGGAAAGCCCGGTGGAAGCTCCGTGCGCCCGGTCAATGGCCTGATCCATCCGCTCCAGGATCGCCTTCGCTTCGGTCAGAAACGCCTTGCCCGCCGGCGTTAGGGAAACCGGCCGGGTACTCCGGTCAAACAGGGGACACCCCAGCATCTCCTCCAGCAGCCGTATCTGCTGCGTCACCGCTGTCTGGGAGATAAAAAACTGGTCGGCTGCCTTGGTAAAGCTCCGGCTCTCCGCCGCCGCCACAAAGTATCTCAGTTGGTTTCGGTTCATCGGTTTCCTCCCTTTCTCCTTTCCGGTCCCTGCAATCCGCTGCATCATAACTTTTTCTTATATTATAATACCAAACTGCTCCTTGTCAATGCTCCTCTCCCGTCCTATAATAAGAATACTTTTTATAAAGTCGAAATGAGGAGTATTGTATGCAAAGAGAAAATTTCCGTTCCCGCTTAGGGTTCCTGTTGGTCAGTGCCGGCTGCGCCATCGGCATCGGCAATGTCTGGCGCTTCCCCTATATCACCGGCCAGTACGGCGGCGGATACTTTGTGCTGTTTTATCTCATCTGCCTGGTCATCATGGGCATCCCGGTTATGACCATGGAGCTGGCCGTGGGCCGCGCCAGCCGCAAAAGCGCCGTACAGGCCTACCAGACCCTCGAAAAGCCGGGCCAGAAGTGGCACATCCACGGCTGGTTCTGCATGCTGGGCTGCTGCCTGCTTATGATGTACTACACCACCGTCACCGGTTGGATGGTGGATTACTTTTATAAATTCCTCCGGGGCGATTTTGTCGCCGGCATGGGCACCGAGGAGATCGGCGGCGTCTACAGCCAGATGCTCTCCTCCCCCGGAGAAATGACCATCTTTATGGTCATTGTGGTCGTTCTGGGCTTTTTGGTTTGCAGCTTTGGCGTGCAGAAAGGCCTCGAGCGCATCACCAAGGTCATGATGATCGCCCTGCTGGCCCTCATTGTTGTGCTGGCGGTGCACAGCCTGCTGCTGCCCGGCGCCGCCGAGGGCATGAAATTCTACCTGCTCCCCTCCGCCGAAAGCATCCGTACCAACGGCCTGGGGAATATCATCACCGCCGCCATGAATCAGGCCTTCTTTACCCTCAGTCTCGGCATCGCCGCCATGGAGATCTTTGGAAGCTACATGAGCCGGGAGCACACCCTCGCCGGGGAAGCCACCCGCATCTGCGCCCTGGATACCTTCGTGGCCCTCATGGCCGGCGTCATTATCTTCCCGGCCTGCTTCTCCTACGGTGTCCAGCCGGATGCCGGACCCTCCCTCATCTTCCAGACGCTCCCCAGCGTTTTCGTCAATATGGAGGGCGGCCGCCTGTGGGGTACGCTGTTCTTCCTGTTCATGACCTTCGCCAGCTTCTCCACGGTGCTGGCCGTGTTTGAGAATCTCCTGGCCTTCGCGGTGGATACCTTCGGCATCAGCCGCAAAAAGGCCTCCCTTATCGGCTGCATTGCCATGCTGGTGCTCAGCATGCCCTGCATCCTCGGCTTCAATGTCTGGGGCGACCTGCAGCTCATCGGCGCACGCGGCGTGCAGGATAGCGAGGATTTCCTTGTCAGCAATCTGCTGCTGCCCATCGGCTCGGCCATCTATCTGCTGTTCTGCGTCAGCCGCTGGGGCTGGGGCTTCGAAAATTACCTCGCGGAGGCCAATACCGGAAAAGGCCCCAAGCTCCCCCGCTGGCTGCGTCCCTATTTCCGCTATGTTCTCCCGCTGCTCATCATCGTCATTCTGGTGCAGGGCCTTCTGTAATCAGTCAAAAATCAAGAGCCGTCCCCACGGGACGGCTCTTTTCGTATCTGGTATTCCGCTATCTTAAGGCTCCTCTTACATCGGGAAGCGGCCAGCCGTATAAATGACGGCATGGCTGCCGGAACAAGCAAAACCGAGATGATCGCCCCATCTGCCGGTAGGAGAATAGACCAAACCTAACATACCCATCCAAAAGGAAAAGCCCCTCTCGGAGTTTCCTTTTCATAGGACGATCGCTTATGTCATTATCGGCGCTTCTCCCTTCGCGAAGACCATCACACTCACGGTGTAGCACCCGTCGCCCGGCTGTGTCTCCATCTCGCCGCCGTATTTCTTCACCACCCGGTTGATGATCCCCCGGCCGTTGCCGCGGGTCATCTTGCCCTGGTTCACGGCGGCGCCCTCGGCGCCCTTACCGCAGCTGTTGCGGCACAGGATGGAAAGCGCCCCATCCGCCGTCTGCATGGTTAGTCCTACCTGCTTCGGCTCAGCTGCCCCGGCCGCCGCTATGGCGTTATCCAGCAGATTGCTCACCAGCGCCACCAGGTCGTAGTCATCAAAGCCCGCCGTCCCCGCCGCCAGCTTTATGTCAAAGTTCGCCTCAATACCCGCCTTTTCACAGTCGGCGGCCTTATTCACCAGCAGCGCGTTCAGTATGGCGTTGCGGCAGTAGTGCAGGTTGATAAGCTTCGGCGCGGCCACCTCCTCGGCATACTGCTTCAGGTCGGTGCCCTCCGGGGCCCCGGCGGTCAGGCTGCGTATCACCGCCACATGGTTATTGATGTCATGCTGCATCTCCCGTATCTGCTTCTGCTGCTCCTCCAGCAGGGTATAGTAGCTCTGCTGCATCCGGGTGGCCTCCAGCTGGGCCCGCAGCGCGGCGTTCTCGTTCATCCGGCGGATCATTACAAACAGCGCCAGGTCGCCCAGCATCCCCGCCACCAGCGCCGCCACCCCATAGGGGTTAAAAATGGCCGTCTTGGTCTCATTGGCGTACAGCACCAGGGTAATAAAAAACAGAATAAACTGCGAAGCGGGGATCAGGATATACGCCATGATGTCCAGCCGGGCATTGCGGCTCTGCACATACCGTATCAGCCGGATGATCCCCCAGCAGAGCCCCACGATGATCAGCTCCGAGGCGGCAATGGAAGCGTTAAAGTACCACACGCCCCGCACATTATCCAGCAGGTAGTAGTACATGTAGTCGGGGATCAGCCAGATTGCCAGGATATCCCCCAGCGCCATCCCCAGTATTTCTATTATCTTTTCCACAAAGAACAGCAGCAGCCGCATCGCGATGCTGCCGTCAAATACCGTAAACAGATAGACCAGCTGAAAGACAAAATACAGCGCCATCAGCAGGTAGAAAATAGGGATCGCGTTGTTGCCGGGTACTTCCCGCAGGTAGCTGATGATGACTAGCCCAATATACAGCAGCAGGGTGGCGCAGGTCAGGTTTTTCCGGCTTTGGTATTTCGGCTTGTAGGGGATAAACGCGTGGATAAACCACACAAATATAAATGTGATCAGATTATTGATGATGCCATACACCATGTTTCCAAAGAAATGCGATGTAAAAAACTGAATGATTGCTGTCATGCTTCTCTCTCCTCAATTCCGTTCTCTCTCACAGCTCGATATGGTGGTATTTACGGAACTGCTCCCGCACGGCAGGGTAGTAGCCGTGGCTGATGGGCACCACCGTCCCGTCTTTCATCAGGAAGCTCTCCCGCCGAAACACCGCCGCATGGTCCAGGCTCACCGCAAAGCTGTTGTGGCACCGCAGAAAGGCCGGGCTCTCCAGCCGTTCCAGCAGCTCCTCCAGTCCCAGGGCGGTGGTCACGCACTGCCCGTCCGCCAGGTACAGCTTGGTCACCCGCAGCCGCCGCTCCAGGTGGGAGATCTCCCGTTTTTCCAGTACCAGCTGGCCGCCCTTCTGCGGCAGCACCAGTTGGCCGTTTTCGGCCTCGGCCAGTGCGGTCATCGCCTTTTGCAGCGCCAGCGGCAGGTGTTTCTCCATCGTCGGCCGGTACACATAGTAGGTGTGCCGGGTGGCATAGGCGTCGGGGGCATAGTCCAGGTATCCCGTCAGGTAGATGATCTGGCAGGTGGGCAGCAGCCGGTTCAGCGCTTCTCCCACCGCTATGCCGTTCATCTCTCCCAGCTCAATATCCAGCACCGCCAGCTGGTAGCGGCAGTTCTCCTCCCGCACCGCGCGCAGCAGTGCTTCCCCGCTTTCAAATGGCGCAATCAGCGCCTCCTCAGCAAAATATTCCCGCAGTCGGGCGGCGGTCGCTTCCCGCAGCTCTCTCTCATCATCGCATATCGCTATTTTTATCATCCCGTCGCCTCCACTCTTTTGTCAAATTATATCACACCTGTGCGAATTTTGGAAGCAAATATGACAGTATCTTACCTATTTATGCACGCTGTCCCAAAGGGTCTTTCCCCTGCACCCCTTCTGTGCTACAATACCCTTGATAAGGGGTAAGGGAGCAGAGAAGAACGACTGGGCAGATGTCACCGCTCCGTTCCCATGCCGGCACCGCTTTCGGGCAGCGGGGCCGCCGCAGCCAAATTTAGAGAAAACATAGAAGATCGAAATCGGCAGAGCCTCATTTTTGGGGTTCTGCCGCTTTCGTTTTTTGCGTTTTGGCCAAACTTTTCTCCCGCCGCTTGGTCATTTCGGCGAAGAAAAGAACAGCCCTATTTCGTCCTCAAAAAAATTTCCCGCCGTCTTCGATGCCCTTTTGCCATTTTTCTGTTGCAAAAACGCAACAGCCCACCCAGATTTTTTCTTTTTATAGGGGGACCCCGCACAAATTGTCGGAAAAAATTTTGGAATTCTGCTAAAATCCGTGCGTTGCGCAAATGCATCACTGTTGCGATTACGCAACACAAATTATTTGCAAAAATGCAACAAAACAGTATAATAAAGCCAGCAAGCCCACTTATTTCTACAAAAGGGGAGGAACTCTCATGAACTGGCTCGATACCATCACCTACATCCTGTACGGCTGCGGCGTCCTTATCATCCTGCTGTTCGCCGTCAATCTCATCCTCGCCAAAAAGCGCGGGGAGGACTCCAAATGGGTGCGCCGGGCGCTGTATGTGGTGGCCTTCATCGCCGCCGTCCTCGGCGCCATCCGGGCCAAGGCCGTCTATTCCGAAACGGTTTTCTTCGCCGATCTGCTCGTGATCTTCTGCCTCATCGTTGCCTTCGTCCGCTCAGAAAAACCCCAGCAGCCCCCGGAGGACGACGACCAGCAGTAATTTTCACCCGCTCCAACCAAAAGCCTCCCCTTTGTAAGGGATAACGAAGCGGCGGCGCGCCGTACAGGCCTTCACCCTTCGGTGACTTCGTGACGCCTTTAGGCGACTACAATCTATCCACGCCGGGCAGGCGTACTAGCTAAGCCTTGCAAAAGGCTCCGCCCCGCCGCCAGGCGGCCACCACCCCCCCCGCGGCGAGCGGCGCTTCCCAAGCCCTCCGCAAGGCTTTTATCTCCCCCGGACTGACGGATAAAAAATCGACCCGTCAGCTCCGCCACCGGCAGAACCTTCGGGTCGTTTGTTTTACAGGCTCACAGCTGGATCTTTTCCTCCTGCTCCTGGCTTTTCAGGTACCGCACCTTTATGGCGCGGGAAAGAAGCGAGGCCAGCGTGCCGATGGTCCCCAGCAGCCCCAGCCACCCCAGGAACATGACCGCCGTGATCTCACCGGCCGGGTCGCCGCCGCGGCTCAGCAGCTCCATCCCGCCAAAGAGGACAAGGCACCCCGCCAGCACCAGCAGGAGCTTCCCCGGCTTGGTCGTGGCCTTGGCGGTGGAAAAGCCCACATCCAGCGTCACCAGCAGCAGAACGATGCACAGGATCGTCCCTTGAGAAAGCAGCGTGCGGATCAGGAACATATCATTTTTCCTCCGTCTTTTCGTGGGATTCTTCGGCCGCCGCGGGTGCGCTCTCCTGCTTCAGCTTCTGCATCAGCGCCTCCAGCTCCTCCGGGCTCATGGAGCTGCGCAGCTGCTCCACCCGCCGCTCCAGGTCCTTCTGGGCCTCGGCAGCCGCGGTTTTGGCCTGCTCTATGTTCTGCTTTTGGTACGCGCGCGCTAAACCATCCGCGTACGCGCGTCCCGTGGGCGCGGGCGCGACCGGGATCAAAGCCGTCAAACCGCAAAGCACCAGCACCAGCTTCAGGCAGGTGATGGCCGCCCCGTAGCTGGGATATTCGGTGTGCAGGGTGGAAAGGTACAGCGCCTTATAGTCGGCAAAGAAAATGACGGTAAGGACGCACCACACCAGGAAAAACCCGAACCCCAGGATGAGCTTTTTGTTGGTATCCAGCCCCCGGCGGTTGCAGAACAGAATGCCGCCGATGACCAGCAGCGCCAGCATCACCAGCTCCAGCAGCAGGAAGACGGGCCAGGTGGCAGGCCCCTGGGCCAGGTATCCCCGGCTCAGGATGAGATCTCCGATGATCACCGCCGCAAACAGCAGGATGGCCGCAATAAACCGGGCGCGGGGAGCAGTACTTTTTTCCATCGTTGTCACCTCTTTCGCAGAATAAACGGCCCCAAAACGGCCGAAATTGTAAATTCTTTGTTAAAAATTGTGAAATATTAACCTCTCAGATGCAAAAAGGGGTCGATTTTGCCGTATTAGTGGGGGGAGTTTTTCGACCTTGGTTTCATCCACTGTGATTTCAGCCACAGTGTAGCATATGTTTTTTCCCTTGGCAAGTTTTTTCATCAAAACCGGCGATTCGCCGGCAGGGCGCGGGCCCTCCGGCAGCAAATAGAAACTGGGCGGCGGCATCCTGTCCCGCCCGCCAAAAAAGGAGGACCCACCATGGATTGGGCTATCAAAATCGGCTATGCGGTGATGGTTTTCGCCATCATCATGTGCTTCATCTTCAGCAAGCGCGGCGAAAAGGAAATGCGTCATATGGTTGACCGCTTCGCACAGGCGTTCTGCAAGCTTTCCAACTATGTGCTGCCGGGCGGCAAAGCGCCTGCGGCCACACTTGCCGCCCGCAAAAAGGACGGGGTGATGCAGGCCCTGCCGGCCGCCGAGCAGCCGGAGGAGCTGCAAAAGCTGATGAAGCGGGGAACCGCCCGCCACCTGGCGGAGCTGTACGGCCAAATGGAGGAGGCCAGCGCCGAGCTGGTGTACCGCTGCCGCCGCCACCGCCGCAACCGGGAGCTTTTCGCCGATCCCATCCGGCAGATCTGCTACCTGACGAGTGTGTTCCTGGAGGGCTGCGCCGACCCCAAGACCATCAGCGACCAGAACCGGATCAATGCCTTCGAGAGCTTCTACACCGACCAGCTCAAGCACCGGGCCACCCTGCTCAAGAGAATCGCCGGTGAAAACGCCGAGTCGTTCCTGGAGCTGAACATGGACTACGACCTGGCCACCGTGGAGAAGATGGAGCTGGAGGCCAAGAAAAACCGCCGCAAGAATGAACGGGAGGCCGCCGCCCGCAGAAAACAGGAAAAGGCCGCCCAGCGCGAGATCAACCGCAACAAATAACGCCCGCAAAATTCCTCGCCCGGTAAAGCGGCCCCAAAGGGGAAACCGCAAGTCCCATTGGGGTGCGGGGCCGGCTCCGGGGGAGCAATGGCCCGGCGGAAATGGGGGATTTGCGGCGGGCGCGCCGCAGCGGGGAGGGCTGCCCGTCAGGGTCAGCACGACAAAAGCGGAGGGCGCGCCCGCCTTCCTGCCCGGCCTGCGGGAGTGCGGGTACCGGGCGGGGGAAATACAGCAGATACCAGAAAAAACAGCGAATACAGGAGGTTCCGCTAGATGACGGAAAAACAGATAGGAGGGAACGGCATGGCCAAACGGCAGCCAACAGTACTGCGCGTACCGGAAAACGGGGCAGGGGATCCCTTTTTTGGGCGGCAGGGCAATTGGTTCGAGGTTATTTTTGAATCTTCCTACGATGGCTTTTACATCACCGATGGCAACGCCATCACCCTGACCCTGAATAAAAGCTACGAGACCATCAGCGGCCTGCGCAAGGAGGAGATGGTGGGCCGCAGCATGGCGGAGCTGGTGGCCAGCCGGGTCATTTCGGGCTCCGGCACATTGCTGGCGCTGGAACGCCGGGAATCGGTGACGATGGAGCAGCAGTTCAAAACCGGCAAGCGGGCCATCATCACCAGCACCCCGGTTTTCGATTCCGAAAGCAACATCGTCATGGTGGTTACCAATGTCCGGGATGTTACCGAGCTGTACTCCCTGAAGGAGCAGCTGGAGCAGAGCGAGGAGCGCAACCGGCTCTATTCCGCCGAGCTGGAGGCTGCCCGCAGCCGCCAGGACCGCAATCCATCCAGCCTTATTTTCCACGATAAGAGCATGCAGAATGTCATTAGCCTGCTGAACCGCGCCGCCCAGATGGAGGTGCCGGTGCTGCTGCAGGGCGAGGTGGGCGTGGGCAAGGGCGCCCTTTCGGAGTACATCTACAGCAAAAGCAAGCGACGCAAGGAACACTTTATCACCATACCCTGTGCCTCCCTGCCGGATGACACCATGGTGGCCGAGCTGTTCGGGCTGGGACCGGGGGTCTTACCGGAATACCCACAGGGCAAGACCGGCCTGTTGGAGCAGGCCAACCGCGGGGTGGTCTTTCTGGATGAGGTGGAGCAACTGAACCACGAAAGCCAGACCCGGCTGCTTTCGGCCATCAAGCGGCGGCAGGTAAAGCCGCTGGGCTACGGCGCCGATAAGCCCTGCGACCTGAGAATTATCGCTTCCACCAGCGCTGACCTGCTGGCCCTGGCGCGGGAAAAGAAGTTCCGGGAGGACCTGTACTATGCCCTGAGCGTGCTGCCCATCAATGTACCGCCGCTGCGGGAGCGCCGGGAGGATATTCCCTACATTGTGACGGCCTATGCCGCCGAAATGAACAAGAAATATCACCAGAAAAAGCGCTTCGCCCCGGAGACCATCATCTGCATGCAGAGCTACAACTGGCCCGGCAATATACGGGAGCTGCACAATGTGGTGGAGCGCATGATGATCATTTCCAAGAACAATGTCATCCAGCCGGAGGAGCTGCCCATCACCGATAACATCACCATCAGCCAGAAGGATAGCGAGGAGTACTTTGAGCAGGTGAACCTGCACAGGCTGGTGGAGCAGCTGGAGATCAGCTACATTCGGCGGGCGTACAGCCGCTACGGCAATGTAAGGGACGCCGCCCGCAGCCTGGGCATGGATGCTTCCACCTTTGTGCGCAAGCGCAAAAAGATAGAGCAGGGGAGGGAATAGTTGCAAAAACGCAATGATGCGCAAAAATGCAACACCTCTTGATTTGTTCAAAAATTTTTAACGAATAGTCAGAAAAGCAAGGAATCAAGCGGAAAAACAGAACAAAATTTTTTGAAAATCGGGAGTGACTGTTGCAGATGCACAACACGAACTCCCGATTTTTCCGCAAAAAATGCAAAAAATGTAGCAAAAACACCAAAAACCGCAAATATGCCAAAAATAAAAGTGAACAAAGGAATTCTCCTCAAAAATACACCCCTGCCAAACTTGCTCCGGGGCGGTTTACAAGCCGAAATTGGCTGGATATAATCGAAAATGAAAGCGGGTGGCCGCTGTGCCGCGCCCCTTGAGAAAGGCCCGCTTTACTGTGAAACAGCCGGATGGCAGCCGCCTGATTGGGACAGGGGAGCAGCCCGCCGGCAGAGGAGTTACCACAAAAAACTGTGACGAGGAGGAAACTTCACATGACCGAAATGACCGAAACCAAAAAAGTGGAGGTACCGGAAGGCTTTATGACCGGTAAGTTCCCGCTGAAAAAGCGCGCTTACGGTGAAGAGCAGCCCGGTATCAAAGTAGGCCCCTTCAAGATCCGTCTCCCCCTGATCCACCACGAGTGGTCCTGGACCGAGATGGCCGCCGCCATGTTCCTGGGCGTTGCCTGTCTGGGCGCTGGTGTTACCACCACCATGACCACCTTTGGTCTGGATGACCCCGCGAATATCGCTGCCCTTGGCTTTGATGAGAACGGTGTATTCCTGATGGCCCTGACCTTCGGTGTTCTGAACGCGATCTGCTACTACCTGCCCTCTCTGCTGGGCGACCCCGTAGTTCCCGGCTGGATCACCCCCGCGCTGCCCTTGACCCTGAAATTCCTGCAGCAGTGGGACCTGCCCAACTACGCCACCGGACAAGTAGACCGTATTTACGCGATGATAGCCCTGCAGATGCTGGTTGCTCTCAGCTTCCTCATCATGGGTGCTACGGGTATCGGCCGTAAGCTGGTAGATGCCGTACCCATGGGCATCAAGGCCGGTATTGTATTGGGCGCCGGCGTAACGGCCGCGGTAAATGTATTCTCCGCCCGTATGCCCAAGGCCCCCTGGACCGTTGCCATCGCTGTACTGATGTCCTACTTCTTCCTGTTTAACCCCACCTTTGCCCGCAAGGCGACCAAGAGCCGCTTCTGGAATGTAGTGCGTAACCAGGGCGTAGTACCTGCCCAGCTGTTCGCCATCATTCTGGCTCCCGTGCTGCTGCACGAGATCCCGCTGCCTCAGATCCAGTGGGGCTTTACCCCCCTGAGCTTCGGCTATGTTCTGGAGCACTTCACCATCTTTGGTCTGGGCTTCCCGGCCTGGAGCTTCTTCCTGGCGGCAATCCCCTCCGCGCTGGCGACCTACATCATCGCCTTCTCCGACTTTGTACTGGCGAAGGAAGTTGTTGCCGAGGCTACCGCTTACCGTCCTGATGAGAAGGTTATCTTCGATGCCAGCCGTTCCAATCTGGTCAGCTTCCTGCGTAACGCCATCATGTCCCTCTTTGCTCCTTGGGTCCCCATGTGCGGCCCGCTGTGGGCTTCCGGTCTTTTGACCATCACCGAGCGCTATAAGAGAGGCTACAAGACCATGCACACCTACTGGGACGGCGTATGTACCTTCCGTGCAGCTACCGTAATCTCCGTTCTCATTCTGCCGCTGGTTACCCTCATTAAGCCCGCATTTGCCATCTTCTTCGGCATCACCATGGGTGTTCAGGCCTTCGCCTGCGGCAACATCGGTATCCGCATGTGCACCACTGCCAATGACCGCGGTGTCGCCTGCGTTATCGCCGGCGCTCTGACCTACTTCACCCCCGGCTGGGCTCTGCTGGTCGGTATCATCGTCTGGGCTGTTGTTGACGGCTCCGAGGCTGTGATCAACCTGAAGAACCGCAAGAAGACCGCCGGCGGCCCCTCTCCGGAGGAGCTGGTCTTTAAGCCTGAGGACAAAAAAGGCTGCTGCTGATCATTAAAGAAATTACCCCGCAAGGGAAAATGCCCCACCCGCGGGAGTTGAGATAGCCCACTGCGGCGCGCACTCATCTCCCGGCGGGCAAGGGAAAGATGGAACTGATGATCCCAAGGTCAGTTCCATCTTTTCCGCGAAAGCGCGCCGCCCCAAAGAGAAAAGAAAAGGGAGGTAAACCGCCATGAAAATGCTTTCTATTAAACCGACCATCTATAAGTTTAAGACCGCTGAAGAATTCGCTGCGGAATTCAAAATCGGCGTTGGTGACCTGGTGATCACCAACGAATACATCTACCAGCCCTTCTTTGGCAAGCTGAACCTCGGCTGCGATGTGCTGTATCAGGAGAAATACGGCGCTGGCGAGCCCTCCGATGACATGGCAGAGGCCATGTATAAGGACATTAAAGGCGACCATAAGCGTGTTATCGCCATCGGCGGCGGTACCGTCATTGATATTTCCAAGCTTTTTGCACTGAAAACTGTTTCCCCCATCCTGGATCTCTACGATGGCAAGACCGAGATCGTGAAGGATAAAGAGCTGGTACTGGTGCCCACCACCTGCGGCACTGGCAGCGAAGTGACCAATATTGCCATCCTGGCGCTGAACAGCCGCGGCACCAAGAAGGGCCTGGCGGTGGATGAGATGTATGCCGACAGCGCCGTGCTGGTACCCGAACTGCTGAACGGCCTGCCCTTCCGCTTCTTCGCTACCAGCTCCATCGATGCCCTGATCCATGCCGTGGAATCCAGCCTTTCCCCCAAGGGCAACGAGATGACCCGGATGTTTGGCTACAAGGCCATTGATATGATCCTGCACGGCTACAAGAAGATCGCTGCGGACGGCCCTGAGGCCCGGATGCCGCTGCTGGAGGACTTCCTGATGGCCTCTCTGTACGCGGGCATCGCCTTTGGCAATGCGGGCTGCGCCGCCGTTCATGCCATGAGCTATCCCCTGGGTGCGACCTTCCATGTGGCGCACGGCGAGAGCAACTATGCCATGTTTACCGGCGTAATGAAGAACTATATGGAGATCCGCCAGGATGGCGAGATCGAGAGGCTCAATCAGTTCATCGCCGATATCCTGGGCTGCAAGGTAGAGGATGTTTATGAGGAGCTGGAGAAGTTGCTGAATAACCTCATCCAGAAGAAGGCCCTGCACGAGTACGGCATGAGCCGTGAGCAGATCGAGGAATTTGCGGACAGCGTAATAGCGAACCAGGGCCGCCTGATGGCCAATAACTTTGTGGAACTGGATCGTGACCGTTTGATCAAGATCTATACCGAGCTGTACTAATTGCACGTAAACAGAGCCGACTAACGATGAATCCAAAGAAAGAAAGGAAGTAACGAAAATGGCACTGATGACAGGCGAACAGTATATCGAAAGCATTAAGAAGATCAAAATGGAGATCTATATGTTCGGTGAGAGATACAATAACCCCACCGAGAGCCCCATTCTGCGTCCTTCTCTCAACTCCGTCCGTATGACCTACGACCTGGCCCAGATGCCCGAGTATGAGGACCTGATGACCGTGGTTTCCCCCTACACCGGCACCCGCGTCAACCGCTTCACCCACATCCACCAGAGCACCGAGGACCTCATCAAGAAGGTAAAGATGCAGCGCCTGTGCGGCCAGAAGACCGCCGCCTGCTTCCAGCGCTGCGTGGGTATGGATGCCTTCAACGCCCTGTTCTCCACCACCTATGAGTGCGACAAGGCCCACGGCACCAACTATCACGAGAACTTTGTGAAGTTTATGAAGTATGCCGCCGAGGCCGACCTGACCGTTGACGGCGCCATGACCGACCCCAAGGGAGACCGTTCCCTGGCACCTCACGCCCAGGCCGATCCTGATATGTTCCTGCGTATTGTGGAGCGCCGCCCCGACGGTATCGTAGTCCGCGGCGCCAAGGCCCACCAGACCGGTATCTGCAACTCCCACGAGGTCATCGTAATGCCCACCCAGTCCATGGGTCCCGATGATAAGGACTATGCGGTTTCCTTTGCCGTACCGCTGGATACCCCCGGTCTGTTCATGATCATCGGCCGCCAGAGCTGCGACACCCGTAAGCTGGAAGGCACCACCCTGGATGTCGGCAACTCCGAGTTCGGCGGCGTGGAAGCCTTGACCATCTTTGACGATGTATTTGTTCCCAATGACCGTATCTTCCTGTGCGGCGAGCATGAATTTGCCGGGATGCTGGTGGAGCGCTTTGCCGGTTACCACCGCCAGAGCTACGGCGGCTGCAAGGTCGGCGTAGGCGACGTCCTCATCGGCGCTGCTGCGGTTGCCGCCGACTTCAACGGCTGCAACAAGGCCAGCCACATCAAGGATAAGCTCATCGAGATGACCCACCTGAACGAGACCCTGTACTGCTGCGGCATTGCCTGCTCCGCCGAGGGCCACAAGACCGAAAGCGGCAACTACATCATCGACCTGCTGCTGGCCAACGTCTGCAAGCAGAACGTCACCCGCTTCCCCTATGAGATCGTCCGTCTGGCCGAGGATATCGCCGGCGGTCTGATGGTCACCGCCCCCTCCGAGAAGGATCTGCGTGACGAGAAGATCGGGCCGTACATCGATAAGTATCTGCGCGGCGTTGCCACCGTTTCCACCGAAAACCGCATGAAGATCCTGCGCCTCATCGAAAACCTCGCCCTGGGTACTGCCGCTGTCGGCTACCGCACCGAGTCCATGCACGGCGCCGGTTCTCCCCAGGCCCAGCGCATCATGATCAGCCGTCAGGGCAACCTGAACGCCAAGAAGGAGCTGGCCAAGGCGATCGCGCACATCGAAGAATAAGCCTCCTCAAGTATTTAGATAGATCCCTTTATCTCCCCGACGGGGCAGAGCGTGGGCGCTTTGCCTTCCCTCTGCCCCGTCCCCCCTTTGGGGGAACCAACGCATAAGGAGAGACACCGAAATGCTGGAAAGAATAGAAAAGGTACTGGATGAAAAGGTACGCCCCGCCCTGAAAAACCACGATGGGGACATCAAGGTGGTGCGGGTGGAGGACGGCGTGCTGTACTTCAGGATGCTGGGACAATGCAGCAACTGTCCCTCGGCAGTGGTGACGGCCGAAGAACTGGTGGCCCCGCCCATTCTGGAGGCGATCCCCGAGATACGGCAGGTGGTGCTGGATACCACCGTAAGCGATGAGCTGTGGCAGGACGCCATGGAGCTGCTGCGCCGGCGCCACAACGGGGAAGCGTGAGAATCGGCATAAAGTACTGTGGGGGCTGCAACCCACGCTATGACCGGGTAGCTGCGGTAAAGGAACTGCAGCGGCAGCACCCGGAATGGACCGTAGAGCCCGCCGGAGAGGGCGGGCAGGAATACATCCTGGTGGTGTGCGGCTGTACCGCCGCCTGTGCAGGCCATGCACAGCTGAACGCCGCCCGACGCAAATTTGTGATTAACAGCAGGGAGCAGTTTGATGCGGCCTGCGAAGCGATAAAAAAAGAAAACGAGGTGTAACAAATGCAAGATTGGAGAACTCTGTATCAGCAGAAGCTGACCACCGCCGAGGAAGCGGTAAAGCATATCAAATCCGGCGACCGTGTGGTAGTGACCCATGCGACCGGCGAACCGATCCTGCTGACCGACGCCATGGTTGCGAACGCCGAGCAGTATGAGAATGTCGAGATCGTGCATATGGTGGCGATGGGCAAGGCGGAATACTGCCTGCCGGAGAACTCCAAGCACTTCCGCCACAACAGCCTGTTTTTGGGCGGCAGCACCCGTAAGGCCATCGAGGAGGGCCGGGGCGACTTTACCCCCGTATTCTTCAGCGAGATCCCCGAGCTGTTCCGCACCAACCTGCACCCCAATGTAGTGCTGCTGCACCTGAGCACCCCCGATGAGCACGGCTACTGCAGCTTTGGTGTTTCCTGCGACTACACCAAGCCCGCCGCCGAGTGCGCCGATCTGCTGATCGCACAGATCAACCCCAAGATGCCCCGCACCATGGGCGATAGCTTCATCCATGTCAGCAAGCTGGATTACATCGTGGAGCAGGAGACCGACCTCATCGAGCTGCCGCCTCCCCATATCGGCGAGGTAGAGCGTGCCATCGGCGAGAACATCGCCTCCCTGGTGAAGGACGGCGACTGCCTGCAGCTGGGCATCGGCGCCATTCCCGATGCGGTGCTGCTGTTCCTCAAGGATAAGAAGGACCTCGGTATTCACTCCGAGATGTTCAGCGACGGCGTGGTAGAGCTGGTAGAGGCCGGCGTTATCACCAATGCCAGAAAAAATATCCACAAGGGCAAGAGCGTGGCGACCTTCCTGATGGGCACCCGCCGCCTGTATGACTATGTCGATAACAACCCCGAAGTGGCCATGATGCCGGTGGACTATGTCAACGATCCCCGTGTCATCTGCCAGAACGATAACCTTGTTTCCATCAACTCCTGCGTGCAGGTAGACCTGATGGGCCAGGTGGTTTCCACCTGCGTCGGCCTGCGGCAGATCAGCGGCGTGGGCGGGCAGGTAGACTTTGTCCGCGGCGCCAATATGAGCCGGGGCGGCCGTACCATTATGGCCATGCCCAGCACCGCCGCCAAGGGCACCATCTCCAAGATCGTTCCCTTGATTGATGAGGGCGCGGCCGTGACCACCAGCCGCTACGATGTGAACTATGTGGTGACCGAGTACGGCATTGCCCAGCTGAAGGGCAAGACCCTGCGTGAGCGCGCCAGAGAGCTCATCAAGATCGCGCATCCCGATTTCCGGGAGGGGCTCATCAAGGTATACGAGGAGCGCTTCCACGCGAAGTTCTGATTGATTTTCTCTTCATTTTCATGTTCCCCTTCGTGGAGAGGAGGACAATGCCAGCCCCATTGTCCTCCTTTTCTGCACATAGAGAAGCGGAAAAAATGACCGAAAAGAGAGGAGTACACCTCCATGAATGAAGTGATATTAAGCGGACTGGGCATCCTGCTGGCACTGTGCGGCATGACCGTACTCATCTTCCGGCGGGTCTCGCCCATTATAGTGGGGCCGCTGGCGGCGCTGCTGGTAACAGTGATGAGCGGGCTGCCGGTGCTGGATTCGGTGACCGGGGTATATGTAGCGGGCGTCGGCTCCTTCTTTGTTTCCTACTTTATGATCTTCCTGCTGGGGAACATCCTGGGCAGCCTGTACCAGATCAGCGGGGCGGCGGCGAAGATCGGCGAAACGGTGGTGCGGTGGTTCGGCGCCAAAAACTGCATGGTGGCGTGCTTGATTTCGGCGGCGCTGCTGAGCTATGGCGGCATCAACAGCTTTGTCATCATCTTCGCCATCTATCCCATCGCGCTCAAGCTCTTTGAGGAGGCGGACCTGCCCACCTACCTGCTGCCGGGTATTGTGTGCGGCGGCATGTGGACCTTTGCGATGACCGGGCCCTTTTCACCGCAGATCTGCAACATCGTTTCGATGCAGAGCCTGGGCACCCCCTCCTACGCCGGGCTGATCCCCGGCTTGGCGGCTTCGGTCGTCATGGCGGTGCTGATCGTCTGGTACATGAACCGTCAGGCAAAGAAGGCAAAGGGACGGGGTGAGCACTTTACCCCACCGGAGGGCGGTGTGCGCCAGCATGAGGGGCCCACTCCCGGCACCGTGGTCAGCTTTATCCCGCTGACGGCTGTTATCGTGCTTTTTAATGTGACGGAGATCGGCATTGTGGCCTGCCTGCTCATCGGCATTGTGCTGTCGCTGGGGCTTTTCTGGCGCAGCATTCCGTGGGGAGAGATGCTCTCCACCATGAACCAGGCGGCGGGCAGCTCCGTGACGGTCATCATCAACACGGCTACCATTGTGGGCTTTGGTGCGGTGGCGAAGATCACCCCTTTCTATGCCTGGGCGGTGGAGCTGCTGGAGGCTTCCACCGCGAACCCCTATGTGGTGGCCGCCGTGGGCAGCAATATTTTCGCCTGCATCCTCGGCTCCTCCTCCGGCGGGCTGACGCTGATGTATACCTCGCTGAAGGAGATCTTCCTGAGCTACGCGGGGCAGGGGTACAGCCTGGAGTTTATCCACCGGCTGTGCTCGCTCGGCTCCGGGGGACTGGATTCCATGCCGTGGAACGGCTCCATTGTTTCGGTGTTCGGCATCTGCCACACCACCCACAAGGCCAGCTATAAGTATAACTTTGTGACCTGCGCGGTGATCCCGGTGCTGTGTACCTTCCTCATCGCGCTGCCCATCTGTATCTGGCTGGGCTGATAGAAGAAGGAGAAAACCCATGAAAACGATACTGACCATGCCCAGCCCCGAGCTGGCCCTGCTGACGATGACGGGGGAGGGTAAGCCCTTTGTGCTGAACCGCCGCACCATGGCGGAGCTGGAAGCCCTGCTGGATGAGGTGCGCCGCCGCGCCCCCCGGGCCCTGGTACTCACCGGGGAGGGGAGGTTCTTCTGCGCCGGGGCGGATATACGGGAGATGGCGGCCATGGATGGCCGGGAGCTGTATGACTGGGCGCTGCTGGGCAGCCGCCTAAACACCAACCTGGAGGAGCTGCCGATGCCGGTGCTGGCCGCGGTGAACGGTATGGCGCTGGGCGGCGGCTGTGAGCTGGCGCTGGCGTGTGACCTGCGGCTGGCCTCCATGGCGGCGAGCTTTGCGGTGCCGGAGGTGACCCTGGGCACCATATGCGGGGCGGGCGGCACCCAGCGGCTGCCCCGGCTCATCGGTGAAACGCGGGCCAAGGAGATGATCTTTACCGGGCGGGAAATTACCGCCGAAACGGCCCGGGAATGGGGTCTGGTAAATGGGGTCTTTACTGCCGGCAGCCTGCTGGAGGAAACACTGAACCTGGCGGAGGAGATCGCCCGGAACAGCCCCTACGCTGTGACCTGCGCCAAGCGGAGCGTGAACGGCGGACGGGAAATGCTGCTGGAGGAAGCGCTGGAATGGGAACGGAGCCTCTTTGGCGAATGCGGCGAAAGCCGGGACCGCAAAGAGGGCATGACGGCCTTCCTGGAAAAACGGCCCCGGGTATTTACCGGGGAATGAGAGAGGAGAGAGCATGGCAAAGGTGATCTCGGCCGCCGAGGCCGCCGCCCTAATTGGGGACGGCATGACGGTGGCGGTGGATGGCTTTATCGGCTTTTCGCTGGCGGAGGATATCCTGTGTGAGATGGAGGAGCGCTTCCTGCGGGAGGGCCACCCCCGTGACCTGCGGCTGGTGAATGTGGCGGGCTTGGGCGGCGATGGCCGCCGCCGGGGCATCAATCATTTTGCGCACCGGGGGATGCTCTCCCGGCTTTTGTGCAGCAATCTCAGCCTGGCCAATGCCATTTACCCCCACATCAGCGCAGGGGATTTTGCGCTGTTTATGGCTCCGCAGGGGGTCATGTCCCACATGATGCGGGCCATCGCCGGCAAAAAGCCGGGGGTGCTGACCTCCGTGGGGCTCAGGACCTTTGTGGACCCGCGGCGGGATGGCTGCCGTATGAACCAAAAGGCCTGGGAAAGCGGCGAGGAAGTGGTGGAGCTGGTGGAGCTGGCCGGGCAGGAGCAGCTCTTTTTCCCGGCGTTCCCGCTGGATGCCTGCATCATCAAGGGCAGCACTGCCGATGCCGATGGGAACATCAGCATGGAAAAGGAGGCCTTCCTGCTGGAGCAGTACGAGATGGCCGCCGCCGCCCACAACAGCGGCGGACTGGTGCTGGCCCAGGTGGATCAATTGGCGCCCGCCCACACCATGAACGCCAAGGATGTGGTGGTGCCGGGCTGCCTGGTGGATTACATCGTGGTGGGGCGGGAGGAGAACTCCCGGCAGCAGTTTGTCACCGAGGAGCGCTGGGTGGAGGCCTTTACCGGGAGGGTGCGCATCCCGCTGGAGGGGCTGCCGCCGGTGCCGCCGGACATCAAAAAGGTGATGGCCCGCCGGGCCACCGCGGAAATAAAGGACGGTGACTTTGTTAATTTCGGGATCGGGGTGCCTACCCTCATCACCAATGTACTGGCCGAGGAAAAACGGCTGGAGCGGGTGACGCTCAGCATTGAATCCGGGACGATAGGCGGGGCGCCGCAGGGCGGCCTGCTGACCGGCGCCGCCTACAATGCCGATGCCATGATAAAGCAGCCGGATATCTTTGACCTGTACGATGGCGGCGGCATTGATGTGGCGTGCCTGGGCGGGGCTGAATTTGACCGGGAGGGCAATGTGAATGTCAGCCGCTTTGGGGAGAAGATCCCCGGGCCCGGCGGGTTCATCAATATCTCGCAGGGAGCGAAGAAGGTGTGCTTTATGGGCAGCTTTACCGCCGGGGAAAGCGAGATCCGGCTGGAAGGCGGCCGGCTGCGCATCATAAAGGACGGCAATATCCGCAAGTTCCGGCAGGCGGTGGGGCATATCACCTTTTCCGGGGAGTACTCCAACCAAAAGGGGACCCAGCAGGTGCTGTATATCACCGAGCGCGCGGTGTTCCGCCTAACGCCGGAGGGCCTGCTGCTGTGCGAGATCGCCCCCGGGGTGGACCTGCGGCGGGATATTCTGGAGAAGATGGAATTTACCCCGCTGATTGCCCCCGACCTGCGGGAAATGGACGCGGCGCTTTTTACCGAGTGAGGAAAATTTATGCGTTTTGAAAGCGTGTGGGCGGTGTACTTTAGTGCCTGCGGCAGTACCCGGCGGGTGCTGCGGCGGATGGCCGAAGCGGCCGGGGAAGCGCTGGCCCTGCCGGTGCGGGAGCTGGACTACACCCTGCCCCCGGCACGGGAACAAAACTATGCCTTTGGCGAAGGAGATCTGATATTCTGGGGGAGCCCGACCTACGCGGGGCGGCTGCCCAATGTGCTGCTGCCCTTTTTGCGGGGGCACTTTACCGGCGGGAGCGCGGCGGCCGTGGCGGTGGTGCTGTACGGCAACCGCGGCTATGATGACGCCCTGAAGGAGCTGTGCGAGGTGCTTTCCGGGAACGGCTTTTGCCCGGCGGCTGCGGCGGCAATGGTGGGCGAGCATGCCTTTGCGCCGGCGCTGGCCCATGGCCGGCCGGATGCCGAGGATATTGCCGCGGCGGAGGCCTTTGCCCGGAACGCGGTGCATACGCTGCGGGAACGGGAACGGCCCATTCCGGCAGCGGTGCCCGGCCGGGAGCCGATTGGGCCCTACTACACACCGCTGGGACTGAATGGGGAACCAGCGCGCTTTTTGAAGGCGAAGCCGCTGACCGACCCCCTGAAATGCGCCCGGTGCGGGCTGTGCGCGGCGCTTTGCCCTATGGGGTCCATCCCAAGAGAGACCCCGGAGGAATGCGGCGGCATCTGCATCAAGTGCCAGGCCTGTGTAAAGGGATGCCCCACCGGGGCCAAATATTTCGCCGACGCGGCGTTTTGCTCCCACCGTGCCATGCTGGTGGAGCAGACCTACGCAAAACGGCGAGAGAACGAATTCTTCCCGCCCCTGTGATGAATATACCTTCGCTTGGCAAGAGCACATACGGCTTTTGCGGATATAAATACCGTCCGACTTTGTGCGTCGCGTTGACAGGCGCCAGCCTGCCTGCCGCTCCGCGCTTCCTCGGACGCCATTTCTCCCGCGCAAAAACTCCGAAAAGCGTGTGTGTCCTTGTCAAGCAAAGGTAAAATCCCCTGTCCAGACCCACGCGGGTGGACAGGGGATTTTTTTATTCTTCGGTTTCCTCGGTGGAATCTGACTCCAGCGGTTCGGTGCCTTCCCCCTCCGCCAGGCGGTAGCCCACGCCCACCTCGGTAAAGAGGTACCGGGGTTCTTCGGGATTTTTCTCCAGCTTGCGGCGGAGGTTGGCCATATGGACCCGCAGCAGCTTGTTATCCCGGGGGTTGGCCGCGGGGCCCCACAGCTCCCGCAGCATCTGCTGGTAGGTAAGCACCCGCCCGGCATAGCGGCCCAGCAGCGCCAGGATCTTAAACTCACTGGGGGTCAGGCCGGCGTCCTCGCCGCCCAGGTAGGCCCGGTGCTTATTGTAGTCAATGACAAGATCCCCCACGATGTACTGGCCCTCCCGCAGCTCCTCGCCGCCGCAGGCCTTGCGGGTGTGGCGCAGCGCCGTGCGGATGCGCGCCAGCAGTTCCACGGTGCCAAAGGGCTTGGTGAGGTAATCATCCGCACCAAGATCCAGTGCGCCGGCCTTGTCGCCCTCGGTCATGCGGGCAGAAATGACAATGATGGGAACACTGCTCCATTTGCGGATGCTTTGAATGATGCCAATGCCATCCATATCGGGCAGGCCCAGGTCCAGCAGGACGCAATCGGGACAGTGGGAGGCCGCCAACGCCAGCGCCGAGCGGCCATCCCCCACGGCGACGGTATCATAGCCCGCGTTGCTCAAGGTGCTTTGCAGGTAGTGCCGGATGCCGGCGTCATCCTCTACGATCATGATCTTATCACAGTGTTTCATCCTTCGGTTTCCTCCTCATCTTCGGTTCCGGCAGGCAGCCACAGGCATACCCGCGCTCCACCCTCGGGGCGGTTTTCGGCGGTCATGCGGCCGCCGTGTGCTTTTATGATGGCACTGCATAGCGTGAGCCCCAGTCCCAGTCCCCGGCGGCCATCAGCGCAGGAGCGCGGCTGCGGCAGCAGCTTGCGGTCAAAAAGCTGGGGGAGCAGCTCTGGAGGGAAGCCCGCGCCGTCATCCTCCACAGCGATCATCACGGTATCCCCCTGCCCGGCGATCTCCACCCGGATGCGGGTAGCGCCCTCGGCGTGGTTCACCGCGTTTTCCAAAAGGTTCAGAATGACTTGCTCCATCAAGGTGGCATCCATCGGGGCGGTCAGGATCTCCTGCGGGCGGATGACCGTGACCGGCAGGGCATGGCGGCTGCGCCGCAGCTTCATCACGGCGCTGTCCACAATCTCCTCCACCACCTCATCGGTGCGGTGCAGGCTTACCTGTTCCCCGGCCATACGGGTGACCGAGAGCATATTTTCGGTGATGCGGGTCAGCCACCGGGTCTCCTGACGGATCTGCTCCAGCAGGGTACGGCGCTCCGCTTCGCTCAGGTCGGGCTGCTCCAGCAGCAGGCTGTCGGCACCCTCAATGGAGGCGAGCGGTGTGCGCAGATCATGGGAAAGCGCCCGCAAAAGGTCTGCCCGAAGCTTTTCGCTTTCGATCTCATACCGCAGGCGTTCGGTTTGCTTTACCCGAGTGGTAAGGGTGCTGATGACCACCGAGACCACCAGCATGACCACGAAGGTGAGCGGGTAACCCGTGATGCTCATATCAAAGCTCCAAAAGGGGTAGGTGAACATGTAATTGACGCAGAACACCCCGATGACCGAGGCCAGAACACCCCACACATAGCCGTTGGTGACCAGTGCCACTATGGCGACAGCCAGCACAAAGATGAGAACGGCAAAGGGGTTGTTGTCATCGTGCACGCGGGAAAGCACGCTGCATACGGCCACCGCTGCCCCCAATAGAAGCAGCATCCGCAGGGTGTCCCGCGCCCATTCTTTTTTGGGGATCATGCCGTTCACCTCCTATCCATTTATAATGTTCCAACCCATTATACCATGCTGTGCCGGGACAGAAAGATAAATTATTCGCTAAGATTTATGTGGGAGAGTTTTTTTCCGAAAAATTAGCGTTGGACAGCCGTATAATGGTATCAAACCAAAACCCCGAGAGGTTTATGAGGAGGATATCATTATGCATACCCAGGCGTACATCGCAGCTCGTAAGGAATTTATCAACTGCATCGTGCTCAGCCCTATCTGTATTTTTGTTTCGCTTATCATTGCGTTTACCGAGTGGCTGCCCATCATGCATGCGGAGAAAAACAAGGTAGAGGCGTAACCCATACATACCACACACTTTTCCGATAGATCATCCCGCAAAAGGCGGCGCAGTACTGGTGGCTGTGCCGCCTTTTGTGTGCTCCCAAAAGCATATGAGCTCTTGTCAAGTGAAGGCAAAATGTTTCATGAAACAAAAATCCCCGCCAAAAGACGGGGATTTGTACTTTTCGGTGGGTCATTCGGCCTTGGGCATGTGGCTGTCCAGGTAATCAATGATATCCCGGAACAGCTCCTCCTTCAGTGCCTCATTGTGCACCTCATGGCGGGCACCGTGGTACAGGGTGATGGTGACCTCCTTTAGTCCCTGGGCCTTCAGGCCCTCGTACACCTCGGTGACGCCCTTGCCGTTATTGCCTACGGCGTCCTCATCCCCGGCGTACAGCCACACAGGCAGGTCCTTGGGGATGGCGGCATACCATTCGGGACGGTTGCAGCGGTCCACCAGCTCCAGCAGCTCGCCGTAGCCGCTATTGGTAAAGATAAAGCTGCACCAGGGGTCCTTGATATACTTGCGGCAGACCTCCTCGTCGTGGCAGATCCAGTCCACCAAGGTCTGTTGCTCGGTCTGTTTATTGTTGTTGCCGGTGGTCAGCATATACAGCAGCTTGGAGGTCCCCTTCTTGCCGCCGAACAGCGAAATCAAGGCAACCAGCGCCTTGCCGGGACCGGCGGCGGGGTTCTTCCCGGCGGTGCCGCTGATGAGCAGCGCCTGGAGGTTTTTGCCGTAGCGGGCGGCGTACAGCCGCGCCACAAAGGAGCCCATACTGTGTCCCAGCAGGAAGTAGGGCAGCCCGGCAAAGTGGGCGCTTATGGCCTTCCGCTCGATCTCCTGATCCTCCACCAGGTTGTTCCAGGCACCTTTTTCGCCAAAGTAGCCCAGCATTTCATTGTTCAGACGGGCGGTGGAGCCGTGCCCCAGGTGATCAATACCGCAAACGGCATAACCGGCGTCGGTCAGGTGCTGGGCCAGCTCCTCGTACCGCAGGATGTACTCGCACATGCCGTGGCAGATCTGTACCACAGCGCGGGGGTGTCCTTCCGGCAGGAATAAAAAGCCCGAAAGCTTGCTTTTGCCATCGCTGGAATCCAGGGTAAAGGTTCTCTTCTCCATACCTCTTTTGTTCTCCTCGGTTTTATTGCGCTTACACCAGCGCGCGGTCCACCGCGGTCACCTCCTGCGCATCGCCGGCAGGGTCCACGGTGTAAAAGGTCAGGTACTCAAAGCGAGTCCACAGCCGGGGCAGCAGGTCGCTGCCGCCGCCGGGCATACCGGTCACCACATAGTGGGGCAGACTCTCCGCCAGCAGCTGCACCAGGCTGCGTTCAGGGTCTTCACTGTAATGCACGGTCATGCGGGCGCCGGCATTCAGGCTGGTGCGGTACAGGTGCTCTATAGCGGCGGGGTCCGGCACATTGCCAAACCGCGCGATATTCTGTACCTCCAGTACGCACTGGTGTTCATCGGCTAGGGCTCTCCCGGCCAGGATCAAACGGTCGCAGCTAAGCTGGTCGGTCACCAATACCAGCACGGTAGGATGCAGTTTTTGTGGCTTGCGGGTAGTCACCAACTGGGTCAACGCTCCTTTATGTTATTTTTGCATAGCGCTCCGCCCAGGAGCGGGTACTTCTATTTTCATTATAACAAATCCCACCGCAAAAAGAAACGAAAGTGAGAAATTTTCACGAAATGTTTGCAATTGTGCATAAGCAGGTGCCTCCCCAAAATTAGATAAAAAGTTGACGAACGGCCGAAAAAGCGGTATCATATAGGTAAAGCGGCACCCCGCGTATGCCCCACCGTGCCGCAGGATAATACGAGGTGAGCGAGCATGAACGAAAAAACGGTTTCCATTTCGGTGATCCGGCGCCTGCCGCGGTACTACCGCTATTTGGGGATGCTGCTGCACAGCGGCGTGACCCGTATCTCCTCCAAGGAGCTGGCCGCGCAGATGAAGGTCACCGCCAGTCAGATCCGTCAGGACCTAAACTGCTTCGGTGGCTTTGGCCAGCAGGGCTATGGCTACAATGTGGAGCTATTGTATAAAGAGATCGGCGCTATCCTGGGCGTCGAAAAAAAGATCCCGGCCATTCTCATCGGCTGCGGCACCCGCGGCCAAAGCCTTATCCGGGAGGACGACCTGTTCCGGGACCGCGGCTTTGAGCTGATCGGGGCCTTCGATAAATCCCCGGAGAAGATCGGTCAGGTGCTTCCCAATGGCCTGACAGTGCAGGATATTGCCACCCTGCCGGAATTCTGCCGTCAGCGCGGCCCGCACATGGCGGTGGTGTGTATTCCTCGGGATGCCGCCGAACAGATGGCGGAAACACTGGTGGAATCCGGTATCCGGTCGTTCTGGAATTTCTCCAGCTACGATTTTAAGCTGAAGTATGAGGAATATCCTTCGGTCAATGTCCACCTGGGCGATAGCCTGCTGACCCTCTCCTACCTGGTGAACCACCCCAAGGGGGAACCGCAGGAAGAATAAGCGTACATAGAAAAAGCTCCCCATACGGGGAGTTTTTTCTTTTCCCGGCCAAACCCATCTCACCCCAACCCATAGCCTCCCTTGTGTAAAGGGAGGTGGTGAGCGGAGCGAACCGGAGGATTGATGGCACAAATCATGCCAAAGTATCATCTCGCCTGTCGGCGGGGCGGAGCCTTTTGCAAAGGCATAAACTGCACGCCTGCCCGGCGGGGGGTTACTTTTCTGTGATGAAAAGACCTGCTAACAAAAGTCAAGTAGAAATTTCAGGTTTTGGGAGCAGCGAAAA
>ERZ825896.309-NODE-309-length-65904-cov-10.801500_pt1 | contig 65904 bp, 43 predicted proteins | sample MGYA00519858_ERZ825896 | MGnify/ENA primary metagenome ERZ825896 (study PRJEB31778, sample SAMEA3449214) | human gut metagenome | biome: human gut; feature: human-associated habitat; material: faeces | place: United Kingdom | collected 2010/2012 ... | reverse complement strand
TTGATTGTTGCCTTTGCCAGCCGGTAAGAGGGGTACGCCTTCGCGCCATAGATAAACACCTTTGACGGAATATCGAGCATGGGATTTTGTTTCAGCTCATTATATAGCACAATAGCGTAGAGAATGCTCAACAGCTGGCGTTTATAGGCGTGCAGCCGCTTGATCTGCACGTTGAAGATGGCGTTTGCATCCACGTTGACCCCGCAGGTCTCGCGGATATAATCAGCCAGCCTAACCTTGTTGCCATGCTTGATCTCGGCCAGCCTTGCGCAGACTGCCTCATCGTCGGCAAAGCTTAGCAGCTGTTCTAACTGGTTGGTATCCGAAACGCAGCCGTTTCCAATTTTTTCGGTGATGAAACCGGCCAGTGCGGGGTTCGCGCTGATCAGCCAGCGGCGGTGTGTGATGCCGTTGGTTTTGTTATTAAACTTTTCCGGATAGATTTCGTAAAAGTTTTTCAGCTCTTTGTTCTTGAGAATCTCAGTGTGCAGCCAGGCTACGCCGTTAACGCTGTAGCCGCCCACGATCGCAAGGTGGGCCATGCGCACCTTGCCGCCTGCAATGACCGCCATCTCCTCAACACGCTGCTGATTTCCCGGAAAACGGGCGCCAAGCTCGGTGCGAAAGCGGCGGTCGATCTCCTCGATGATCTGGAACTGGCGGGGCAGAAGAGAGCGCATGAGCGACACCGGCCACTTTTCGAGCGCTTCCGGCATGACGGTGTGGTTCGTGTAGGAGATCGTGCGGCAGGTGATGTCCCACGCTTCCTCCCACGAGAGACCTTCGCCGTCCATCAAAAGACGCATCAGCTCCGGCACGCAGAGCGCGGGGTGGGTGTCGTTCGTGTGGATGGCGACGCGCTCGGGCAGCTTGTCCCACGAAAGATGCGTGGCGCGGAACGTGCGTAGCATGCTCTGCAGCCCGGCGCAGACGAAGAAATATTCCTGCTGGAGACGCAGCTGCTGCCCGGCGGGGGTGTTATCGTCGGGGTAGAGAAGGCAGGTGATCGCCTCGGCGTCGTTGTTGGCCTTCTGCGCGCGGGAATAGTCTCCGGCGTTGAAGGCGTCAAGATCGAGCTGCTTGTGCACCGGGCCCGCGCGCCAGAGACGGAGATTGTTCACCGCGTGCGCGCCGTAGCCGAGAATGGGCACGTCGTAAGGCGTGGCGAGAACGCTGCGGTAATCGCGCAGCTCATACACCATGCGGCCGTTCTCCTCGCGCCGGTCCACGGTGCCGCCGAAGCGGACCTCCACGGCTTCGCTCGGCACCGCGGTCTCCCACGGGTAGCCGTCCGAGAGCCAGTCGTCCGGCTCCTCGGTCTGGCAGCCGGAGCGGATGCGCTGGCGGAAAAGACCGTAACGGTAGCGAAGACCCATGCCGACGCACGGCACGTCCTCCGCCGCGAGCGAATCGAGATAGCACGCCGCGAGACGGCCCAGACCGCCGTTGCCGAGACCGGGGTCGCGCTCGCATTCGAGCAGCGCGTCCAGATCCTCGCCGAGCTCGGCGAGAATGTCGGCGGTCATGTCGCGGATGCCGAGTTGGATGAGATAGTTTTCAAGCAGCCGCCCGACGAGAAATTCCATCGAGAAGTAATAGACGATCTTTTCTCCGGCGGCGGCGCGGCGGCGCAGTGTTTCGGCGCGCACGCCCGAGCAGCATTCGCGGATCATCGCCGCGAGCGCGGTATAGCGCTCCATGCGCGAGCACTCGGCAAACGGCTTTGAGCAGGTCTCGGCGATGCTCTCCAGATATTCTCTCTTAAACTCTTCTCTTCCGGGCATGGGTCGTTTCTCCTATGTATTTGATGAGCGTCCCGCCGAGCGGCGGCACGGTGAGCACGAGCGACGCGTCGCGCCCGTGCGAGGGGATTTTCTTTGTATGCAGACGGCGCGGGTTCGTCTTTCCGCTGCCGCCGAAGCGCGTATCGTCTGAGGACAAAATTTCCTGCCACGCGCCCGCGAGCGGCACGCCGAGACGGAAGCTCTCATGCGATTCGGGACGGAAGTTCAGCACGCACAGCACGGCGGAACCGTCCTTCGCTTTGCGGACGAACGAGAGGATGCCCTGCTCGTTGTTGTCCGCGTCGATCCAGTCAAAGCCGTCCCAGCTGTTGTCGATCTCCCAGAGCGCTTTTTCCGCGCGGTAAACATGGTTCAGCTCGCGGATGAACGCCTGCACGCCCGCGTGCGTCGCGTTCTGCAAAAGGAACCATTCAAGCTCTTCGTAATCGCGCCATTCGATGAACTGCGCGAACTCGTTGCCCATGAAGCTGAGCATCCCGCCGGGGTGGCACGCCGCATACAGCGGCAGCAGCCGCGCGCCCGCAAACTGCCGCCACCAGTCGCCCGGCATCCGCCCGATGAGCGAGCGCTTGCCGTGCACGACCTCGTCGTGGCTGAGCGGGAGAATGTAGTTCTCGCTGAAGGCGTACATCATCGAGAACGTCAGAAGGCCGTGATTGTATTTACGGCCGTCAAAGTCGATGGACATATACCGGAGCGTGTCGTTCATCCAGCCCATATCCCATTTATAATGGAAGCCGAGCCCGCCCTTCTCCGGCGGATACGTCACGAGCGGCCATGCCGAGCTCTCCTCGGCATACGTCGCCGCGCCGGGGACGCGCTTTCCGATGACGGTGTTGAGCGTCTGCAAAAACGCCACCGCCGCGAGATCCTCCTCGCCGCCGCGCTCGTTATACTTTTTCCGCGCGGGATCGTCCACGCCGAAGTTCAGGTAGAGCATGCTGCTCACGCCGTCGACGCGCAGCGCGTCGGCGTGGTACTCTTCCAGCCAGAAAAGCGCCGAGCTTATGAGGAACGAGCGCACCTCATTGCGCGCGTAGTTGAATTTATAGGTGCCCCAGCCGGGCATGTCGCCGGATTCATAGAGCGCCGTGCCGTCAAACCGGCCGAGACCGTGCGCGTCGCGGCAGAAATGCCCCGGCACCCAGTCGAGAATGACGCCGATCCCGGCGCGGTGGCACTCGTCGATGAGATGCATCAGACCCTCCGGCTCGCCGAAGCGGGACGTGGCGGCGAAAAAGCCCGTCGCCTGATAGCCCCAGCTGCCGTCGAACGGGTGCTCCGTCACGGGCAGAAGCTCGAGATGCGTGTACCCCATGTCCCTGATGTACGGCACGAGCGAATCGGCAAGCTCATACCAGGTATAAAAGCTCCCGTCCGGGTGCCGCCGCCACGAACCGGCGTGGACTTCATAAATATTCCGCGGCCCGCCGAGCGCGCGGCGGCCGGCCATCCATTCGCCGTCCGTCCAGTTATAGGAGAGCGTGTGGATGCGCGAGGCGGTGCCGGGGCGCACCTCGGCCGCAAGCGCGAAGGGATCGGCCTTCCATACAACGGAGCCGTCCGCGCCCTCGATAATGTACTTATAGAGCTGTCCGGCGCGCGCGCCCGGCACAAAGCCGCGCCATACGCCGAGATCGCCGCGGCTGAGCCAGTGCGCGCTGTCGCTCCACGAGCAGAAATCGCCCGTCACGCGAACGCTCCGCGCGTTCGGCGCCCATACGGAGAACGATACGCCGTTGGGCTCTGCGCGCGCGCCGAAGAGCTTCTGCGCGTCGAAATTCGTCCCGTCGATCCAAGCCTGTTCCGGGCGGTATGTATCCAAGGAGAAAGCCCCCCTTTTTTATACTTGTCTTATAACTGAAGTATAGCATACTCGTCAGCCGCTGAAAAGAGTCTATGAAAGATTTTACCGCGTCCCGGAGGCTGCGCCGATCGTCAAGGGCGCGCGCTTCTGCCGGGCGGAAATACAGGTGCCCTTGCTGATCGACGCTTTACAGAAAGTAAAAAATGTAGTATCGTATATGTGTGAAAATTTGTACTAAGGAGAGCAGCCCATGAGAAGAAGCACGAAACGCCTGGCCGCCGCCGTACTGATCGCGGCACTCGGCATTCTTTCCGCGTGCGGCACGAGCGCCGCGCCGGAGACCACGCCCCTTCCCACGAGCGAGCCCACCGCCGTGCCGACGGCGGAGCCGACGCCGGAACCGACGGAAGCGCCCACGCCCACGCCGACCGCGACGCCGACGCCCACGCCCGCCCCGACGGAAACGCCGGAGCCGACGGCGGAACCCACCCCGGCGGAGCCCACGCCCACGCCTGCCCCGCCCGTCCCGGCGGGAACGTACACCTATGTGGACGCGGACGGCGGCGAATGGAAGCTGGAGCTGCGCAACGACGGGCTTTTCACCATCACCGACCCGAACGGAAAGCCCCACACCGGCGAAGGCTGGTCCACCGCTGCGGACGGCTCCGTCCACTGCGGGCCGACGGACATCTACTTCGCGCCCTTCGCGTTCAACGGCGGCTGCAGCCGCTGGAAGATCTCCGGCAATACATGCACGCCGCTCGAGCGCGCCTGACCGAAGAAATATTACATCCCGGACGCCGGAAAACGCGCCCGAACGGGGGAGAGACCGCTATGCGTACAAAGGAAACCGCCAAAGAATTTCTCCGGCGACACAACATGTTCTATGAGCAGCAGCCCTTTGAGGATCTGACGGACGCCTACATCGCCGACATGCGCGCCGGTCTGCGCGGAGAGGCCTCTACGCTGATGATGCTGCCGTCGTTCCTTCCCGCAGCGAGCGCGCCGCGCACGGGCGAGAGCGTTCTCGTGCTCGACGCCGGCGGCACGAATCTGCGCGCCGGACGCGTCCGCTTTGACGAGGCGGGAAAGCCCGTCACGGAAGCGCTCCAAAAGCGCCGTATGCCCGGCACGCTCGGCAGGGACACAAGCGCGGAAGAGATGTTCCGCGCCTTTGCGGAGCTTGCGCTCACCGTTGCGCTCGACGCGGACCGCGCGTGCATCGCGTTCTCATTCCCGTGCGAGTGCCTGCCGAATGGCGACGGGCGCATCATCAGCATGGGCAAGGAATCGCGCGTCACCGGCGCGGAGGGAAAGCTCGTATGCGAGGGCATCGAAACGGCAATGCGCGCGCTCGGCGCGTCCGGCGCTCGCCGCTGGCGGCTCATCAACGACACCGTCGGCTCCATGCTCGGCGGCATGGCATCGTGCGACCGCTCGCGCTACGCCGACTTCATCGGCTTTATTCTCGGCACCGGCACGAACGCCTGCTGCCATGTGAAGGCGTGCGACGTCACGAAATCGCCCGAAACGGTGGCGATGGGCGGCGAAACGCTCGTCAATCTCGAATCCGGCTGCTTCGGCCGCGCGCTGCGCGGCACGGCGGACATCGCCGTGGACGAGGCCTCCGGGCTGCCCGGCGACCACCCGGCGGAAAAAATGATCTCCGGGGCATACTACCGTCTGCTGCTGCGCGAAACGCTGCTCCTTGCGGCAAAGGAAGGATTTCTCTCGGCGAAGAGCGGGGAGAATATCGCCGCGCTCTCCGTTACGAGCGCAATGGTGGACGCTTTTTGTCTTGACCCCATGGGCGGCAACGCCGTTGCCGAAGCGCTCGAAACGGAGAAGGACCGCCGCTTCGCTTCCGAGATCAACACGATGCTTCTCGAGCGCGCGGCGCGCATCGCCGCGGCATGCCTGTGCGCCATTCTGCGCGAGCGCGGCTTCGGCGCAGGGAAGCTCACCGGCATCTGCGCGGACGGGACGATGCTCAAGCTCAACCCCGTGCTGCGTCCCCGGATGGAAGCGCTGATCGCGGAGTATACGAAACGGCACGGTCTCGGCGGCACGGAATTCCTCTTCGCCGGCGATGCCACGCTCCTCGGCTGCGCCTGGGCAGCGCTGGCGTAAGAAAGCGGAGAAACCCCTCAGTCAGCCTGACGGCTGCCAGCTCCCCTGTTAGGGGAGCCAAGATAGTTATCCGCAAATCCGCTTGCCTCCCCTAACAGGGGAGGCGGCAAAAACGAAGTTTTTGACGGAGGGGTTCCCCCCTCGCAAAACCAAGGACAACACCATGAAAAACTACCGAAAACCCCGTCAGGAAGAAAATACCTCCCGCCGCGCGCGGCGCGCTTCGCAGAAGAAGGTCATGCTCGCGGGCTGGATATTCCTCGGTGTGATGCTCATCGCCGCGATCGCCGCCATCATTCTGCTGCTTCCCGGACGGGACAAGACCCCCGACACGGAGGACCGGCCCCTTTCCGTGCCGCAGCTTAACCCCGGCGCGGGCGGCAGCGCCTTTCAGACGGAGCAGACCGCCGCGCCCATCGAAACCGGCAAGACCGGCAGCGGGCGGCGCGTTTCCGTCAACCGGTTCGACTGCGATTACACCCCGCCCGATACCGTGACGCTCGGCGTTTTGAAGTCTGTGGATCTCACGGCGCTCGGCGAGACCGTGGCGGCGAACATCGCCGCAAACGGCTGGGGCAGCGTGACATATTCCGTTTCGGAAAACGGCTCGCTCCTTTTGCAGAACCCCAACGCCCCGGCGCTCACGCCGGACAATTACGATAAGCAGGAGGCGTTCCTTGCCTCTTCCCAGCCGGAAAACGCGGCGCGGACGTTTCTGGAGCACAGCGGTCTCATCGGTCTGCTGCGCAATTACGGGCTGGAGCTTGGCACGGCGGCGGAGAACGACAACGGCGTGATCACCTTCCGCGGCACGGGCAGCACCGCGCAGAGCGAGTGCAGCGTGCGCTTCAGTTTTCTTTATACCGGCGACTTCAACCAGGCGGTCCTCCGCGCGGTGTATCTCGACGGCGCCGCGGACGTACCGGCGCTTGCCATCAAAAAAGCGGCGTCGAATGCCGTCACATGGGACAGCGCCGACGACGGTACGGTCTCCGTGACCGCCGTGGAGCTTCGCAGCGTGCGCGGCCTGCCGTTTTACGCCTTCACCTGCTCGGACGGCTCGGTCGCCTACGCGCTCGCCTGCGACGAGAGCGCGCTCGACTCCGTGTCCGGCGCGCGGGAAATTTATGAGGAAACCATGCGCGACGGCCTGCGCGAATACGTCGAGATCAGCGGCGCGGAGTGACCGCCGCGCCGGAGGAAAAACGTCCGTTTTTCGGCAGAATGACGGATTTCGTCCGTCCCAGTGAAACATTTTTCGCCACTGTACGGAAATGTTACACTCTGAGTGAAGAAAAACACACCACTAGATGATTTACTATTTCGCGCTTTATTCGTTAAAATTAGTAAATCCAAGCCGGGGGTCTTTGTACATACTAGCCATGCTCCGGTAAACCGTTTGCCGTGAGGGGAAAAACGTATGCGCGAGGACTACAGAGAACGATTCAGAATACTCGGTCTGCGGATCGCCTACTACCGCAAGATGCGCGGCATGACGCAGGAGCAGTTCGCCGAGGCGATCGGCCGGAGCGTGAGCTTTGTGAGCCAGATCGAGGCGAACAATGCCGCCGAGGTCAAGGGCGTGTCGCTCGAAACGCTCTTTCTCATGAGCGAAAAGCTCGGCATTTCCATGGCGCGGCTCTTTGAGGACTGAAGCGCCGGAAATACATAAAGTTTATTAACGCTTCCCGCGTTTAATAAAAAAGTTTGAAAAACCAATAAGGAGGAGAACAAACAATGAAGAAATTCCTTGCGCTGCTTCTTGCCGTTGTCATGGTGCTGAGCCTGGCCGCGTGCGGAAGCGAGGCTCCTGCTCCGGCTCCCACGGAAGCCCCGGCGGAACAGCCTGCTGAGACCCCGGCCGAGCAGCCGGCTGAAGAGCCGACCGCGGAGCCTGTCGAAGAGTACACCGGTCCGGACACTTTCTCCATGATCGCGAACTTCGACATCACCACGCTGGACTATGTTTACAACAACAAGTCCTCCAACGGCGACTACGTCAACAACTTCGTGGAAGGCCTGCTCACCCAGGACAACCACGGCAAGCTCGTCCCCGGCATGGCTTCCGAGTGGAGCTGCAACGACGATGCTTCCGAGTGGTACTTCACCATTCGTGACGACGCCGTTTGGTCCACCAGCGCCGGCGAAGAGTACGATGCCGTTACGGCTGAGGACTTCGTCACCGGTCTGAAGCACGCTGTTGACTCCAAGAGCGAGACCCTCGGCCTCGTCGCTGACCTCATCGTCGGCCTGCGCAAGTACTCCGATGGCACCGGCAAGTGGGAAGACGTCGGCATCAAGGCGGACGGCAACCAGCTCACCTACACCTTGACCGGTCCCTGCGGCTATTTCGACGGTATGACCACCTACACCATCCTGTGGCCCATCAACGCCGAGTTCCTCGAGTCCAAGGGCTCCGACTTCGGCGCCGTTGAACCCGACTCCATCCTCTACAACGGCTGCTACATCCTGTCCTCTCTCGTCCCGGCGCAGGAAGTGCGCTTCGACGCCAACCCCAACTACTACGACGCGAAGAACGTTTTCGTTCAGCACGTTGTCGTGACCTACTCCGACGGTAAGGATCCCGCCCAGAACTTCAACATGTTCGTGAACGGCGAAGTCACCTCCACCACCGTCAACCAGTCCCTGCCCGAGGTCGTTGCGAAGGCTGCCGAGCTCTATCCCGACAACCAGTACAAGAGCATGACCACCGCCACCTCTTACTGGGGCGCTTTCAACTGGGATCGCCAGATGTACGCTCTGTACAACGATCCCTCCGTCTCCACCACCAGCAAGACCGACGCCCAGAAGGCTGACGCCAAGGCCGCCATTCTGAACGCCGACTTCCGCCGCGCCGTTTACGCCGCTTACTCCGCGCACGCCGTTGAGGCCATCACTCTCGGCGAGGAGCACGCCGACGGCGTCATCCGCAACACCCTCGTTCCTTACACCTTCCAGACCACTTCCGACGGCCGCACCTACGGCTCCATCGTTGAGAAGTACGCCGCCGAGCTCGTTGCCGATTATGAAGGCATCGATCTGAACGACGGTCACGACGCCTGGTACAACCCCGAGCTCGCCAAGACCTTTGCCGAGCGCGCCAAGGAAGAGCTGGGCGACAGCGTCTCCGAGTGGCCCATCCACATCGACGTTCCTGTCTACGCCGCTTCTGAGAACCAGAAGAACATGCAGCTCGCGATGAAGAAGTCCATTGAGGACGCCATCGGCGATTACGTCGTCATCGACCTGCAGTTCCTCGAGGGCAACTCCTCCGTCTACTACTCCTCGTTCTACAACATGCCGACCGGTGAAGAGAACTCCATCGACCTCGTGTTCGGCGCCGGCTGGGGTCCCGACTACGGCGATCCTCTGACCTACCTGCACTGCTTCGACGTCCACGACGGCGACATGCTCAACTACTCCGGCATCAACATCGAGAGCCAGGGTCAGTCCGAAGAGCAGAAGGCCGTTCTCGAGACCCTCGGACTCATGGAGGTCCAGGAGATCGTTGATCAGGCTACCGCCGCCACCGGCGACGAGCGCATCGAGCTCTTCGCGAAGGCTGAGGCCATGCTGCTCACCAACGGCATCCTCCGTCCTTACTCCACCAGCGGCGCGAACATCTCCATCAGCAAGGTGAAGCCCTTCACCGTTGGCTACGGTCTCTACGGCCAGGCTGCTTACAACCAGGTGCCGTACTTCAAGTACATGCAGCTCCTCGACGAGCCTGTGACTGCTGCCGAGTACGAAGCCGCGAAGGAAGCCTGGATGGCCGGCAAATAATTGCTGAACAGCTACAGCACAAGCACTGACTAATTGAACAGAGAGAGCCGGGCGGCCATGCTTCTCGGCTCTTTCTTGTATCGATTGACAGGGGCCTTTTGTCCCCTGTCAACCGATGCTATCTTTGTAAGGAACGGTACCACCTATGAGAAAAGGATATATCTGGAACCGCCTGCTGCGCTCGCTCGTCTCCATTTTGATCATCATGCTCATCGTGTTTACGATGGTCTATACGTTGGTGCCGCGTGACAACATCTTCTTTGAAGACAGCACATACCGCAAGCTCGGCGGAAAATCCGACGATAAAACCGAATACGTTTATTCAACCTGGCAGAAGCTCGGTTATCTGGACTACGTCCGCATCAACGACTACTGCCTTAATCTCTATGAAGCCGGCAGCCCGGAAATGATCGCCGCTATCGAGCCGGATTCTCCGGAAAGCCAGGCCTTTGTGGAGCAGTATTCCGCGCAGGGCTATACGATCGCCAACTATCTGCAGAGCGGACGTTACTATGCCTATAAGGACACGCCCGTCATCAAGCGCATGGCGAACTGGCTTGCCCATCTGATCGTGATCGATACTCCCTGGTCTGTCAAGGATGAGACGAACCCGGATCTTGAGCGCGGCCTTCGCTTCGGCACGACGCCCACCGGCGGCGTGGCTCTCATCGGCAGCGGCACGACGCACAAGTACCTGCTGTATACCGACAGCCGCTTCCCATGGATTCATCAGAACATTATCACGCTGAACTTCGGTACCTCTTATCCGACCTATCAGGGCCTGGACGTACTCCGCGTGCTTTTCCAGTCGCAGGGCACCGAGGTCAAGCGCCCTGTCACCTTTGAAACCGGTTATGAAGCCGAGTCCGGAATCATTTTCGGCTCGCTTAAGTATAAGTCCGTTCTCGACAGAATGGATATGAAGAAATTCACCGACCATTACGCGTCCTTTGAAACCCAGAAAAACCAGCCCTCGATGATCGGCACCTCGTTCATCATGGGTCTCTTCGCCATGGCGGTCGCCTACATTCTCGGACTGCCGTTCGGCGTTCTCATGGCGAGGAACAAGGATAAGTTCGCCGATAAGCTCGGCATGGTGTATATCATCTTCATCATCGCCGTGCCATCGCTCGCGTACATCTATCTCTTCCGCTATCTCGGCACAACGCTCTTCAATCTGCCGTCGGTCTTTACGACCTACGGCCCGGGCGACGTGCGATCCTGGATTTTGCCCATCATCTCGCTGGCGCTGCCGTCTATTGCGAGCCTCATGCTCTGGACGCGCCGCTATGTTGTGGACCAGATGAACTCCGACTACGTGAAGTTTGCCAAGGCAAAGGGCCTCAACCAGCGCGAGATCTTCAGCGGACATATTTTCAAGAATGCTGTCATCCCCATCGCGCAGGGCATCCCCGCGTCTCTCGCGGCCTGCATCACCGGCGCGATCATCACCGAGTCGATCTACTCCGTCGGCGGCATGGGCAAAATGCTGCCCAACGCCATCAACCAGTACAACAACGTTATGATCGTGGCGCTCGCGTTCATCTTCTCCACGGTATCGGTGCTGTCGGTGCTGGCGGGCGACATTGTTCTCACGAAAGTCGATCCGCGTATTTCGCTCAGCGAGAAGGCAGGGAGGTCGTAAATGAATACCGAAAATATCGATAAGAGCCTCTTTGAGTTTGCAGCCTTCGACGAGCTGGAATCGGAGCACATTGCCGCTCCGCGCTATTCCTACTGGAAATCCGTGTTCCGCACGTTCTTCAAGAACAAGTTTACGGTCATCGTATCGATCCTGCTGATCGCTGTTGTCGCGTTCGCGCTCATTCAGCCGACGCGCTCCGGCTACAGCCCCATCGATACGCCGAACATCAACAATGCCGAGATGAAGTTCCTGAAGCCGAGCGCCGAGCACATCTTCGGCACCGACCACGTCGGCAACGAGGTATTTGACGCTGTCTGGGCGGGCGCGAGAAACTCCATCATCATCTCCTTCGTCTGCACGGCCATCAATATGCTCGTCGGCATTCCGATCGGCGCGCTCTGGGGCTTCTCCAAGAAGATGGACAAGTGGATGATCGAGGTCTACAACATCATTTCCAACGTCCCGTTCCTGCTGCTCGCCATGATCCTCTCCTACATCCTCGGCGCCGGTATGCGCTCGCTCATTATCACGATGACGTGTACCGAGTGGATCTTTGTCGCGTACTTCATCCGCACGCAGGTCATGATCATCCGCGACCGTGAGTACAACATGGCGTCCAAGTGCCTCGGCACCAGGACGTGGACGATGATCGTGAGAAACATCCTGCCGTACCTCATCTCCGTCATCATGACGTATGTGTCCCGGCAGATCCCCTCGCTCATCTCCTACGAGGTGTTCCTCTCCTACATGGGTCTCGGTCTCGGCACGACCAACGCGTCCCTCGGCCAGTCCATCTCGCTCTATACCTCTTATATGAACGGCTATCCGCACCTGTTCTGGATCCCGGTCGGCGTTCTGGCGTTTATCTCCATCTCCCTCTACATCGTGGGACAGAAGCTCGCCGACGCAGCCGATCCGCGCACGCATATGTGAGGGGGGCAGAGTAATGGCAGATAACAGAAACATCGTTCTGTCCGCAAAGGACATTGAAGTCAAGTTCCGCGTCCGTGACAATTACCTCACGGCCATCCGCGGCGTGTCCCTCGACCTTTACGAGGGCGAAACGTTCGCCATCGTCGGCGAGTCCGGCTCCGGCAAGAGCGTTTTCACCAAGACGTTCACCGGCATGCTCGAGTCCAACGGCTCCATCACCAACGGCTCGGTCACGTTCGAGGGCAAGGACCTCACCAAGCTCAAGACCGATAAGGACTGGGAAGGCATCCGCGGCGCGAAGATCTCCACGATCTTCCAGGACCCGATGACGTCGCTGAACCCGATCCGCACGATCGGCTCGCAGATCACCGAAGTCATTGAGAAGCACCAGGGCATTTCCCGCGGCGACGCAAAGAAGCAGGCCATCGAGCTTATGGAGCGCGTCGGCATCCAGAACGCCGCCGACCGCTTCGACGAGTATCCGTTCCAGTATTCCGGCGGCATGCGCCAGCGCATCGTCATTGCGATCGCGCTCTCCTGCCACCCGAAGATCCTCATCTGCGACGAGCCGACGACCGCTCTGGACGTTACGATCCAGGCGCAGATCATTGCGCTCATCCGCGATCTGCAGAAGGAACTCAAGTTCACCACCATCTACATCACGCATGACCTCGGCGTTGTCGCGAACGTCGCCGACCGCGTCGGCGTTATGTACGGCGGCCAGATCATCGAGTACGGCAACGTGGAGGAAGTGTTCTTCGATCCGCGCCACCCGTACACCTGGGCGCTGCTCTCCAGTCTGCCGCAGCTCGGCATCAAGGGGCAGGAGCTCTACTACATCACCGGTACTCCGCCGTCTCTGTACAACCAGATCAAGGGCGACGCCTTTGCCCCGCGCAATGAGCACGCGCTGAAGATCGACTTTGAAATGGAGCCGCCGTTCTTCCCGGTGAGCGAAACGCACTATGCCAAAACGTGGCTACTGGATCCCCGCGCGCCGAAGCTCGAAAAGCCGGAGATCATTCAGAATCTGCACGAGAAGATCAAGAAGATGACCGATAAGGGAGGTGCCTTCCATGTCGAATAATAACGCCGATAGAGAGGTCATCCTCTCGATCAGCCATGTGGACATCTCCTTTGACGTCGGAGGCAAAAAAAAATTCGTCGCCGTAAAAGACGCGAATTTCGACATTTATAAGGGCGAGACCTTTGCCCTCGTCGGCGAGTCCGGCTCCGGCAAAACGACGCTGGGCCGCGCCATCATGCGCATCAACCCGTGCAGCAACGGTGAGATCCTCTTTGAGGGCAAGCGCATTTCCGGCAAGATCTCCCGCGAGGAAGACCGCAACGTCGTCCGCAACATCCAGATGATCTTCCAGGACCCGGCGGCGTCGCTCAACGAGCGCGCCACCATCGAGTACTGCATCTCCGAGGGCCTGTACAACTTCCACCTTTATAAGGACGAGGAAGAGCGTATCGCCAAGGTCGATCAGGCGCTCAAGGACGTCGGCCTGCTGCCCGAGCACAAGTCCCGTTATCCGCACGAGTTCTCCGGCGGACAGCGTCAGCGCGTCGGCATTGCCCGCGCGATGATCATGGACCCGAAGCTGATCGTGGCGGACGAGCCGATCTCCGCGCTGGACGTTTCCATCCGCGCGCAGGTGCTCAACCTGATGAACAAGCTCAAGGCGGAAAAGAATCTCACGTACCTTTTCATCGCGCACGACCTTTCGGTCGTCCGGTTCATTGCCGACCGCATCGCCGTCATCCATCTCGGCGAGATCGTGGAGATCGCGGATTCCGAGACACTGTTCCAGTGCCCGCTGCATCCGTACACCATCTCCCTGCTCTCCGCCGTACCGATGCCCGACCCGGTCGTTGAACGGACTCGCCGCGCCATCGTGTACGACCCCTCCAAGCTGGACCAGTCCGGCGCGCTGCGCTCCCTGCGCGAGATCCGCCCCGGGCACTTCGTCTTTGCCACGGACAAAGAGATGGAAGGCTACGAGAAGAAGCTCGCAGAGATCGAGAACGCAAAGAATCAGTAAAAGACGTAGGCGATAAAAAGCGCCGCCGCCATATATACGGCTCCAAGGAAGAGAGGATAGTTGAAAGACGCCTCTCTTCTTTCTTTCTGGTTCGCCTTGTACGCCTCAAAGGTCTGCTTCGGCGCGTTGCCGCGCGCGCGGCGCATCACATAGCTGCTGATGTCAAAGTCGCCGTGGAGATAGAGCGAGTAGACAACACCCGCGATGAGCAGGATCGCCGCGACGATCGTCAGGCAGTCGGTAAAGACGAGCAGCCGCTGCGACGAGGCTATGACCACACGCGCAAGCGGATACAGAAGCGTTACGATAACGTGCGTGAGCAGCGTCTGCGGTTTGATGTTTTTGAAGCGGTTTTTCAGTTTCTTCATTGGGTATGCTCCCGAAAGTTTGAAAGATTTGTGTTCTTATATTTTACCAGAAAAAACCGCCCCGTCAATAAAAACGGCGCGGACCGGATGATGATATGAAAAGAGAAACGCTGCCGGAGCTGAAAGCGCAGGCCCGCGAGGTCTGGCGGTTGAGCCTTCCGGCGATACTTACACAAATAACGACGATCGCCATGCAGTACATCGACTCCGCGATGGTCGGCGCGCTCGGCGCGAACGCCTCGGCGTCCATCGGTCTTGTATCGACGAGCACGTGGCTGATCGGCGGTATCATCGGCGGCGTTTCGGCGGGCTTTTCCGTGCAGGCGTCGCACCGCATCGGCGGCGGGGACGACCGCGGCGCGCGCACCGTTGTGCGGCACGGCCTTGTGACCGGAATGCTGATCGCGGTGATCCTTGCCGCGCTCGCCGCGCTCATCAGCGAACCGCTCCCGCGCTGGCTTCACGGCGATGAGGCGATCCGCGCTGACGCGTGCGCGTATTTCCTGACGTTCGCGCTCATGGTGCCGTTCTCGCAGCTCAACTCGCTGTGCGCCTCGTTCCTGCAAAGCGCCGGAGATATGGTCTCGCCAAGCGTACTGAACGCCGTGATGTGCGTGCTGGACGTTTTCTTCAACGCGCTCTTCATCCCGCGCTGCGGCGTTTTCGGCGCGGGTCTCGGCACGGCGAGCGCGTGCGCCGTGGTAAGCCTTCTCATGGCGGCGCAGTGTCTGCTGCGAAATTTGCATCTGCAGATGCGCCGGAAGGAGAAGGACGCCGTTCACGGCACGATACTGAAAAAGGCGTTCCGCATCGGGTTCCCTGTGGCATTGCAGGAGGTGTTCCTCTGCGCGGCGATGGTCGTGCAGACGCGCATCATCGCGCCGCTCGGCGCGGTGGCGGTCGCGGCGAACTCGTTCGCGGTCACGGCGGAGGGCTTCTGCTATATGCCGGGGTACGGTCTCGGCGCGGCGGCAGCAACGCTCGTCGGCCGGAGCGTCGGCGCGGGGGAAACAAGGCTCGCCCGCCAGCAGGGGAACATATGCACCGCGATGGGCGCACTCTTTATGGCGGTGACGGCGGAGATCATGGCGCTGATCTGTCCGTGGGTATTCCGGCTGCTGACGCCGGACGAGAGTGTGCGCGCACTCGCCACGCAGGTGCTTCGCATCGCGCTGCTCGCCGAGCCGCTCTACGGAGTTTCCATCGTCGCGGCGGGCGCGCTGCGCGGAACGGGCGATACGTTCGTGCCGAGCATTATGAATCTATGCAGCATCTGGATCGTGCGGCTGGGGCTTGCGCTCGTGCTCGTGCCGCGGATGGGACTGCGCGGCATGTGGATCGCTATGGCGATCGAGCTATGCGTACGCGGACTTCTGATGCTCTTCCGGCAGCTCACAACGAAATATTACGAGAAATACAAAAAGGAACCGGTTTGAATTTACCGGTTCCTTTTTGAAATTTATGGGAAAAAGCCTCGCAGAGTTTGCGCCCGCAGGCGCAAATAAAGTTTTAATCATTTTCTCCGGCGACATGTGCGTCGGAGAAAATACTTCTCGGCTCGCAAACGTGCGAGCGTAAGCGAGTGCGCTGCGGCGAGCCGCAGCCTTTTCAAACGAGAGCCTAACGAAGTGGGTCTCGTTTGAGAGTTTCAGCCCTTCATATCCATGAGCTTCTGCTTGAGTTCGCCCTCGATGCGGCCAAGCTCTTCCTCAGCCTGGGCGCGGCGGGTGCGGCCGTCGTCCTGGATCTGGCGGACTTCCTCGAGCGTGGCGATGAGGTGCTCGTTCGTCTTCTTGAGCGTCTCCAGATCAACGATGCCGCGCTCGGACTCTTTCGCGACCTCGACCGAGCCGGTGTGCAGCGCCTCGGCGTTGCTCAGCAGGAGCCGGTTCGTCACATCGGAAACGGCGCGGGAGGCTTCCATTGCCTGCTTGGAGTGATACATGCTCAGCCCCAGCACCATCTGGCTCTTCCAGAGGGGGATGGTGTTCACGATGGCGGTCTGGATCTTCTCGGTCATGAGAAGGTCGTTATTCTGGATCATGCGGATCTGCGGGGACATCTGCAGGGAGATCGTGCGGGTCAGCTCCAGATCGTGCAGCTTCTTCTCAAAGCGGCCGATGAGGTTCGTGAAATCGTTCACGGCCTGCGCGTCCTCGGGCAGACCGGACTTCTCCGCCTTCGCGCGCAGCTCGGCGAGATCCTTTTCGCGCAGCTCCTGCACGCGGAGCTTGCCCGCGATGATGTACATCGTGAGCTCCTTGAAATACGCCTGGTTGAGCTCGAACATGCGGTCGAGCGAGGCAATGTCCTTCGCGAGGACGACCTGGTGGTTCTGCAGCTGCTGGGTGATCTTGTCCACGTTGATCTCGGCCTTGTCGAACTTCGCCTTCGTCTCCTCCATGGAGCGGGAGGCCTTTTTGAAGAGACCGCGGAGACCCTTCTTCTGCTCGGCTTCGTCGTAGTCGAGATCCTTCAGCTCCACGACGAGGCTCGTGAGCATGTCGCCGACCTCGCCCATGTCCTTCGTGCGTACCTTGCCGAGCGCGGCGCCGGAGAAATCGGCAATGTTCTTCTGCGCGGCGGCGCCGTAGGAAAGAACAAGATTCGTATCGGTCACGTCGATCTGCTTGGCAAACTCGCGTACGGCGGCCTGCTCCTCGGGGGAGAGACGGTCAATGTCGAGCTTTTCCGGCTCAACGGCGGGCTTTTCCTCTTCAACAACGAGCTGCGGAGCGGCGGGGGCTTCCTGCGCGGCGGCCTGCGTGGGATTGAGCGTCAGGGAAGGAACGTAAGTTTTTTCATCCATGGGAGGTGCTTCCTTTCATCGTTTGTTCGGAGCTTGTATCGGATGCGGGAGCGGGCGCGGCCTCGGCTGCGCTCTGCTGCTGTTCGTACTGCTTCATGAAATCCTTGATATCGAGATACCCCTTGCCGCCGAGCCCTTCGCGGGCGAGCATGGTGTTCATGGTGTCGATGTCCATCTGGATATCGGCGGCCTGATTGGCAAAGAGCGCGTCGAGCTGCTTTTTGTAGGCCACGATCGTCGTATCGAGCATTTCCTCAATGCGCTGCATCGAGCCGGTGATGTTCTCTCCGCCGAACTCCTGCGCGCTCATGCGGTCGTAGGCATTGAGCAGGCGGATCGTAGTGGGGAGATAGAAGTCGAGAAACTTCCGGATCTGCGGCACATCGGCGGGATCGTCGATAGCGTCGCGGATGATCTTGTCGGAAACGCTCATCAGCTCGTTGATCCGGCTGCGGATCTCCGGGTTGGGGATGGAGGCGTACAGCCGGCCCATCTCCTTGAGCGCCGTGCGGCCCTCCTGAATGACGGCCTGCACCTCGGGCGAGTAGGGGCTCGGCTCGGCGGCGGGCGCTTCCTGCGCGGCGGGCTTTTCCGGTTCGGGCGTTACTTCCGTGTACTGCACGGGGATCGCTTCCGATGCCTGCTCGTCCTTCCTTTTTTCCGCCTTCCGGCGCAGCGCGTTGGCCGCCCACACGGACGCCATAATGGCGAGACCGGCGGCGATCAGCCCGCCGGACAGCCGGAGGACCGGAAGAATGAACGCAAAAATTACCCATATAAGAACGATCGTGCCGACCGGCCCGATGCCGCGGCGACGCTTTCTCCGCATAAAACCGCCTCCTTCGAGAATCACATTACATTCTACATGGATTCGCCTTTTCCGTCAAGCACAGTTGTATATCTGTTCACTTGAATTATGAGGCGGTTTGGTATATAATACAAGTTGGCCCGGTAGGCGCACAGCCGGGAGACACCGGACGGCCGGTGTCCCCCGTATCGAAAAAGACAGTGCTCGAGCCTCTGCCCGCAACCATACTTATGCCGGGGGACGACCCCGCGACACATACCGGAGGAATACCGCCATGCTGAAGATCGCCCCGTCCATCCTGTCCGCCGATTTCGCCCGTCTGGGCGAGGAGATCGAATCCGTCCGGCAAGGCGGCGCGGACTGGATCCACTATGACGTGATGGACGGCGTCTTTGTCCCGAACATCTCCATCGGCCTTCCCGTGCTCGCCTCGGTGCGGAAGGCGACCGATATGTTCCTCGATGTCCACCTTATGATCGAAAAGCCCGTGCGCTACGCCAGACGCTTCTGCGACGCGGGGGCCGATCTTGTAACGGTACACGCGGAAGCCGACACGCCGGAGAATATCACGGCGGCCATTGCCGAGATCAAGGCCGCAGGGAAAATGGCGGCTGTGGCCCTCAAGCCCGCAACGGCGGCGGAGGCGGTGCTCCCGTGGCTCGATATGCTCGACATGGTGCTCGTGATGACGGTCGAACCGGGCTTCGGCGGGCAGAAGTTCATGGCGGATATGCTGCCGAAGATCGAAACGATCCGCGCCTGGATCACGGAGCGCGGCCTTTCCTGCGCGCTCGAGTGCGACGGCGGCATCGACGCGAACACCGCGCCGCTCGTGAAGGCGGCGGGGTGCGATGTGCTCGTGGCGGGCAGCGCCGTTTTCGGCAGGGCCAATCGCGCCGCGGCCATCTCTTCGATCCGAAACGCCTGATTTTTCAAGGAGTGTAATATAGTATTATGGCATCGTTCTTTCCGGCGGCTATGGAAAATCTCATCGACGGCTTCGCCTCGCTTCCCGGCATCGGGCGCAAAAGCGCGCAGCGGCTGGCGTTTCATGTGCTCTCGCTCCCGCAGGAGGAAGCGGACCGCTTTGCCAACGCTGTGCTCGAAGCGAAGAAGAGCGTCCACACCTGCCCGGTGTGCCAGAACCTGACGGACGGCGAGCTCTGCCCGGTGTGCGCGTCCGACAGCCGGGACAAAACGACGATCTGCGTCGTATCCGAGCCGCGCGATGTGCTCAGCATCGAGCGCAGCCGGGAATACCACGGCGTATACCATGTGCTCCACGGCGCTCTCTCGCCGATGAACCGCGTCGGGCCGGACGATCTGCGCATCCGCGAGCTTCTCGAGCGCGTGGCGCAGGGCGGGGTGGAGGAGGTCATCCTCGCCACGAACCCCGACACCGAAGGCGACGCCACGGCGATGTACCTCTCGCGCCTTTTGAAGCCCTTCGGCATCCGCATCACGCGCCTCGGCTTCGGCGTGCCGGTCGGATCGAATCTCGAATACGCGGACGACGCCACCATGCTCAAAGCGCTCGAAGGCCGCCGCGAAATGTAACGGAGGTATAAACCTCCCCAACTGCGAACATAATCCGGTAAGGGCGCGGCCCGTCCGGATACATATCTAAATCTATCTAACAGGAGTAACTATTATTTTATGGCACAAAAACTGAAGATCATTCCCCTTGGCGGTCTCAACGAGATCGGCAAGAACCTCACGGCGTACGAGTACGGCCGGGATATCATAGTCGTGGACTGCGGCATGGGCTTCCCGGACGACGATATGTACGGCGTGGATGTTGTCATTCCCGACGTGAGCTATCTTGTGAAGAACAAGAGCCGCATCCGCGGCGTATTTCTCACGCACGGCCACGAGGACCACATCGGCGCGCTGCCGTATGTGATGGACCGGATCAACCCGCCCATCTATACGACGCGCCTGACCGCGGGGCTCGTGCAGCTCAAGCTGCAGGAGCGCGGCCTGCTCGATAAAACGAAGATCGTCACCGTTGAGGCGGGCGAGACGATCTCCGCCGGGTGCTTCAAGGTGGAGTTTATCCACGTGAACCACTCGATCGCCGATTCCGTGGCGTTTGCGATCAAAACGCCGATCGGCACCGTTGTCCAGACCGGCGACTTCAAGATCGACGTCACGCCCCTGCAGGGCGAGATGACCGATCTCACGCGCTTCGGCGAGCTGGGGCGCGAGGGCGTGCTCGCGCTGCTCATGGACTCCACGAACGTGGAACGCCCCGGCCACTCGCTCTCCGAGAGCAAGGTGCATGACCGCTTCGACCAGCTCTTCAAAGACTGCGACAAGCGCATCATCGTAACGACGTTCGCCTCGAACGTGGACCGCATCCGCCAGATCATTGATCTCGCCGTCAAGTACAAGCGCAAGGTCGGCATCACGGGGCGGAGCATGGAAAACGTGGTGAAGCTCTGTGTGGAGCTCGGCTATATGAAGGTGCCGGACGGCATTCTTGTGGACATGAAGCGCATCGGCTCCGTGCCGCGCAACAAGCTCGTCATCCTTTCCACCGGCAGCCAGGGCGAGAGCATGTCCGCGCTCTACCGCATGGCGTTTTCCGAGCATAAGCAGGTGGACATCGGCTCGGGTGACCGCGTCATCATCTCCGCGAGCGCCATTCCCGGCAACGAGACGACGATCTCCCGCGTTATTGACGAGCTCTTCGCCAAGGGCGCGGAGGTCATCTACGAGCGCGGCACCGATCTGCACGTATCGGGCCACGCCTGCCAGGAAGAGCTCAAAATGATGTACGCGCTCGTAAAGCCGAAGTTCTTCATCCCCGTGCACGGCGAGCGCCGCATGCTCCACAAGAGCGGCGATATGATCGTGGGTATGGGTCACGACCGCCGGAACATCATCATCGGCGAGAACGGCAGAGTCATTGAGCTGACCGCCAAATCCGCCAAGCTCGGCGCGACTGTCCCGTCCGGCCGCGTGCTCGTGGACGGCATGGGTGTCGGCGACGTCGGCACCGTGGTGCTGCGCGACCGTAAGCTCCTTGCCGACGAGGGCATGGTCGTCGTCGTTATGACGCTTTCGGCGGAGAACGCGCAGCTCATCTCCGGCCCGGACATCATTAGCCGCGGCTTTGTCTATGAAAAGGAAAACGACAAGCTCATCGACGAGCTGCGCCGCGTGGCGATGGAGAGCATCGCCTACTGCGAGGATAACGGCATCACCGACTGGGCAAGCATCAAAAGCCGCGTGAAGTCCGGCCTTTCCGGTTATCTCTTCAAAAAGACCCGCCGCAGCCCGATGATTTTGCCGATCATCATGGAAGTCTGAAAGGCTCCCTTGTGCAAAGGGAGCTGTCAGCGAAGCTGACTGAGGGATTGTCGTTTTGCAGAAACCGCAGTTTACAATCCCTCCGTCTCGGCTGACGCCGAGCCACCTCCCTTTACACAAGGGAGGCACTGTAAGGAATCCCGCAGCGGTTGGGATCAGACATCAAATAAAAAGAAAAGGAGTTTCTCGCCATGGCTCTGCCGTACTGCATCCCGTATTTCGACGCTCACTGCGACACTCTGACGAAGTTCAATTCCCTGCGTCAGAGCAGCCGGAACCACATCGATCTTCTGCGTCTGCACCACTACGCCCCCGCCGCGCAGGTCATGGCGATCTGGGCGCCGCCGGGCTTTGACGGCCCCACGGCGTTCCGCCGCATCATGCTCACCGTTGAGCGTGAGCTGAAGGAAAACCGCGATCTCGCCGCGCTCTGCACGAGCGTCGCGGAGGCCGACGCCGCCGCGAAGGACGACATGGTCGCCGTGTTCCTCTCCGTCGAGGGTGCCAATCTCCTCCGGTGCAGCGTCGCGGGTCTGCTCGACGGCTACCGCCGCGGCGTGCGCATGGTGACGCTCTGCTGGAACAAGGATAACCGCCTGTGCGGTTCGGCAATGGATACCGGCGCGGGCCTGACCGCCGACGGCGTCCGCTTCGTGAACACCTGCTGGGAAAAAGGCGTCGCGGTCGATCTCTCCCACGCCTCGGAAAAAACGTTCTGGGACGTGATGCGCATTGCGAAGCGCCCGGTGCTGTGCAGCCACTCGAACGCGAAGTCCGTGTGCGACCATCCGCGCAATCTGACCGACGCGCAGATCAGCGCCATCGTCCACAACGAGGGCGTCATCGGGCTGAATCTCTGCCCCGGCTTTCTCGGTCTCGGGCGGAATATGGACGCCGTGCTCGCGCACATCGACCATTTCCTCTGCATGGACGCGCGCGAAAATCTCTGTCTCGGCACCGATTTTGACGGCATCGAGTCGCTGCCGGAGGGCATCACCGGCGTGGAGAGCATGGAAGAGCTGTATGAGCAGATGCTCGCGCACCGCTTCAGTGAAGCGCTCGTGCAGGATATCTTCTTCCACAACCTCCGCCGGTTCCTGGGGGAAGCGCTGTGAACATACAGATTTTCGGCAAAAGCAAGTGCTTTGACACGAAAAAGGCGGAGCGGTACTTTAAAGAGCGCCGCATCAAATACCAGTACATCGATCTCAACCGCTACGGCATCAGCCGCGGCGAGCTGCAAAGCGTGAAAAACGCCGTGGGGCTTGAGGATCTCATCGACGAAAAGCACCCGGACGCGGCGCTGCTGCGCTATCTTGCCCGCGCGGACGATAAGCTCGAGCGCATTCTGGAAGACCCCACGCTTTTGAAAACGCCCGTTGTCCGCAACGGAAAGCAGGCCACCGCCGGGTACTGCCCGGACGTGTGGAAGCAATGGGAATAAAGCCGTATGCCCCCGGAAAAAACCGGGGGCATATCTTTTTTAAAATGATATGGCAGTAATTTAAAATAAATATATTAAGAAAGGAAAAAGCCAGAATTTTGCCAAAAAATGCCGGTGCCAAACCTTGACTTTTCCAAGACACCCGGTATAATTTATTTAGAATTGAATATGGATCTATCGGACAGGTAGCCGTTTGCTGTAAAGGCTTTTTTGAAAGTCAGGCGGCGGTGAAAAAGGAAAGGGGTGCGAATCCCCTGCACGCACGGTACTGTATGCGCGAGTCCGGATCGAAGCGGCGGAGAGCCGCAGGGACGAAAGTCCGCCATTTCGGGGCAGCCAGCCTCGGGAGAAGGTAGATTCCGGACGAGGAAAAGAAGAACTTTTCACGCAGCGCGAGCCAGGAGAATTACCAAAGTCCGGAACCCGAGACAGCGGGCGAGCTCTCCGTATGTTTTTACTGATTGCAGATCCGCCAACGACCCTCCCTATGGGGGCAGTTCAGTTAACTGAACTGCGTCCGGCCTATAGGGTGTTCGTTGGCGTTCCTTTTGCGCACAAACAGCCCTCTGTCTTATCGACGGAGGGCTGTTTTTTGTCAAAACGACGCTCGGAAAAAAGGAGATGAAGATCGGAATGACGACAGCGATGCCGGACGAAATGACGAAAACCGTTCCGCCGGAGCGGACGGAACAGGACGAGGAGATCCTGCGCCTGATCCGCGAGCTGGGTTACGGCAAGATCGTGATCACGGTGAAAAACGGTCAGCCCGTCCACGCGGAACTCCAGAAGAGTGTCCTTCTTTAAGGAATGATCGTATGAGAAGAAATTTACAAAAAACACTGGCGCTGCTTCTTTCGGCGGCGATGCTCGCGGCAGTTTCGCCGGCCGCGCTGGCGGCCGACGCCGATGAACCGGCGGCGACGGCGGCTGCGGAACCTGCGCCGGAGATAACGCCGAGGCCGGAAGCGTTCCCCAAACCGGAGAAGACATCCGCACCGAAGGAGACCCCCGCGGCGGAGGACGTCCCAGAAACCGAAGAAGCGTCCGGGCCGGAGAAAATGCCCGAACCGGAGGTAACCCCGGAACCGACGGAAGCCCCGGAAGCGGCGGAATTCCCGGAACCGACGGAAGCCCCGGAGCCGACGGAAACGCCGGAACCGGCGGAAACGCCCGAACCGACGGAAACGCCCGAACCGACGGAATCCCCGGAACCGACGGAAACGCCCGAACCGGAACTTGAAGCTCTCGAAACACGCGAGACCGCCGTGGAGCCGAGCGAGTATTTTCCCGTCCTTACCGAGGGACTCCCGTTCCCGCAGGCACTGGACGCTCTCCTTGACGGCCTTGTGCAGACGCTCGTGCTGACCGAAGCGGAACAGAGCGCCGAGAAAGAGATCGAAGAGATAACGCTCGCCTACGGAAACGGTACGCTCACCGACAACATGGACGCGCTGCCGTTCATCGCCGCGGCGTTCGCCGCGAAGACCGGCAAAACGGCGGACGAGCTGACGGAGGCCGATCTCACGGCAAAGGAGCTCTCCGTGCTCCGCACGGTGTTCGGCGCTATGAGCGCCGTTTCCTGCACACTCATGGAAACGGACATGACCGACGGCACGCTCAATGATGAGACCGGCGAGCCGAACGTTATAAAAACGAAGTATGCGCTTTCTTTTAAGATATTGCTCTCGCGCAGCACATCGGCGCTTCTCGTGACCGCGGAAGAGCAGGAGCGCTATCAGGCGCTGTGCACCGGGGATGAGTGGGACAAGCTCCTCTCTCTCTGGCGCGGGTACGGCTGGGTCGAGTCCGGCGCGGGGGAGAGGGTATATACGCTCCGCGAGGATGTGGTCCGTCTCGCGCTCGCGCAGCAGGGAAGGATCGAATATCTCTGGGGCGGCAAGTATAACGACCTGGGCCGCAGCCCCTTCTGGGGCTTCCCGCAGCAGAACGAGAACGGCGAAATATTCACCGACGGTCTGGACTGCTCCGGCTTTGTGACGTGGGTGCTGCTCAACGCCGCCGGGACGGTCGAGGCGCTTCCCACCATCGGCGAGGGGACGAGCGCGCAGCGTCTTGCGTGCGAAGCGATAACGCGCGAAGAGCTGCGGCCCGGCGATCTCGTCTTCGGCGGCGAGGGCACGGCGGAAACCGACCACGTCGGCATCGTGACGGGCTTTGCGGACGATGGGCGCGTGCTCATGTGCCACTGCATGCGCGGCGGCGTCACGGTCTCCTATGCCGAGGATTTCGGCATGGATAACTATTACCGCCCCGCGGCGTACTATGCGGCATACGAAACGCCTGAAACCCTGCCGGAGATATCCGTGACGGAATACGCCGGGAGCGAGGACGGTGCGGTGTATCTTGTGAAGGTCGCGGCCGAGCCCGGCACGCGCTGCCGCTGGACATTGGACGGCGCGGAAATGCTCTACTCGGAAACCTACGGCGCGTGGTGCGCGCTGACAACGGCCAACGATGCGGCGGCGCGCGTTTCCCGCGTGCGGTGCAGCGGCGGCAGCGATACGGTCTGCTACGACGGGGACGTGAACGGCTCCGGCGTTACGGAGATCAATGACGCGCAGAGGATCTATTCCATCAGCTGCGGACAGCAGCGCTTCGAGACGAAAAACGCCGAAGCCTGGCTGAAGGCCGATCTGAACGGTGACGGGAGGATCACGGCGGAAGATGCCTCGGAGATTCTGCGCTTGATATAAAAGGTAAGTTCAAGGAATCATTGGAAAGGAAGGGAAAAAACCAATGCAAACGGGTAAGAAAGGTCTTGCACTGCTTCTCGCGCTGCTGATGGTGTTCTCGCTGCTGCCGGTATCGGCGCTCGCGGCGGACGGATGCCTCACGGCGACGGATGCGGACAAAACCTTTGCAGCAAAACAGGGAGAGAATCTTACGGTCCAGCTTGCGCAGTATTTCACCGACAGCGAAGGCCATACGCTGACCTATACGCTGGACGGCGGCGATTACGGCGAGCATACCCAAATCGCCGAGGTCGATGGGCAACAGTGTCTCTCGTTCACTAACTCCGCCATGGGCACGTATACTCCGACTGTCACGGCGACGTGCTCCAACGGCGAGACGGCCAGCGTGCAGCTCACGATCACCGTCACGGCGGCCCCGAAGGGCGACGAGAGCCAGTACAGCTACGATGAGTCGCGCGCCGATTCGGTCACGGTGTACGTGACGATCTCGAGCGACGGCATGCCTGTTCAGGGCAAGGACGGCACGCCCATCTCGCATCTTGAGGTGACCGTCCCGTACTTCGATCTGGCCAACCAGGATCTTGACGCGTATTACCGTTACCACACGGAAAACGGCTCGGGCAAGTATGTGGATGAGAAGATCGTCGAGCGTCCGACGGCGCTGCATCTGTATCTTTACATGATTGGCGTATACTATCTCGGGCTGGATCCGGCGGAGGTCACGAGCGGCAGCACGAAGATCGTCGAACACGCCGGCGGCGCCGGTGTCTCGTGGATAAACGGCGAGAAGGCGTATGACGATACGAGAAACGCTGCTCTCAGTCTCTCCGGCAGCGCCACGTCCCTGTACATGACGAATTTCTGGGGTCACGACCAGAATCTCATGTACTACCGCAACCATATCTTTCCTCTGATGAGCGCGGGCTGGGGTTCGACGGCGGACTACATCCTCCTCTCGGACGGCGACACGATCGACGTCGCCATGTACAGCAACTGGAGCTTCTGGTCGGACGGCGGCGCGTTCGCGCGCTTCGATCAGGATGCCTACAGCGTTGCGCCGGGCGGCACGGTCAGCTTTTCCACGCTCAAGTATGACACCAAATCCGTCTCCGACGGCGGCAGCGATATGTTCACCGCCGTGACCGGCATGGATGTCGGCGTTTACGACGAGAAAATGACGCTTCTGGACGTTGTTTCGCCCGAGCAGGACGGCGGCAGCAGCTACGCCTATACGTTTAAAAACGCTGGTACGTATTACCTGATGGCGATGGACACGAATCGCTGCTCGACCGACGCGCGCCTTGCTCCCGCGACGGCGAAGGTCACCGTTGGCAGCAGCTCGAAGCCCTTCGACCCGGCGGAGCATTATAAGAACTTCGATTTTGCCTCCATCACGCTCGACGCAGAGGGCACGCAGTATATCTACAACATCGAAGAGAGTTCGATTCATGTAAATCATTTCCAGGTTCCGGGCGATAAGAAGCTCTACACGGTGACCGTTCCGGAAGGCACGGACTATGTATACGTCAATTACCCGGCGGACTTTAAATATACGTTCCTGAGCTATTGCGCTCTGCTTGATACCACAGGCGCTGTTGCCGGCTACGACTGTCCTGGCTTTGAACTGCTGGACAACGCCTCCGGCGGCAAGACGCTGAAGCTCCCGGTCCCGTATCTTATTGAGAACAGCCGGTACTTCGCTGCCGAAGAGCAGAGCAAATACGACTACTTCAACTGCTTCGGCTTTGTGTATGGCGATAACACCGCCCCCGGCGGCGCGGTTGCCGTCACGGGCGTGACGCTGGATAAGAGCGAGCTTTCGCTCATCCGCCGCGAAGAGGCGACGCTTACCGCGACCGTGGAGCCGCAGAACGCGGACAACCCCCGTGTTAGCTGGAAGAGCAGTAACACGGACGTTGCCACCGTCAGCACGAAGGGTGTTGTTACCGGCGTGGGCACCGGTACGGCGACCATTACCGTCACCACGGCGGACGGCGGCTACACGGCCCAATGCACCGTCACCGTCACCGACCCGAACAAGCCTGCGGTCGCGGCGGACGGCTATTATGAGATCGCAAACGGCGCGCAGCTCCAGTGGTTTGCCAACGAGGTCAACGCCTCGAAGGATAACGCCGCGCTCAACGCCCGTCTGACGGACGACATCGATCTCAGCGGCATCTGCAGCTCGGCGAACCCGTGGACGCCGATCGGCGATCACGCGAATAACAGAATATACAGCGGCACTTTTGATGGCCAGGGCCACAAGATCACCGGTTTGTATCTCAAGGGCAACGCCTCGAACTATACGAACGGCAACACCTATTACATCGGCCTCTTCGGCGAGTGCGACGGCGTGACGATCAAGAACCTCTCGGTCTACGGCACGGCGATGGCCGTGACCCGCATGGTCGGCGGTCTTGCCGGACGCACGTGCGGCGTTTCCACGCACCGCCGTTCCACTGTCGAGAACTGCCACAACTATGTGACTCTCACCGGCTCTGCGACAAACGATGATATTTTCTCCCACGGCGGTCTTGTCGGCAGCGCGCAGGAGACCGACTTCATCGGCTGCTCCAACGAAGTGGACATCACCGGCTATCAGGGGCAGGTCGGCGGCATCGTCGGCAATACCGGCATCGGCGGCGTAACGCTGACGAACTGCTGGAACAGCGGCCACGTCCATCTGCGCGGCTACAAGAGCACGTTTGAGGGCGTCGGCGGTCTTGTCGGCAGCGGCAGCAACACCCTGACGCTCACGAACTGCTACAACACCGGCGCGGTGGACTTCTATTACCGAACCACGGCGGAAAAACAGTATGTCGGCGGTCTTGTCGGCTGCTTCGGTGATTCCTATGGGACGCAAACGCTCACCATGACCGGCTGCTACAGCACCGGCAAGATCAGCGGCGACAAAGCCGATGAAGCTCTCATGGGCGCTCTTGTCGGAGGCACGAAGAGCGGCACGAGCAACAAAGTCGAAGTCATTGCCGCGAACGCCTATTATCTCGAAGGCACGGCGGCGGTCTCCGGCGTGGAGAGCGGCGCGGCAGCCTTCACCGCCGAAGAGGGGCTCAGCGCCTCCCAGCTCGGCGAGGGCTATGTGGATAGCTGCCCGGCCCCCGTGCTCAGCGGCCAGACCGTGGTCGAGCATGCGGACGCGAACAGCGACGGCAAGTGCGATACCTGCGGCAAGCAGCTCGCGGAGATCGCCGTGCCGACGCGCAAAGCGGATTATCCGGCCAATACCAGCGACAAGGCGCAGATCGGCAAGGCCTATGTCCTCAGCGATCTGCAGGCCAACAAGATCTTCGATCCCGCAGAAGGCCAGACGCTGTCCTACAAGAACTACTACTACGAGCGCTCCGCCGACGGTGGCGCGACCTGGAGCGCAAAGCAGACCTTCTCCGAGGCCCTCTTCGGCATGACGACCATCCAGATCACGGAAAACGAAGCCGGAACGTACATCTACCGCTTCTACGCCTCCCACGACGGCAAGCACTTCTCCAAGGACACCTGGACGCTCACTCTCACCGTAGAGGAAGCGCCGAAGCTGAACTTCTCGTTCTTTGTCGGCAAGGACTATACCGGCAATTACCCCGTTATCAAGCTCTACAATGTCACAACTGACGAGGAAGGCAACGAGGTCCTCGGCGACGAGATTACGAACGTGTTCCTCTACAGCGACTTCACGAGCACGCTGCCCGAGGGCGAGACCAAATACGATCCCGCGCAGGGCAAGCTCGTTAACAATTACCAGATGTTCTATGCCAGCCTCACCGCGGGCCGCTATGCTTACCGCGCGTTCGCCAAGAACGCCGATACCGGCGCATACGACATCGCGCTCGGCGGTATGACGCTTGACCTGCCGACCGACAAAAACGTTGACGGCGGCGCGGGCGGCGGCACGAGCATCTATCTCCAGTGCAACTCGTTCTACACGAACTCGAAGAAGACGGACAACACGTACTTCACGGCGGACGAATACCACGTCAAACTGGACTGCCCAATTATGGGCACGACCGCTGCAATGGGCACGCCTTACACCAAGAGCAGCTACGCCTACTACCCGACGGTGCTCTACGCCGCGGGCAACGCCTGCCTCTACAACGCGTATGCCTATCCCGATATCGACGGCTATATGTTCACGCAAGCCATCAACCAGACGTTCCGCGCCGGCTACTCCGCCGGTACAAAGTCCCTCACGATCAACACGGCAATCGTCCTGACCGTCACCGTGCCGCAGAACGCGGCGTTCGGCCTGTACTTCCAGTGGAACAACTTCAACACCACCGAAGTTGAGCCCGACGGCAGCTGGAAGCTCAACGACGACGGCACGATGTATGCGCAGTACACCATTTCCAAAGGCAACGGCAACTACACGTGGCGTCTGAGCGACGATACCCACGTCACGCAGGCCGGCTGGCTCCCGAGCCTGAGCGAGAGCACGGACGCGAGCTTCTCCTTCGATGAGAACGCCGCGACGAACCGTGTCTCCCACGATTTCAGCCGGCTCGGTTCGCAGACGGCCAAACGCGACGAGGCCGACCTGCAGGTGAACCTCGATCCCTCCGGCTATGAGGCCATTTCCGGCACGACGCGCGTGCGCGCCTACCGTCACTGGCAGCTCATCAACTCCGACGCCGGAAACATCATGGTCGAGCCGGACTTCCACTGGAACCTTGAGACCGGCGACGCCTCGATCCAGACCGTGAACGGCGGAAACACCACCGCGAACTGGGCGGACGTTACCCCCGGCACGGAAGACTCCATCATCACCGTTTACTATGACAGCGTTGACGTGAACCACGGCAGCTACGGCACGCACGGCGGTTACTATCCTGCGACGCAGCCGCAGCGCATCGGCGTCATCGTTGTCGGCGGCACGGGCGTGGCCCACGGCACCGCGGATGCGGATGTGGACTTCAACATGGCTCCGGGCACCACGACGACCCGCTCCATGGATTGGGACTACAACTACGACACCTGGTTCTACGGCGCGAACGAGGCCGACCCAGCGCTCGACTTTGCCGTCACCGCCACCGGCGATGTGACCGTTGAATACGCCTTCGTCACCGCGGACAACGCCATGAACCGCATCCGCACCGAGTTCGCCGCCATCGAAGCGGGCGGGGACGGACGCTACACCGTGCCTCTTGCTAAGTTCGGCGAGATCGGCAACGGCATGGGCGGCACCGTCATCATCAAGATGACCGACGATACCGGCGTGAGCTACCGTCTCGTGCGCGTGGCGAAGGTCACCGTCTCCGCCGAGAACGTCTCCCACCCGGAGGAAGACATCATGCCCGGCGATCAGGTCAAGCTCACCTTCAGCGGCATGTTCCGCGCGGTGAACAAGATCTCCGGCATCTTCAACCCGACGACCTTCAAGCCGACGTACTACGCCGGTGAAACGAAGTTCGAGGGCACGCTCGGCCAGTATCAGAAGATGGACAACGCCTCCGTTACCGTGACCATCCCCACGGACGTGGAGTTCGCCGAGGGCGCGGAGACGGCAGCGTACAGCTTCACCAACGGCTATACCTTCGGCAGCATGTACTCCGCGGCCAACCCGTTTGCGTTCCTTTACAATATGACCGACGCCGGCGTCGGCACGAACTTCAACGCTGTGACCGTTACCTACTATATGAACCACTACGCGGACGCAGCCGTCACCGTGCACCGCAAGGTGACCTACGATACGAAGCTCGTCGTTCCCGATGCCTCCGGCAATGCGGTCGAGGGCGTCAAGATCACGCTGACCGGCTCGGACGGCAAGGCCGTCGAGACCAATGAGAACAACCGCTACACGCTCGGCTACGGCGATTACACCTATGTTCTTACCAAGGACGGCTATGTTGTCACGCGCGGCGCCTTCTCGCTCGGCAGCGCCGATGCGGAGAAGATCAAAGACGGCATCCTCACCGTCACGACCGCGGCGTTCCTCCCGGCGGGCGAAAACGCCTGGGACGGCACGGCGAAGACCGAGCCTGCGAAGGACGCCGACGGCGTTTACCAGATCGGTACGGCCTCCGAGCTCGCGTGGTTCGGCGCGAACGGCAGCAAAGCCTCGGCGGTGCTCACCGCGGACATCGATCTCGCGGGCTACGACTGGACGCCGCTGAATAAGTTCTACGGCAGCTTCAACGGCGACGGCCACACCATCCGCAACCTCTATATCAACAGCGCGAGCTACCCGGTCGGCCTGTTCGGTTATGTGAAAACCGGCGCTTCCGTCACGAAGCTCGGCATCACCGGCAATGTGACGACGACCAACAAGTCCTATGGACAGGCAGGCGGCATCGCGGGCTACATGGAGAGCGACACCTCCGTTACGAAGAGCTGGAGCTCCGTGAACGTCACGGGCGGTAAGCACGGCGGCGGCATCGCAGGCTACACGGCCGGCGGTTCGGCCATCACCGACTGCTACGCCACCGGCACGATCCGCACCATCTCCGCGAACGAGTGCTATCTCGGCGGTATCTGCGGCTCGTACTTCAGCAACACCAACGGCGCGACGATCACCAACTGCTACAGCACCTCCACCGTCATCGGTTCGGGCGGCAACGCCTCCTATGTCGGCGGCCTGTCCCCGATAAAAGCGGAAGCGAACTATGTCAACAGCTACTATCTGGAAGGCACCGTTTCCGGCGCGAGCCCGAAGTACGGCATCACCGGCCTCGGCACCGCCAAGACCTCGGATGAGCTCAAGGCCCTGGCCGCCACGCTCGGCGACAGCTTCGCCGAGGACAGCGAAAACATCAACGGCGGTTACCCGATCCTCGCGTGGCAGGGCGCAAAGCAGCCTCTCGCGGGCGACGTGAACGCCGACGGCACGGTCGATGTGACTGACGCCGAGCTTGTGTACAATTATTCCATCGGCGCGGGTGAACTCACCGAAGCGGAGCTTATCCTTGCGGATATGGACGGCGACGGCCATATCACCGCGAAGGACGCAGCGATGATCTACGCGATCATCGCCGCGCTTCTCGCGGCCGTGACGGAATAAACCGGACGACAAACAGGAGGACGATATGAAAAAAATCTTTTCGCTTGTCCTTGTTCTGGCTCTGACGCTGGCGCTGGGTATCCCGGCGCTGGCGGCGGAAGCCGATGAGACGGCGGTGCCGGAGATCACTCTCTCGGCAGACGCGGAGAAGGTCCCGGCCGGAAAAACGGTCACGCTGACGCTCTCTCTCACCGGCGAACTGAAGGACATCAACAGCTTTGAGTATTACATCCGCTATGATCCCGCGGTCGTTGAGCTGGCCGAAAGCAAGGCGGGCGCGGCGAGCGATCTCACGAAGATCGGCACGCCCCCCGAGGCGAACTACAAGACCGGCGAGGGGGACACCTCCAAGGCCGTCACGGTCAGCGCCGTGAAGCTCGCGGATACCGGCGTGTTCTCCATGACCGAGGGCACGGTCGCTGAACTGACGTTCACCGTGAAGGCCGACGCTGCGACCGGCGCTTCCGCCGGGTTCACGCTCGAAAAGGTCGCCGTGTGCGATAAGACGTTCGTGAATGACGCCGTGAAGGTGCAGACCGGCGCTGCGCCCAAAGTCACCGTCGGCAGTGCGGTAGTGCTGGGCGACGTGAACGGCGACGGCAAGGTGAACAACGTGGACGCGGCGCTGGTTTACGCTTACCACAACAAGAAGCTCACTCTGACCGAGGATCAGCTTGCCGCGGCTGACGTGAACGGCGACGGCAAGGTGAACAATGTGGACGCGGCGCTGATCTATGCCTATCACAACAAGAAGCTCACGAAGTTTCCTGCTGCGTAAGGAAGGAGAGATAACATGAAGAAAACATTATCCATTCTGCTTGCCGTAGTGCTGCTGCTGAGTCTCTCGGTAAATGCACTGGCCGCAGAAATGACCCCGACGGCGAACAAAAACACTTTGTCCGCCGGGGAGGAAGTCGTCGTAACGATCTCGCTCGACGAGGACATCAAAGACATCGTAACGCTGAACTATAAGCTGTACTTTGACGATTCGGTGTTTGAGCTGACCAAAACCGAGCAGGTCAATCCAAGCATCAATGTTGCAGCAGGCAAAGATACGGACAAAGACGGCACGTTCTATAACATCAGCTGCATGGACGTACTCTCCGAGGGCATCACCATTGCCAGGGGCGATCTCTGCCGGCTGACGTTCAGGGCAAAGACCGACCTGACGGAAAACAAGGAGAGCAGCTTCCGTCTGGTGTTCGATAACGCCATGGACAACAAGTTCAACTCCAACATCGTCCACACTGCCGGTGAAGCGGCGAAGGTGAGCGTGTCCCCGGCTGGCGAAGTGCTGACGCTCTACGGTCGCATCTACGGCAAGAGTGTCAACAGTGAGTTTGCGGACCTGACCGGCAGCGTCGGCAGCAACGGCGTGGAATACGTGTGCAAAGACATTGAAAAGAAGACCGGTCTTGACGTTATCAAGGGCGTCCTGGAAGCCAGCGGCTACACCTATGTTGCCACGGAGACCGCCATCACCAGCATTACCGACCCCAGCGGCGTAACGCTCGCCAACGGCGACGCGGCCTACGGCCCGAAATCCGTCTGGGTCGCCACGATCAACGGTGAAAAGCCGGCGACGACGCTTGCCGGTTACGTCGTGGATAACGAATCCACCGGCTTTGACGGCGACGAGTTTGTTCTGACGTTCACTGAGTGCCCGGGCAGCACGGACGGCAAGCACAACTTTAAAAACGGCGTTTGCAGCGTGTGCGGCATGAAGAAGGAAACGGGCTCCTACACTCTCACGCTGCCCGCCGATAAGACCGTGAACGCGGGCGAGGCCGTGGCCGTCCCCGTGACGCTCGGCCACACGGCGGACGAGACCACGTTCCACGCGGCGGACATGATATTCACCTACGATGCCGGTAAACTGGAGTACACCGGCATCAGCGACACGACAAACTACATCGTAGACGCGGCCACGGCCGGCACGATCCATGTGCAGGCCTACGGCGAGGCGAAGAACCTCGGCGAGGCGTTCACGCTGAACTTCACGGTCAAGACCACGGCGACGGGCGCCGCGACCGTGACGGCGACGAGCGCGAAGATCGACAAGTCGGCGAACGCCGTTGCGAAGGACGCGCCGGAAGCGAAGCTTCTGGATGCGGAAACGGTGCTCACGATCAAGGCGGTGCACAGCGTCACTCTGCCCAACATCTTTGAGGGCAAAACGACCGTGGAGGACGGCGCGGACTACACCTTCTCCAAGACGGATAAGGACGAGAGCCACTACGAATACACCAACGTCAAGGCGACGGTGAACGACGAGAACGTTGCCGTCATTGACAACGGCGACGGCACCTATACCGTCAAGAACGTCACCGGCGATCTCACCGTGACCGGCAAGAGAACGCCGAAGACCTATTCCGTAAAGGTGGAAGGCACCGGCGCAGAGGATGTGACGGCGGCGTCGAGCGCGATCTACGGCGAGGACTTCAAGTTCACCCTCGACAGGAAGGACGGCTTCCGGTACACGGTCGCCGTGAAGGTCGGCGACAAGAGTGTTACGCCCGATACGACGGATAACCTCTCCTACACCATCCCCGGCGCGGACGTGACCGGAAACATCGTCATCACCGTGACGAAGGACGCCATTCAGGTGGAGAAGACCACGGTCAACTTTGAGGGCAGCGGCGCGGGCGACGTCAATGGCGGCACGTCCCAGGATACGCCGACCGGCGCGGACTTCACGTTCACCGTGAACGAGGACGCGAAGTACAACTACACTGTGAAGCTCGGCGATGAGGTGCTCACCGGCACGAATGGCAGCTACACGATCCCCGGCGCTAAGGTCGTCTCCGGTACGATCACCGTGACGGTCGAAAAGACGGTCAGCACGCAGGGCGTGAAGGTGCAGAAGTACGTGAAGCTGGAGAACCAGCAGTCCGTCTGGCTCGTGACCGTGGAAGCGGATCCCGGCGCGAACAATGTGTACACCTACAGCGGCGAGAGAATGTTCAAGACCACGAAGTACGGCACGAACGGAACGTATGCGTATCTCGTGATCGCGCCGACGCTCTCCGTGGAAGACGCCGCAGCGCAGCTCAGCATCACGGCAGGCGAAGCGGCCGGAACGGTCAGCTACGGCGGTGACGTGAACGGATCGGGCGTCGTAGACATCAACGACGCGCAGCTCGTGTACGATATGTACAACGCGCACTATTCGGACTTTACCACGGTCTCGATGTACAAGTTCCTCTGCGCGGACATTGCGGACGACACGCCGGAAGGCTCGACGCTCCTGAACGTCAGCGACGCGGTGGCGGTCATCAGCAAAATCAACCAGCAGTAATTTTCCCCATCCCCGCAAGCCTCCCCCGGAAGGGGGAGGCCCGCGGGGATCCCCCCGGATACTGACCCCTGCCGCCGGGACCCGGCGGTGCAGGTGAGTTTCCGAACAAAATCCTTTATCCCGAGAGGAGATCCCATGAAAACATTGAAACGCCTTTCCGCACTTCTTCTCGCGCTGCTGCTGGCGCTCTGGTGCTCCGTCGGCGCGCTGGCAACGGACGAATCGATGCAGTTCCACTTTGATCTCACCGTAGACGGCGAGCACACGAAAAACGTTCTCCGCGGCGATGTGATCACCGTTGTCTTCGCCCTGGAACGCACCGACAGCGCCCAGAATTACACGGTCTACGGCGTGCAGAACGAGATCGAATACGATCCCGCATTCTTTGAGTTCGTCGAGGGCAGCGCGCTGCTCATGCCGGGCATCGATAAGTCGCAGGTCGCTCTCGTTGACGGGATGCATCGGTTTTATATGAACTTCCTCTCTCTCGGCGGCGGCACGCAATGGCCCGCCACCACGACGCTCGGCAGCTTTCAGCTGCGCGTCATTGCCGAGACGGGCGTGACCCATATCCGCAGCAAAGCAAATTATGTCTCCACCAGGGACGGCGCGGATCACTACGCCTCCACCAAGGACGACGTTACGGTCATCCTCTCCGGCGAGTGCATCATCCGCTTTGACCCCAACGGCGGCAGCCAGGTGGATGAGATCCGCGTGCCCTACGGCGAGAAGATCCCCCGTCCGGACGATCCGACGCGTGAGGGAAAATACTTTGCCGGATGGTTCACCGATATCGAACGCACCCACCCCTGGGACTTCGACAACGACACCGTTGAGGGCAACATGACCCTCTACGCCGGTTGGAGCGACGCGCCGCTTGATACCGACGCGTCGGAGAAGACCGGCGGACATCTGCTTGCGTGGCTGCTGCCGCTGCTCGGCCTGATCGGTCTGCTGCTGATCCTCCTTCTCCTGCTGCGCAAGCGTGTGCAGTTTGCGACCTTCGGCGGCACGGAGCTTGACGATGTGCGCGTCTGGCGCGGCGCAAAGATCGAAATGCCCGCCACGCCGCTCAAGACCGGCTCGCTCTTCGGCGGCTGGTTCAAGGACGAAGAATGCACGCAGCCGTGGGACTTCGACGAAGACACGGTCGATAAGAACATGACGCTTTACGCACGCTGGAACTGATGACCCGGCCTTACCGCTCCCCGGCGGACGAAGAACGCCGCGCGGGGAGACGGAGAAAGGAAACGTGAATGTGAACAATCAAACGATCTCCCGTGCGCTCGGCCTTGCGCTGGCGGCGGCGCTGCTGCTCGGCTGCGTGTTCGCCGTAAGCGGCACGCAGCGCGTCGAACCGCCCGATCCGCGCGAAGAGAATACGGCGCTGCTCCGGCCCGAGGCGCTGTCTACCGGCCGCGCCGCCGGTCTCGGCGCCGACTCCGATACCGAGATGCCGTCGGATGACCTTTCCGGCGAGCCCAGCCCTTCCGCGCCGCCGGATGAGCCGGACCGATCGCCGGATCCGTATTCTGCGCCCGACAATCCGGAAAAATCTCCGGATCCGTCCTCCGCGCCCGACGATCCGGATGGACCCGACGGCCCCAGCCCGACGCCCGGAACGACGAGCCGCCCCTCCGATCCCGGCGATGGGAAGGATACCCCCGGCGACAATACCGGCGGCGATGGCGGCGGCCACGGCTCGGGCGACAATCCCGGCGGCAACACCGGCGACGACGGCGGGGACGATACGCCCGAAGGAGCGTACATCGTCACGGATCTCGGCCAGTATACGGGCGTGCCCGTATCGCCCGCCGATCTGACGGACGGGATGCTCGCGTTCTATGCGCGCGCCGAGGGCGGCACGGGCCTCTCGCTCGAAGTCCGCTTCCGCCATGAGAAGGACACGGGCAACGGCAGCATCCTCTATGTGAACGGCCGGCAGGACTACAAAGCGCCGCTCCATTTCGGCAAGAACTACATAACCATCACGCTCCGCCAGAACGGAAAAGCGCTCGATTCCAAGCGCTACACTATCCAGTACATCCAAAAGGCGGACAAAGATACCCGCGAGACCGGCCATTATCCCCCGTCGATCACCATGGCCGCGCCGGACGAGAGCAGCTGGCCGCTTGTGACAAGCAACCACAATTTCAGCTTTGAACCGTATGTGACGGACACGCACACCGGCAAACGCCTCACGCCGAGCAAGAATATGACTGTGGTCGTCCGTGACGGCTACGGCGATGAGGTCCCCTACACAAACGACGGCTACGTCTTCGATCTGTGGCTCGAACGCCCGAACAGCGGCGATGTGGCCACCTATACGATCTCCATCACCGCCTGGGACGAGGACGGCTGCTCGGCAAGATACAAAGAATACCTTCTCACTTACAACGCCATCGACACCGGCGACGAGATCGGCAAAGCTACCATCGTCATCGACGCCACGACCGTCGGCATGGGCGTGCTGGACGTGATATACGACGTACCCGTGCAGCAGGACGTGCCGATCTCCTCGCTCGTTCTCAAGGTGCTGCCGGAATATGGCTATAACGTCAATTATAACGGCACGGAAAAGATCGGCTTTTACATCCGCAGTCTGGATTCCGGCTCGATCAACGTTGGCACGGTCCCTGAACGGCTGTGGACGACGGTAGAGCGCGACGGCATCGGCATCATGTACGACGGCGCCGGAAACGTGAAGCGCTCGAGCGACAGTCTCGGCGAATTTGACTTCACGCGCGGCTCCGGCTGGATGTACTCCATCAACGGATCGGTATACGCTCCCAAGGGCATGTCCCAGCGGTATCTGCAGGACGGCGACGTGCTTTACCTCCGCTTTACGCTCGCCTACGGCAAGGACATCGGCGGCTACGATGCCACCGGCGGAAACTACGGTCAGTTCTCCACCTACTGCTACCGCTACATCGGCGGGGACGAGATATTCATCGCCCACAGCGATATGGAGGAGACCGAGCGGCAGGAGCCGACGGAGACCGAGGACGGCTACATCCTGCGCGAGTGCGTCCGCTGCGGCGAGCAGGAGCGGGAAGTCCTTCCCGCGACAGGCCCGACGGAGAGTCCGGATCCTTCGCCCAGCGAAGAGCCGACAGCGACACCCACGGCAACGCCGACGCCCGCGCCGACACCCACCCCCGAACCGCCGCCGACACCGACCCCGGCGGCAGAACCCCCAAAACCGGAAGAACCGGAAGGAGGAAATGATCCGTGAAAAAGCTTATTGCGCTTCTGCTTTGTGTTGTTTGCCTTGCGCAGAGCGCCTTTGCTGCCTCCCCGGCGGAGAGTGCCAGAGATCTGGCACTCTCCGCCGTCTCGGGGCAGAAGTTCCTCGCGGGCGTGAGCGGCGAGCTGCTCGCGCAGGGCGAGGATTTCCCCGCGGGCACGTCCGTGTGCGACTGGACGGCCATTGCCTTCGCGCTTCTCGGCGCGGAGGACGGCGCGGCGTATCTCGCCGCGGAAAACGAATATATTTCCGCCAACTTCCCGCTCCCGGCGAGCGGACGGGCCCCTGTCGCTACCGACTGGCAGCGCGCCGCACTCACGGTGCGCGCGCTCGGCGGCGATCCCACCGCGTGCGGGACGGACGGCTCGGTCGATCTGATTGCCGGGGGCGTTTACGACTATGCTGGGGATTCTCTCGGCATGCAGGGGCTCAATGGCTGGATCTTCGCGCTCATCGCGCTCGACTGCGGCGGTTATGAAGTGCCGAAAGGCAGCCTGTATACGCGCGAGGATATCCTGAACGAGATCCTCTCGGCGCAGGAGCCGGACGGCGGCTTCGGTCTCGTGTCCGGCGCTTCGGATACGGACATCACGGCCATGGCGGTGCAGGCGCTCGCGCCGTATGCTGATGGCGAAGCGGCCTCCGCCGTGGACGCCGCGCTCGCGTGGCTCGCCGCGCAGATGACCGAGGAGTGCCTTTTCGCCTACTGGGGCCAGCCGAGCGCGGAGAGCTCCGCGCAGGTCGTCATTGCGCTCTGCTCGCTCGGCATCGACCCGGCGGAGGATGAGCGCTTTGCGAAAAACGGAACGAACGCTCTCGAAGCGCTCTGCAATACCTACCGCCGCGCGGACGGAAGCTATGCCCACACGCCAGAGGATGAGCGGGGCGATTTCATGGCGACCGAGCAGGTCATGCTCGCGTTCACGGCGCTCTGGAAGCTCCGGAGCGGTGCGGGGCGGCTGTACGATATGACCGCCGTGCCGCAGACCGCAGTGGAGACCGCGCCGGAAAAAGCCCCGGCGGGGACGCCGTGGCTGACCGTTATACTTTGCCTTGCCGCCGCTGCGGTGGCCGTTGTTGTTATTGTAGTCATGTGCCGGAAGAAAAAGGAGAAGAGAGCATGAACGAACTGACCGGAAAGATCCAGACAGAAATAAAGAAAGTTATCGTCGGCAAGGACGACGTCGTCCGCCGCGTGCTGATGGCCATTCTCGCGCAGGGCCATGTCCTTCTGGAGGACGTGCCCGGCGTCGGCAAAACGACGCTTGCCATGGCCTTTGCCAAAACGCTCGGGCTCAAGACCGCGCGCGTGCAGTTCACCTCCGATACGATGCCCTCGGACATCATCGGCTTTTCGGTATACGACAAGGATACCGGGAAGCTCTCCTATAAGCCCGGCGCGGTAATGACGAATCTGCTGCTCGCCGACGAGATCAACCGCACGTCGAGCAAGACGCAGTCGGCGCTGCTCGAGGCGATGGAAGAGAAAAACGTCACCGTGGACGGCGTGACGCACGCGCTTCCCGCGCCGTTCATCGTGCTCGCTACGCAGAACCCCGTCGGCTCCGCCGGTACGATGATGCTGCCGAACTCTCAGCTCGACCGTTTCCTTATCCGGCTCTCGATGGGCTATCCTGATCTCAAGAGCCAGACGGAGATCCTGCGCGAGCGTCACCATGAAAACCCGCTCGACAAGGTGGAAGCCGTCACGGATATCGCGGGCCTCCTCGCGCTCATCGACGAGGTGACGAACGTCCACTTTGCCGACAGCGTGTACGATTATGCCGCGCGTCTCGTGGAAAAGACGCGCTCCAACGCGTTCGTGACGCTCGGCGTCAGCCCGCGCGGTGCGCTGGCGGTCTGCCGCGCGGCCAAGGCCAACGCTTACCTTGCCGGGCGCGACTATGTGATCCCGGACGATGTGGCGGAGGTGTTCCCGTTCGTGTGCGGCCACCGTCTCATCCTCAACGCCAAGGCCCGTTTGAACGAATATACCGCCGAGCAGCTCATCGAGAGCATGATCGGCGAGGTGAAAAAGCCGGATGTGCAGGAGTTCCGGAAGTGAAAGCACGCCGAATCACCGCCGCTGTGCTGTGGCTTCTGGCTGCGGCGGCACTTGCGGCGGTCTGGGCCGCCGGAGGCGGCGTGCTCTGGCTGGGCGCGGCGATCGCTGTGCTGCTTCTGCCGGGAGTATCGCTTCTGCTCGCTCTTGCGGCGCGGCGGGGCGTGCGCCTCTCGCTCACGCTCACGCCCACGGTGCCGAAGCGTGCCGCGGCGCAGGCGGTGCTCCTCGTGAAAAATGACGCGCTGCTGAGTGCGCGCGCGCTCTTCCGCGTGCGCGCGGTGAACGCGCTCACACGCGAGGAAACGGTCACGCTGCTGCGCTGCACCGTTCCGCCGAAGGGCACGGAGGAGCTGCGCTTTCTCGTGGAGAGCCGCCGCTGCGGTCAGATCACCGCGGCGGTGGAAAAGGCAGGCCTTCTCGATATATGCGGCATTTTTGCCGTACCATTGAAAACGGAAAACATCGCCGCGCGCACGACCGCCCTGCCGGACATGTTCGCGCCCGGGATCGATCTTGCGCTCGCCTCCTCCATGCCGGAGGAGAGCGACAGCTACGCGCCCGGCTGCCGCGGGAACGATCTCACGGAGATCTTCCAGCTGCGCGAATACGCCCCCGGCGACGATCTGCGCCGCATCCACTGGAAGATGACAGCCAAGACCGACCGGCTCATCGTCCGCGAGGCCAGTCTCCCGCTCCAGCGCTCGCTGCTGGTGTTCTGGGACAAGACAGCGGCGGATAAACTCGCGCCGGATGCGGCAGACGCGCTTGCCGAGAGCGTTTCCTCCGTCTGCCAGAGCCTGAGCGAGGCGGGCTTTGCCTATACGCTCGGCTGGAGCGGCGAAGGACAGAACGTTCTCGAAGAAGTGCCGGATACCGACCGGCTGCTCGCGCTGCTGCCGCGCATGGTGCGCTCCGCCGGAGCGGGGGAGAGCGGAGCGGCTCAGCTCGCCCGGCAGGGCGGCGAGAATTTTTACGGCCGCGTGCTGCTCTTCGCGCACGCCGTGCCGCCGGAGATCGAAGCGCTGACCGAGCGGTGCGCGCTGACGCTCCTTCTCTGCTCACGTGCGGAGACGGCCTCGCCGTGCCGGACCGTTCGGTTCACGCCGGAGGACTATGCGCAGCGTCTGCATGATCTGGAGTTTATGGAATGAAAAAGAAACATAAGACCGGCCTTGTTCTCCGCGCGCAGCGCTCCGCCGCGCCGCCGCGGGGAAAGGCGTTCCTTTCCGCGCTGCTCCCGGCGGCGCTTCTCTCGCTCGGTCTCGCGCAGACGGCGGCGTCGGTGTTCCCGTCCGGCGTGAGTAACGGCTGGGCGGCTGCGGCGATCCTCTTTGCCTTCTCGCTCGCACTGCTCGCTCTGGCGCAGACGAAGGCCGCGCCGTGGATGCTCGCCGCGGGCGTGCTCGTCCTCGGCGCTGCGGCGGCGATCTTCTTTGCCCCGCTGCGCGACGGCTTCTGCGCGCTCGGCAACGACGTCCTCTCCGTCCTGCCGGAAAAGACCGGACGGATCCATATGCTCTGGGACGTGGAAAACACCGTAAACACGCGCGCCGCGGCGCTCTTTCTTGCTGCGGTGACGGAGCTTCTGCTCTGCACCGGCGCGGTGCCGTCGCTGATCGTCGCAGCGCTCCTTGCTCTCGGCGCTGCGGCGGGTATTGTCCCGGCGGGCTGGGGCGCGGCGGCGTTTCTCACCGGGCTCGTGCTCTGGCTGCTGCGCGGCAGCGGCGGGGAGAGGTTTTCTCTCTCACTCGTCTCCGCGGTCCTCTGCGCGGCTCTCGCCGCGGCGGGGGTCTTCGCGCTCGGCGGCGCGCCTGCCGCGGCGCAGACCGACGCTGCGCTTGCATGGCACGCGCTGCGCTACGATGAAAACACAAACTCCCTTCCGGAGGGACAGCTCAAAGATCTCGGCGCGTGGAAGAAAAACGATACCCCGGCGCTCGCCGTCACGATGGACACGACGCAGAAGCTCTATCTTCGCGGCATGACCGGCGAGATATACACCGGCACGGCCTGGGAAGCTCTCCCTGCTGCGGAGAGGGCTGCGTGGGCGGACGATTTCTACTGGCTGCACGCCGACGGGTTCAACGCGCTCACTTCTGTGTCCGCCGCGGCGGAGCTCGCCGCCGGTACCCCGGCGGCGGACATGATCGTGGAAAACCTCTCGGCCTGCCGGGAGCGAGCCTGTCTCCCGTATGCGCTGTGCGCATGGGAGGGGCTGGACGATTCGCTCATCGGCGATGCGTCCGCGCCGGGCACGGCAGAGGAAACGCTCTCGTATATCCCCGGCAGCGTGCCGGACTGGTTCACCGCGCAGTCCGCGCTCTCCGTGCGCCAGCGCGGGGCGGACGTGCAGGCGTTCCTCGAACTGGAAGCGGACTACCGCGCGTATGCCGAAGCGAACTATCTCGCGCTGCCGGACGAGGCGGCGGCGGCCATCGGCCGCGCGCTCGATCTCCCTGCGGAGAAGCGCACGCTCTCGCAGATCAAGGACATCATCCTGCAAACGCTTGAGAGCTGTCTGACCTACAGCGAGAGCGTCGTGAGCTACACCGGCGACACCGACTTTCTCACCTATGCGCTCGAACGCTCCGGCAGCGGCTACAGTGTGCATTACGCGACCGCCGCGGCGCTCATGCTCCGATACTTCGGTGTTCCGGCGCGGTATGTCGAGGGGTATTTCCTCTCCGCCGAGGAAGCCGGGCGCTATGCCGCCGGGGAGCGGATCGTTCTCACGGAGAGAAACGCTCACGCCTGGGCGGAGTATTATCTCGACGGTGTCGGCTGGATCCCGTTTGAAACGACGCCCGGCTACACCGATGACGAGGAGCTCAACGCCGGTCCCGGCACCGGCCTCAAGACCGAGCGCTACTACAGCCAGACCGAGCCCGAGCCGCCAGAGGACAACACGCCCGAGGATATCACCGAAAACGGCGGCATGCTCCGCCACTTCCGCGTGCCGAGCTATGTAACGGCGATCCTTCTGCCGCTGCTCGTGCTGCTGGCCGCGGCGCTCTTCGTGCTGCTGCGGCGGCGGAAGCTGCGCGCGGCGCTTCAAAGGATCGAGCGGCTGGATAACCGCGGCGCGATCGCCGCGCTCTACGGCTACGCCGCGGCGCTGCTGCGCCGCACGAGTCTCACGCCAAACGAGCTTGACGGCGGGGCGGAGGCGGCAGACCTCAACCGCGAGGCGCTCTTCAGCGCGCACGCCATGACGGACGCGCAGCGCGATGTCATGAAGAAATATGTCCGCACGGTGCTCGATGCGTGCCGGCACCGCTGGAGCTTCGGACAGAAGCTCGTATACCGCTGGATCGAATGCCTGTATCTGTAAAAGGAGAAAAGGACCAAATGAAGAAACTGATGGGAAGCAAACGGATTGCGGCGCTGCTGCTCGCGCTCTGCCTGATGCTGTCGGCGCTGCCGGTACCGGCGGCGGCGACGGATTCGCAGCCGGGGTATTTCTATCTGAGCGTTGTGACGAACCAGAAAACGGTCATCGCCCCGACGCGTGTGACGTATACCGCCGGGCAGTCGGTCCTCGACGCCATCGAATCGAGCGGGTTCGATTTCAAATTTCAGGGCGGGGACAAGGTATCCGTCGAGACGATCGAAGGGGTCAGCGCAAATTTCGTACGCTTCCACGACTATACGATCGGCGATAACGACTATGATCTGACCGTTCCTGCGGAGAAGATCAACGTTCTGGCCTTTACGGAGACGATGGGGCAGAACAGCGCCTCCGTGACCGCGCTCATCCTCGGTCTCGGCAAGTTCGCCGAAATGACGAACAATGTGCAGAGCTACGGTCCCGCGGCCGAGGCATACGACGCCGCGCTCACGGGCCTCCGCACCGCCTCCGCGGAGGAGGCCGACGCACTTCTTGCCGGACTCAACGCCGCTGTGAAGGAATACGAGGCGCTGCTTGCCGGGACAAAGTACACCGTGACGTTTGCGCCCACGCAGAACGGCGCGTCTCCGGCCAAATCCCATATCCGCATGACCGACAGCTACGGCAACGTGACGGAAGCGGACGGCGCGTCCATCTCCGTTATCGCTGGGAAATACAGCTTTGAGGTGACGGACGGCGGCTGCAACAGCGTCCGCGGCACGCTCACCGCCGGCGAGGGAAGCCCCGCCGGGGCGGTGGCCGTGACGCTTCCGCACGGCCAGTGGTTTGACGCCGTGCGCCTGAGCCGGAATTCCGGCTCCCCGGCGTTCGATAAGGAGATCTACCGCTCCGTGTACGCCGGAACGAATGAGGGGACATTCTATGTGCCGGACTGCACGACGCTCCTTTATCTCAACGCGCAGATGGGTGATGTCCCGGATGAGAAAAACACCAAGCTGTGCACGGTATACGCCTATACCGACACCGGGAAGGATGCCTCGGAAACGACGCGCTCCTGGGATTCGACCTATACGAGCATGGTGCAGTGCATCGGCTTCGGCATGGACGGCATCACCGTGCCGCTCGAGGGACGCTATACGGGCGCGGACGGCTACATGCAGGTGCAGACGTACACGATGCACATCGTACGCATACCGACGCTTAAGTCCGTCACCGTGAAAGCGCCGGACGGAACGCCGCAGATCGTCGAGCCGGTTTTTGACCCCTATACGAACGAATATACCCTGACCGCTGTGACGGACAGCATCCTTCTCGCTGCCGAGGGCTACGGCGAGAGCTACACCGTCTCCGGAACCGGCAAAGTCCAGACGGCGGCGGGTACCGACGCGGAGATCTCCGTTTCCGCGAACGGCCAGACGACGAAGTATACGCTGCATATCACGCGCCGCACGGCGGCAAATGTCAAGCTCACCGTGCCGGATGGCTGCACCGCGGAGGTGCGCGACGCGGCGGGCAACGCCATTCCCGCTTCAGCGGACGGGAGCTATGCACTCATCCCGGGAGGCTCCTATACCTGCGTCACGACGAAGGATGTGTGGTACCACGCCTCCGCTGTGTTTACGGCTTCGGACGGTCTCACCGTGAAAGCGGCCTCGCCCATAACGGCGGACGCGATCACGGCCGCGGCACTCTTTGACAATTTGTCTTCCTCCACCCGGAACGAGTTCAAGCCGGAAACGCCGTTCGCGGCCGGTACGCACAGCGTGCGCTATGTGATCGCGGACACGATCAGCCGCATGTACGCCCAGGCAACCGCAGCCAGCGGCTATACCGTGACGGCCATCCACGACAACGTGGAAAATTCCACCGGCCTTGTCAACGGCATCAAGGAAACGCCCGTCACCGCCGCCGTCGGCGGCAGCAGCAGTGCAACGCGGCTCAACAACCTTATCCAGACCGGCGGCACCGCCCGCACGCTGACGCTGCGCGCGTCCAAAACGAGCGGCGGTACCACTTACTATCAGGACTACACGCTCTTCCTTGTCCGCAGCCTGCATCTCAAGAGCCTTACGGTCGCCGCCGACGGGGAAACACTCTCGTTTACCGACGCCGATAGCACCAGGATCACCTTCAACGGCAATGTAACGGACTATTACATGCAGGTCGCCAACACGACCGCGTCGGCGACGGTGACGGCGCAGTACGCCGCCTCGGGCGGCTACGCTGCGGACATCGGCGGCGAGCGCTGCGCAGATATCCAGGGCGTGACTGTGGCGCTCAATCCCGACAAGGCACGGGAGACCATCGCCGTCAAAGTGCTGCACAGCGATGCGAACGTCGTTTCCACGGTCTATAACCTCCACTTCGTCAAGAAGCAGCCGGTGGCGATCACGTTTGCCGTGACGCCGTCCGATGCCAACGTGTTCCTCGTGAACAACGATACCGGCAGCTGCGTCTATACCGACGATACCGGCACGGCGATGCTTCCGCCGGGAGCGAGCTTCCGCTACACCGTGACCCGGAACGGGTATGCCGGCGTACAGGAAATGTCCTACACTGTGCCGGATACGGCGGAGACAGTCACTTTGACGCTCGAAAAAGCGCCGGAGCGCTCGTATGAGCCAATGGCCGGGGTCTGGCCGTCGTTCCGCGCGGACGAATATAATAACGGCGTGGTGAATGCTAAAACGCCCACCACGGCGGAGGACGCGGTGCTCTACTGGGCGACGCAGCTCGGCGAGAACTACAGCGCCGACGCCTGCGGCTGTCCGATCCTTGTGGGCGATCATCTCTATACCTACGCCAAGGACATAATCTATAAGCTGAACGTCGTGACCGGCGAGATCGAGAGCAAGGGGAAGATGGATCACAGATCGTCCTTTGCCATCAACAGCCCGACGTATGCCGAGGGCATGCTCTTTGTCGGACTCTCGGACGGCGGCGTGCAGGCGTTCGACGCTGATACGCTCGAATCGCTCTGGATCTACCGGGACTCACTCGGCGGCCAGCCGAACTGCCCGATCTACTACCATAACGGCTATATCTACACCGGCTTCTGGCAGGGCGAAAAGGAAAACGCAAACTTCGTGTGCCTGTCCGTGACGGATGAAGACCCGACAAGGGGCGACGAGGAAAAGCTCCCCACCTGGCAGTACAGAAGCCTCGGCGGCTTCTACTGGGCGGGCGCGTATGTGGCGGACAACTATGTCCTCATCCCGACGGACGACGGCGATTCCGGCTATACGAGCGGCTACGCGAGCATTCTCTCGCTCAACCCCCGAACCGGCGAGCTCATCAGCTCGATCCGGCTTCCGCATCCGGGCGACGCGCGCAGCAGCGTGACCTACGATAACGGCCGCGCGTACTTCACAACGAAAGGCGGCTACTTCTACAGCGCTGCCGTGTCCGAAAACGGCGAGCTCAGCGATCTCCGGCACATCAAGCTCTATAACTACGCCAACGACGCGAAGAACCCTGCTATGAGCACGTGCACCCCGGTCATCTATAATGGCCGCGCATACATCGGCATCTCCGGCGTCGGCCAGTTCAAGGCATATTCCGGCCACAACATCACCGTGATCGATCTCAACAGCTGGAAGATCGCCTACACGGTGCGCACGCAGGGCTACCCCCAGACGAGCGGCCTTCTCACCACCGCCTATAACGAGGGCGACGGCACGGTGTATGTGTACTTCTTCGATAACTACACGCCCGGCAAGCTGCGCGTTCTCCGCGACAAGCCCGGCCAGACGCGCGCCGACATCACCGTGACGGAAACGGCGATCGAGGGCGGGAAGGAAATCTCCTACGAGACCGCGGGGGTGCTCTTCACGCCCGACGGAAATCAGGCGCAGTATGCCATCTGCAGCCCGATCACCGACGCCTCCGGCACGATCTACTTCAAGAACGACTCGGCGTATATGATGGCGCTCGGCAGCGTCATCACGGAGCTTCGCGTGGACGGGCAGCCCGACAAGCTCGCCTACTGCGCCGGGGAGACGTTCGATCCGGCCGGCATGAAGATCACGGCGGTTTACAAAAACGGCTTTGAGCGCGATGTGACGCAGTACGTCACATTCTCACAGCAGCCGCTCGGCAGCACGGACAGTGCGTTTGAGATCCGCTTCGAGCACGTCATGTATCAGGATAAGGACGGTCAGGGCGGCTCAAAGTACCCGGTCGATCCGCCGTCGGTGACGATCGCTCTTACGATCGCGCCGTCGATCCCCGGCGACGTGGACGCCGACGGCAATATCACCGCCGAGGATGCCGCGAAAGTGGCCGAGCACATGCGCAATACCGAAAGCAAGAATGCCGGCGGCTTCACGCTGACGGAGACGGAGATCAAATACGCGGACGTGAACGGCGACGGGAAAGTGACGATGGAAGACGCCGAACTCATCTGGCAGTACAGCCGCGGCGAGATCACCGAATTCCCGAAAAAGGAAACGACCGAAACAACGAAAACCGAATAAAACCACAAAGCCCGGCCATCCGAAGATGGTCGGGCTTTTCAAATGCCTCCCTTGTGTAAAGGGAGGTGGCAAAACCGCAGGTTTTGACGGAGGAATTGCAGAGCACAGAGTGTTCCGAAAGAGAACAATCCCTCAGTTAGCCTGACGGCTGACAGCCCCCTTTGCACAAGGGGGCCTCTTTTTACAGATTAAGCAAATCTTAAAGAAATCCCATCTTTATTATTAAAGCCGGGGATGCTATGCTGTAGCTGTAAACGAGAGAGGGGAAGAGCCATGTACAAAATACTCATCTGCGACGACGAGCGCGATATCCGGAACGCGCTGCGCATCTATCTTACGGGCGAGGGCTACGCCGTCTGTGAGGCCGACAGCGGCTTAGCGGCGCTCGAGCTCATGCAGCGCGAGGAAGTACAGCTCGTGCTCACGGACATCATGATGCCCGGCATGGACGGCATGACGGCGACGGCAAAGCTGCGCGAGCAGAGCAACGTCCCGGTCATCCTCATCACCGCCAAGAGCGAGGACAATGACAAGATCCTCGGTCTCACCGTCGGCGCGGACGATTATATCACCAAGCCCTTCAACCCTCTTGAGGTCCTTGCCCGCGTCAAGGCGCAGCTCCGGCGCTATGCCCAGCTCGGCGGCATGCCGGAGAAAAGCACCGCGCTCACGCTCGGCGGCATCGCCATGGACGATGAGCGCAAGAGCGTCACGCTCGACGGCGAGGAGGTAACGCTCACCCCGACGGAGTACGACATTCTCCGTCTCCTGCTCGAAAACCCCGGCAAGGTGTTTTCGAGCGCCGATATCTACCGGCGCGTCTGGAAGGACGAACCGTTTTCCGCGGAGGGAACGGTGCCGGTGCACATCCGCCATCTGCGTGAAAAGCTGGAAATTGACCCGGCGAACCCCCGCTATCTGAAGGTAGTCTGGGGCAAAGGCTATAAGCTGGAGGAAATGAAAAAATGAAAAAGCTTACGCATAGCGCGGCGGCACGCGCCGCCGCCTTTATCCTGTGCCTGCTCTGCGGCCTTACGGCGCTGCTCTGCGCCGCAGGATATTTCATGACCCGCATCGACCGCGACCGCACGCTGCCTGAGCCGGACAGCGTATCGGTGTATAAGAACGGCATCCGCGTTCTGCTCAACAACGCGCTGCAGGAGGAACGGTATACCGGCGAATACCCCGAGCTTCCCTCCGGCTACTCCTATGTAGCAACGGATACGTCCACCGGCAAGGTGCTGTACGACGGCAGAACGAAAAACGCCGTGCCGCTCGGCATTTCCGGCGGCTGTTCCAGCGGAGACAGATGGATCGACGTGCAGGCGTATCTCGAACCGAAGCAGACGCCCGGCGAGGAGCTGACGCTGCTCCGCACCTCCGTCGGCACGCTGCTGCGCTATCAGAATGCCTATCTCCCCGTGGGCATCATCACGGCGGTGCTGTGTCTCGCGCTCTTCGTCTTTCTCATGGCGTCCATGGGAAAAAAGCCGGACGGCGTGAAGCTGCGCGGCATCCACCGCGTGCCGCTCGATCTCTTTCTCGCCGCGGCGCTGGCGGCGGTGGCCGTCCCGGCAAACTTCTATTCGGGAATTAACCTGCTCTATAACCCGCTCTGGGTATGGATGATGCCGGTTACGCTCATGGCGCTCTGGATCGGCTTTGTCGTGCTGCTCACGCTCTGCACGATCTCGGCGCGGCTCCGCGCCGGGAAGTGGTGGAGAAACAGCATCATCTATATCGTCTGCCGCTTTGTATACCGCGCCGTGCGCGGCTTCGTCCGCGCGCTGCCCATCGCGTGGAAGGGGATCCTTGTTTACGCCGTTGTTGTGCTGGTCAATGCTCTTGGCATGATACTCGCTTTCGGCGCTGGCAGCTTTTTCGTCTTCCTTCTGACGCTTGTGCTGGACGCCGCGGGGCTATACTTTGTCATCCACACCGTGCGTCAGCTCAAAACGCTGCAGACGGCGGCGCAGAAGCTTGCCGCGGGTGATCTCACCTACACGGTGGACACGGAGAAAATGTACCCGGTGCTCAAGGAGCACGGCGACGATCTCAACGCCGTGAGCGTCGGCATGAGCCGCGCTGTGAACGAGCGCATGAAGTCCGAGCGGTTTAAAACCGAGCTCATCACCAACGTCAGCCACGATCTCAAAACGCCGCTCACGAGCATTGTGAGCTATGTCGACCTGCTCAAAAAGGAGCCGACCGAAAGCGAGGCGGCGAGAGAATATATCGAGGTTTTAGACCGCCAGAGCCAGAAGCTCAAAAAGCTCACGACCGATCTCGTGGACGCGAGCAAGGCGAGCAGCGGCGCGCTGCCGGTGAATCTCGAAAAGATCGATCTCGGCGAGCTGCTGCGCCAGAGCGCCGGGGAGTATACCGAAAAATTCGCCGCGGCGAGCATTACGCCGGTGCTGAATGCGCCGGAGGGGGAAACGTACGTCACGGCGGACGGGCGGCTTTTATGGCGCGTACTGGATAATCTCTTGGGGAACGCGGTAAAATACGCGCAGAGCGGCACGCGGCTCTATCTGGAGCTGACGCCGGGCGAGACGGAAACGGTGCTCACGCTCAAAAATATTTCCCGCGAGCCGCTGAACATCCCGGCGGAGGAGCTGATGGAGCGGTTCGTCCGCGGCGACGGCTCGCGCCACACGGACGGCAGTGGACTGGGACTTTCCATTGCCAATTCTCTCATGGAGCTCATGGGCGGAAAGCTCACGCTGACGCTTGACGGCGATCTTTTCAAAGCCGCTCTTGTGTTTCCGCAGAAAACCGTATAATATTTTTGCCGGACGGGGAACCAAACGACCCCGTCCGGCGTCTATATTTTCGAACACCCAAGGGTGCGAGGAAAGGAAAGAGCTTATGAAGATGAAACGATTTGCCGCGGCGCTTCTGGCGCTGATTCTGTGCGCGGCGTTTATGACGGCCTGCTCGCCGAAGCCGGAGCAGCCCGCCGCAACATCCGGCAATGCGTCGTCCGGCAGCGCAGCCGCCGAACCCGCCGCAACGGCAGAGCCGACGAGCGCTCCGACGCCCGTGCCGCCGGAAACCACCGCGATGCCCGAGAAAACCGACACGTCTGTCACGGTGACGCCGGAGAAGAACGGCCTTTACGACGCGCTGTGCGACCTTTTCAACAACTATCATGAAGGCACCGCCGGCTGCTCGCTCACGGGAGCACGCATTGCTGCCACGATCATGGACTTCTCGCTCACGAACGGCATGGACGCCGTGCGCAGCGGCGCAGCCGCCTTTGATCTCGGCGAGGAGACGGAGTTCGGCGAAAAGCTTACCGATAAGCTCACCGCGATGTATGAGACCGCCATGGGCCTTTACGGCGAGAGCGGGAAAAACCTCCTTGCCGACGGCGGCTATACGCCGGCGCATTACCCCTACAGCGCCAAGGACGTGCGCGATACCTATACCGCGATCTTCGCCGAGCGCGGCTGCGAAGCCCCCGCCGTGGTGCGCATCTACCGCAGCGACGCGAACGCCGAGCACTTCCTTGCCTTCGGCGCCGCGCTCGACGGCACGGAGATCACTGCCGAAACGCTCAACGGCGCGATGGACGGCCTTATCTTTGAAAACGGCGCGGCGTTCAACACCGTTACCGCAGACAAGGACGGCCACATCAGAGCCGACCTCAACGACGCTTTCGCCGCGCAGGTGCGCTCTCTCGGCACGAGCGGGGAGTACTTCCTCGTCGGAGGCATCGTCAACACGCTGCTCGACGCCTTTGACGGCACGGACGTCACACTCACCGTGAACGGTGCGCCGCTCGAGAGCGGACACAATATTTACGACTACGCGCTCACGCGCTATGAGGAGTAACCATAACTGTATGAGCATGAAAAAGAAAGGCCTGTCCCTGCTGCTCTGCGCGGCGCTTTCCCTTTCGCTCGCGGCGTGCAGCACAAAGCCGGAAACTCCGGCACAGCCTACGGCGGAACCCACGGCGATCCCCGTGACCGCCGCACCGGAGACTACCGCTGCGCCCACGGAGGCGCCGGCGGCCGAAAACCGCAATGTGCCGGTGATTTCCGTCCGGTGCGAGAACGAGGATTTCTATACCGCGGACAATGCGGCGCTTCTTCTCGTCTATGCCTGCGCCGAGCCGAGCGTTTCCATGAACGGAAACGACGCGGCCGCTGCCGCGATCAACGAAGCGCTGCATAAGCAGTATACGGATTTTGCCGTCGGTGCCGAATCGGGCAGCGAATACAGCATTTCCGGCAAGGAAAATTATCTGGCCGCGGCAAAGGAAGAGCTCGCCCGGCAGACGGAAAACGGCGATGCCTCGGGCTTTTCTTCCTACAGCCTGATGCGCCAGACAAACGTCCGCTACAATGCCCGGTATCTGCTGAGCATCACCTACGATGATACGTCGTATCTCGGCGGTGCGCACGGCTACACCGGCCGTTACGGTCACACCTTCGATATCCGCACCGGACAGGAGCTGACGCTCGCGGATCTCACGGACAACTACGACGCTTTCCTCTCCGCCGCCGTCGACCAGCTCAAGGATATCATCAGCTACGGCGCGGAATACGCCGCCTACGGTCTGAACGATGGCTACGAGGATCAGCTTGCCGGTCTCTTCCGCGACGGCAACTGGTACTTTAACGACGAGGGCCTTGTCCTTATGGCAAACCCCTATGAGCTCGCGAGCTATGCCGCAGGGCTCATCGAGTTCACGTTGCCGTACGCCTGGCTCGCCTATCAGATCAAGGCGGATTATCTCCCCGCCGAGAGCGAGGCGGACGGCACGCTCACCGGCGAGCTGAGCGAGAGCGCCGACGCCGCCGGGAACGCAACGTATGTCTGCGACACCGGTACGGGCGGCCTGGGCGCGTGCGTCACGTTCACCGCCTCCGGCACGGTCGAGAATGTCGAGCTCAACGCCGTGACGTATCTGGAATACTCCAACACCTACCGCACGGACGGCACGCTCTGGTACGCCGGGCGTCTCGCCGACGGCGAGAGCGTCTGCGTGCAGACATGGATCCCGGACGTGATGCCGAATCTCGCCATCTCCTGGCGCGACGCCGATGGCGAGCACGTAAAGTATATCTCCCAGAGCGGGATGGACGGCTCTCTCATCCTCATGGACGGAGAGCAGTATGCCGAGCGTCCGCTGAACATCTCCGGCAAGAGCGTCTATCATTACGACATCAACGGCGACTATGCCGCCGAGGAGATCACCGTGACGGCGAAGAATGCCGGCGGCATCAACGAGTACACGATCGCCGTGAACGGCACGGTGCTCGACCGCACCAATATGCCCGTGGGCGACCGGTACGACCTTTGGATCTGCGATCTGGACGGCGACGGCATCTGCGAGCTTCTGTTCGCCGCCGACCCCGGCAGCGACGATTACCGCACCTGCGGCTGGCACGGCGACACGCTCGAGCCCATCCAATTTACCGGCGACGCGCGCTACGGCGCGGACCCGAACGGCATTACCGGCAGTCTCGACGGGCGCGTCGTGTTCAGCGGCGGCATCCCGATGCTCGAGGCGTGGTACTATCAGCTCGGCACCTACTGCGCGGTCATCGGTATGAACGGAACGTCCGACGGCGTCGTAACGCTCGATCCCTCTTTTAAATGGAACTACCGCGGCAGCTGCTACTATCTGACTGTGGCGAAGATCCTGCCGGTGTATCTCGATGAGGGCGGCACCGCCGTGCTGACGCCGGGCGAAAAGCTCCTGCTTACCGGCACGGACGGACAGAACACCTTCTTCCGCACCGATGACGGCCGCACCGGATCGATCCGGCTGGAATACGATGGGGAAGGCGGCTGGACCATCAACGGCGAGAGCGAAGAGAATTTCTTTGAGATGCTTCCCTATGTCGGCTGACGCCTTCAAACGAACCTCTGCTGTCAGACAAAATGACCGGAACACAGAAAAAAGCCTGTGTTCCGGCCTTTTTTATAAAAACCGGTTGCAGAGCCGGGGAAAAACGGTTATAATGCAGCGCAGGGCCTTGGAATCGTTTCCACGGCACTATTCCATCACCGAAAGGACAGAGAACCATGATTTATTCTCCGCAGGATCTTCTGGGCACCACGGAATCTCTGCTGAAATATGACGAGGACGAGCGCCTGAGCGAGGCCTCGCCCCAGCACCTCCACAACGCTCTCGGGCGGGCGGTAATGATCGCGGTGGGGGATAACTGGGCCAAATCCCGCGCCCGCCGCGCCGGAAAGCGCAAGGCGTATTATCTCTCCGCCGAGTATCTTGTCGGGCGGCTCGTATACAATAACCTTTTCAATCTCGGCATTCTCGACGAAATGCGCCGGGTGTTTGCCGAGCGCGGCATCGATCTCGCCTGTCTTGAGGAGATCGAGGACGCGGCTCTCGGCAACGGCGGTCTGGGCCGTCTTGCCGCGTGCTATATGGACAGCGCCGCCACCTGCGGCGTGCCGCTGAGCGGCTACGGCCTGCGCTACCGCTTCGGTCTTTTCAAGCAGAGCTTTGAAAACGGCGCGCAGAAGGAATCCGCCGACGACTGGGAAAAGCACGGCGATCCCTGGAGCTTCCGCCGCGAGAAGCACACCGTGAAGGTGCACTTTGCCGACCAGACCGTGCTCGCCGTGCCGTACGATACGCCGGTCATCGGCTATCATACGGACAACGTTGCCACGCTCCGTCTCTGGCAGTGCGAGGCTGAGCAGGAGCTTGACTTTGACGCCTTCAACTCCCAGGATTACGAACGCGCTCTCACCGAGAAAAACCGCGCCGAGGACATCACCCGCGTCCTCTACCCGAACGACAGCACCGTCGAGGGCAAGCGTCTGCGCATCAAGCAGCAGTACTTCCTCTCGAGCGCGTCGCTGCAGGACATCCTGCGCACCTATAAAACCAGCGGCAACGGGGATTTGAACCGTCTTGGTGAATTCATCGCCGTGCAGCTCAACGATACCCATCCCGCCATGTCCATCCCCGAGCTCATCCGGCTGCTCATGGCCGAGGGCATCGACTTTGACCGTGCCTTTGCTATCACCCGCAGCGTGTTCTCCTATACGAACCACACCGTTATGGGCGAAGCGCTTGAACGCTGGGATATGGACCTCCTGCGCAGCGTCGTGCCGGAGATCTGCGACATTCTCCTGAAGATCGAAGAGCGCCTGCAGCAGGAGTTCCCCGGCGCGAATCTCCATGTCGTGTGCGACAATCAGGCGCGCATGGCCGATCTTTCAGTGTATATGTCCCGCAAGGTGAACGGCGTGGCGGAGATCCACAGCCAGATCCTCCGCGACGATCTCTTCCGCGCATGGAACGAAAAATACCCCGGCCGCATCGTGAACGTTACGAACGGCATCACGCCGCGCCGCTGGCTCGGCCTCTGCAACCCGGAGCTCACCGAGCTCATCCGCGCGGAGATCGGCGAGGGCTTCCTGCGTGATCTAGACCGCATCGGCTATCTGCGCGAGCACGTGAGCGACGAGCTCGCCATGCTCTTCAACGCCGTCAAGCTGCAGAAGAAGAGCCAGCTCGCCGCGCACATCCGCGCCGCGGAGGGCGTGGACATTCCCGAGGAGTTCGTGTTCGATGTACAGGTCAAGCGCGCGCACGAATATAAGCGCCAGCTTATGAACGCTCTGTGCCTCGCCGATTTCTATTTTGAGATCAAAAACGGCGGTCTCGCCGATATGCCGCCCACGGCGTTCATTTTCGGCGCGAAGGCCGCGCCCGGCTACCGCCGCGCGAAGGCCGTCATCCGCTATATCAACCGTCTTGCCGAGCTTGTGAACAACGACCCCGACGTGAACGGCAAAATGCGCATCGTGTTCGTGCAGAACTACAACTGCTCCTACGCCGAAAAGATCATCCCCGCGGCGGACGTCTCCGAGCAGATCTCCCCGGCAGGCACGGAGGCCTCCGGCACGGGCAACATGAAGCTCATGCTCAACGGCGCTGTGACGCTCGGCACGATGGACGGCGCGAACGTTGAGATCGTCCGGCAGGCCGGGCTGGAGAACAACTACATCTTCGGCGGCACCGTCGAGGAAAACAATGCCGTGCGCGATACCTACGACCCCGAGGCGCTCTACGATTCCGACGAGCGCATCCGCCGCGCGATGGATACGCTTGTGGACGGCACCGTGCCGACCGACGACGATCAGAAGGAGCTTTTTGACGCCATACTCAAGGGCGCGAGCTGGCACCGTCCGGACAACTATTTCGTTCTGCGCGATTTTGAAAGCTACCGTGAAGCCCGCCTTCACGCGCTCACGGATTGGAAGGACCGCGTATCCTTCGGCAAAAAGTGCCTTTACAACATCGCCGCGGCGGGCATGTTCTCGTCCGACCGCGCGATCCGCCAGTACGCGGAAACCATCTGGGAGCTGCACTGAACCGGCATACAAGATCAAAAATGTCCTCTGCGCAAATTGGTGCGCAGAGGACATTTTCCTATGCTCGTTTGACCGGTCATTCCGTTTCGTCCGGCAGGAAGGGGGCGAACGGCTTTTGCATGAGCCAGAGATCGGTGTAGCACGTCACGGCCGAGAGCAGCACGAGCCAGAGAACGCTCACGCCGTAAAACGCCGCCGGGGATACGGCGAAGAGGATCACCGGCAGCAGATGGATCACCGCCATGAGAAGCGTCCGCGGCAGATACCCGACGCCGAGAAGCACCGCGTTTTTTATCGTGTTCCAGAGCGTATTTTCAAAGGTCGCCGTGAGCGGGAACGCCCAGATGAACACCATCAGCCACAGCGCAAAGCAGACGCCCGGCAGCACGAGCCAGAACAGCTGCTCCGGGAAGAGCGCGCGGAGAATGTATACGTCCGCGCCGAGGAGAGCGAGCGCCGCAAGCAGAATGAGCCAGAGCAGCGTGGATTTTTTAAAGTTATCACGAAACGCGCGGAAAAACGCCGCGCTGTTCCAATGCCCCGATTCGCGGATCATGTTCCGCACCGCCGTGCAGAGCGCCGCGGTCGAAGCGCCGAGCGTGAAAACCGGCAGCGAGCACACGACCCACAGAATGTTCAGCCACGCGAGCTCCGCCGCCTGCGTGAGAAAGCGCAGGATGGGGGAATCCGGATCAAAGAGTTTTTTCATATTGCCACCTCCGGGAGAATAAGCCTATTATACAGGAACAAATGACCGCATGACAAGACCAACCGCACAAAAAGTTGACGAGGTTTTTGTGTAAATGACAGAAAGTTAAGCGTTTTCGCCGAAACGCACTTGCAATATTTCTACAAAGAGGATAGAATACAGACAAGCTTGGTTGGAATCGTTTCCAATTCAGCGCTTTACTTACGGAAACCCATTAAAAATTAGGAGGAAACAAACAATGAAGAAGCTTCTCGCTGTTCTTCTGGCTCTGGTCATGGTTCTGAGCCTCGTCGCCTGCGGCGCTGCCCCGGCGGAGACCCCGAGCACCCCGGCTGAGCCCGAAACCCCCGCGACGGAAGAGCCCGCCGCGGAACCCGAAACCCCGGCCGCGACCGGCAGCGTGTACTACCTCAACTTCAAGCCCGAGTCTGACGCGGCCTGGCAGGAGATTGCCAAGACCTACACCGAGCAGACCGGCGTTCCCGTGAAGGTCGTCACCGCCGCTTCCGGCCAGTACGACACCACTCTGACCGCCGAACTCGACAAGGACGCCGCCCCCACCATGTTCCAGGTCGGCAATGTCGGCGCTGTCAACAGCTACGGCGAGTTCTGCTACAATCTCGAAGGCACCGACGTGTACAACGAGATGACCACCACCGACTTCAACCTGAAGAACGAAGCCGGCGAGACCGTTTCCATCGGCTACTGCTACGAAGCCTTCGGCATCATCGTGAACAAGGCCCTGCTTGAGAAGGCCGGCCACTCCGTCGATGAGATCACCAACTTCGAGTCTCTGAAGGCTGTTGCGGACGACATCCACGCCCGCGCTGACGAGCTCGGCTTCGACGCTTTCACGTCCGCCGGTCTCGACGGTTCCTCCTCCTGGCGTTTCTCCGGCCACCTGGCCAACATGCCTCTGTACTACGAGTTCCGCGATGACGGCGTGACGGAGCAGCCCGCCACCATCAAGGGCACCTACCTCGAGAACTACAAGAACATCTGGGATCTGTACATCACCGATACCGCGACCACCGGCGCTGCCCTCCTGTCCGCCACCGGCGATCAGGCCGAGGCTGAATTCGGCGAAGGCAAGGCTGCGTTCTATCAGAACGGCACTTGGGAGTACAGCAACCTGACTTCTGCCGACAAGTTCGGCATGAACCCGGACGACCTCACCATGATCCCCATCTACTGCGGTGTGGAAGGCGAGGAGAAGGCCGGTCTCTGCTGCGGCACCGAGAACTGCTGGGCGGTCAACAAGAACGCCTCTCCGGAAGACATCCAGGCCACTCTGGACTTCATGTACTGGGTCGTCACCTCTGAGGAAGGCACCACCATGCTGGCCGAGCAGTTCGGCCCCTGCCCGTTCAAGAACGCCAAGACCCCGGAGAACGTGTTCTTCGCGGCTGCCAACGAGTACGTTGCCAACGGCAACTACACCGTGACCTGGGCGTTCAACTGGACTCCTGCCGTTGACGATTGGCGCGCTGCCGTCGTCGATGCTCTGAGCCAGTACACCACCGGCACCGGCGACTGGTCCACCGTTGAGACCGCGTTCGTCCAGGGCTGGGCTACCCAGTACGCCAACGAGCACTAAGTCCTCTGCGGATATCCGCTGAGACAAATTGACACACAATACAGGCGGGGCGGGCGATCACGTCCGCTCCGCCTGTAGATATATCCGTCGGCAGGATAGATAGTATATAGACTGTGACGGCGTGAGCTGCTGCCCGAGACGTTCGGGCAGGAGCTGTCGCCATGACAATTTCGGCAGAACAGGAGTGAAAGAATGAAGCGTATAAACATACCGCGGGATCCAGCCGCACACAACAGCCGACTGATCCGCCGCCCCATTCAGCGAATGGTGTGGCTGTTTCTGCTGCCCACCTTTGCCGCCTTCTGCATCGGGTTCCTTTACCCGTTCTTTAAAGGCGCGTTTTTGTCCTTCTGCAAGTTTAAGCTGACGAGCCAGTGGACGTGGGTCGGATTCAGCAACTACATCAAAGCGTTCTCGGACAGCAGCTTCCTCCATGCCTTCTGGTATACGGCGCTGTTCGCTTTTGTGTCGGTAGTGTTCATCAACGTTCTGGCCTTCACGGTCGCCTACTTCCTCACGAAGGGCATCCGCGGCTCGAACCTTTTCCGCACCGTGTTCTTCATGCCGAACCTCATCGGCGGCATCGTGCTCGGCTACATCTGGTCGATGATCTTTGACGGCTTCCTCGTGAAGTACAACACCTCCGTCGTGCTCAACTCGACCTTCGGCTTCTGGGGTCTCATTATCCTTATATGCTGGCAGCAGGTCGGCTATATGATGATCATTTACATAGCCGGTCTCCAGTCCATCCCGGAGGACATGCTCGAGGCGGCCCGCATTGACGGCGCCAACAACTGGCAGACGCTCTGGAAGATCACCATTCCGAACATGATGAGCTCCTTTACGATCTGCATCTTCCTCACGCTCACGAACGGCTTCAAGCTCTTCGACCAGAACCTCGCGCTGACGGCGGGGCGGCCGTTCCTGCAGCAGCCGGACGGCAGCGTTATAAAGACGACGGAAATGCTCGCTCTGAACATTTACAGCGCCTTCTACTCCGGCGGCGGCAACAACCGCGGCGTCGGCCAGGCGAAGGCCGTGGTGTTCTTCATCCTTGTGGCCGCGATCGGCCTTCTGCAGCTCCAGGCCACCCGTAAAAAGGAGGTACAGCAGTAATGGCAAAGAGAGAAGAACGCGGCAAAATGGTGCTGACGATCATCTTCACGGTGATCTGCATCGCTTACATCCTGCCGATCCTCATCGTTTTGATGAACTCCTTCAAGAGCAATGCCGCCGTCAACACGGAGACGTTTGCCTTCCCGGACGCGAACAGCTTTGTCGGCTTCCAGAACTATATCAAGGGCATGACCTTCGGCAACTACCCGTTTCTGAAGGCTGTGGGCTACAGCCTTTTCATCACGCTCGCCTCCACGGCGCTCATTCTCGTGTGCACGTCCATGGCCGCGTGGTATGTCTCCCGCGTCGGGAGCTTCTTCAGCAAGATCGTATATTATCTCTGCGTGTTCTCCATGGTCGTCCCGTTCCAGATGGTCATGTTCACGCTCTCCCGCACGGCGAACCAGCTCAGTCTCGATACCCCGTGGACGATCCCGGTCATTTATCTCGGCTTCGGCGCGGGTCTCGCGGTGTTCATGTTCTGCGGCTTTGTAAAGTCCATTCCTCTGGAAATTGAGGAAGCCGCTGCCATCGACGGCTGCGGCCCGGTGCGCACGTTCTTCCAGGTGGTCCTCCCCATGATGAAGCCGACGATGATCTCCGTCGGCGTGCTGGAGATCATGTGGGTGTGGAACGACTTCCTTCTGCCGTATCTCGTGCTCGACCGCACGGAGTATATGACCATCCCCATCGTCATACAGCATCTCAAGGGAAGCTACGGACAGGTGGACATGGGCGCGACGATGGCGCTGATCCTTCTGAGCATCCTGCCGGTCATCATCTTCTATCTCTGCTGCCAGAAACACATTATTAAGGGTGTTGCGGCCGGCGCGGTGAAGGGCTGATGACGATCAAGGACCTGGCGGCTCTCTCCGGGTATTCGCTCGGCACGGTCTCGCGCGTGCTCAACAATCAGCCGCACGTCAGCGAAAAGGCAAGAGAGCAGATCATGGCGATCGTGAAGGAACAGGGCTTTGAGCTGAACACGAACGCCCGCAATCTCAAGCAGACCCACAGCAACAACATCCTCGTCATCGTCCGCGGCACGCACAACGAGCTGTTTGCCGCGCTGGTCGAACGGCTGCAGACCGTGGCAACGGGCGGGGAGTACCAGCTTGTGGTGGACTATATCGGCGAGCTCGACAACGAGGTGCGCCGCGCCATGAAGCGCGTGCGCGAGGTAAAGCCGCAGGGCATCCTCTTCCTCGGCGGCAGCAGCGAGGATTTCATCGAATCCTTTGCCGAGATCCACATTCCCGCGGTTCTTGTCACAAACTCCGCCGCGGAATTCCAATTCAAGAATCTTTCGAGCGTCACGACCGACGATACCGCCGCTGCCGCGGCGGCCGTCGGGTATCTGGCGGACATGGGCCATAAAAAGATCGCCGTCATCGGCGGCGAGCGCGAATACTCCGATACGGGCCGTCTGCGCTATGCGGGCGTGCTGCGCGCGCTCACCGAGCGCGGCATGACGTTTGACGCGGACCGGTATTATAAGACCGCGCACTACAGCTTCGACGAGGGCTATACGGCCATGGCGGAGCTCCTGCGCGAAACATCGGAGATCACAGCGGTGTTCGCCATGGCGGACGTCATGGCCATCGGCGCGGCTCGCGCCGTCCGCGATGCCGGAAAGCGCATCCCGGAGGACATTTCCCTCATCGGCTTTGACGGCCTGCCCATCTGCCGGTACTACGAGCCGAGGCTCTCCACCGTTACGCAGCAGATCGCGTTCATGGCGGAAAAGAGCTACGCCGTGCTGCTCGACATGATCGAAAACGGCTCGGGCGCGCAGCATGTCCTCGCGCCGTACACGCTCGAAAAGACGGACAGCATCCGTAAAAATTAACAGCATCCGCAAATTCTAACAGACGAAAGAGGCGTTTGCCATGCGAGCAAGCGGAATTATTCTGCATATCACATCGCTCCCGTCGCCGCACGGCGTCGGAACGCTGGGCAGAGAGGCGAGAGAGTTTGCCGATTTCCTCCGGAAAGCCGGACAGAAATACTGGCAGATCCTGCCGCTCGGCCCGACCGGCTACGGCGACTCACCGTACCAGACCGACTCGGCCTTTGCCGGGAACCCGTATCTCATCGACCTTGAGCAGCTTATTACCGACGGTCTCCTCACGCGCGAGGAAGTCGATGCCGTTTCCTTCGGCAGCGACCCGGCGCAGACGGATTACGGCGCGCTCTACGCCGGACGGTTCGATCTTCTCCGCCGCGCCTGTGAGCGCGGCTGGGACAAAGAGCGTGAGAACGTAGACGCTTTCTATCGTGAAAACGAGAGTTGGCTGCGCAGCTATGCGCTCTATACCGCGGCAAAGCGTCATTTCGGCATGCGCCCCTGGATCGAATGGGAGGACGAGGATCTCCGTCTTCGCCGCAGCGAGGAAGTGCTGCGCCGGTATGAGGAGCTTCTCGCGGAGGATATCCGCTTCTGCATTTTCACGCAGTATCTGTTCTTCCGCCAGTGGAACGCGCTGCGCGCGTATATCCGCGAGCAGGGCATCCGGATCATCGGCGACGTGCCGATCTATGTCCCGCTCGACAGCGCCGACGTGTGGGCGGAGGGCGAGTACTTCCAGCTCGACGATCAGTGCCGCCCGACGGAGGTCGCGGGCGTCCCGCCCGATTACTTCACCGCCGACGGTCAGCTCTGGGGCAACCCGCTCTATGACTGGGACCGTATGCGAGACGACGGCTACCGCTGGTGGATCCGGCGTCTCGGCGCTGCGGGCAAGCTCTACGATACCGTCCGTATCGACCATTTCCGCGGTCTGGAGAGCTATTGGGCCGTGCCCTACGGCGAGACGACCGCGCGCAGCGGCCATTGGCGCAAGGGCCCCGGCGAGAGCTTTATCGATGCGATCAAGACGGCGCTCCCCGGTCTCGACATCATCGCCGAGGATCTCGGCTTTATGACCCCGGAGGTCATCGCCCTGCGCGAGTATTCGGGCTTCCCCGGCATGAAGGTGCTGCAGTTTGCCTTTGATTCCCGCGAGCCGAGCGACTATCTGCCGCACCGGTATCCGACGAACTGCATCTGCTACACCGGCACGCACGACAACGCCACGCTCGCCCAGTGGCTGGGCGACGCGAAGGGCGACGATGTGGCTTACGCCAAGCAGTATCTCGGCTTGAACGATGAGGAAGGGTATGTAAACGGCATCATCCGCGGCGGCATGAGCTCGGTGGCTGATCTCTTCGTCGCGCAGATGCAGGACTGGCTTGCCCTCGGCGGCGAGTCGCGCATGAACGTCCCCGGCGTCCTCGGCCACGGCAACTGGTGCTGGCGCATGCTGCCCGGCGCGCTCACCGACGAGCTCGCCGACCACATCGCCGCCATGACGGCCATGTACAGCCGGTAATATAGAACAAATGCCGCTCTCCGGCCTCATTCGGAGAGCGGTTTTTCATTTTTTCCCATACTCTTTGTAAGCTTTTTGCCCCGAATTGCGTCTATAAGGGTGAGTACTCAAGGGGCAGCCCCGTAAGAAAGAGGAAAGATCATGGAGGACAGCTTCATCGTAGACCTGTACTGGCGGCGCGACGAGCAGGCGATCGCCGAAACGGAGCGGAAATACGGCGGCGCGTGCGAAGGCATCGCGCGCCGGTTTCTCCCCGCGGCGGAGGACGCCGAGGAGATCGTGCAGGACGCCTATCTCTCGCTCTGGAACACCATCCCGCCGCAGCGCCCGGAGCACCTCGGCGCGTATTTGTTCCGTACCGTACGGAACGCCGCATTTTCCCGCTTTCGCGCCGACAGCGCGCAGAAACGCGGCGGCGGTGAGGCAGCCGCGGCGCTCGACGAGCTCGCTGAGTGTGTTGCGGGGCGGGACAATGTGGAGCAGATCATTGAGGCACGGGAGCTTTCTCATGCGGTGAACGCCTTTCTCCATACGCTTTCCCGAAACGACCGGATCATTTTCACCGCCCGCTACTATCTCGCTCTTCCCGCCCCGGCGATCGCCGAAAGGCTCGGCTGCCGGGAGGGAAGGGTGCATACCTCGCTTTGCCGCAGCCGGAAAAAGCTGCGCGACTATCTCATTAAGGAGGAATTGCTGTGAAAGCGCTGGATATTATGGAAGCGGCCGGCGGGATCGATGACGAAATCATCAAGGAGGTCACATCGGCTATGCAGGAAAAGAATACAGGAAAACCCCTTCGCGCGAAGCGGACGCTTCGCACCGTGCTGATTGCGGCGGCGCTCGTGCTCGTGCTTGCCGGGAGCGCCCTTGCCGCCGGACGGCTCATCAACAGCCCCGCGCAGGCGGTCAAGGTCGCGCGGCAGGAAATTGCAAAAATGCAGGACATGGGCATTCTCTCTTCGGAGTATCGCTTTTTTGACGGCGAACCGGACTATCTCGGCGAAGCACCGAACAAGCGCGTGAGCGACTACTGGTTCGGGCGCATTTTCCCCCACAGCTACATTGTCCGCGGCGGAACCGCCGACGGGAAGTATTACATGAATCTTTTTGTTGACACAATGAGCGGAAAGATCGTTCACATCAGTACGGAGGCCAAGGCGGACGAGACGGACACGCCCATCCCCGGCGGCGATGTGACGGTGGAAACCGGCAACGGCACGGAGACATTCCATACGTACAATAACTATGACGACATCCTGCCGGACGGCATGACCGTGGACAAGTTCTGCACGCTGCTGGCAAAGTACTGGGGCTTTTCCGGCTACCGTCTCGCGCAGACGGACGACGCCATGTTCCACTATGCCCAGCTCAATCCGGGCGGCGGCGAGCTGCTGACGGACTTTGCCGGCGCGAACAGCTACCTGACCGTATACTTTGACGGCGACCAAAGCGGCACGCCGATGTACATCAGCCTTGACCGGTTTCCGGGGCGGGTGAACGTGCTCTTCGGCATGCTCCACCAGGTCGGCTGATGCGGTGATCGTTCCGTTTTTCTGCCTGCTCCTTTCGCTGTTTTTCATCTTGATAGAGCTATAAAAATACCCCCGCTCTTCGGATCGTTCCGAAAAGCGGGGGGCGAGCTTGTCAAAAAAGTATTTTTGACAAGCTCTCAAACGAGACCCACTTCGTTGG
>ERZ825896.307-NODE-307-length-66047-cov-5.865832_pt1 | contig 66047 bp, 47 predicted proteins | sample MGYA00519858_ERZ825896 | MGnify/ENA primary metagenome ERZ825896 (study PRJEB31778, sample SAMEA3449214) | human gut metagenome | biome: human gut; feature: human-associated habitat; material: faeces | place: United Kingdom | collected 2010/2012 ... | reverse complement strand
AAGGCGGCCGAAGAAAGCGTCGACCTGGATGGCGTTGACCGTGTCGTAGCTTTTCACCTGGGCGCAGACAAGCTGCCAGGTTTCGTAAAGGTTGCTGGAGTCTACCATAGTTGCACTTTCTCTTTCGTTCGATAGAGGTTGCTTTGCCGTCTTGCTCGACGGCGCAACCGTGTCATGTATCCGCGATTCTCAATGTCGCCCCGCCGTAAGCGCGGGAGCGACGTGTTTAAAGCAAATCTTCCGCGACGCCCAGTCCAAAGTCGGTCAGACATCGCATCTTTCCGATTGATTTCACAAGTCCCTCTTCTTCAAGGCTTCTGAGGGTTCTGTGTGCGGTGCTGGGGCTCAAATCGAGGTCGTTCTTGATATCCGTGAGCCTAAGAGACCCTTCCTTCATAAGGAGGGATAGGATGTCTTTCTCTCGATCGGTGAGGTGCGGATCCGAGCTGTTGCACCGAGGCGCGTTTGCACGATGTTTCGAAGGGGCCTGGTCTTGTTCGGGTGCAACGCTTATGGTGACAACCGCTCCCGTTCTGAGGTTGTCTTCTATGGTGATGCGCCCATGAGAAAAGGAGAGATACTCTTTGACCAGGGGTAGCCCGCTTCCAACTCCCCGAATGTATTGTTTCATGGGGTCTGTGGCGGAAGAAAACCCTGGCATCTGGGCCTTCTCCTTCTGGGGGATACCCGGGCCTTGGTCGGAGAATCTGATGGTGTTCCCTCCGTCGTATATTGAAACGACTATTTCGCAGAATCGGGCATGAATGAAATTCTCGCTTACTTCCCTGATAACGGTGTAGGGAATGGCTCCGCCTGTCTGTTGCGCTTGCGCATACACCGTGGAGGCGAGACCCTCGATGAACTCTGCCGTTGTATTCGGCGCGATTTCGGTGATGCGCGGGGCGCTGCGAAAATCGTCGTAGCATGCGATGCGTGCGGAAGTGAGTGCATGGGAGAAATCGCCACTCAATGAGCTGACGGTTTCTGGAGCGTCTTGTGGCGTGTTTGGTGTGGGGTTCAACGCTTTTCCATTAAATTCCGAAGTTTTCACCATTTTCCGACGGTTCTAGAAAACAAGACAGTTTTCCCCGAATCGGTTTTCCCCATTTTACGGATTGTGGAAAACTTTTCCAAGGGGCATTTCTGGGGTACGTGGAAAATTTCAAGAGCGTCACCCCGACTTTTATGAGTTTTCAACATTTTATTCAACCATTGTGGAAAGTCTTGAGTCGTTCTTGAAAATATGATTGAAAACAGTGGGCAACGTTTCTGAAAATGAGGAAAACCCCCGTGGCGAATACGTCAGAAAAGGAAATTTCCATGTTTTCAGGTTGGAAAAAGCCTGGAAAACCACTTTGGTTCCGAAAAGTGACAAAAAATCGAAACTTCAAGTTAATTTTGTATAACACCAGTTCAAAGATGAACAATACTGCATATAAGGTTTTTTCATAAGGGTATTTTCCATATGGAAAATACGGCATGAAAAGTTTTCCAGAGACTTTTCAACCGCAAATTCCTGGGCTTATGCCACTTTTCAACGTTTTTAACATTTTCAGGACGAATGCGATGAGGGAGATTTTTCGAACCGAAGGACTAGAGCGATTGTCCTTCAGCTTTTCATGGAGTAACGGGGATATTGTTTTCAAAAAGGGTTTACTTTTCGGTTGTGCGCGGTACAATCATACGGCTATTCACTAACGGACTATCAAATGCTGACCGTGAAAGGGAGACGATATGAAGCGCACTTACCAGCCGAACAAGCGCAAGCGCGCCAAGTGCCACGGTTTCCGTGCTCGCATGGCTACCAAGGGTGGTCGTGCTGTCTTGGCCGCTCGTCGTGCTAAGGGCCGCAAGCGTCTTTGCGTGTAGAGGAAAGGCATCGGTGTGAAATCGACCATAAAGTCGAGCGCCGATATCTCGCTTCTTTTCTCGCAAGGAAAAAGATTCAGCACGCCTTTTCTTACGGTGATTGTGCTGAAGCGAAACAACCAACACGACCATGAACTACTTCATGGTCGTGTTGCTTTTATTGCGGGCAAAAAGTCGGGAGGTGCCGTCTGGCGCAATGGCGCAAAAAGGCGCATGCGTGCTCTTGCCTATGACCTCGGAGGGCCGTGGGAGGGTTACGACGTGGTATTTCTGGCCCGCACGCCCATCTTGAAGGCTTCTTATAGTAAAGTGAGCAAAGCGTGTGAGAAGGCCTTGGTAAAGGCCGGAATCGTTCAGTCTGCTTCGTGATAATGCTCCGGGCGGATATGAGAAGGTTGCATATGTCTTTGAAATCGGTGTTTCGCTTCGTGGGTGCGTTGCCGTCGAAGGCCGCCCTCGGGCTCATCATGTTCTATCGCTCCGCAATCTCCCCGCTCTTCCCGGCATGTTGTCGCTATATTCCCACGTGTTCAGAATACGGCATGATTGCGATCCGAAGATTCGGGTTCATCAAGGGAGGCTGGCTGACTATCAAGCGGATTTGCAGGTGTCACCCCTTTCATCCCGGCGGGTATGACCCTGTACCTGACGAATTGTAGAAAGGAACCGTATGTGGGACGCGTTTAAAGATTGGATATTCAGCTGTATCCAATTCTTCTCCAACTTTGTGGGCGACTGGGGATTGGCCATCATTATCATCACGGTCATTTTCCGCGTCATCGTTGCTCCGATCATGCATAAGCAAATTAAGTCGAGCTTCCAGATGCAGAAGGTTCAGCCTCTCATCAAGGAAGTCCAGACGAAGTTCTCTAACGATCCCGTTCGCATGAACGAGGAGATGCAGAAGCTGTATGCCGAGACGAAATTCAATCCCCTGGCGGGCTGTCTCCCTATGCTTCTCCAGATGCCGATCTTCCTGGCTATGTTCCAGACCTTGCGCGAGCTTGGAGGTCGTCAGACTGGCGTGAGCTACACCTTCTTCGGTTTGGTTCCCGATTTGACGCTGACCCCGTCCGAGATGTTCTCCCACGGTATCGTGGCGTTCTTCCCGTATCTTGTTCTTATGCTGGTGTTTGCTCTGGCGACATTCTTGCCGATGATCCTTCAGAACATTCACAACGATAGCGCCCAACGCAATCAGATGCTTATTATGGGCGGCATCATGACTTTGATGATGCTTTGGATTTCCTGGGGTTCCCCTGCCGGCGTTTTGCTGTTCTGGGGCACTTCGTCGATTATCGGTATTCTTCAGAACCAGATTACCATGCGCATGATGAAGAAGGCCGAAGCTGCCAAAGAGGCGGAAACGATCGACGTAAAGCCGGTCAAGGTCAACGTGGAGCGCAAGCAAAAAAAGAAGCGCCCTACCAAAAAGCGTTAAATGAAACAGAGCGCGTTACCTCAGGGGGACGCGCTGTTGATGGAAGGAAGGACGCGTTATGACCGAAGAGGATATCGTGGCCGTAGAGGGCGTCGAAGAAGGCTCCGAACAGGAGATTAAGGCAGATAGCTCTCATACGGAAATGGTTGAGCTTACCGAAGAGGAGCTTGACCGCGTAGCGGACACCGCCATAGATGCGCTGCAGGGCATCCTGAAGCATTTCGATGTCGGGGAAGTCACTATCGACGAGTACGAAGGCGATGAAGGCGAGCTGATTCTTGATATCACTGGCGACAATCTGGCTATTTTGATAGGTCGCCACGGCAAGACGCTGGATGCTCTCCAATTCATCATCTCCGCTATCACGACGCGCACGCTTGGGTTCCGCTATCCCGTCGTGGTTGACGTGGAAGGCTATAAAAACCGCCAGCGCCAGAAGCTCGAGTCCATCGCGCGCTCGGCGGCGAATCGTGCGGCGTCTCAGCATCGTAGCGTCAAGCTCCGTCCGATGACACCTTACGAGCGCCGCATTGTCCATCTGACGTTGCGTGATTTCGACGATGTTGAAACTGCTTCCGAAGGCGAGGGAAGCGCCCGTCATGTGGTGGTTATTCCGCGTTAGCGACAAAGGAAGGTAATGCGGGTTCTTTCGACGTAGTAGCCGTTTCGTACGGTGGGCTTCGTGGAGACCAAAGGGAATTGAACCGGGCTGGATGCTTGTGCGTCCGGCCCGGTTTCTTTATTCCTTTCATCTCGTCATGTTGACATACAATAAGGAACGTACATGCTTACTACGAAAGGTGCATATGGGTTGTCTATCTGAACTAATGAAGAGGCATCACGGAATCGAGATCGACGAAGGACAAGAGCGTCTGCTCATGGACGATCTGCATGCAATTATGGATGTGAACAAAACGATGAACCTTACTCGGATTCTTTCCGAAGAGGGGGGCATCGTCCTGCATCTCGAGGATAGCTTGACGGGGCTTCCGTTTGTAAATGACGCACCCGAAGGGCTATACGGCGATCTTGGAACCGGCGGAGGGTTTCCTGGCATCCCGCTCTGTATCATGACCGGTCGCCAGACCCTTCTTGTGGACTCGGTAAAAAAGAAGGTAGCGGCCCTTGAAGGCGTTGCGAAAGAAATCGGTATCGGCGAGCGTGTGGGGGTTTATGGCGGGCGAATAGAGGACCTCGCGATTGAAAGAAAAGGGGACTTCTCCGTTTTGACGGCTCGTGCTCTCAGTTCCTTGTCGTCTTTGATGGAGCTTGCCTCGCCTCTCTTGAGGAAGCGTGGTCGTCTCGTATGTTATAAAGCTCAGCCGTCTGAGGATGAGGTAGAAAACGCCCTCGGCATTCAGGAGCTTGTAGGGCTTCGTCTGGAGTGCGACCAGGCGTTTTGCCTCAGCGACGGGTCAACGCGAAGGATTTTTGTTTTCGAGAAAACAGGGGCGCCTCGAATAAAGCTGCCTCGAAGGAACGGTCTTGCCCAGAAAGACCCTTTGCGTCCTCGGCCGTAGACGGGCTGTCTTTGCGGTTTGCCAATTCGACGGCGAAGGCTTGTTTCACGCAGCGGGTTTGCTGGGTTTTTTCGGGCGCTTCGGCGCCCCGCTTGGCTGCTTGCGAACATCTCGTATCTTGCAGCAATAAATGATGCAGAAATACCGAATGCCATTCTATTCGATATAGCACCCATTGAAACGAAAGGAAGAATGCGTGCTCTGCGCGTCTTGGGGCGCATAAGGAAGCTCAACAGGCCGCCTTTTCGTCATGTAAGCCTTGCTTTCGAGTGGCGTTTCACGTGAAACGCCTGGGTGGGGTGAGGCTTGTATATCGGTGTTTTGCCAAAAAAACCCGACCCGAGGGTTTTTGGCAAAAAGCGAGCACGACTTTTGATTCAGTGCTGATGTCGGGGCTTTGCCGACGTCAGCTTGGTTTCGCTCACGCGTATCGCGTAAAGAAAATAAGCATACAGACGCTTATTGCAATGACTCGGCCCGTAGCACGCTATAATAACGAAACTGGCCGTTCGGCTTTTTCATGGTGATTAGAGTGTTTCACGTGAAACACATCGTTATTACAGATGCGTATATATATCGGCGGGGTGAGCCCATGCCGTTGTCGTTGAGGAGGATCTTGTGGGACTGTTTGATGGTTTTAAGCGTCAGGTCAATCACCATGAAACCCAATTGACGCCATCTCCCGAGAATCGAACGGAAGAGCGTTTCATAGATCCCGAAGAAGTCGAGGTAATAGAGCGTGAAATAGACGATGTTTCACGTGAAACATCGTCCGACGTAGCTCCCGAGTCTCGCCAGAGCGATCCGGTGTTTGTCGCCACGCCGCTCAAGGCGTATGCAGATAAAAAGCCCGTTAAGCATGTTGTGGGGGCCACGAAGGTCATTGCCATTCTGAATCAAAAGGGCGGCGTGGGGAAATCAACGACGACGATCAATCTGGGCGCCGCTTTGGGAGAACTGGGGAAGCAGGTTCTTCTCGTAGACCTTGATCCGCAGGGAAATACTTCGAGCGGTTTGGGCATAGAGAAGAACAAGCTTGAACAATGCGTATACGACGTTCTTCTTGGAGAAGCCGCTTTAACCGACGTTATTATCCCCGACGTCTGCGAAGGACTTGATGTAGCTCCTGCGACAATCAATCTTGCAGGAGCGGAGGTCGAGCTTGTTTCCGAGATGGCGCGAGAGAATCGTCTTAAAGAGGCTATCGGCGGAATTCGCGGCAAGTACGACTACGTATTCATCGACTGCCCGCCGTCGTTGGGCCTCCTGACGGTTAATGCGCTTGTCGCGGCAGATAAGCTGCTCATCCCCATCCAATGCGAGTTCTATGCCCTCGAGGGCGTTACGAAGCTGCTCGACTCCATGAAGAGGGTTAAAACCTACCTCAACCCCAGCTTGGATATATTCGGAGTCCTTTTGACGATGTATGACGGACGTACGACATTGTCAAAACAGGTCGCGAACGAGGTGCGAGGGTTCTTCGACAAGGTGGTGTTTGACGTCGTGATTCCTCGCTCGGTCAAAGTCTCTGAGGCTCCTAGTTTTGGGCTTCCTATAACGGAATACGACACGACGGGGAAGGGCGCCGAGGCCTATAGAACCCTTGCTAAGGAAGTGATACAGCGTGGCTAAGAACACCCGAAGCGGTCTCGGTCGCGGTCTCAACTCTTTGATGGGCGGCTACGAGGCGCCAGCCGAAGCTCATGCTCGCAAAAAGAACGAGCAGTTGGAAAGCCCTGCATCCGAGGCTGCATCCGAGACAAAGAAGGCGGTTGAGGATTCTCCTCGTCGCAGCGTCGAGCGAGAGGTAATCAGGGAAGAGAATCTCACTCAAGAAGATAGGGCTGTTATAGATTGGGAAAAAAGGAAATATCCCGCCCCGACGAAAGCAAGCGATCCCCTTGGTGTGAAAATTGCGGTTAAGGATGTCATAGCGAAGAGGGAGCTCATCGAAGAGGACGACGGCGTTACGATCAAAGGGGTTGTGGAGCGCATAGCCGATCCCGAGGCGGCAGCTCGATATTCCGCGGAGCTCTCAGCACCTCCCGCTTTGTCTTTTGCGGAGCGCATGGAGGCGCGCGTGTCGGCGGCATCTGCTCCGTCCGCTGAAGAGGCCGGTCATGTGAGGGCGACCGATGAAGTGGATATCGATAAGATTCACCCCAACCCGACTCAGCCTCGAATGCATTTTAACCAGGATGAGCTCGAGGAGCTTTCCGCTTCAATCGAGAAGGACGGACTGCTGCAGCCCATCCTTGTGCGTGAAGCCGCGGACGGCTATGAGATTATTGCGGGCGAGCGCCGCTGGCAGGCGTGCAAGCTTGTGGGGTTGAAGAAAGTCCCTGTTAGGATAAAAGAAGCGGACGACTTGAAGGTGCTGGAGTTGGCTCTCATCGAGAATCTTCAGCGTAGCGATTTGAACCCTATCGAAGAAGCGTATAGCTACAAAAGAATGATGGAGCGCAGCGGTCGCACGCAGTCGGAAGTTGCCTCGGCGGTTTCGAAGGGGCGTTCGACTATCGCGAATGCATTACGTCTGCTTGATCTTCCCGAAGAAGCCCAGCAGCTTCTTTTCGAGGAGAAAATTACAGCGGGCCATGCTCGCGCTATTCTTTCGGTGCAGACGCCGGCCAATCGCCTGAAGCTGACCGAGAAGCTGAAGAACGAAAAGATTTCGGTACGAGAGGCTGAATCTATTGCCCGTCTTATGGTGGGAAGGGAAAACGCTGCTACGAAGCCACCGAAACCTCCTGCACCTAAGGCGTACAAAACGACCGCTCGGTCTCTTGGAGAAAAACTTCATACGAAGGTGAAGATCAGGTCGGCGAACGGAAAGAACAAGATAGAAATCGAATTCAAAGACGAAGACGATCTTCAGCGTCTTTTCGAAATCATGAACGGGTCGGAATAACGGGAGCGCAGTCATACCTGTCAGCTCAAGGATAGGGGCCTCGCTCTGCCGTACAGGAGCGAGGCCTTTTGCAACGAACCGAACATATGCAACGAGATAGGAAGGGTTATCCGCCAATGGGGGAAGAAATCAAATCGTATTCCTACGAGGGCATTAAAAAGCTTCTCGCTGGATTGGGCCAGCCTCAGTTTAGGGCGAAGCAAATCGTGCAATGGCTGTATCAAAAAGGCGTCTCGTCGTACGACGAGATGAGCAACATACCCGCAAGTCTCAGGGAAGCGTTGGGAAAGGAAGCCCCTTTGCACCCGTCAGTGATAGCCGATAAAAGGGTCTCTGCGGACGGTACGAGAAAATACATCGTTCGATTCCATGATGGCGCTGAAACGGAAATGGTGGGCATACCCTCGAAAGATCGCCTCACCGTCTGCTTCTCTACGCAAGTCGGATGTCCCATGGGCTGCACGTTTTGTGCAACGGGGAGGGAGGGGTTCACAAGGAATCTTCTTCCCGGGGAAATGGTCGACCAGGTGATGCTTGTCCAGGAAGATTTCGGCGAACGAGTTTCCAATGTGGTCGGCATGGGTCAGGGAGAGCCTCTTCTCAATTACGACAACGTGCTTGCTGCTTTGCGATTTTTGAATTCTCCCGATGGGTTGAATATCGGAGCTCGCCGCATCACCATCTCTACGTGCGGTCTTTTGCAAGGCATCGGGCAGTTCGCAAGAGAGCCGGAGCAGTTCACGTTGGCTATATCGCTCCATTCCGCCATTCAGGAAACTCGAGACGATATTATGCCCGCTCTGATGAACCAGACGCTTCCTTCGCTCAAGAAGGCGGTGCAGAGATATCAGGAGGAATCAGGAAGGCGTGTGACGTACGAATACGTCATGATCAATGGCGTGAACGATGATATGGAGCATCTCAAGGCTCTCATTCATTTCTGCCGAGGTACGCTATGCCACGTGAATCTGATTCCCGTCAACGGAGTGGAGGGCACGGGATACGTTCCGAGCAACTCGGATGCCTCTGCTTTGTTCTTGAAGGAGCTTACGAGCAAAGGGATCGAGGCGACGATTCGTCAGTCGAGGGGTGCCGATATAGCGGGAGCATGCGGGCAGTTGAAGAACGCGAAGCAGGAACTTTAATTCGAGTATTCGGCAAAAGAAAGCGACCCGGAATAAATCCGGGTCGCTTCGTCTTTCATGGTGAGAAAGAGATATTACAGAGCCTCGGCGGCTTTCTTGTAGCCGGCCTTGTGAGCGCCTTCGAATTTGGCGGTCATTTCAAAGAAATGAGCGATATCCTCGAAACCCTCCTCGCGAGCGGTCTTAGCGAATTCGGGGTACATGTTCTCCTCTTCGTACTGCTCGCCTGCGGCAGCGCTCTCGAGGTTTTCCTTGACGCCGCCGAACATGCCAAGATAGACGGCTTCGGCAAGTGCATGGGCGGTTTCTTCCGCCATAGGACGATCGAACGCAGCGGCGGCTTCGGCTTCGCCGGCCTCTTCTGCGATGTGCTTCCAGAGGGTGTACTTGCGGTTTGCCTGAGATTCGCCCGCGAACGCAGCTGCAAGATTCTCGGCGGTCTTGGTGCCGGTTACATCAGCGGGCTGGTACTCGGAAAATGCCGCCTGGCCTGCATGGCACATGGGGCATTCTTCGGGGGCGGAGCCAACGTGGAGATAACCGCATACTTTGCAACGATAGATTTTCATGAAGACCTCTTTACCTATATGAGTTTGTGCTGTTGAAGCAAAATAAATGATACTGCTTCGATGCGTTCTGTCAACGAAGCCCAACGAGCGCACATCGTTGGTATATATTATGGCTTCCTAGAAGCGAAGCTTTTGAGCAGGCTGAGATTTGTAGGTTGCTACAGTAAGGAATGACATGGCGTATTCTGGAAATCCGAAAGACTACTCGGTTGCAGTTTTATATGGAGGAACCAGCGGCGAGCGAGAGGTCTCTCTTAATTCGGGCGCATGCTGTGGGGAAGCCTTGAAGGAGTTGGGCTTTTCCGTCACGATGATCGACCCTGCGTCTCGCGATGATTTGAGGAAGCTTGTCGAGGAAGAATTCGACGTTGCCTTCCTGGCTCTTCACGGTAAAGGAGGAGAGGACGGGACATTGCAGGGATTTCTCGAGACGCTCGGGATTCCTTACACGGGATCGGGTATACTCTCGAGCGCTCTTGCTGTCAACAAGGCGAAGTCGAAGGAATGCTACGAGGATGCGGGCTTACGTGTGGCCGCATCTGTCGTTGTGGGCCGAAATGACGTTCTTGATTCGGAAGATTTGAAGGAAATAGAGGAGACGTGCGGAATCCCGTGTGTCGTGAAGCCCACGACGGAGGGGAGCTCTTTGGGCATGACCATCGTTCGCGACGCTTCTCAGATTCAGTCGGCCCTCGACGTCGCGTTCGAAGTCGACGATGAGGCGATGGTGGAGCAGTTTATAGAAGGCGTAGAGCTTACGTGTGGCGTTGTAGGCAACGACAGCTACGAGGCTCTTCCCGTTATCCAAATCGTTCCGAACGATGATGAATTCTACAACTATCATGCGAAGTATGCCGCCGGTGGAAGCACCCACTTGTGCCCCGCTCCGCTTGACGAAGATACCACGCAGAAGGTTCAGGACATGGCGATTGCGGCTCATGCGGTTCTTGGGTGCCGTGGTATCTCCCGAACCGACATAATGCTGGATAAAGAAGGGGATTGCTGGATTCTCGAGACAAACACCCTGCCGGGCATGACGAAGACTTCTTTGATTCCCGACGCTGCTCGTGTCGTTGGCATGGACTTTCCTCGGGTTTGCGAGAAGCTTATTGAGCTCGCTCTTTCATAGAGGACCGGTTCTGAGGCGCGGTGAAAACCGCGCCTTTTCTTTAGGTGCTAGAGGACGCCTATACGGTGCAAGAGCCATATGGCGCACGCGACGATGCCTAGGATGAAAGCCCAGCTTACGATATAGCATCCGACATTCTTGCTTCTTCCGAGGTCGAGCACTTTGTCATGCATGCTCCTGTGATCTTTCAATATCACGCTCGATGCCTCGCTGTCGGGGATTCTTACTTTGCTCGAAGGCTTCCAGCTTGACGGGTCCTTCGCGATTTCTTCGGCCAAACGGGCGCTCAAAGAAGGGTCGGGGCGTAGACCCTGAGCGGCTTCTCGGGCGAACGATGTCACGAACGATCGAAACGATTCTGCATACTTCGGCGAATAGGCAATGATCGCGACCTGCCCCCAATAGGCGTTTTCTCCGAGGCCCTCGCTGTAGGCGGTGAAACTGAGAATATAGGAGATTTCCCAGTCTTTGGCTTGCAGGACGGCAAGCGCATGCGAGACGTCTTGATCGAGGAAGCCGATAGCTTGCCCGTAAGGATTCACGAGCCACGCTTGGCGATGCTTGCGCTCGTCAAGTCTCCATTCTATGGTTCCTCTGTCCCCGACCGCGTTATCGGGGCCCGCAAGCGCTGCGCCGCTGCGTTTGTCTGCCGTCTGAAATGTGGCATACATGCCGAAATAAATGTCGGACGCGTTGAGAGGCGTCATGGTGTTCCTTTCGTGGTAGGCTTACCGTCTACGATTGATTGAAAGATGAGGGTATGCAGAACATGAGTGTATACGACTTCGTATCCCAGGGTACTCCAGATGACATCGTCGAGCGCTATGCAGCTTTGAAAAACGATGCGGAAGCCTCCGATTTCGGCGACCTCGATCGCAATGTCGTTATCCTCGATACCGAGACGACGGGTTTTTCGCAAAACCACGACGAGCTCACGCAGATAGCGGCCGCCCGCCTCGAACGCGGTGTTGTGACGGAATGGTTCGTGACGTTCGTCAATCCCGGGAAGCATATTCCTGACGAAGTCGCTCGTCTGACCGATATCCACGACGAAGACGTAATGGATGCGCCCCTTCCGGACGAGGCACGTGCTCGCTTGGCCGAGTTTGTCGGTGACGCGACGGTGGTTGCTCATAACGCCGCTTTCGACAAAGGCTTCGCAACGAAAACGCCATCGGGCTACCCTCTGCTCGAGAATCTCTGGGTCGATTCGCTCGATTTGGCGCGCATTGCGCTTCCTCGCTTGAAGTCGCATAGGCTTATAGACTTGGTGAGGGCGTTTGACGCTCCTCTGTCAACGCATCGTGCCGATGCCGATGTCGAGGCGTTGTGCGCCGTATACAGGATTCTGCTCGCCGCCATCCAGGCGATGCCCCTCGATCTCGTTGAATACATCGCGGGGCTTGCGCCCGTCGAAGAATGGCCGACGGGTGCGGTGTTCGGTTGCATGGCGGGTCACATGGCTGCGCTTGAAGAGGCGAAAACGGGACCTGGAATTCAGAGGAAGAGCTATCCGCTTACCATCAGGGGGCTTCGTTCCGCTCGTTTCGCGAAAGGGGCTGCTCGGGGTTCGCGGGAAAGTGATTCTTCGCATCCGGAAGTTCAGGGCGAGCTTTATGCCGCTTGCGATACGGATGCGTCTTTGACCCAGCTTGGAAAAAGCGGCGTTTTGGAGTTTCCCGATGCATGCGAAGTGGAAGAGGCGTTTTCTTCCCAGGGCATAGTAGGCGGGCTTTACGAGGGTTACGAACCTCGTGCCGAGCAGAACGTCATGGCGTCTCAGGTTCTCAAGTCGTTCTCGACGGGGAGGAATCTCGTCGTGGAGGCAGGGACCGGTGTAGGAAAGTCCATGGCGTATCTTCTTCCGAGCGCGCTTATCGCGTTGAGGAACAATGCCGTCGTTGGCATCGCCACGAAGACGAACGCGCTTCTCGACCAGATTGTGTATAAAGAGCTTCCTTTGCTAAACGAAGGGCTGAAGCGACAGGGCTTTGGCGCGCTCGAATATGTTGCCCTCAAGGGGTTCTCCCACTATCCCTGCCTTCGACTGGTCGACAAGCTGGCAAGCGACGGGGCCGCAAGCGTCATGGTTATGGGAAAGCAGGTAAGCCAGGCACCTTCCATTGCTGCGCTCCTCTCTTTCGTCGAGCAGACGGAGTACGACGACCTGGACGGGCTCAAGCTTGATTTCAAGACGCTGCCTCGATACGCGTTCACCACGACGTCGAGGGATTGTCTTAAAAGGAAATGCCCCTACTACGGCACGTATTGCTTTGTGCACGGCTTGAGAAAAAAGGCCGAAACGGCGCATGTCGTGGTGACGAACCACTCTCTGTTTTTCTGCGATGTGGCCGCCGATGGGGGCCTGCTTCCCGATATTCGTTTCTGGGTTATAGACGAGGCTCATGGCGCAGAGGCGGAAGCGCGCCGCGCTCTCGCCGTCACCCTTGATGCGGCGGAAATGGTTCGTCTTGCAAACAGGCTCGCTTCCGACGAGGCGAGGCGTAATCCGTTTGTCCGCGTTGAGCGCCGCGCCCCGCTTGATTCCGGCTCCCAGCCAGAGGCGAGCACCTTGTTCTATGCCCTGACGGAAAAGGCTAGAGTTCGCGGTAAGGTATTCGGCGAATGCGCGATCGAATTTGCCCATCATATGAAAGACCTTGTTGGCTGCGACACCAATAAGAACAATAAGAGCTACGAAACCATAGAGCTCTGGATCAACGACGATGTTCGCAATGACGAAAGGTTCCAGGTGCTTCGCGGCTTCGCAAAGGATTTTCGAGAAGCCGCCGAAAAACTGATAACCGCCGGAAACGAGCTCGTCGCTTTCCTTGATGGAGTGGATGGAGCCGCCGATTGCCAGCGCGATATAGCCACAATCGTCATCGATGCGAAGGAGATGCTTCAGTCGAGCGAGCTCATCATGGAGACGGCAGACCCGAAATTTGTGTATTCGGCTAAACTGTCGAAAAAGCCCGAACGAGTTTCCGAGGCTCTTCAGGCGCAAATCATCGATGTCGGGCAGATGTTGAGCGAGACGCTGTACGAAAAAACCGAGAGCATCGCCTATGCAAGCGCAACGATAACTATCGGGAGGGACTTCAGGAACTTCATTGGTTCTATGGGTCTCAACTCGAGCGAATCTTCCCAGGCGGATACGTGCCTTTTGGGATCGAGCTATGATTATGACGCTAACATGCAGGTTGTCGTCATAAACGACATACCCGAGCCGAATCAGCCGGGATACCTCGAATCTCTCCAAAGGTTTCTTGCTCAGGCTCATGTGGCGCAGCAGGGAAGCATGCTTACCCTATTCACCAATCGTAGGGAGATGGAAGCTTGCTTCGACGCGGTCGACCCTGTCATGAAGGAGGAGGGATTGAGGTTGGTATGCCAGAAGTGGGGCGTTTCGACTAAGGGCCTTCGTGACGATTTCCTGAAAGACGAGCATCTCTCGCTCTTTGCGCTGAAAAGTTTTTGGGAAGGGTTCGACGCTCCCGGGGCAACCTTGAAGAGCGTCGTCATACCGAAGCTTCCTTTCGCGAAGCCCACGGATCCTTTGTCGTGCGAACGAGCTCTTCGCGATCAGTCGGCATGGTCGCATTACACGCTTCCTCAGGCTGTTATAGAAATAAAGCAAGCGGCGGGAAGGCTCATCAGGTCCTCCACGGACAAGGGCGTGCTTGTTCTTGCCGATAGGAGGCTGCTGACGAAGGGATACGGAAAGGTGTTTTTGAACTCGTTGCCGTCGCGTACCATTCGTTTTTGCAGCATTGACGAAGCAGTAGAAATACTGCGCGAGAATAGGGCGTAAGCTCTTTGCTTTCGCCGCGAAGGCAAAGGGCCTTGGTCGCGGCGTGTTCGAGGAGCAGAACAAAGGAGGCGAAGTGGCGCGCAGGGAAAGGGGGAGTGCCCATCTTTTCAAAGATATGGCCACGAGCCTTCATATTAAAAAGAATACGGCAGGCAGATCGAACGAGATTTCCCTGTCGGTCCTTGATGGGTTGAAAAGCCAGGCGGACAACAGGTTGGGAGAAGCCGACCAAAAGGTTCGCCTGGGCGATTTGTCCATATTCACGGTTTCTCCGAAGAAGGAGAAGAAGGCCTCTTTCATAGATAAGCCTTCTTCGGGCGCGGTCGGCTCTTCTCAGCAAGGAGTCTCTCGCGTTGCGCCAGAAAGCAAACGAGGGACGAATCGCAAAGCGAAAGAAGGAGCCTCTGCAGATGGGAAAAGCGGAGCGACGCGACCTGATTCTTTTGCCTCGAAGCTGGCGAAGAAGGAAGCGTCGGCAAAAACGCGCAAAGAGAGAATGCGCGAGCGCGCTCTGGCCGACCCCGATGCCGAGATCAAGAGAAGGAAGAGAGCTCGTAGGATACGCCGTGCGATTGTCACGGCGCTCGTGTCTTCGGCATCGGTTGCCGCATTGGTCGTCGGCGGACTGTACCTAACAAGGGAGTATCAGGAATACGCAAGAAGCATGGGCCTGCTCGACAAGGCATTTACGGAGATATCCAGGGCGGATGAGCTTGTCATCGAGATGGACGGAATCGTGACCCAGGAAGTCACCGAGGCCTCGCGTGACGAAATGGCGTCGGTCGGACAAGGGATGGAGGATGCCGAGCTCCACCTCAAGGCGGCTACTGCTTTTGCTGAAGAGGTCACGGCCGATATGGCATCCCAGGAAAGCAAGGATGCGGCTGCAAAGGTGGTGGAGTCGGCGGACGCAAGAAGGACCATGATGCAGTACGCCGAAGTCCTTATGAAAGCGGACATCGAGGCTCTTGAGGCGGTTTCGGTGGCCGAAGAAGCTTGGAATGCCGTGGAAGAAGCGAATGGATTGATGCAGGAAGCTGCGATGCTGGTTTTTGATACGACGGTAGAGAACACGAAGGAATCGCAGGCGAAAAGCGAGCAGGCTACGGAGCTTTTCGAGGAGGCTTCGGCGAAGCTTGACGAAGCATCGGGTCTTTATCCTGGTGCCGACTTCTCTGCCTTGAGGGAATATATTGCAAAGCGCATAGAGCAGAATGGATTCGCAGTGCAAAGCGACCAGGCCATTTATATACAGGACAAGGCGACGGCGGAATCGTTCAACGAAGAATACAATCGAGCTGATACAGAAGCCGTTGACTTGGCGTCGCGTCTCCCGAAAAAGCCGGCACAGCCGATTCTCGACGCTTTTCAGAAAAACGTTGAAGAGGAAAGGTCTCTCTATTTTGAGGCTCGTCAACGGGCTGCTGAATCGGATGCGTTTATTAGGGAATATCTGGGAGAGCCAATCGAATAAGTTATACTGTCCTGCGAATATGCCCATGTTCGAGTTGATATCGACATTAAGAAGGTCAGTATGAGCACACCTATAGACCATATCGCCTACCTCTCCCAAGAGATCGGGCCTCGTCCAGCAGGGACGGAGGAGGAGCAGCAGGCGGCTCTCTATATTACGGAGCGCTTCCAGAAGGAGTCTCATTTGCCGGTGGAAATAGAGGATTTCACCTGCAATGCGAATCCTCTTATGCCTAAATTGATTTGCTATGCCGTCACGATTGTGGCGACGATTCTTGCCCTGTTCGTTCCTATTCTTGCGGTTCCCGCGGTCGTTGCGGCAGTGCTCTCTGCAGCGATATATATTGCGGAATCGTTCGATAAGCCTGTGCTTTCCCAGCTTTTCATGAAGGGTGTAAGCCAGAACGTTGTTGCGAAATACGAGCCGGCGAACGATTCCGATGGCTCTGGAACGCGCCGCCGCAAGGTCATTCTGGTGGCGAACTACGATAGCGGCAAGGTTCGCCATGACCTCTCTAGTTTCTTGGTCGGTTTCCAGAAGCCTCTTCAGTATACGGTCATGGGTTCCATGTGCCTTATTCCTCTGATTCTGCTCGTGCGTCAGGTTCTTTTCAACGGAGAGGGAATTGCCGGCACGGTTCTCATGGCCTTGTCTTTGATTCTCGCCGTTGTCGTAGCTGTTCCCGCAGTTTTTTCCATTATGGAGAAGACAGCGGCGTATAACGAAGGCGCGAACGCGAACGCGGCCGGCGTTGCGGTCATGCTTGAGGTCGCTCGTCGCATCAGCGACGGGGAGGCGGCGTCTGAGCCTTCAGGAGAAGGCGTCATGCACGGCGAAGAAGAGGCGTATGCCGCAGGGGTCGTTCCGGACGGAGCGACCATTTCCTACGAATACGGCACCTCCGATGGCCGACGCGTGGAACGCGTGCACGATGCATCGGGCGATTTGGCCCAAGCGAAAGAAAATCAAGTCGGCGGTTCTGCAGTCGACGAAGAGATGTCCCAGTCGCGCAAAGAGGGGCGTAGCGTTTCGTCAAGCACGCCCGTTGATACCCTTGCTGCCGCTGCAGCCAAGGCTGCAGAGCTTCATGAGGCGGCTCAGGCAGCCGAGGCTGCCGAACGCGCTCGCAAAGAAGCTGAAGAGCTTGCGGCTGCTTACGAGCTCGAGCAAGAGCGCATTCGCGAAGAAGAACGGGCCAAAGCGCTTGAGGAAGCTGCTAAAAAGCCTGCGCCAAACGTGCCCGATTGGTATTTGAAGGCAACGGAAAAAGCTCGCAAGAACTATCCTCAGAACCTTGTCGCGAGCGATTCTTCGTATCGTTCACGCTATGCGGTTCGTCCCGAGGAGCCACAGGTTGTTGGAATCGAAGAGGCTCCCGAAGAGCCTGTGGGTGAAATCGAGGAGATTCCCGGATCGGCTGCTCCCGTTCCTTATGTGGAGGATTTTGTAGAGTCCCCCGCGTTCAGCGATGGAGACCAGCCGGCAATCCAGGAAGAAGAGCTTCCCGAAAACGTCGTTGACCTTTCCGGGAAAGCCGACTCCCAAGAAGAGAGCGCTCAGTCTGTCGAAGATGCTAGCGACGAGCCCCAAAGGGATTCTTCTGCTGAGGAGGATACGCAGGAAAATGCCGATGTTGCAAAGGACAACGAGACCCTCGTCGTCGAGGAGGTTTCGCGGGCCGACGCAACAGCGCCGATTGTCGAAGAGCCGTCCGATTCGTTCGATTTCGGGGACGACGGTCGCGACGCCATGGGCGTGATGTCGGTGGATGCATTCCTAGAAGAGGAGACTTCGGTCCAGGATGCTCAAGGCGGAAAGCAGGGCGAAGAGCCCCAGGCGCTTCCTGTGCTTGATTTCTCGAATATGGGACGTACGGCCGCAATGCCTCCCGTCAAAGGGGTCGGCCAAGATGACGAGAGCGTCGCTTTCGTTGAAGCAGATGGGTCGCGTACCACGGCGATGCCCGCTGTTTCGGATGCGGGAAATCTTGACCTTGACGCGCTTCGCATGGCTGCGGAGGGATTGGATAGCGGTTCCGAGGCTGTTCGAGTTTCTGATAGCCCCGCAGTGGTGAATCCTCAGGCTATGTACTACAATCCGCCGGAGGATCGTTCCGAGGAGCTTCGCGATCGCGCCCGCAAGGAAAGGGCAGTCGTCACGCTTACTGCGGACGAGATGGAAGATATGACGGTTAGCGTGAGCGAAGCAGAGCCTATGGCCTCTGCCGCGCAGGTTGTTTCTGTTGCTTCTTCGCGCATATCCGGTTCCGCTGTCGCATCCGAGGACGCTGGCCTTCCCCATCAGGAGGAGACTGCGGAAACTAGTGGCGATTCTTCTGCGCCTGGCGCTGTGCAGGAGCCCGTTTCGGTTGCCTCCGAAGCGACGGCTGCTCTCCCTGTCGTCGGCGGCATTGGGTCGAAGAATGAGCCGTCCGTCATGGAAGCAGAGCGCCGTATTCCCTCCATTCCGGCTATCGACCAGGCTCCCGGCAGGGTCGTAACGCCGAGGATTCCCAAGGTCGACCTTCCGAGCATCGTGTTGCCTTCGGTTTCGGCTCCTGAACCGAAGCCTATTTCGTTCGACGACCTTCGTCAGCGCGCCCCTTTGGCAAGCGTTGCCGAGTCGAATGGGCAAGAGGCCGCCAAGAATCTCCTTTCAACCACGCTCCCCTCCATCGAAGATGAGCCTTCGGCTGATCGGGGGGAGGCTGCGACGAAAAGCCAGACCCAAAACAACAGCGTGAGTATGACGGGGTCGTTCGCCGCTATTGGAGCCATCGGGGCGGAACCTGTCGGAGACGAGCTTCTTGAAAATGTCGATCCCGACGATATCTATGTCGATGACGCCGATGATTCCGTGTTTGAAGAGGAATTCACCGAAACGGGCGCGTTTGCTGGCCCTGGGTATGTTGAGATGCCTCAGTCGCGCGTTGGCAAATTCTTCGGCAAATTCCGTCGCAAGAAGGAAAAGAAGGAAGAAAGCGCCCATGAATGGCTTGGCGTAGATGAGGATTTCGACGCTCGCTCGGCCGGCAAGGCGCGTGGAAGTTGGGAAAGTTTCCGCGAGGATGACGAATGGCAGGGTGGTGCATTCGGCGGCTTTAAGGCTCGCTTGCCTAGGAAGGAGCAGGAAGAAGACGGTTCGGATGCCGCTCGTAGTTCCGGGTATCGCCAGGGCGTTCCTGCAGTATCTTCGGATGCGTTTGCGGCCGCTCTTGCTGCGGCAAACGCCGCTGCGGAGGCTTCGGGCAACCCGGTTGTTCCTGAGGATGTACATCAGTCCCACGAAGAGGATATCCAGGAGATTTACTCCTTCGCGGCAGGAGATATCAATACCGAAGTGTGGTTTGTCGCTCTTGGTTCCGATTTGGCGGGCAATGGGGGCATCAAGGCATTCTTGGCCGACCATGCCTCCGACATGCGTGGCGCCGTCATCGTGAACCTTGAGGCGCTCGGCGCGGGGAGCCTGTCTTATCTCGAAAGAGAAGGCGCTATCAAGCAGGTGTCTTGCTCGCCGCGCATGAAGAGGTTCATACGCAAGGCTTCTCAAGCGTCCGGAGTTGACATCCATGCCGAGAGGGTGGATTGGCGCGAGAGTCCTGCAAGCTATGCTCAGAAGCATCGCATGCAGGCCATGACGCTGGTTGGCATGGACGGAAAGAAGCCTGCGTATTATGCCGAGGCGGACGATATCCTGGAAAATATCGACGCTGAGGCTCTTAATCGAAGCGCTAACGTTGTCGTGGAGCTTCTTAAGAATATTTAGAAAAAAAGCCGCATCGAAGACGATGCGGCTTTTTTTCATCCGTATGAACCCCGTGTTTATTGGGTTTCGGGATAGACAAATACGTTATGATGGCATTTCCCGTGTGAGCAGCGCTTTCGCCTGACTGCTCCTGCGGTATTTCGTACTACGTTTGGAGGCAACCATGGCTATTGAGGCATACTGCGTGAAGTGCAAGGCAAAGAAGGTCATGCAGGATCCCGTCGAGGGAACCACGAAAAACGGCAAACCCATCACGAAGGGTAAATGCCCTGACTGCGGCACCACTATCTGTCGCATTGGTGCCGCCAAATAAATACCCTGCGGCGTTATAGCAAGCGTGGAAAGGCCCGAGCTCCATTGATGGAAGCTCGGGCCTTTGTCTTTGGCTTATGTTCTCCGCACGGGCTATTCAGGCGTACCGTCGCCGAACAGGAGTTCGCGTTCCGGTCCGGTAAGCGCGGCGCGTGCCTGATCGCGCAGATTGTTCATACCGCTGAGGAATTGGCGGTACATGACGAGGGTCAAATAGCGGCCTTTAGGGGTAAGGGTGAGCTCGTTTTCGTCATCAGTGGCAAACGCTTTGTTGAGTCGCATGTATGACATTTCCGCAGGAAGACCGCGTTCTACGGTGCAGCCGAAATCGCGTTCGAACTGTTTCTTGTCAAGCCTGAGGTCGTAGAGCTGCAGCAGAAATCTATACCTCATCAAGTCGTGCTTTCCGAGCTTGGTTTTCCCCATGATAGACATCGACCCGCTCGAAACGGCTTTGTTGTAGTCTGCAATGCTGAAGTTGTTGACGTAGAGGCATCCGTCAAGGTGGCTGATGCTGCCGCTTCCTATGGCCGGGTACTCCTCGTAGGAAACCGCATATTCGTCAACTTCGACATTATTGCCGCATCCGCAAGGCTTGGCGCTGCTGCCAACCCTGTTGAATGTCCAGAGCGTTCTTCTGTCGAATTGCGGATCGGCCCCGCCCGTCAGTTGCTCGTCGATTATGTTGTAGAAGGTGTATTCGCGGTCGTAGTCGACCTTGCCAAGGGTTGAAGACATTTTCCTCGTCGTGGCTGACGAGACATACAGCGGCGAGAAAGTCACCTGGTCGCACGCGCACGCTTTGATGGTCTCGATATCGTTGAGCAGCGAATCCTGTGTCTGCGAGGGGAAGTTGAAAATCATATCGACGTTGAAATCGTCGAAATATGAGGACGCTTCGCCGATGCGCTCGAAGATTTCTTCGCCGCTGCCATATTTCTCGTAGCGGTCCATCTGTTTCAGGAGGCTGTTGTCGAAACTCTGAACGCCGACCGAAAGGCGCTGAACGCGGCCTTTGAGCTTGTCGAGGTACGGTTTGGTCAGATGGTTGGGATTCGTCTCGGAAGATACTTCTTTGATATTGAAGTTCTCGCGAGCAAGGTCGAGGGTTTCGCACAGTTCGTCAATCATGATTGTGGGCGTGCCTCCGCCTACGTAGATACTTTCGAAATCGTAGCCGAGGTCTTTGAGCATAAGCATCTCTTTGCGCATGTTTTCGAAATAAGGAGCTGCAATTTCCTCCTTGAATGGGTATCGATTAAAGCTGCAGTACGGGCAGAGCCTTTCGCAGAACGGGACATGCATATAGAGCATGTACGGTTGGTTGGGCTTCGCTTCTGGCATTGTCGAGTCATTGGTGATGTTTAAGGCGAGATGCTTCTTCGTCATAGATTTGACGATGGATGTTAGCATGCGCTCCGAAAGCACGGTGTCTCCTTCTCATTGTGTCCTGTTGCTGCTTCATGATAGAGCTCATTTACCGTATCCGCAGTGATATTTTTTAGGAGCTTTACCTTTTTGCGGATAAATTTCTGCCACTTACCGTTTTCTTAAAAGGTGAAGGTGTCTTAGGTACGCGTACGTTCCGCGAGATCCGTTGTATGCAGGTTCTATTTGGAGCGAAGATGAACTCGGAGATGTTTTCAGCGGATAAGCCGTCTAATGCGCTATACTATCTAACGCTTTCATGCGGGTGTGGCCAAGTGGTAAGGCAAAAGCTTCCCAATCAATTTCACGCCCGATTTTTCAGGAAACTCACAAAACAGACAATCACAAAAAACCAGTTCAAAGGCGTACTTTTCGACACGCCTTTGTTTTTCCATCCGTTCGGGAAACAGGAGAAACGCGCGTTTTTGACGAACTTTTGACGAACGTGCGCATTCTCGACCCCGCCGGACCATGCAACAGGGGCTTCGTTTGTGTTCGTTTCGTGGCCGCATCGTCGCTACCTGCCCTGCGAACCATTGGAGACCGCCTATGAGCAGGTGCAAAGTCGTAGCGATAGCAAATCAGAAAGGCGGCACGGGCAAGACGACCACCGCCGCAAGCCTCGGCGTGGCGCTCGCCATGAGCGGGAAGCGCGTTCTGCTAATAGATGCCGACCCGCAGGGCGACCTCACCGCATCGCTCGGCTGGCGCAATCCCGACGAGCTGGAAACCACGTTGGCGACCCATTTGGAGGCGGTCGCCCGCGACGAGCCGCTGGAACCCGATGCCGGGATATTGAAGCACCCCGAGGGCGTTGACCTGATGCCCGCGAACATCGAGCTGTCGGGCACAGAGGTGGCGCTCGTCACCGCCATGAACCGCGAGCGAACGCTCAAAGCATGGCTCGACGAGGCCAAGCGCGGCTACGACTACGCCCTCATAGACTGCATGCCGTCCCTCGGCATGCTCGCCGTCAACGCGTTGGCCGCCGCCGATTCCGTCATCGTGCCCGTGCAGGCGCAGTATCTTCCCGCGAAGGGCATGACCCAGCTCGTCAAGACGATAGGGCGCGTGAAGCGGCAGATCAACCCACACTTGGAAATCGAGGGCGTGCTGCTGACGCTCGTTGACGGCAGGACGAACCTCGCCAAGCAGATCGAGGCCTCGCTGCGCGAAGGCTACGGGAAGACGCTGCGCGTGTTCGGCGCCACCGTGCCCTTGGCGGTGAGGGCTGCGGAGACGAGCGCCTACGGAAAGAGCATCTTCCAACACGACGCGAAAAGCCCCGTCGCGGCGGCCTACGCGAAGCTGGCGGAGGAGGTGCTCGAAGATGCCCAGAGAAAGCGCGATACCCATCGACCTGCCGTCGCTCGATGACCTGTTCACCACGCAGGCCGAGCGCGACGAGGTGGGCTGCGAGAAAGTGGGGGTCATCCCCCTCTACATGATAGATCCCTTCCCGGACCATCCCTTCCGCGTCGATGACGACGCCTTGCGCGACATGGCCGAGAGCGTTTCCAGATTCGGCGTGCTCGTGCCCGCGCTCGTGAGGCCGAAGGAGAACGGGCGCTACGAGATGGTGAGCGGCCACAGGCGCAAGCGCGCCGCCGAGATGGCGGGGCTGGAGGCCCTTCCCGCCGTGGTTCGGGAGATGACCTACGACGAGGCGGTCATCGCGATGGTGGACGCGAACATCCAGCGCGAGAACGTGTTGCCGAGCGAGAAAGCGTTCGCCTACAAGATGAAAATCGACGCTCTGAGCCGGCAGGGGTACCGCTCCGACTTGACTTGTGCCCCAGTGGGGCACAAGTTGGCCAACGCACGCTCGCGCGACATTGTGGCGGAACAATCGGGGGAGAGCAAAAGCCAAGTACAGCGCTACGTCCGCCTCACGCACCTCAACCCCGATCTGCTCGACATGGTGGACGGCGGGTCGATGGCCATGCGCCCCGCCGTGGAGATCAGCTATCTGTCCGAAAGGGAGCAGGACGACCTGCTCGACGCCATGGGGATGGAGGCGTGCACGCCGTCCCACGCCCAGGCGATCAGGATGCGCAGGCTCTCGGAGCAGGGCGCGCTGTCGCGAGAAGCCATGGCGTCCATCATGGGCGAGCGCAAACCCAACCAGGTGGAACAGTTCCGCATCCCCCGCGAGAAGATAGAGCGTTTCTTCAAGCCCGGCACGAGCAGGGAGGCCGTGGAGGCCCGCATAGTCAAGGCGCTCGAGCTCTTAGAGCGCCACGAGAGGAAGCGCGCCCGCGAGCGCTGAGGCCCACCGACAGGCCAAGGGGGACGTGCGCCCTGATCCAGCATATGTTGCAACCAGGGCGTTTTCCGGGTTTCCCCCTCCCCACACCCCACCCCCTTCCGGGGATTACCAGCCGAAGAAGGGGATGGCAACCAACCTTGCCGGAAATAAAACCTCATACCGGAGAGAAACGAAAACCGAAGGCGGCTCTGCGGGGCCGCCTTCGGTTTTGGAAGGGGGCAGCCAATGAGCGAAGCCGACCACAAGCGACCGAGGCGGAGGGCGGCGGGCTGGCTTCTCGCCGGGATCCTGCTGCTCGCCCTCTGCGGGGCGATGGCCGCCTTCCAGGCATCGACCGCCGGAAGCGCCGCGTCGGTGGTGCCCAACCCCAGGGGGCAGCCGTTCGGAAGCCTGTCAGCGGCAGCGGTTTCCGCAATGGCTTCGAACGAATCGCCCACCGCGGCAGATGCCGAAGGGGTCGATTGGGATTACTGGCGGGTTGTGAACCCCGCGATCGTCGCGTGGGTGAGCGTCGATGGCACCGCCATCGACTACGCCGTCGTGCAGGCGCCGGGCGGCGACCCCGATTACTACCTGAGCCACGACATCTACCGCTCGTGGAACCCCTACGGATGCCCCTACGTGGACGCGGCGTGCGACGGCGTGGGCGGCATGAGCGCGGTGGTGTTCGGTCACAACATGGGCGGCGGATTCGTGGCGATGTTCGCTGACTTCGCGCGCTACTCGGACGAGGCGTTCGCGCGCTCGCATCCGACCATCGAGCTGCAAACTCCCAACGGGGCCATGGAGCTTTCCGTGTCGGCGGTGGACGTGATCGACGGCAGCGAAAACGCCAAGCGGACGGACTTCTCATCCGCCGACGAGATGCGCGCCTGGTACGCGCAACGCTTCGAGGAGTGCGACGTGCGCATATCGAACGACGAAAACGCTTCGCAGCTGTTCACGTTCGTGACCTGCTCGTACACGACCTACGCGAACGAGAGGACGCTCGTGTACGCGCAGCCCGCGGAAAGCTGACGGCCTCAAAGCGAGAGAAGGGAGCACGGAATGTAAGGGCGATCCGAACGTCCGGCACGCAAACGCAGAAAACGACAACGCAAGGAGAAGAACATGAAAGCACAGGCAACCAACGGCCGCGCTGCGGGCAAGATAATCCGCTGCATGCTCGCGGCCCTCCTCGTCGCGGCGGCGGTGTTCGCGGGGCTTCCTTCGCGCAGCCAAGCGGCATACGCGGCAGACGGCTCGCTCAGCGACGCCACTTGGGAGGAAGTGAAAGGCGGCATAGAAGACCTGATGGGCACGCCCTACGTCTGGGGAGGCAAAGGCACCTCGGGCTGGGATTGCTCGGGGTTCGTCGGCTGGGTCATCGCCAACGTCTACGGGCTGAGCTGGCCCGGCGGAAGCCCCGGCAACTGCGGAACGGACGCCATCGCGGCGTTCTGCGCCGCGCACGAGACGTTCCGCGGCTCGTCGGCGGATGACTACAACGCCGCGTTCGCGGCGGGAACCGTGAAGCCGGGCGACGTCATCGTGTTCTCCAACGCGTCGGGTGCCACCGTGCACTGCGCCATCGCGGGCGAAGGCGCAACGGTCTATCACGCATGGAGCGAACACTTCGGCACCTGCAACGTGCGATTCGACTACATGTGGGGCATCGACGGCGGGCACGGCAAGACCTACGCCAGCTTCGCCGTGTACAGGGGGCTGTCCGAGGGCGGCTTCGTCACGCTCGACAAGACGAGCGCCGATGCGTCGGTGACGGCCGGCAACGGCGAGTACACGCTCGCCGGCGCGGTCTACGGCGTCTACCAGGGCGGAAGCCTCGTGGCGCAGTTCACCACCGACGAGAGCGGCCACGGGCAGACCTCCGAGAAGCTGCCCAACGGCGACTACGTCGTGCGCGAGATCAGCGCGCCAGCGGGCTACGCGCTTTCCCAGGAGGAGTTCCACGTGACGGTCGCCGGCGGCAACGTTCACGTGAACGCGCAAGACGCCCCCGTCACGGTGAATCTCACGCTCATCAAGAAAGACGCCGAAACCTTGCTGCCCGAGCCACAGGGAGCCGCATCTCTCGACGGCGCGGAGTACGAGGCCACCTACCTTCACGGCGGCGAATACGTGACCGCGAAGGGCGTCGTGGAGAACTCGAAGCTGGCTTTCGAGGGCATCCCCCTCGGCACCGTGACCATCAAGGAGACGAAAGCGCCCGCCGGCTACCTGCCCGACCCCGAGGCCCACGAGATAACCGTCACAGCGGACATGGCGGGCAGCGAATCGCCCGTTTTCGAACACGAGGTGGCCGACGAGCTCACTGAGCAGGTCATCCGAGGCGACTTGAAACTCGTGAAGGTCGGCGAGGGCGACCAAGGCCGCATGGCCGGCGTGCCGTTCCTCGTCACCAGCGCCACCACTGGAGAAAGCCACACCATCGTCACCGACGCCAACGGCTGCGCATCCACCGCCGCGTCGTGGAACCCCCACACCGCCGACACCAACGGCGGCACGGCGGAGTCCGGCGTGTGGTTCGGCGGCGGGGAGCCCGACGACGCCTTGGGCGCGCTGCCGTATGACGCCTACATCGTGGAAGAGCAGCCCTGCGAGGCGAACGCCGACCGGGAACTCATCCCCGCGTTCGAGGTGAGCGTGTACCGAGACGGCGCGACCATCGACCTCGGGACGCTGGTGAACTCGGACAAGCCGCACGTCTCCATCTCCAAAGCCGACATCGTGACGGGCGAGGAGCTTCCGGGCGCCACGCTCCAAGTGACCGACGCCGAAGGCAACGTGGTGGACGAATGGGTGTCCGGGGAAGAGCCGCACGAGATCGTGCTCGACGAGGGCTCCTACACCCTGCGCGAGGAGATCGCCCCCGAGGGCTACCTGGTCGCAAACAGCGTGGATTTCGAGGTGGTGTCCGGCCAGGTTTCCCAGAAGGTGACCATGGAGGACGACTTCACCAAGGTCGATGCCGAGAAGGTGGACGCGGAAACGGGCGCGCCGCTTTCCGGGGCGGCCATGCAGGTGCTCGACGCCGAGGGCGCCGTGGTGGAGGAGTGGGTTTCCGCCGAAGAGCCCCACCGCATAGAGAAGCTCGCGCCGGGAACGTACACCTTGCACGAGGAAAGCGCGCCCGAGGGCTATGAGCTGGCGGAGGACGTTGAATTCGAGGTCGAGGCCACGGGCGACGTTCAGACAGTGACCATGGAGGACGAGGCGACCCCTGCGCCCGCAGTCGAAGGGGGCGAGCCCTTCGACAAGACCGGCGTGAACCTCGCGCCCTTGGCCGCCGTCTCGGCCGCCATCGCGGCGGCCGGCTTCGGATGCCTTGCCGTCGCTATGAAGCGGTGCCGCGAGAAGGACGCCGAAGAACTCGGCGAGCGCGAAATCCCCGAGATCCGATGAGAACGCGCGCGGCGGGCGGGCGGCCCGCGAGGGCCATTCGCCACCTGCCGGCTAGCGGTAGATGGAATACCCGGAGGTCGCGCTGTCGAGAGCCGAGAAAACGCCGAAAACGACGAGGCAAACGTAGGCGGCAGCCGCCAGAGCGAAAACGGCGGCCACCAGCCTGAGCAGGGCGAGCAGCTTCCTCATGAAAAACTCCCGTCTATTGGAGGATTTGGCCGATTCTAACCAAGGGGCCCGCGGGAAATCACGCCTGCGAGCGAACCTACGAAGCTTCCGAGGAGGTGACGCGTGGCGAGCACGTACCGGACCATTGAAGAACTCTACCGAACGACCCTCGTCGCTTTGAGCGAAAGCCCCGAGGCGTGGAAGGCGTTCCTCGAATCGGCGGGCCGCAACTACAAGCTGCCCTTCCCGGAGCAGGCGCTCGTCCACGCGCAGCGCCCGGACGCCAAGGCGGTGTTGGAATTGGAGCGCTGGGATGCCCTGTTCGGCCGGCGGGTGAAGCGCGGATCAGTCGGAATCGCCGTGTTCGGAGCCCCGGGAACGGGGCGGTTGCGCTACTACTTCGACGTGTCGGACACGGCGCCCGGGCGCGCCGCCCGCCCGCTGCCGCTTTGGGCTGGCGGCCCGGAGCAGGAGGCGGCCATCGTCGGCGCCCTCCATGAATCCTTCGGGGCTGATGCCAGGAAAGGCACCATCGAGGCCATCGCCGAGGCGGCGAGCGCCGCCGTACGCGAAAACGCGGAATCGGCCGTCGCGGCCATCGGGGAAGCGCGCGGCGGAAGCGGCCTGGAACGCCTCGAAGCCCCCGAGGCCGGGGATCTGCTTCTGGAGCTCGCGGCGGCATCTGCCGCCTACGAGGCGGCGTCGCGCTGCGGCATCGAAGGCGGCGCGCTCATCACGCCGCGCGCGGCGGACGCCCTGCCGATGTTCGGCACGGTCCGGGCGATGAACGCGCTCGGCTGCCGCACGGCAAGCGCCGCCGCAGCCGTCCTGCGCACGATAGCCCCCGCGATGCGGGAAAGAGCCCCGGAAGCATCCCATCGCACGTTTGCGCCCTTGGCCGCCGCCGTCCATAATCCGGCAAAAGAGCCCGATGAAAGGAGAGGCGATGGAGATGGCGTACAGGGAGGGCGGTGGTCTTCTGCTGCCGACCCTGGCAACGGAAGAGGAAGCGGCGGCGAACCTGGGGCCGTTCGCGCTGATGAGGGACGAATACCTGAGATCGAGCAAGCCCGAGCTGCGGGCGGACCTGCTGGCGCAGGGGGCGCTGGCGAGGCACCTGGCCGAGACGGAAGCCCTCGCGGAGGCGATGGCGGACGACCTGGCGGCCCGCGTGGCGAAGAGCAGGGGGTTGGACGAAGCGGCGAAGGTGGCGGATCCGGCAGCGTGGGCGGCGAAGATGGCCGAGGCGGCGGCAGCGGCCCGCGAAGCGGCGGCGATGAAGGTCGTGTACGCCTAGAAAAGCAGCGCGGCCAAGAGAAAACCAAGACAAGCCGAAGGGAGGCGGGCGACAAGCCCGCCTCCCGCCGTTCCGAGGCAAAGCCGCCCGAACGGGGCCAGCTGGCTTTCTCGTTCGACGATGGGGCAAATGAGTATCCCGAACAGCTCGCCACCCCGCTCGGGCGGCTGCGCGGCAACATCGCGGCCATCGAAGCGCTCGTCGCCGTCGAGGGGGAAGGCCGCCCGCCCGACGCCGCAGAGCGCGAAGCGCTCGCGCGCTACGTGGGCTGGGGCGGCCTCGCCGACGCGTTCGACGAGGAATCGGGGAAATGGGCGCACGAGAAGGCCCGGCTGCGCCAGCTGCTCTCCGACGGGGAGTACGCGGCGGCGCGCGCCTCCACGCTCACGGCGTTCTACACCCCGCAGGAGATCGCGCGCCCCATATGGGAGGCCATCCGGGGCATGGGGCTTTCGGGCGGCAGGGTGCTGGAGCCGTCATGCGGCACGGGCGCGTTCTTCGCCGCCATGCCGGAGGCGCTTGCGGGCTGCCGCCTCGTCGGCGTGGAGCTCGACGGCCTGACCGCGCGCATCGCCCGCGCCCTCCATCCGTCCGCGGAGATCATCCACGGCGGCTTCGAGCACGCAGACCTCGACGACGAATCGTTCGACGTCGCGGTGGGAAACGTGCCCTTCGGCAGCTACCAGGTCGACGATCCCCGCCATCGGGACGAGGGGCTGCTCGTGCACGATTGGTTCTTCGCGAGGGCGCTCGACTTGGTGAGGCCGGGAGGCATCGTGGCTTTCGTCACGTCCAAAGGCACGCTCGACAAGAAGAATCCCGCCGCCCGCAGAAGGATCGCCGAGCGCGCCGAGCTCGTGGGAGCGGTCCGCCTGCCCAACACGGCCTTCTCGCCGCATGCCGAAGTCACGGCGGACGTGGTCATCCTCCAGAAGCGCGAGCGCGCCGAGGTCTGCGAGCCCGAATGGGCGCACACCGAGCGCGTCGAGGCGGGCATCGACGTGAACTCCTACTTCGCATCCCACCCCGACATGGTGCTCGGCGAGCTCGCCGCGACGACGAACGCCTACGGGCGGGCGGACTCCGAATGCAGGCCGAAGCCCGGCACCGACTTGGAAGAAGCGCTGCGCGAAGCCCTCGGCAAGATGACCGCCCGCATCCCCGAATGGGATGCGCCCGAAAGCGAGCCCGGCGACGCCATCCCCGCAGACCCGGACGTGCGCGACTGGTCCTACGCCGAATCTGGCGGCGCCCTCTACTTCCGCATGGGTCCCCTCATGCACCGGCAGAATCCCTCGAAGGCGGCCGCTGAGCGAATCGGGGGAATGATCCCCCTACGGGATTGCGCCCGACGGCTCATAACGCTCGAAAAGGACGGCGCGCCCGATGCGGAGGTGGAGGCTGAGCGCGCAAGGCTCAACGCGCTCTACGACGCCTACGCGGCGAAGCACGGCATCCTGAACTCGCGCGCGAACGCCGCCGCGCTCAAGCAGGATTCCTCCTACCCGCTGCTGTGCGCATTGGAGATCCTCGACGGCGAGGGGAACTTCGAGCGCAAGGCGGACATGTTCTCCAAGCGCACGATACGGCCCAACGCGCCCGTGACGCACGCCGACGACCCCCAGGCGGCGCTGGCTGCCTCGCTGTCTGAACGCGGACGGGTCGATCTGCCCTACATGGCGAGGTTGACCGGAATGGGGGAAAACGAACTGGCCGAAGCGCTGAAAGGCGCCATATTCCGCGTTCCCACGGCGACCGGAGAGCAGCCCGTCTGGCAGCCCGCCGACGAATACCTCTCCGGCAACGTGCGGGCGAAGCTGCGCATCGCCGAGCTGACGGCCGCGTCCGACCCCTCGTACATTCCCAATATCGAGGCGCTGCGCTGCGCCCAGCCGCCCGATTTGGGGGCGGCCGAGATAAGCGTGCGCCTCGGAGCGACGTGGATCCCCGCCGACGACGTGCGTGAGTTCGTGCTCCACCTGCTCGACCCGCCCTACTGGGTCCGCGAACAGGTGGCCGTGAGGTATTCCGCCGCCACGGCGCAGTGGCGCATCGAGGGCAAGGGCCGCGACGGCTCGAACGTGCGCGCGCTGTCGACCTACGGCACGCGCCGCATGAGCGCCTACCACATCATCGAGGAGACGCTCAACCTCAAGGACGCGCGCGTGGTCGATTACGTCGAGGACGAAAACGGCAAGAAGAAACCCGTCCTCAACAAGAAGGAGACGGCGGTGGCGCTCGCCAAGCAGGAGGCCATCAAGGCGGCCTTCAAGGAGTGGGTGTTCTCAGACCAGGCGCGCAGGGAGAGGCTGGTCGCCGCCTACAACGAGCGGTTCAACGCCATCCGCCCGCGCGAGTTCGACGGCTCGCACCTGGCGTTTCCCGGCATGAACCCCGAGATAGAGCTGAGGCCGCACCAGAGAAACGCCGTCGCCCGCATCCTCTACGGGAAAAACGCGCTTCTCGCCCACGAGGTGGGAGCGGGCAAGACATTCACCATGGCGGCGGCCGCCATGGAATTGCGGCGCATAGGGCTTTGCTCCAAGCCCCTGTTCGTCGTGCCGAACCACCTCACGGGGCAGTGGGCGTCGGAATGGCTGAGGCTCTACCCCGCCGCCAATTTGCTGGTGGCCACCAAGCGCGACTTCGAGCGGCGCAACCGCAGGCGCTTCTGCGCCCGCATCGCCTCGGGGGACTGGGACGGCGTGATCATGGGGCACACCCAGTTCGAGAAGATACCCGTATCGGTGGAGCGTCAGCGAGCGTTCATAGAGAGCCAGATCGCCGAGCTCTCCGACGGCATAGCCGAGATCAAGGCGCAGCACGGCGAACGGTTCAGCGTGAAGCAGATGGAGATCACGAAGAAGCGCCTGAACGTGAGACTCGCCAAGTTCGCTGACCAAACCGACAAGGACGACGTGCTCACGTTCGAGGAGCTCGGCGTCGACCGGATCTTCGTGGACGAGGCCCACTACTACAAGAACCTGTTCTTCCACACCAAGATGCGAAACGTCAGCGGCATCGCCCAGAGCGAGGCCATGAAGTCTTCCGACCTGTTCATGAAGTGCCGCATCCTCGACGAGCAGACCGGCGGACGCGGCACGGTGTTCGCCACGGGCACGCCGGTGTCCAACTCGATGGCGGAGCTCTACACCATGCAGCGCTACCTGCAATACGGCGAGCTGGAGCGCTTGGGGTTTTCCCACTTCGACTGCTGGGCGTCCACGTTCGGCGAGACAGTGACGGCATTGGAGCTGGCCCCCGAAGGCACGGGCTATCGGCAGAAAACGCGCTTCTCGCGCTTCTATAACCTACCCGAGCTCATGTCCATGTTCAAACAGGTCGCCGACGTGCAGACGGCGGACACGCTGGCGCTTCCCACGCCCAAGGTGCATCTGCGCAACGTGGCGGTGCAGCCCTCCCCCGTCCAGCGCGAGCTGGTGGCGGGGCTCGCCGAGCGCGCCGAGGCGGTGAGGGCGGGCAGTGTGCCCGCCGAGAAGGACAACATGCTCCTCATCACCAACGACGGCCGCAAGATAGCCCTCGACCAACGCCTCGCCGACCCCGCGCTGCCCGACTTCGAGGGCAGCAAGGTGAACGCTTGCTGCGAGAACGTGCTGCGCATATGGCGCGACGGCGCCGAGGAAAGGCTCACCCAGCTCGTGTTCTGCGACCTCTCCACCCCGAAGGGCGACGGGTCCTTCAACGTGTACGACGATCTGCGCCGCAAGCTCGTGGCGCGCGGCGTGCCCGAGGGCGAGGTGGCGTTCATCCACGACACCGACACCGAGGCGAAGAAGCTCGCCCTCTTCGGGAAGGTGAACGCCGGAGCCGTGCGCATCCTCATGGGGTCCACGCAGAAGATGGGCGCGGGCACCAACGTGCAGCGCAGGCTCGCCGCCATCCACGACCTCGACTGCCCGTGGCGCCCCGCCGACCTCCAGCAGCGCCTCGGGCGCATCGAGCGCCAGGGCAACATGAATGCCGAGGTGGAGGCGTACCGCTACGTCACCGAAGGCACCTTCGACGCGTACCTCTACCAGCTCGTAGAGGGAAAGCAGCGATTCATAGCGCAGGTCATGACCTCGAAGTCGCCCGTTCGCACAGCCGCCGACGTTGACGAGGCGGCGCTTTCCTACGCCGAGCTCAAAGCGCTCGCCACGGGAAACCCGCTCGTCAAGGAGCGCATGGGCCTCGATGTCGAGGTGTCCCGCCTGCGGATGCTGAAGGCCGACCACCTAGCGCAGAAGTACGCGCTGGAGGACAAGGCCGCCAAGGACTACCCGCAGCGCATGGCGTCGCTGTCGGCGCGCCTCGAATCGCTGGAGGCCGATGTCGCGAAGGCAAGGGCGAACCCGCCGCCGACGAAGGAGGCATTTTCGATGGAAGTGCGCGGCACCGCCTTCCGGGAGCGTGCGGCGGCAGGCGAGGCGGTGCTCGCGGCGCGCGGCGAGATGACCGAGACGGGGGCCATGCCGCTCGGGTCGTACCGGGGGTTCTCCCTGGAGTTGACGTTCGACCGCATGAGCGCGGCGTTCGAGATGCGCATCGTCGGCGAAGCCGAGCACAAATGCGAGCTGGGCGGTGATGCGGCAGGCGCCGTGACGAGGCTGGACAACGCCATCGCCAAGATGGGCGCGGAGGCTGACGAGTGCCGCGCGCGCCTCGAAGAAGCCCGCAGGCAGATGGAGGCTGCGCGCACCGAGGCCACCAAACCTTTTCCCCACGAAGGCGAGCTGAAAGAGAAGTCCGCCCGCCTCGCGGAGCTCGACGCCCTGCTCGACGTGGGAAAAAGCGGCCCCGAGCAGCTGTGCGACGACGGTCATGAGCCGGAACGTGCCGAAAAGAAAAAGGAGTTCGAACGGTGAGGGCGCACACCGCGCCGCGCGAGATGCGCCTCATCGCCGGCAAACCGGAATCGGTCGATGGAGCGCCTTGGCGGCAACGCCGGGGCATTCCTTTTCGCGAAGGGGGAATGTTTATGAAAGTGCTCGAACTGTTCAGCGGAACGCGCTCCATCGGCGAGGCGTTCGAAAAGCGGGGCCACGAGGTGTTCTCGGTGGAGTGGGACGAATCGCTGCCCGCCGACCTCCACGCCGACATCGAGTTCCTGAAAGCGCCGGACGTCCTGCGCGCATTCGGCCGGCCCGACGTGGTGTGGGCGTCGCCGGACTGCGCCACGTTCTCCATGGCGGGCATATCGCGCCACAGGCGCAAGAACGCCAACACCGGCAACCTGGACCCCGTGAGCGACTACGCGCTCAAATGCGACCGGGTGGATCTGGCGATGCTCCGCCTCATCCGCGATCTGAGGCCGGCGCTCTACTTCATAGAGAACCCGCGCGCGGGCCTGCGCAAGCAGGACATGATGGCGGTCATCCCCCGCCACACCGTCACCTACTGCCAATACGGCGCGAGGGCCATGAAGCCGACCGACATATTCACGAACGCCTCCGACCCGCGATTCTGCCCGCCGTGCCGCAACGGGGCGCCCTGCCACGAGTCGGCGCCGCGCGGGTCGAAGTCCGGCACGCAGGGCCTGGCGAACGCGCGCGAGCGCGGGCGCATCCCCGAGAGGCTGTGCCTGCACATCGTTGACGTGTGCGAGCGCGAGGTGCCCATCCGAAAGGCGGCGGGGCTATGCCGGTGAAAAGCGCGGCAGCAGCGCCGCCAGGCGGCTTCACCGGCGCCGGCGGGGCGGCCTTCTCGTCGGCGCGCGACGACTGGGAGACCCCCGCGTGGCTGTTCTCGGCGCTCGATTCCGAGTTCCACTTCACCCTTGACGCGGCGAGCTCGGACGCCAACGCCAAATGCGAAAGGCACCTCACCAAACGAGACGACGGGCTCGCGGCTGACTGGGGCGGCGAGAGAGTGTGGGTGAATCCGCCCTACGGCCGGGGCGTCGGGGCATGGGCGCGCAAGGCGGCAATCGAGGGCGCCAAGCCGCGCACGACGGTCGCGCTGCTGGTGGCGGCGCGCACGGACACCGAGTGGTTCCTCCGTTACATCCTCGGCCATGCAGAGATAAGGCTCGTTCGCGGCCGCATCAGGTTCGAGCTCGCCGGCGTCGCTCAGGGCCCCGCGCCCTTTCCGAGCATGGTCGCCGTGTTCGGGGAGGGCGCCGCCCCCGGCAAGGTGTCGTCAATAGCCAACGCCGCAGCGCGCGGCGGGAAGGGGGCTTCGTGAGGTACGTGAGCCTTTTCTCAGGCATAGAGGCGGCGAGCTGCGCGTGGGGGCCGCTCGGCTGGGAGGCGGTCGCCTTCAGCGAGATCGACCCGTTCTGCAACGCGGTTCTCGCTACTCGCTTCCCGAGCGTGCCCAACCTGGGAGATATATCGAAGGTCGAGTGGAAGGAGATGCGTGGCGAGATCGACGTTGTCATCGGCGGAAGCCCGTGCCAGAGCTTTTCCGTCGCCGGAAAGAGAACGGGGCTCAAAGGCGAGTCGGGCCTCATGCTCGAATTTATTCGAGCTGTACGTGAGGTCATGCCGAGATGCTTTGTCTGGGAGAACGTCCCGGGAGCGCTCTCGAGCGAGAACGGGGAGGCTTTCCGATGCCTGCTCCGGGCGATGGATGAGGTCGGGTACGGTCTGGCATGGAGAATTCTGGACGCGCAATTCTTCGGCTTGGCCCAGCGACGCGAGCGTGTCTTTCTTGTCGGAGTGCTTGGAAGCGCCGCCCGTGCCTGCGAGGTACTATTTGAGCCCCACTGCATGCGCTGGGATCATCCGCCGGGCAAGGAGAAGAGGGCGCTCCTTGCCGCCGCAGCTGGAGGAGGCGCTCGAACGGCAGGCTTCAAGTACTCCGCCGCCCCCGCCAGCGGGTCGGTAGGCCACGCCGCCGAGCAATCGCCCACCCTCACGGCCGACTGGCACGCGCCCGCCGTCTACGGCATCGTTGGCAACTCCATAGGCCGAAAGCCTGAAAACGGGGGCAATGGCGCGGGCTTCTGCGACCCCGACGAGAAAGGCATGTACACCCTCACCGCCGCCGACCGCCACGCCGTGGCCCTGCCTGCGGGCGGGCCGCCGCGCGAGGCCCTGTGCCTCGCGTCCACCCATGCGAACGCGCACGTGGGCGACGGCCTGTGCGGGTGCCTCACGGCGAACGCCGCCAAGGGGCCGCCCATGGCGTGCCTTTCGGGGGACGCGGCCAACGCGGCGTGCGACGTGGACCTGGCGGGCACGCTGAAGGTGGGCGGCTCCCCGTCGTGCGTGGGCCCCGTCGCGGCGTTCGCCCAGAACACGCGCGACGAGGTGCGCTTCGTCGGCGGGTCGGGCAGCCACGTGGGCGCGCTCGCCGCGCATCCCGGCGTCAAGCAGGCGAGCCACGTCCTGCAGGGTCCGGCGGTCAGGCGGCTCACGCCGTTGGAGTGCGAGAGGCTGCAAGGCTTCCCGGACAACTGGACGAACGTGGAGTTCCGCGGCAAGCCGGCTCCGGACGGCCGTCGTTACAAAGCCCTCGGAAACGCCATGGCCGTCCCGGTCGTCAAATGGATCGGCGAGAGGGTGGAGAAGGCCGTTTAGCCTCGGCGAAAGAGCGGGCCTCTTCCAGGGTCCGCCTGTCCTTCGCTACGACGAAGCGGACGAAGTCCGCCTCGAAGTAGGCGGCGTTGAGCCTGACGACATCGCGCGCGCCGAGCAGCTCGCAACCTCCCATCCCCCGACGGGGGCCGGGGCCGTAGATGACGGCCGCATTCGGGCTGATAGGGCAGTACAGAGAGGAGAGGCGATCCCGCCCCCCTGTTTCCCGAACAACGGGGAGGACGGGGAAAGACGCGGTGGCGAACGAGGCGCACCCGGGCGCGCGCAGGACGATCCCCTCCATTTCGAGCAGCTCTCCTACGATGAGCCCTTGGTAGGACCCGTCGCCCGTATCTAGCAGCAGGCGGCGCGTGACGCCTTCCGCCGCCACCCCCTCGAACGCGCCCTCGTGCCCCAGAGCCCTCATAAGGTCGCGATACGGAGAGAGGTCTTCTTCCGAAGCCGACAACATAAGCTCATTCCGGAGGGGCTTGAACACGCTGGGATGGCGAGCAATCGCATTCGCCACAAAAGACGCGATGATTCTCGCGTCGTCATCGCCGACGCACGTGAACGGGGCGTTCGGCACGCACAGGGCCGCCACCCTTTTCAGGACGGGGGCAAAAGCGCTCTCCAGTTCGCAGAGGCCGTCCTCAGTGTAGTTCGGATAGACGAATTTCCCCTTGTACCAGTTGGGGTCGTTCGATAGGGATTCGTACAGGTACCTCTCCGCACAGAAATCGCCAACCGAGGGTGTAAATATTCCCCCCGACTCCTTATCTAGCGCGAACACCGTGTCGCCGCTCCCGCAAAACCCACGCAAGTAGAACTTCGGAACGTAATGCTGCTTCTTCTTTTTCGGCCCTTTTGTGTTCATGGAAGTCACCGCCAAACCGAGCTCCGCCGTCGGGCAAACGAGGGCGATCTGCCGGACGTCGGTTCGGAAGACGCAGTTGAAGCGACGTGAGAGCCAACCAAGCCCAAAAAACTAGAGCCAATCCCAGCGGGATTGGCCCATACAAAACCCGAAGGTTTTTGAATCTGAGGTTATGGTGCCATCAGCCGAGCGCCTTGTCAATGAGATTCGCCAGAAACCTCAGGTACGACACGAACCCGTTCTGGACGCCGTAGCTCTCGCACGTGCCGAGAAGACTCGCGCGCAGCCCTTCCAGCAGCGCCGTCGAACGGGGACAGAGCGCCGGCCCTCCCAATCGGTCGAACATCACGAGCGTCTCGAGGAGCTGCTGCATACGACGGTTCCTTAACTTGGCGCGGCGCGTCTTGCTGTTGCCGACGCCTTTCTCGGCGAGCCAATCGTAGACCAGGCTGGAAAGCGCGTAATCGCACTCGTTGGAGCCGTCCATCCCGTTGACTATGCAGCTGCCGTGGGAACAGCAGTTCCTCACGGCCTTCACGCCCTTGAGGATGTAGTGCTCCTCCCGCATGACGGCGTCGTCCCATCGCTCGGAGCAGAACAGGCAGAAGGCCAGCGCCGTTCCGAACGTGACCACCTCCAAAAACGCCCATACGGGCATCGCGTCTCGGTAATGGCCGATGATGCGCCCGGTGTAAACGTCGCCGACGATGCCGGCGGACATGCGCGAGGAGAGATCCCGCTCGATGTAGCTGCGGTATCTCCTCTGTTGCGCCCTCATGAAATCGGCGACTATGCCGTAGCCGTCCTCGTCGTCGAGCCTGGAGGCGCGCGTCACCATGGAGGTCTTGGCCAGCCGCTCCACGTCTTGCGAGACAGCTAGGAACGCCTTGCGGAGCTCGTCGTCGAGCGCATCGAGAGCCAGCAGGTCGGCGAAGTCAAGCCTCACGTACTTCCCCCGGTCGTCGCCGGACGCGTGCTTCTGGAACAGCCTGCGGCATGACGCGAGGTGCACGAAGGTTCCCCGGCGGGCCAAAGCGTCCGCGGCTTGCTCCTCGCCGCATCGCTCGAACGAGACGCCTTTCGCCTTCAGAAGCGCAACCTGCTCCTCCGGGTTCAGCATCGGCTTGAGCCCCGTCACCTCGTGCGCGCCCTCCCCGATGCTCCATGCAGTGTATGTTTCACTCGGATTCACCATGCCCGCCATTCTACCCCTTTCAGCGTCTCTTGGGCACGCCGCGTTCCGCGCATCTCGAATCGGCATGGCGAAGCGAAGGCGAATGGGGGCACGCCGCGCCGCTCCGGCGGCCACAGGCAAATCCGAAGACAAGAAAAGGACGAAAACATGCCATACGTCGACCCTGAAATCATCGCTGAAGTGAAGCGGGTTGACCTGCTTACTTACCTGCAAGAGCGCGAACCCGACGAGCTGGTGCGCATTTCGCCCGGCGTCTACTGCACGAAGGAACACGACAGCCTTAAGATCTCCAACGGCAAGTGGTTCTGGTGGAGCCGGGATCTCGGCGGCAGGAGCGCGCTCGACTTCCTCGTCAAAGTGCGCGACATGGCCTTCCTCGACGCCGTGGAGCATCTGCGGGCCGACCGCCCTGCCGTTGCGAGAGCATCCCCGCCCGCGCATGCCGCCCCACCGGCGAGCGCGCCGCGCCCGGCGTTTCGCCTCCCACGCCGGTGCGCCGACGACGATGCGATGCGGTACCTCGAATCGCGCGGCATCTCGCGCAGCCTGCTGAAGGGCCTCGTGGATGCCGGAGACGTCTACGGCACCATGCGCGGCGGGGTCGCGTGCGCGGTGTTCGTCGGCAGGGACCGCACGGGCGTTCCGAGGTACGCGGCCTTGCGCTCGTGCGAGGGAGGCTTCAAGGGCGAGGCTCCCAGATCCGACAAGCGCTTCGCGTTCTCCCTGCAAAGCGTCCGAAACAACGGCGTGCTCCATGTTTTCGAGAGCGCCATAGACGCGCTTTCCTACGCGACCATCCTCGAGCACGAGGGCAAGCAGACGGCCAGCTTGGGGATGCTGTCCCTCGGCGGGGTGTCGGTCCCCCATGCGCGCAACGGAGCCCCGAAGCTGCCGCTCGCCCTCGCGCAGCATCTTGACGACCGCCCATACATCGCCTCGTTGGCCTTGCATCTCGACAACGACGAGGCGGGCAGGCGGGCCGCCCGCGAGATCGCGCGCGCAGCCGCTTCTCGCGGCGTGGCGGCGTCGATGGAGCCTCCCCCGGAGGGTAAGGACGTGAATGAGTTCCTCTTGGCCCGCCGCTCCAGAGGCCGAGCGCCCGACAGGGGAAGGTGATCTTTCTTTCGGCGGGTTGCGAAGTCCGCCGCCGAGGCGGCGGAAAACCGTCGCGTACCAGCAAGCAACGCCGAGCGCTGGCGCTCGGCAGACGCAGGGGGCACCCCCTGCAACCCCGCGAAGGGAGGCGGCGAATGGAAAGGCGCACGCGCAAGGCCACGGTGAGGCTCACGGAGGAAGAGCTGGCGCGGCTCAAAGAGGCGGCGCGCAGGGCGGGCTGGTCGCAGGAGGCGTACCTGCGCGCGCTCATAGGGGGCATCGACCCGAGGCCGAAGCCGCCGCCCGACTACCTGGCGATGACCCGCGAGCTGCACGCCATCGGGAACAACCTCAACCAGATCGCGCGCAAGGCCCACGCCCTCGGCACCGTGGACGCCGCCCGCTACGACGCCGAGGCGCGAAGGCTCGAAGCCGCGCTCCGCGAGATCGTGGCGGCGGTCAAAGAGCCGGGAAGGAGGCGATGAGGTGGCCGTCACGTCGATTTGGAAGGTCGAAGGGCGCCTGGCGCGCGTGCTCGGGTACGCCGGGAACCCGGACAAGGCCGAAGGCTCGCCCGACGAGTGGGAGCTCCAGGGCGTGGGCGCCGCCATCCTCTACGCCGCCGACCCCGGCAAGACTGAGCGGCAGCTGTACGTGACCGGCGTCAACTGCCTGCCCGCCACGGCGCTGGAAGAGATGAACGCGACCAAGCGCCAATACGGCAAGACGGGCGGCATCGTGGCCTTCCACGGATACCAGGCGTTCGCGCCCGGCGAGACCGACCCCGCCACGGCCCACGAGGTGGGCGTCGCCCTCGCCCAAGAGCTGTGGGGCGGCCGCTTCGAGGTTGTGGTGGCCACCCATCTGGACAAGGCCCACCTCCACAACCACTTCGTGGTCAACTCTGTGTCCTTCGCCGACGGCAGGCGCTTCCACCGAGACGCCGCCTGCTACCGCGCGATGCGCGAAGCGTCCGACGAACTGTGCCGGGAGCATGGTCTTTCGGTGGTGGAGAGCCCCGGGCGCGGCGGCGCGCGCCACCACGCCGAATGGCGCGCCGAGCGCGAGGGGCGCCCCACGTGGCGCTCGCTCGTGAAGGCCGACGTGGACGAGGCCGTAGGGCGTGCGGCGAGCATGCGCCAGTTCCACGCGAACCTGCGCGCGATGGGCTACGACGTGAAGGTGGGCAAGGACATATCGGTGCGCCCGCCCGGCAAGGAGCGTTTCGTGCGCCTGCGCCGCAATTTCGGGGACGCGTACTCGCAGGAGGGCATCGGCGCGCGCATCCTCGCCAACAGCCGCCAGCGCCTGCCCCTCGGCAGGCCGAGGCCCGCTCCCAAGGAGCGCCCGCCCGTGCCGAAGGGCACGCTCGTGAGCCTGTACCGCAGGTACATGGCGCTGCTCAACGGCGCGAAGAGGCAGAGGGCGCCAGGCGGGCGGGCGCATTTCCTGCTGCGCGAGGATCTGCGCGAACTCGAAGCCATATCGGGGGAGCTCGCGCTGCTCGCGCGCGAGGGGATAGAGACGCGATCCCAGCTGGCGGCATACGAAAGAGCCTTGGCCGACAAGTCCGAGGCGCTGCAGGCCGAACGCCGCGCGCTGCGCAACGAGGCGAGGCGCTCCAAGGCGGCGGGATCCCCCGCGCCCCCAAACCCCCGCATCGCCGAGATAGCGTCGGAGCTGCGGGGCGCAAGGCGCGAGGCGCGCGCCTGCGCGCGCATCCGGGCAAGAAGCGCCGAGCTGCCGGCCCGCATCGCGCAGATCGAGGGCGCCGAAGCGAACAGAGAGGAAAGGCAGGTGGAAGGTCATGGACGCATCGAGCGAGGCTGCTGAGCAGATCGTGAGGATGACGCTCGAGGGAACCGAGGTGGCGCTGCGCATCACGGGCGCCGGCGCGAAGAACGCGGCCGCCATGCTGCTGGCGGCCGCGGCGAGCAACGAGAAAACCAAGGGCAGGGCGCGGCTTTCGGCGATGCTCAAATCGGGCCGTGAGCTGCGCGTGTTCCCCATCCGCTTTGACGATCTGAAAGGGTTCGCGAAGGAGGCCCGACGCTACGGCATCGCATACGCCGTCGTGAAGCAGAAGGACGGCGAATCCGTCGATCTTCTGGTGCGGACCGAGGACGCGAGCAAGGTGAACCGCATCGCGGAGAGGCTCGGCCTGTGCCGCATGAGAGACGACGCCCGCGAAGCGCCCGAGCCGCGCGAGGGGAATCGGCACGATGGGCGCGCGCACGCCGCGCAGGCGCCGCGCGCACCCGAACAAGCTGCGGCGCTCCTCGATGATTTGCTGGCATCGCCGGGCGACAGCGACGCCTCCCCTTTAGCGCAAGCCCCGGCGGAAAGCCGTCCGTCAGGGCCTACATCCGCGAGAAAACGGCTCTCAGAAAAGGATGGTGAGGCAGCGCGCAAGCGCTGCGGCAGGCTGTCCGTGCGCGCGGAGATGCGCGCCATATCGGCGGCACGCGAAATGAGCGGCGAAGCGCATGCGACTCGCAAGCCCATGGCGCGCGCCCTGGAGAAAGGAAGGTAGAGCATGCAAGATATCTACCGGATGATGGAAGAACGCAGTAGCCGGGAATTCGCGCCGGAAGGCGAGTTCGACAAGCAAGCGTGGGCGGAGCGGAAGCAGAGCGAGCGCCAAGAGGCATTCGACCGCGCCGACGCCGCCGCGCTGCGCGCGAATTCGGATCCAGCGGCGCTGGAGACGTACATGCGGGTGGCGGCGCAGCTGCCCCACCATTCCGCCACGAACATCCTGCTCATAGCCGACCGCATACCGAACGCGACGCGCGTCGGCACGGCTGAGCATTGGCGCAGGCAGGGAGCGTCGGTGAGGCGCGGGCAGAAGGCGATCCCCATCATCGAACCCGTCAAGGAGTACGTGCGCGACGACGGCAGCATCGGCGTCTTGTACGACGTGCGCAAGGTGTTCGACGTGTCGCAGACCACCGCGCGGCCATGCCTGCCGCGCAGAGTGGACCCTCACGCCGCGCTCGCGGCGCTGGTCGCTCGCTCGCCGACGAGAATAGAGCCGGTTGACGACCTCGGCGGCGTCCCCGCCGAGTACGATCACGCCTCGGGGGCCATACGGGTGCAGCGAGGGCTCGATGAGCCGCAGCTGCTCTCGGCGCTGATAGTCGAGGCGGCGCATGCCAGCATGGCGCTCGGCCTCGATGCCTACGACAGGGAGACGCACGCCGCGAAGGCCGACCTCGCGGCGGGCATAGCCGCCCGCCGCCTGGGACTCGAATGTTCGGGAGCCGTCGCCGCGCCCGCGCCACCGGAAGCGAGCGCGCGCGAGGTGAGGGACGCCTTGGGCGAGATCGGCAAGGCCGCGCGCGACGTGTCGGAGCGCATGGCCCCGCCCGAAAGGCGGCGCGACAGGTCGGAGGGCAGATGAGGCCCCCGACGGCTGGCGAGGCGGCAGCCGCCGCGCTCGCCGCGCCGCTGGCGGCGTGGGCGGGGTTCGTCGCCGCCCCCGCCTTGGACGGCGGGGGGTCGCTCGCCTCGCTCATCGCGGCGTTCTCGGATCCCTTTTCGACGAAGCCCACGGCGGGCGGCGCGCGATGGGCGCTGCTGTTCCTGGTCCTGTATGCCGCCTGCGCGGCGGCGTGGCTGCTCACCCGGCGCAACCTGCGCCCCGGCGAGGAGCACGGCAGCGCCCGGTGGGGTGACGCCCGCCGCATCTGCCACCGCTACCGGGGGCGCGACCCCGCAGGCGACAAGCTGCTCACGCGCAATTTTCGCATGAGCTACGACACCCACGCCCACAGGCGCTCGATGAACACGCTCGTGGTGGGCGGCTCGGGCGCAGGCAAAACGCGCGGGTTCAGCCTGCCCAACGCCTGCCAGGCCAACACATCGATGGTGGTGCTCGACCCGAAGGGCGAGATCGTGCGCGCCGTGGGCGGGCTGCTCGAATCGAGGGGCTACGAGGTGCGCGTGCTCGACCTCGTGCGCATGGAGAGGTCCCACTGCTACAACCCGCTTTCCTACATCGAGTCGGACGCGGACGCGCAGCGGCTCAACACCAACCTGTTCAAGGCGACGACTCCCAAGGGCGCGCAGAGCCAGGATCCTTTCTGGGACACGGCCGCCGGGATGCTGCACCTGGCGCTTCTGCTTTACCTCGTGCACGAGGCACCGCCCGAGGAGCGCAACTACGCCACCCTCATGGAGATGCTGCGCGCCGGCGAGGTGCGCGAGGACGACGACGATTACGCCTCGGTGCTCGACGAGCTGTTCGACCGGCTGGAGATGAGGGACCCTGGCCACATCGCGCTCAAATACTACCGCAGCTACCGCTCCGGCTCGGCCAAGACGCTCAAATCCATCCAGGTGACGCTCGCCTCCAGGCTGGAGAAGTTCAACCTCGACGCCCTGGCGTCGCTCACCGCCACAGACGAGCTCGACCTGCCGTCGCTCGGGGAGCGCAAGGTGGCCCTGTTCGCAGTCATACCCGACAACGACACCAGTTTCAACTTCCTGGTGTCCGTCCTCTACACGCAGCTGTTCCAGCAGCTTTTCGCGCTCGCGGACGGAAAACACGGCGGGCAGCTGCCCGTGCACGTGCACTTCCTCATGGATGAGTTCGCCAACGTGAGCTTACCCAATGATTTTGAGAAGATACTCTCCACCATGCGCGGGCGCGGGGTGTCCGCGTCGATCATCATCCAGAACATGGCGCAGCTGCGGGCGCTGTTCGACAAGCAGTGGGAGTCCATCGTCGGCAACTGCGACGAGTTCCTGTACCTGGGCGGCAACGAGCAATCCACCCACAAGTACGTCAGCGAGCTTCTGGGCAAGGAGACCATCGACCTCGACACGCACGGCAGGACCACCGGGAGGGGCGGCAGCTGGTCCACCAACCAGCAGATCTCGGGGCGCGAGCTCATGACGCCCGACGAGGTGCGCATGCTCGACAACTCCCGCGCGCTGCTCTTCGTGCGCGGCGAGCGCCCCATCATCGACTTAAAGCTCGACATAGCGCGGCATCCCGCCGCGCGGCTCACCCCCGAGGGCGGCGCGCCGCCCTACGAGCACGGCGCCTGCCCGCTGGCAAGCGCCGCCGTGGCGCCCTACGAAGGCGTTGCCCCCGCGAGCGCGCAGGCCGCGCCTGCGGGCTGCGTCGTGCTCGACGGGGAGGAGGCCGAGGCAGCGCTCGCGGCGGAGGCGGCGGGCGGGAAAGGAGAACCAACGCATGAGAAAGACCACTGAGGGGAAGAAGGCCCGCCCCGCAGCCCGCGCGCGGCTCATGGCGGCAATCGCCGTCTGCGCCGCTTCGGCCTTGGCGCTGGAGCCGCCCGCCGCGTTCGCGGCGACCGACCCGATAGCGGCGGTGGACAACCTCTCCACGTTCATCTTCGGGCTCATCAGGAGCGTCGGGCTCATCCTGCTCGGCTTCGGCGTGGTGCAGGTGGGCATGTCGCTCAAGAGCCACGACCCGTCCCAGCGCGCCAACGGCTTCCTGACCCTGGCGGGCGGCGTGGTCATCACGTTCGCGAAGGAAATCTTGGATATCATCGTCGGATAGGCCCGTCGCGCGGGCCCCGAAAGGAGGCGGGCCGTTGGATTCGGACAACTGGGTGGTCAGCAACCTCCAGGGAGCGCTCGACACGTGGAACGAGAAGATGGGCGAGATCGTGGGGTTGCTCACGGCGTCGCCCGCCGACTTCCGGGGCGGCGGGATATGGGACGCGGTGCTCTCCATCCACGGCGCCGTGCAGGCGGTGGCGCTCGCGCTCCTCGTGCTGTTCTTCCTGTCGGGCCTCGTGAAGACCTGCGGCTCGTTCGCCGAGGCCAAGCGCCCGGAGGTGGTGTTGAAGCTGTTCGTGCGGTTCGTGCTGGCGCACGCCGCCGTCGTCTACGGGCTTGAGCTCATGATGGCGTTCCTCGACGTGGTGCAGGGGCTCATCGGCGACATGATGGATGCTGCGGGCTTTGCGTCGGCCGCGCCCGCCGCGCTGCCTGGCGAGATGGTGGAGGCCATCGAGGACGTGGGCTTCCTCGACGCCATACCCCTGTGGGCGGTGACGTTGCTCGGCGGGCTGCTCGTCACGGTGCTCTCGTTCATCATGATACTGGCGGTGTACGGCAGGTTCTTCAAGATATACATGTACACCGCGCTCGCGCCCATACCCCTGTCCACCTTCGCGGGCGAGCCGAGTCAGTCGGTCGGCAAGGCGTTCCTCAAAAGCTACGGGGCCGTGTGCCTCGAGGGTGCGGTCATCCTGCTCGCATGCGTCATATTCTCGCTGTTCGCATCGGCGCCGCCGGTGGTGGATGCCGAGGCTCCCGTGGTCACGCAGGTGTGGTCGTACGTGGGAGAGCTTGCCTTCAACATGCTGGTGCTCACGGGCATGGTCAAGATGGCCGACCGCGTGGTGCGCGAGATGATGGGGCTTTGACGCCCCTCCCCTTTCCCGAAACAACCGAACGAACACATTGCCCGCGCCGCGCGCGGGGCGCTTTACGCGCCCGCTTCGCCGCGCAGGCAGAGAGGAGCAAGAAGTGGAAGTGAAGGTCAACCGAGAGATACGCGAGTATACCGAGGGGGTGTTCTTCGGCATGTCGCTTCGGCAGTGCGTCTTCGCGCTGCTCGCCTGCGTCGCCGCCGTGGGGCTCTACTTCGGGCTGTCGCCCTTCCTGAGACTGGACGAGCTCTCCTGGGCGTGCATCGCGGGAGCGGCCCCGTTCGCCGCGCTGGGGTTCGTCACCTGGCACGGCATGGCGGTCGAACGCGCGGCGTGGGCGTGGGCCAAATACGCGCTTTTGACCCCCAAGGAACTGCCCGCGCGCCCGCAGAACCTGTACTACGAGGCCGTCTGCACGCCGCATCGCGCGAAGGGCATCCGCCGCGAGAAAGGAGGGCATCATGGCCGCACTCGCAGCTAGGCGGCGCAAAGGCGGCACGCGGTTCGTCCCGCCGAAAACCGCCGAGGACGCCGTGCCCGTGCGCCGCATCTGGCCCGACGGCGTGTGCCTCACCGACGACGGCGAGTACGCGAAGACCTGGCGCGTGAGCGACGTGAACTACGCGGCGGCGTCAAAGGAGGATAAGGAGGCCATGTTCCTGGGCTACTCGGACCTGCTCAACTCTTTCGACTCCGACGCGCGGGCCAAGGTCACCGTGGCGGTGCGCAGGCTCGACGCCGAAGCCCTCGGGCGGCGCATCCTCATACCGCCCAAGGGCGACGGGCTCGACCGCTACCGCGAGGAGTACAACGCCATGCTCATAGAGAAGGCCACGGGGGCGAATTCCATGGTGCGCGAGATATACCTTACCATCGCCGTGGGAGGGAGAAGCATCCAGGAGGCCCGCTCCTACTTCAACCGCGCGTCGGCGGAGACGGCCGCGCACCTCGCGCGCCTCGGGGCGCACTGCGAGGAGCTCGACGCAGAGGGCAAGCTGCGGCTTCTGAGGGGCTTCTACCGGGGCGGCGCCGACGACCTGCCCATCGACGTGCGCGCCTCGATGCGTCGGGGGCACTCGTTCAAGGACGCCGTTGCGCCCGAGGGCGCGGGCATTGAGGCCGACCGCCTGCGGGTGGGCGGCCGCTGGGCGCGCGCCCTGTACCTGACCGACTACGCGTCCTACATCAAGGACGGCTTTCTGGCCGAGCTTACCGACGCGAGGCGCGCGATGGCGCTTTCCATAGACGTCGTCCCCGTGCCCACTGACGAGGCGGTGCGCGAGGTGGAGCGGCGACTGCTCGGTGTGGAGACGAACATCACCAACTGGACGCGCCGGCAGAACGCCAACATGAACTATAACGTGGCCGTGCCCTACGACATGGAGCAGCAGCGCAAGGAGAGCCGCGAGTTCCTGGACGACCTCATGTCGCGCGACCAGCGCATGATGTTCGCCACGGTGACGCTCGTCCACTTTGCCGACACGCCCGAGGAGCTCGACGCCGACACCGAGGCGCTGCTCTCGTGCGCGCGCAAGCACCTGTGCCGCCTCTCGGTCCTGCGCTTCCAGCAGCTCGACGGGCTGTCAACCGCGCTGCCCATAGGCGTGCGTCGCATCGAGGCGATGCGCACGCTCACCACCGAGAGCCTCGCCGTGCTCATGCCGTTCCGCGTGCAGGAGATCATGGAGGAGGGCGGCATGTACTTCGGCGAGAACGCCATATCGCGCAACCTCATCCTGTGCGACAAGTCGCGGCTCCTGAACCCCAACGCGTTCGTGCTGGGCGTGCCGGGCTCGGGCAAGAGCTTCTCGACCAAGGAGCTCATAGCTATGCTTGCGCTCTCGACCGACGACGACATAGTGATATGCGACCCCGAGCGCGAGTACGCCTCGCTCGCCGAGGCACTGGGCGGCGAGGTGGTGCGCATCGCGGCGGGCAGCCCCCACCACATCAACGCCATGGACATGGTGGAGGGCTACGGCGAGGGAGGCAACCCCGTGGCCGACAAGAGCGAGTTCGTGCTGTCACTGTTCGAGCAGCTCGACCGCCGGGGACTGGGGCCGCAGGCCAAGTCGGTCGTGGACCGCTGCACCTCGGCGGTGTACGCCGACTACCTGCGCGGCGGCGAGGCGCCCACGCTCGCCCACCTGCGCGACAAACTGCTCGCCCAGCCCGAGCCGCAGGCGCGTGACCTGGCGCTTTCGCTGGAGCTGTTCACCTCGGGCACGCTGGACGCGTTCGCGCACCCAACCAACGTGGACACCCGCAACAGGCTCCTCGTCTACGACATCATGGACCTGGGCCGCCAGCTCAAGACCATGGGGCTGCTCGTCATCACCGACGCGATGCTCAACCGCGTGACGGACAACTGGCGCGCGGGCAGGCGCACGCACATCTTCATAGACGAGTTCCACGTGGTGTTCGAGAACGAGTACTCCGGCGCGTTCTTCAACAGCGCGTGGCGCCGCTTCCGCAAGCGCAACGCCTACCCCACGGCCATCACGCAGAACGTGGAGTACCTGCTCGATTCGGTCTTGGCCTCCACGATGCTCTCCAACTCCGAGCTCATCGTCATGCTCAACCAGGCGGCCGCCGACCGCGGGAAACTGGGCGAACTCCTCAACATCAGCCGAGAGCAGATGGGCTACATCACCAACGCCGAGGCGGGCTGCGGCCTCCTGCGCTACGGCGGCGCCATCGTGCCGTTCGCCAACCGCTTCCCGAGGGACACCGAGCTCTACCGCCTCATGACCACTAAGCCCGGGGAGTGACGAAGCAGAAAGGAGGCCGCCTTGCCGAGCGACATCAAGGAGCGCGTCGTCGCCAGGAACGTGAAGACCCTCGACCGCGCGGCGCTTCTCCAAAAGGCGGCGCGGCCCGCAGCGCTGCGCGTCGGCGAAACGGCGAAGGCGGCAAACCCCGCACACACACGCGAACGAAGGGGCGATGAAGCCGAAGGCGGCTGGGCGGCGGCGCGCGGCGAATCGGAGCGAACGGCGCACGAGGGCTTCGCGGCCACAGCGAACGGTGCGCGGGTCGCCCGCGCAATCCGGCGGCGCAATGTCCCCAAGGAACGCGCGCGCACGACCTTCCCGTCCGCAGAGCGCGGCGAACGTCGCACGCCGAGGGGTTGCGCGGCATCCTGCGGGTCAAGCCGCGAAGCATCGAGCCCTTCGCCGAGGGCGCCCCGGCCGGCGAACGCGCGCGCCCGAGAAGCCATGCGCACGAGGGCGCAGGCGGCGTCGCGCGCACGCGCGGCCCGGGCATCCCGCAAAGCTACGGCGAAGGGCGCGAACGCCGCCGCGCGGCGGGCGGCAAGCAGCGCGGGCCGGTTCGCGCGCATGGCCGCGCTCCAGGCGCGGGCGGCAACTGCGGCGCTCACCGGTCTTGGGTCGTCCGCTGCCGCAGTGGTCGTGGTGACATGCCTCGCGGCGTTCGTCGCCACCTCGGCGTTCGGCATCTTCCTCATGGGCGGCGACATAGGCGACGGCAACCCCCCGCTCCGCGAGGTGGTGGCGGAGATAGACGCCGAGCACGCCGCCAAGGTGGAGGAGGCCAAGGCGTCGGCGGAATGCGACGAGGTTTCGGTTTCGGGCGGCAAGAGCCCGTGGAAGGAAACCCTCGCCGTGTTCGCGGTCAAGCTGGCGGCAGACGCCGAGAACCCGCTCGACGTTCTGACGCTCGACGCCGCGCGGCAGGGCGCGCTGCGCGCCGTGTTCTGGGACATGAACTCCATAGAAACCGAGATAGAGGAAGCCGAGCCGAGCGATTCCGACGGCGAAGACGCCCCGCCCGCCAAGGTGCTGCGCGTCACGCTCTCGGCCAAGACGGCGGAGCAGATGGCGTCGGCCTACGGGTTCGACGCGGGGCAACTCGAAACGCTGCGCGAGCTTCTGGACGAGCGCCACGACGCCGCATGGCGGGCCGTACTCCACGGGATCGCGGGCGGCGCCGCCGACATCGTGGAGATCGCCTCGAGCCAGCTGGGCAACGTGGGCGGCAGGCCGTACTGGTCATGGTACGGGTTCGAGAGCCGCGTGGAATGGTGCGCGTGCTTCGTGAGCTGGTGTGCGAACGAGTGCGGGTACATCGATTCGGGCGCGGTGCCCAAGTTCTCCTACTGCCCCACGGGCGTGCAGTGGTTCAAGGCCGCAGGCCGCTGGCTGCCGGGAGGCAGCGCGCCGGCGCCTGGGGACATCGTGTTCTTCGACTGGGACGGAGACGGCGTCTCCGACCACGTGGGCATCGTGGAGTCGTGCGACGGCTCCACCGTGCGCACCATCGAAGGCAATTCGGACGATGCGTGCAGGAGAAGCGCCTACGGCGTCGGAAGCCCTTTCATTATGGGGTATGGGGCGTGCTCTTTCTAAGAAATCTCTATCCATCTTGCCAATAAAGGCAGCTCCAAATGACGCAAAACATCGTTGCACTCGTAGATGGTTAGGCTGTCGTTCATGGACAGCAACTCTCTGTATGCCTCATGAAGCTTACACCCTCCAAGGTAATAACCCGCCGCATTGAAAAGATTCTCGGATTCTTCCAAAGAGAGTCCGAGGCCTACGCAAAATTGCATCACTGTTTCTGGTTTAGGACGATCTGCAAGTTGACCATATTTGATTCGCTCGTAAGTTTTCTCCGACAGCAAAGTACGTCTGCAGAACTCGCTTTTTGAAATGCCAAGCTTCAAGACGTACTTCGCAGAAAGCAGAGAAAATGGTGCTGTCTCTCTTTCTGACCCGCTGCTATCGTGTTCGATTGACGCTGGAGTGCCATAAGCTTTCCCCATCGTCTTCTTGAAGAGGCGGTCTCTTAGTCGATAGCAACACTCCGTTACTTTTTGAGTAATGGCATCCTCCTTCACGGCTGGGCACCTACCTCGGTTGGCGCTGCCAGCGCAATAAGCCCTGGGGGATTTAGTCTTCAAGGTCGAACTCCCTCAAGCCAACCTCCTTTTGGCGCCTGCGTTGTTTTGCTCTCAAACCGAATTGCTCCCGGGATGCATGCTTTTCACTGTCTCCATCAGAAAAAGAAGAGGGCGTAATCGCAAGCTATTTGCAAAGCGTGCCTTTCTGACCACATGGCTAAAAAATCTTTGCCACCTGCAAGCAAAAAAGCGCGTGCAGGGAGCTAGTGGGCTGGAGAGACCGATTTGATTCTGAGGATATCAGGAGACCCCCTTCGTCGCTTCAAATACACTTCTCTACTACTCGCTTACGACATATTGCCGAGCCGGGTATCAAACCAGTTTTTCTGTTAATCAAACTAAAACTGATTTGTAAAACACGGCTTTAAAAGAACGGTTGTGCAGGTTTCAATCGAAAGCCACCAACAAAAAAGTTAGACATAGAAACCTTTTATCTTTATAATGTCCTTGTTCTAATTGGACAGTGTCTATCTAAATATAAAGGAATAGATGCTGATGTACGGGATGATATGAAAAAATGATTGGAGCGGATATGTCACAAGATGAAACAATGCTGGGGAAAGGGGTTCTTTCTCGCCGTGACTGCGTGAAGCTGATGGGAGGCTTCGCCATCGCCATGGGCACGGGGTCGCTGCTTGCTGGCTGCTCGTCGGGCACCAGTGATTCCGGCGAGGGCGCTTCTCAGTCGGATGAGACGCCCAAGACGTTGCGGGTTGCCATGATGGGCAGCTCGACGGACACGTTGGATCCAGCCACCTTCAGCACGCTTCTTCCGTTGGCGATTGCGCTCAACGTGTACGACTCGCTTATCCTCCTGCGCAACGGCGTGGTGGAGAACTCGCTTGCCGAAAGCATCGAACCCAACGAGGATGCGAGCGCTTGGACCGTCACCCTTAAGGACGGTGTGAAGTATCATGACGGCGAGACCGTCACGGCTGAAGATGCGCTCTACAGCCTCCAGTACGCCGGCACCTCACCCATGTACTCGTCGTTCTACGCGAACGTCGATTGGGAGGGCAGCTCGGTTGTGGACGAGCGCACGTTCACGCTCCAGCTTCTCTCGCCGCAAGCCACCTTCTGGGACGAGGTCGTTTCCGCCGTCACCTTCGTGTTCCCGGCGGGCAGCGCCGGCGACGATTTCTCTGGCGACATCGGCAGCGGGCCCTTCAAGCTCGTTTCCTTCTCTCCCGACACTGGAGCCGTGCTTGAGAAGAACGCCGATTACTGGGGAGGCGCTCCGGCCATCGACACGGTTGAGATCGTCCCCATCACCGATCCCGAGACGAGGTACACGGCGCTCACGAGCGGCGAGGTCGACTTCGCCCACCAAATCTCGACGACGAACGCGGCCACGCTCGAAGGCCAGTCCGGCTTCAACGTTTTGAACGGCGGCATCGAGAATTCGAGTTCTTTCCGCTTCTGCCTCAACGCGTCCGCCGCGCCTTTCGATGATCCCGAGGTACGCGAGGCCCTCAAGCTTATCGTCGACCGCCAGACCATGAACGACACCATCTTCCGCTCTGCGGGTGTGGTTGGCAATGATGTGCTTGGCCAGGGTATGCCGGGCTACAATGATTCCCTCGAGCAGCGTGCTTACGACTTCGACACCGCCAAGAAGGTGCTCGAAGAAAAGGGCGTGACCGAGCTCGAGATCACGACCGCCGAAACCACCACCGGCGTCAACGATTCTGCAGAGATGCTCAAAGCCCAGCTGGAGAAGGCGGGCATCACGGTGTCGGTGAAGGAGATCGATCCGACGACGCTGTTCTCCGACATGAACAACATCTACGGAGCGCAGATTTTCGCAACCTATCTCATCAATCGCCCGTATATCGCTTCGGCCGTCATGTACACCGGTGGCAGCTCGCCGTACAACTTCAGCCAGTGGAAGGATGACGAGTACGATTCCCTCTTGGCCCAAGCAACCTCGGCAGTGGATGAGGCCGACCGGGCGGAACTCCTCAACCAAGCACAGGAGCGTCTCTGGGCCGAGGGCGGCGATATCGTTTGGGGATACTGCGCCGATCTGAGCGGGCAGGTAGATGGCCTCGACGGCATAGACATCACGCTCTCGGTGCCTCTGTTCGCCAAGGCAACCCTCTCCGCTTAGCGAATCGGACGAAGGGCATGTCACCGAACGCCGACCGTACGGGAGGGCACCGCGCACTGCGGATACTCTCCCGTATTCTCCTCTTCGCGATCTCGCTGATCTTCACGTGTCTGCTCGTGTTCCTCGCCCTTGAGGCTCTGCCCGGCGATGCCGCCACGCAGCGTCTCGGATTACAGGCGACTCCCGAGCGTGTGGCCGAGCTCACGCAGCAATACGGCCTCGACAAGCCGGTACTCTATCGTTTCGTTCTCTGGTGCGCTCATGCGCTGCAGGGCGACTTCGGAACCGTTCTTGCGTCGGGATTACCCGTAGCCGACGCTATGGTCGGCCCTCTTGCGCGAACTGGAGTGATTTTTGCGATCTCGCTTGTTTTGGTGATTGTGGTCGGCACGGCTGGTGGCATTTTCGCGGGTCTTCATGGCGGCAAGGCGGCAGACAAGATTGTGAGTACGCTTGCGCTTGCTGTTGTGGGAACACCCGAGTTCGTTGTCGGATTCTTTCTCATCTTGGTGTTCGCGACGCAGCTCGGGTGGTTTCCCGCCGTATCGCTTCTTCCCGTTGGGAGTGGCTCGATGTTCGACAAGCCCATCATCATGGTGCTTCCCATCGTCGCCATATCCCTCATCGGGGCTTGCACCCTTGTGCGCCCGGTGCGCGCCGTGGTCGAGCGGGAGAACCAAACGCTTCATGTCGAATCGGCCCGACTTTCTGGTCTGCCGGAAAGAAGGGTGATCGTCAAAAACCTCTTGCCCGGAATCGTCGCCCCCGTTGCGCAGTCGGCGGCTTCGGTCGTACCTTATCTTATTGGCGGCACGGTCATCATTGAATCCCTTTTCAGCTTTCCCGGCTTGGGCACGCTTCTTGTCAACGCCGTGCTCAACCGCGAGCCCGATTTGCTCATGGCTTGCTCGGCGGTTGTCATAGCGGTGTCGCTTGCGGCTTTCTGGATTGCCGACGGGTTGGGAAGGAGGCGGTCCCGTGAGATCGAAGCGTAGCATTAGCGAGAAGCTGCTCTCTTGGCCCGATCTTGTGCTTCTCGTCTTCTTCATCGCTTTTCTCGCTCTTGCGCTCGCCGGATCGCTTTCCCCGGCAGACGGGACAAGCACCGTGGGGGCCGCGTTCATGCCTCCGAGCGCCGAGCATCCTTTGGGCACCGACGGGCTTGGCCGCGATGTTTTGGCGCGCCTCATGCACGGCGGCGCGCACCTTATCGCCGTTGCCGCTGTTTCCACCGCCGTCGCCGCTGCCGTGGGCGTGGCTCTCGGGTTCGCCGTGAGTGCGAAGGGCAGGTTCGCCGATGTGTTATCGTACCTGCTCGATCTGCTGCTGGTCATTCCTTCGATACTCGTAGTCATGGTTCTTGTGTTCGGGCTTGGTTCGGGAGTGGGGACGATGATCGTGGTGACCACGGCGGTGTCGGCACCCTACATAGCTCGGTACACGCGCTCGCTCGTCCGTCCCGTGGCCGCATCGCCTTATGTGACGGCGGCGCGCCTTTCCGGCGATTCGGCGGCGAAGACGGCTGTGCGCGAGGTGCTTCCGAACTTGGCGGTTCCCTTGGCAACCACGGTGGGCATGAGGTTCATCAACTCCGTCTATCTTGTTGCGACGGCCGCTTTTCTCGGGTTCGACCCCCTCGGAACGGGCTCCGACTGGGGAACCATGATACAGACGGGCGTCACGGGCATCAGCCTGAACCCGTGGGCCGCGCTTGCTCCCACTATCGCGATTGCCTGCATCACCATATCGGGCAATCTTCTGCTTGATCGAATAGGGAAAAGGAGCAACCTGTGACGAACGGATCGGACGCGATTGTCGAGATAGCGGGCCTTTCGATTGCAACTCTCGGGGGTAAACGCGTTATCGACGATCTGTCGATAGAGATTTTGGCCGGAGAAAACCGCGCTCTCGTCGGAGAATCGGGGTCGGGCAAAACCACGCTCGCCCTCGCGCTCATGGGACGCATCCGCAGCGGCCTCGTCCACGAGGCCGGAACGATCTTCGTCGACGGGGCGAACGTGCTTTCTCTCAAAGGCTCATCGCTGAGGCGCTACCGGGCGGAAACGGTATCGTGGCTGTCGCAGGATCCCGCTCTCTCGCTCACGCCCCACATGACGGTGCGCGCGCTGCTGTCAGAATCCGTCCCGATGGACGACGAGGACGCGCTCGGCTTGCTTGGCAGGGTGGGCCTCTCGGGTGTCAAAGGGCTGCTCGACCGGAGGCCGCGCTCGCTTTCCGGAGGGCAGCGTCGACGTGTGGCCATCGCCAAGGCCATCGCGTCGAAACCTCGCGTGCTTATACTCGACGAGCCCACTGCCGGCCTCGACGGAGCCACCGCCGATGAGGTCGTGGCCACCATCAAGGGAATCTGCGCCGAATCGGGAATGAGCGTTGTCGCCATCACCCACGACCTTGATGTGGCCGGCAAGTTCGCCGAATCCGTCACCGTCCTCAAAGAGGGCTGCGTTCTCGAAACGGTTTCGCATTCCGAGCTGATGAACAACCCTGGAACCGATTACGCCCGCAAACTCGTTGACGCCCAGCGGCTTGAACGGCGTCCCGGCGATGAAATGGATTCATCCGCCGGTGCCCCTGTGTTTTCAGCATCAAGCTTCGATGTCGTGACGCCCGACGGCAAGGTTGCAACGAGGAATGCCGCGTTTTCGATCAATCATGGCCGGGGGCTTTCCCTTTTCGGGCCTTCGGGGTCGGGCAAGAGTACGATTGTCAGGGCCATCACGGGAGAGCGCCCTGCGGAAAGAGGTTCTGTGGCGCTCGATTTGGGCGATGGGGATATGCATGTTCTCGCGCGCTCGTTCAAGGATCGGTCGCAAACCGAGCTTGCCGCCGTGCAGATGGTGCCGCAGGATCCTGCGACAAGCCTCAATCCCGCGCTTTGCGTGGACACCCAGCTTTCTCGCGCCGTCAGGCGGGTGCATCCTCGCTGGTCGAGGAAAGAGGTGAGGGAGCGGGTCTCGGAGCTTTTGGCCTTGGTGCGTTTGCCCGACGAGATCAAACGCCAGCACCCCCGCTCGCTTTCGGGTGGACAGGCCCAGCGCGTTGCCATCGCCCGGGCCCTCGCCCATGAGCCCAAGGTGCTTGTTTGCGACGAATCGACCTCCGCCCTCGACCCCACCACTCAAAAGGACATCCTCGATACGTTGAACCAGCTGAAACGAGACGAGGGCTTGGCGCTTGTCGTTGTCACCCATGCGGAAAGAGTGGCGCGCTACACCTGCGAGGAGGAAATCGCCGTGCCTTTCGAGGGTTAGTGTGGCGATCTAGACGCTGGATTGTCTGTTGTTGTGCAGCGTTTCGACTAGAGCAGTGGCGACTTGGGAAACATCGTCCATGAAGTAAAAATGCCCTCCTTGGAAATGCCTCATCTCGAAGAAGCCTGTCGTAACGTTTGCCCAATCCCTCATTTCATTCTCCAGAGCTTCCGGATCGTCCTTCCCTAAGAAAGCCGTAACGGGACAGTCGATGCCCATCTCATAATTTTCTGTAGGAACGTACTCTTCTATCAGTTTGTAGTCGTTCCGAATGATCGGCAAAAATATATCGCAGAGTTCGTCTATCTCGAGCACCTCGGGAGATATTCCGCCTACGCGAAGCAATTCTTCCCTAAATTCGGCATCGTCATAGAGGTGGACGTGGGCCTCTCTGATGCTCGAAGGAGCTTCTCGGCTTGATACTATCAAATGCGAAGGGCCATGCAGTTTATCCAGCGCTGCGATTCGAGCTGCTTCATGGGCAAGGGAGGCCCCCATGCTGTGTCCGAAATAGGCAAAAGGTCGATCTTCAAAATATGCGGACGCTGCTTTGGCGATTCCCTCTGCTACAAACGAGAAATCGTCTACGAGAGGCTCCGATATTCTATTTTCATGACCTGGATAGCAAATAGCGTAGACAGGAAGTTTCCTGCGAATCTCGCGTGCGACAGATCTGAATGCATTGGGTCCTCCGCCCGCATGGGGCACAAATACCAAAGCTGTTCCTCTCGCTTGCTCTTTCTGATTGAGATCGACTATCCAATTGTTCACGCTTGTCCTCCTAGGAGCGATCCTACAAAACGTCTGCAAGAAAAAGCCAGCCAGTCACGAGTACCTGCTGAACAAGCGCAAGGCAAGTCATGGGAGCGCCAAGCTTCATTACGGTCTTTTCGCCGTACCCAGCAAGCTCCATGCCAGAGGCAATCGGTGCCTGATGCATCGAAAGAAAAAACTGGCTGGCAATCATTTGGTATGCGATCAGAACAGCGCCCGCATCGCTTACGCCCAATCCCGCTACATCGCCGAACGATATCAGTATGGGAAAAATAACGACAGCGGTGGCCAACACTGATCCTATCAAAGTATGGATGGCCAATGATATTGCTGATATAAAAATGACGGTTGACAGAATATCGCTTGGTAAAGAAGCTGGGAGCGCCGTATCGGCAATCCACTGGCTCATACCTGTGGCTTCGCCTACAGATCCGATCGACAACGCACAGGTGAGGAATACAAGAGTTCCCACGGGAACGTCTGCAAAAGCTTTTGCGTCAAGTACTCCGATTCGAGGTAGGAACATAAGCGATGTGAGAAGCATAGTTCCCCACGCTATACCTATTCCCATGAAAGGGTAAAGCAACCAGAATGCAATCATCAGAGAGAGCCACAAAGCCATCTTCTTTTCTTTAGGGCTCAATCTGCCAAGGTCTTCTAACGAAGCGCGGCTTTTTACCCCATCTACAAAGACCTTTCCAGACGGCTTAAACACTCTTATAAACAGAACTGTCACTAAAAATAAGTAGATGATGTTGGGAATGCCTATAGTGCTGAACCAGCCAACCCAGCTCAACCCTAATTCGGAATATTCAACAACGAGTGTATTGAGGGCTGGTTCCGAAGTCAAAAAGATAAGTGTCGTGGGAACTGCAAGCGCAAAACATGCAAAATTGATTACAGCGGCATCCGTCTCAGATACGCTATTTTCTTTGCACACTTCTTTTGCAACTGCCAATATGACGAATGTTCTTGCAAAGGCGCTTGGAATGATCAGTGCGAACAACAGCTCTATGACGGCTATCGCTGCAATGAGCGATTGAAAACCTTTGACTTGACCGGATGCGCAAATACTCAGAGCTGCTCTTCTAGCAAGTCCAGACCTTTCAACTCCAGAAGCTATGAGAAACGCGCAAAGCACCAGCCATAGACCGCCTCCTTCGTTCGTCCAGCCAGAAAAAACTGTTAGCGGATCAGAGGAGTTCGTGATGAGCAGTAGCCCCATATACAGCATGCCCGTAATTGGGGCCGGCATCACTCCGCTTGCCCAAAACGATAAAGCACCGAGAGTGAGAGCAAGCTGAATACGTGCTGGGCTTTCCAACTCCGGCAATGGAAATATCAAAACGAGAAGCCCAGCGGTCAAACCTACCGAAGCAACAATGCCTTTTAAATGAAGCTTTCCAAATGACGCTGTTCGCTCGACTACCATTAACGACGTTGCCTCAATTCGCTTGGGGCACCTAAGGCCGAAGTAAACTCTTGCCAGGCTAGGCATGCGGAAATCTGGAATTGGGTTGTGGCAAGGGAGTTGCGCTCTCCAAGTCTCTCCGAGAGCATATTGGCAATCCCCTTCGGCCACTGTTCAGCGAGGATAGAATTATATGCCTCTGCTCTCCTATGAAGAACGTTAATACTTGCGCTTTCGACGGTTGAGAGATTCGAGCTGTCGGCTGCTGCCTTTCCGACATGAAACCGTGGCGTCCAAAGAACATCTCCGTAAACGTCGCATAGGGACAGAATGCCTTTATCCGAGCAAACATCCATCCGCATCAGGGCTATGGCATTATTGTCTGGGTCACTGGAATCCATTTCGTTTTGGAATCGAACGGAAAGGGGAACTCCTCCTACTTCTCCGACTAGGATGTCAAAAGGACCGGCATCTGCTATCTTCTCCAATCTGAAAGGATGCAAGCTTCCGGCCACTTTCCCAACCACCTCTACAAAAGGGTATGCTACTTGTACGCATGTAGTCACATCTATGCTTAGCAATTCGTGTTCCTTGCGAAGGGAAGCTGCGGCATCAATGAAGCGCTTAACCGAATCGAGATATGGATAGAAACCGTTAAGCATGAATTTGCAATCATGTTCTGCAGCGCATCTGGTCAGCTCAAGAACCTCGCTGCTATGCATGGGCTGCTCTTGGATTACGTGAATGCCCTTCTCGAGGAAGGAGCGAGATATTTCAACTCCATCTCCTCCAACCATGGCTGATCTTACCACGACACAAGCAAGATCTATGTTTGCCGGAACGGCATTAGCCCCTTGATACAGAGGAACTCCGTATGATGCAGCCAAGGCGGCGCTTCTCTTGCTCCCCCTGCCTACAATACCAGCCAGCTCTACATCGTCGGCAATCTTAATGCCCTCGGCATATACGCTTCCGAACGTGCTCCCCACAACCACGGCTTTCATAACTCGCCTTCCTCGACTTCAAACAAAGACTTTGACGGTGCAATTTCGATTCGAGCACTCTTAGACAAAGATAGAATTCCGTATATCGCCAGTTCTGGATCAAGCAGATCGGGCAAGTTGTATACGCCATTGGGGATGCTCCCAGCAAGGAAACTCTCTATGGCATAGCATGCCACTGCTGCAGTTAGCTCATAGCTGTCGGCCGATTTAACAATGTAGGCCATTTCTCCAGAAGTTGCAGCCAACGTATAAAATGCCTGTCTACCCATAGCATCGATGGATGCGGCTATGCTGATTTTCTTGCTTGCTTCTTCGAGGCTCTGGGTTTTCGACAACTGTGCGTCGACAAGAGCCTTGCAAAACAGATCACCTACAAATACGTTATACCATTCAAGTCTTGGAAGTGCCTCCTTCTCGGCTATGACTCTCGCCTCTTCTGACAAAAAGGCTCTGCAAAACGACCCTTCGGGAAAGCAAGAGGGGGCGGGGGTTGGATCGTGGTCAAGTTCGCGGACTGCGCCGCTACGCCACATGGAGCCATTGTTGCCATATCCCGACGTATCGGACATGCTCAAAACTAGATCCGCCGCAGCACCCAGAGAGATATCTTGGACTCCCCCGGCAAAGCCAACAATATCCTGTCCTTTGTTTGCGGAAATAGCCATCTTTAGTAGAAGACCCGAGAGCCCCGGCACCATTCCTGCAGAAAATACAACCGGTGTTTCCGCCGATTCGTCAGCTAGGGTTTTGCACAGGTTTTCGCAGCCGGCAACGTCAAAGTATGCAACGCCTGAGCTTATGGCGGTTCTTGCTGCTGGTTCGCTCAGTAGATACGCGGGGCCAGCGCAGTTGACCACCGCATCGCATCCATCGAGAAATCTTGACAAAGAACTAGGGTCTGTCATGTTGACGATGAATCCGGCCGAGCGAGAACCGAGGCGAAGCTCGTACCCCTTAGCTTTCAGCATGTCGGCAAGCAGTGATCCAACATGCCCGCTCGACCCAAGCACTCCGATCATCGAAGCCCCACTCTCTTTGCGACATCTTTTGCGTGTTCTCCGGATATGCAGGTAAAGTGATCTCCTTCTATATCTTGGGTGTCTATCCCCATGAGGGCGACGCTGTTCCAGAAAACCGTTTCATCACCACCGATGTTCTTGAATAGCCCCATTCTTCCACTGTCTCGCAAAAAGTGGATAGGGCCAAGATAGGGTTTTGATTCGTATTCCATTACTGCAATCAAATTATGTTTGAACGTCCTGTAAATTTGGGTCAATCTTTCTACGACGTTGCTATCGGCGGTCACGGTTGAAAGTATCCTACGCATGCGCTCGTTCGAATCTAGGGAGGCAATCTTCTTCAGTTTTTCGACAACAGGGCCTTCACCATCGAGAAGATCCAATACTCCGGGGTGTCGGATCTGGGCATCAGCGATTGCGTTGGCGAAGGCTTCGTCGTCTTTCGGATACCCGAGGTCTTCAGTTGGGGCATTAAGTACGCGAGCAAAAGCATACTCAATCATTACGTCTTCGGTGATTTTGAACGGGAACCCATATGAGCTGATGACAAAGAGATCGGCAACGGTTTCTCCCTGCTCCATCAGGTTTCTTGCAATCTCTGTTGCGATCAAACCTCCCATGCAGTATCCCACTATCCTAAAGCTGCATCCATTCCATTCCGAGAGGCGGTCGGCATACTCTCTTCCGAGGGTTTCTATAAGAGATCGGGTGTCATAATCCAAGGCTTTTTGCATGTCGGGCATTTGCACACCGATGATGAGTTTGTCACCCGAAGCGCTAATAAGGTCGCGGTATGGGTCAAGAGTGCCTGTTCCGTCATGCACCAATACGTTAACGACGCCATCTCCGTTTCCGTCTTTCAATACGACAACAGGCGCCATCTGCCCTTTGGGCGCGGCCTTTTCTGCTTCTTCTGTACTGGAGAGCGCGAGTGCGAGTGAGCTGACCGTTGGGCTTTCCATCATCTTTCTCAAAAGCCACTCCCATTCAAGCTCAGCCGCTTCGTCTACGTTCTTCTTTATCTGGGCTGCGAGTTTGGTGGCCAAAAGCGAATCGCCTCCAAGCTCAAAGAAGTCATCATCCCTCCTGACGCTATCTGCTCCGAGTACTTCAGAAAACTCTACAGCTAGGCGTGCTTCCAAATCGCTACGGTAGCTGTCTCTCTCATCTCCGATGCCCGCAGTTTTCGACTGCGTTCTTCCGAGCAGTGGTAGGCGTTTAAGCTCGGCTCTGTCAACCTTTCCGTTTCTCGAAAGGGGAAGGGTGTCGATTATCCCAATGGCTTCAGGAATCATGTATGAGGGAAGGGTTTCTTGTGCGGCTGATACCACATCATCGACCGAAAGCGCGGCTATATCAGCCTTTGCTTGTGCGACTATCAGGTGCTGGCCAAAGAGATCCGGTTCTTCGTTCGTAGGAGAGCAGTCCGTCAAGCCAAAACCTGCTTTTGCGAGGATTCCGCTCCATTCGTCGAGGTTAAGGAATACCTTGCTGGTTCCTGCACGCAAATCCGAGTACTCCATCCCGAGGGCATCTTGGAAATCCATGCTGACCATAAGGGGAAAGCTCTCGCGCGTGGCCTCAATAAAGGCCAAAATGCCTCCCGGAGAAAGAAGGGATTTGATTTGCCCCAGCCCTGCAAGGACATCGATGCAATTATGGAGTACGTTTGCGCCTACGATGAGATCAAATGAGTTGTCTGCAAGTCCCTGAGTTCTGGCATCCTTATTGACATCGTAGATGGCGTAGCCAATCCAGTTTTTACCTTCGTAGCGATTTCGGGCTTCAGAGAGGAAGAATTCAGAGATGTCAGTAAAAAGATATGTGCTCCCCGTTCCCTCAAGCGCATCGATGAGCGAGTCGCTGCTGCCTCCCGTACCGGCCCCGACCTCAAGAACTCTCAACCCACCCTTGATGCGCGCAAATTCCGAAACCATGCTAACTAGTGTGGAGTTGAGAGTTTTGGAGGCTAGGTTGTCCCTGTAGGTTGAAGCGGCTACATCAAAACCACCTTCGGGAAAAAGTATGGATAAATGATCCACTTTCCCCGACACGAGGCCGGATAAGGAATCTATGCATGTGTGCAAAAACGACAAAAGCCCTTTGCTGTACTCGACTTTCAGTTCCAAGGATTCGAGCTGTTGCCATAAAGCTTCAATGTCGCCTCTCTTATAATCGTCCGAGAAGCAAAACGAGTCGCCCTTTGCATTGAGCGCTTTCATGTCGACGAGAGACTTCGCCCATCTCTCTAGGAGCCTTCTGTTCCTCTCTTTGGCATTGAGTCCATGCATCATGTCATCCATTGAGAAGCCATCTTTGCTAACGGCATCTGCTATCAAATTCATCATGGCCGACAAGCAGACCTCGTCAACTTTGCGGCAATACTCTGCAACTTCGTTGACAGCCATTTTGCTGAAGCGATCTCTCATACATTCTTTCATGGCGACCGTAGATCTCTTGAACAAGGATTCTGCCTTGTCGGGATTGACCTTTTCGGCGATGACTGCGGCGAGAAGATGCTTGTCGGTTTTATCGTTGTCGGCAGCAAATGCGACAGCCTTGTCCACTCCCGGTGCCTTTTCTAAAGCGGCTTCCACTTCGCCTAGCTCGACGCGGTAACCCCGTACTTTAATCTGCTGATCTGCACGCCCGAGAAACTCGATGTCGCCGTTTTCCAGGTATTTGCCCATGTCGCCGGTTCGATAGCATTTCACTCCATCCCGCATTATAAAACTCTCGGATGTTCGAACAGGGTCATTGAGGTAGCCCGAAGCAAGGCTCTTTCCGCTAATGATGATTTCACCCGGAACGAGAAGAGGCAGCGATTCAAGTTCGCGTCCTACGATATCAAACTCCTGGTTGGCAAGAGGCTTTCCGTAGGGAATGCTTGCCTTTTCCGAATCCGATGGATTGATTTCGTGGAAGATCGACCAGATTCCTCCCTCGGTGGCACCGCCGAGGCTCACCATTTTCAAGTGAGGGATTTTATCTGCGATATCGTTGGGTAGAGAGACGGGTATCCAGTCGCCAGACAAGAGAGCGAGCCTCAAGGAAAGAGAGGGGACATCCGGAGCCGTATCAAGGTAGTAAGAAAGCATTTGCATCTGCTGGGGGACAGAATTCCATATCGTTACCTTGCGTTTAACAACTACGTCGCACCAGCTCGACGGATCATTAAGTGATGAGGGTTCGGGGAAGATAAGCTCTCCTCCGACGGAAAGGATTCCAAATATATCATATATAGCTAGGTCGAAGGTTAGCTCGGCCAATCCGATGATCTTGTCGCTCTGCCTAACGTTGAATCGAGAATTTATGTCGGCGATGGTGTTCCACGCGGCGGCGTGGCTCACCGCCACCCCCTTCGGCACCCCGGTGGAGCCGGACGTGTAGATCACGTAGGCTTCGTCAGATGGCAAAGTCCGATCCTCGAAGTTAGCGGAAATGTCATCGCTTAGGATAAGGTCGATATCCATAGCCTCTTCTTTGCCGGCCAAGTCAAGCCTTTCGAGGGTTTCAGCTTTGGCGAGAACCGCGCCCACTTCCGCATTGCCCATAACGGTGTCGACTCTTGATCGAGGATGGTCAGGGGATAGAGGAATAAAGGGAGCGCCGGCAAGGCTGCAGCCGATCACCGCAACTACTTGTGCAATGCTCTTCTCAAGAATGATCGCAGTCCGAACTCCTCGCTTTAACTTATGGGCCACTTTGAGGGAAAGCGCCCTCAGCTCCGCATATGTCACAAACTCATCTCCCAATCGCACGGCGGGGAGCTCTGGATGAGAGAGGGCTGTCTTCATAAAGTCTGAGTGGAGGGTACTCGACACTATTTCTTTGCCGGTGTCGTTTGCTGCGATACGAACAAGTTTCTGCTTTTGAGGTAAATGGACTATTCGTGTCTCTTCCCATGTCGCTTTGCTCGAGGCAAGACTTCTAAGGGTCTGTTCGAAGGATGAAAAGGCATCTGAAACCAGACCGTCAGGGAAGACTCCAGCGCGCTCATCCCAATTGATTACAAGAGACCCATTCCACTCCATCGCTTGGCAGTCAAGCCATACTTGGGGGGTTTGTGAAAGTCCGCCGATGACTCGAGAGCCACGAAAGAGGCTTGTTTCACTCAAGGACGATCCTCCGCGTAGGCCGATGCTGCTCGTGAAAACGAACGGCATGAGCGCCCCACCGCCCGCACGTCCACGTCGTCGCGCGATCTCTCTCAGCACGGAGACTCCGGAGAAGCTTCTATGTTCAAGATCCGACCATAGCTGTGATTGCGCTGCACGAGCGCGGGAGAAGAAGGGCGCGCGCTCGTCACGAATCAATCCCAATAGGCTTGACATTGTGAAATCACCGACCGTACGCATGATTCCAGGAATGTCGTCCCCCCTGTTCAACATTGTCATATTGATCGTGAAATCCGATGATTCCGCCCACAGCGCCAAAGTGTCCGAGAATGCAGCGACCAATGCAGCTGTGGGGGTAACCCCTTTCTCTGCGCTTGTGCGACGGAATTCTGCCCATTCGTTATCGGTAAGGCTCATCTGGTGCCTAATGAATCTAACTCCCGTTCGCACGTCAGGATTCGGCCCCATGGGAAGCATAGGGGCGGGAGGCAATTCGTCAATGCGTGCCGACCAGTATTCCTCATCTGCTTTTAGAGAAGGGCTGGAAACTCCTCGGGTTTTTGCATCCATGACAAAATCTCTGAAGGAAATCTCGTCGCTGCTATCTAGTTGCTCGCCGTCATATGCCCGAGCCAGATCATTGAGGATTATGGTAATGCTCAAAAAGTCACAAAGAGCCAAGTTGACTGATATGTGGAGGATTGACTTAATCCCATCAGTACTCACTTTCAGTTCGTACGGATGGACCGAGGTTGCATAATCCTTGTGATCCATGGTTCTACGACATTCGGAAGCGACCTCTTCTAAGCTTCGCGATTCGGCTTCGACGAATTCAATCAATCCCACATCATATTCTTCCAGCACCTGCTGATAACCGTCTTCAGAAATGACCGAGTGAAGTACGTCATGCCGAGCCACCACTTTTCGCCATGCGTTGTTCAATCGCTCGAATTCAACGCCTCCCAAGCTAATCTCCATGTACCCTTGGCATCCCACTCCGCCGTAGGGATAAGCTTCGCTCTTGCCAAGCTGATAAGCTTGCTGTATGTCTGTAAGAGGATAAGGATCGTACCTTTTCTCGGGCTCGCGCTTTATCGGGCGAGGTTCGTTGAGGGCTGCGATTACAGCATCCCTGTTCTTCTTTATCAGGTTAGCCCTTTCTACCGTCATGGCTCCAGATGGCGCTCTGAATTTTAGCTTTCCGTCCTCGACCCATAAACGTATTCCCGCATCTGCCATCTCTTCAAGAAGGCATCGGATCTCGTCCATCATAGGGTTCCCTCCTCATATGTGTCCCCGCATGTCGTATCTATCTTTTGGCAGATTCCGGCTACAGTCGGATCGGATATAAATTCTTGAAGTCCAATTTTGAATCCAAGACGCTTTTCCAAAGCGCTCGTCATTCTCATGGCCATGAGGCTGTCGCCGCCCAGCTCGAAGAAGTTCGACTCCCTTCCGACGGGCCCCGCATCGAGCAGCTCCTCCCACACCGACGCCACGGCGCGCTCCGCTTCGGTGGCCGGTTCGGACAGGGAGGATGCGGACGGGGCCGCTTCGGGGGCCATGCCGGCCAAGGCCTTTCGATCGACCTTCCCGTTCGCGCTCAAGGGCCACTCGTCTAGGACCGTCACGTCATGGGGGACGAAGTAGGAGGGAAGGAGCCCGGCCACGCGGGACAGCACCCCGGCCGGATCCACGTCAGCCCCCTCGTCGGCGACCACGAACGCATGCACCACCGAGCGCTCGCGCTCGCCGGCCACGACGGCCACGGCCCCCTTCACCCCGGGGCATCCGGC
>ERZ825896.300-NODE-300-length-66746-cov-4.581173_pt1 | contig 66746 bp, 63 predicted proteins | sample MGYA00519858_ERZ825896 | MGnify/ENA primary metagenome ERZ825896 (study PRJEB31778, sample SAMEA3449214) | human gut metagenome | biome: human gut; feature: human-associated habitat; material: faeces | place: United Kingdom | collected 2010/2012 ... | reverse complement strand
ATCTGCTTTCCTGCCGCGCAGCGGCCCGCCTGCCGGAGCACCCGCGGAGTGTGCTCGTTGTCCTTTTCCCATACCGTTTTCCTGAAAACGGGCCGCGCAATCTTTGCCGCTACGCCTGCGTACCGGATTACCACAAAACCGCCGGCGCAGTGCTGGAGAGGACGGCCGCTGCCTTGCGGCAGAAGTATCCGGAGAACCATTTTGAGCCGTTCATGGACAATTCTCCGGTGCCGGAGGTGGAGGCAGCCGTGCGTGCCGGTCTGGGCTGCCGGGGCGATAACGGCCTGCTGCTCCATCCGCTGTATGGCTCTTATGTGTTTATCGGTACAATCGTCACCGATCGGTATTGGGAAGCTGCTGATGCGCCGCTTACCGGCTGTCGGCACTGCGGTGCCTGTAAAGCAGACTGCCCTGCCGGCTGCATCGGCCGCGGCGACCGCGACGGCTGCCTGTCGGCGGTGTCGCAGAAAAAAGGGGCACTGACCGCGGAAGAGCAGCAGATGCTCCGGGCGAGCGGACTGGCATGGGGCTGTGACCGCTGTCAGGAGGCCTGTCCGGCCAATTGCAGCGCGCTCATCCGTCCGCATCCATGCTTTGACCGGTATATGCCGTGGCTTTCTGCCGCCGACCTCGACGATTTGGCGGATAAAGCCTACGGCTGGCGCGGCCGTGCCGTGCCGGAACGCAACCTGAAAATACTATACAACAGGTAGAATATATCACGGATATAACAAAACAAAGCAAAAGCTTCCCTGTTACGGGAAGCTTTTTATACTGTGCAGGGCAATCTCACTCCGCAAAGAATCGTTTTTCCACCTCCGCGCACAGGGCGTGGTACAGCGGCAGATGATACTGCTGTACGATAGGCGGATAATATCTGCAGGAGCATAACGTCGGTTCGCCTCCTCGCGTCCGATGTATACGGCGCATTTGGTACCGCCGATATCCAGTCCGATTAGCCATAGACATAGATACGGTTCCTTTCGGAAAAAGAGAAAATGTGCCGGTTTCGCGCAAGCCAAACCGGCACATGGATTCTTTAAAAGATTACAGCTTTTCGTCGATCGAGCAGGGCCGCATCTCCCGCTTGGCCATATCCACCCGGAAAGTACGAATCTCGAACGGCTTCATCTCCACCGTTTCCCGGATATCCAGGCTCGGCAGCGATACGGTGACCTGCCGTGCGCGCCCGGTCGGCTCGAACAGCCGGAAGGCATAGTCGCCGGAAGCCGTAGCGGATACCTGCTTGAACGCGGACATTACCACTGTGTCATCGCCGGACAGCTCGATGAGCGGCAGCGGTTTTTTCACCGTGGTGTCCCCGCAGGGGAACAGGTTGACGGCGTAGGGCCGCTCGTTGAGCAGCTGCGCCTCACGCTCAATATGATCAAAACGTTCCTCGCGTGCGCCGCCGGTCACCTCAAAGGTGAAGCAGCGTTCGCCGAGGTCGATATGCTCATAGCAGCGGTCATCCGGCCGCCATTCACGGTTGCCGATCGGGTGCATCGAATAACCGGGGGAGCGCAGCAGGGTGCAGCGCAGCTCGCCCTCAGCGAAATCAAACGCATGGGTGCCGTTGTTGGCGATGGTGAGCGCGTCGGTAGCGTTCGCGGCGGCAAACCATTTCTGCGCCACCTGCTCGCTGCCGTCCCCCTTGAGATGGTCGCGGCCGAACGGGGACTGGCCATAGGCCTCGGCGTCGCCGAAGGCTGTCGGGAAGGAGAGCTTGAGCATGTGCAGCGGCTCGTTCCAGACGGTGCGGATTTCCACCGAGAAGCCGGCGGCATGGCGCGGCAGGATGTAGCGCATCGTGAGGGTGGAATGACGATAGCCCATCACCGCCTCGATGATGGTGCGTACTTCGCCTTCCTCGATTACCCGCACTGCAGGCATGGTGCCGTCTTTAAGGAAGCCGGACTGATAGGCGGCTTCTTCCTCAGAAAGCAGTGAAAATTCGCCTTCCACCTCGCGGAAGCTGTTAACCGTCATACCCCACGGGTCGGCGTTGTCCTTGATCACCAGCGGTTTGCACGCGTCGGGTGCCAGCATCTCTCGGCCATTTACCTGATAAGAATCGATCAGGCCGGTGGCGGTGCTGATGGCGAGGCGCATTTTTCCGTTGTCGAAGACATACTGGCCGTTTTCCGGCTTGAGGGTTGGGACCGGCCGGGTTTCCATGCGGCGGAGCCGACAGTTGAAGCGGTTCATCGACGAGGGGGCGAGGGTGGCGAGGAAGCAGGGGTTCTTGCGCCAGTCGAGGTTCATGGTGCAGGCGGTCGCCTCCGCCTGGGAGGGGATCTTGTTGCCCGCCTCGTCGTAAATGTCCGGATAGGAGAAGCTGCCGTCCCAGTTCTGCCGCGCGGGCTGAAATTCGCAGCTGACCACCGTGGTCACCGGATACGGATGCGGGTTGTATACAAGCAGCGGCAGCTCGTCTTCGGCCGCCTTTTCCTGGCCGGCGGTCAGCGCGAAAAAGGCGCGCATCGCGAGCCTGGCGGCAATTTCCCGGCCATGGTGCAGGGTCACGAGGGAATCCTCTTCCACCGGACGGATGCAGGAGCCGGGCAGGATGTCGTGGAACTCACAGAACATGAGGTCGCGCTGGGCGTCGAGCAGCAGCGCCTTGTCATAGTCGGCCAGCCCCTGCACCGCGGCGGAGGACAGCATTTTTTCAGCCTTGTACAGATCGTTCTCCAGCGCGCGGTGCTGCTGCTTGATGCGGATGATGGAGGTATAACAGCCAACCGCCCACGGGGTGAGCGGGAAATCCACCCGCGGCATATCGGCGCGTACGCCCTTTTTCTCACAGAAGTACTGCTCGGGCGTGCTGTGGATGATTTCGATGTCCGGATGATGGGTGAAGAACTGATCGAGCTTAGCGATGTCCTCGCGGGACGGCCCGCCGCCGTGATCGCCGACGCCCCAGAGCACCGCAATCGGGTTTTCGCCGGGGTGGAATTTTTCCAGACAGTCGATCACCTTGTCGGCCGCCTGGCCCGGGTGGGAGTTGTAGCCCTCATCGCAGCGGCGCACCATCACCTCGGAGCCGTCGTAGCCGACCCACACGAAGTCCTCCGCCGGCAGCGTTACGTGGTGATGGCTCGGACGGGTGACGAGGTAGGAATCGTAGCCGCTTTTGCTGAGGATCTGGACCAGCCCGCGGCTGTGACCGAAGGCGTCGAAGCTGATAGCGGTGGTGGGGCGCTGGCCGAATTTTTCTTCAAAATAGGTGCGGCCGGCCATGATCTGCCGGATAAAGCTTTCCCCTGAGGGCATATTGCAGTCGGGTTGGAGATACCAGCCGCCCATGATGTGCCACTTGCCTTCTTTCACCAGCCGCTGGATGCGGGTGAACAATGCCGGCTCGAATTCTTCCACCCATTCGTACAGGAGAGCCTCGTTGTGGTTGAAGACAAAGCCGTCGAATTCCTCGCAGAAATCCGCGGCGATGCGGAAGGTGGAAACGGCGGTCGCGGCGCCCTCCGGCCGCTGCCAAAGCCAGACCGGGTCGATATGGGCATTACAGATCAGATACGCGCGCTTGTTCATGCTGGGTCGTCCTTTCGTCGGCGGAGACCGCCGTTATTGTTGCGGTTTCAGCTAGAGTATAGCATCCCTTTTCGCGCTGTGCAAGAGGCTTTGCCGGGTTGGCAGAAAAGGTTTGCCGAATCCGAGGATTTTCCCCTTTTTCAGGTGTCCGGCCGCGCAGGATTTTCTCTAAAAATGCGCAAAAGACTGGCGGCAGAAACGGTTGGGAGTGATGCCGGTACGTTTTTGGAACACCCGAAAGAAATTATTGGGAGCTGCCGAAGCCGCAGGTAAGGACGATTTCCTCCGCCGGATCGCCCTGAAGCCGTTTTTCCTTCGGTCAGCCGGCGGGACGTGAGGAGGTGGTGCGGCGGATAAGCCGCGCACCGTGGGCGGGCACTGTAATGGTCAGCCGGCCGTTCTCCACCGGCATCCGCTCGTCGGTCCAGTAATCGCGCACGGCGGGCCAGCCGCGCAGATTAAGGGTGCGCACGGCGGGCTGGTCGCCGGTGTTGAAAAGGATGCGGTAGTGGCGGCCCTTGAGGTCGCGCGCCTCGGCCGCAGAGAAATCCGCTTCGGTGAAGCGGACGTTCCGCAGCTCGATGTGCAGGAATTTGTGCAGCAGCTGCAGCTCGTCCGGCTCCAGCTCGGTCAGCGGGTCGCCGAGGAATTTCGCGCTGCCGGCGGTCAGGGCGGCGGTGAGCAGGTAAATAAATTCGTCCCGGGTCACGTCTGTTCTCGCATTGGAGAGGTCGCCGCCGGCGTTGTACACGCTTAAGGGAATGTTGTGCACCAGCGCACAGTCGGGATCGCTGCGCCACAGCCGGTCGCGCATATAGGCGCGGTGGAAGCATTCACACGACACCTGCCGGATCTGCTTCCAGCTGCGGAAGATATCGCCGGAGACGCGCATGGAGTGAACCAGACCGAGGGAGGGCCACAGCGGCGCATTGCAGCCGAGCAGGGTGCTGTCGGGGCCGATCGCGCTCAGAATGGTGAACATCCCCTGCCGGTAGGCTTCCACTGCGGTTGCACCCCGGCGGTGCCGCCGGCCGAACGGCAGCGCGCCCCAGTTGTTGGCGTCCAGCTTGAAATAGTCGCATTTCCACTTCTTTTTCATATGGCGGAATACCTTGTACAGGTAGTCGAGTGCCTGCGGATGGGTGGCGTCGAGTATGTACCACGGTCCGCGCCGCCAGCCGCCGAAGGTGACATCTGCTGAACACAGCGGCCGGCCGTCATCCCCCTGTACGAACCAATCGGGATGCTCGGCGAGCAGGCGGGAATCCTTTTCCGCAATGAACGGCGCCACCCAGATGGCCGGCTTTTTGCCGTGCTCGCGGATGATGCGGCACAGCTCGCCGGTATCGCCGCAGTCCGGGTTGGGCTCCAGCCAGTCGCCGAGCTTGTTTTCGTAACCGTCGTCGATGAGGAAGTAGCGCACCTCCGGGAATTCCCGGCTGGCGAACGTCAGGTTGTCGAGCAGGTTTTCCCGGGTCAGATGTTCGCCGTAGGCATACCAGGAGCACCAGCCGGACAGACTGCGTTCGCGCGGGAGCAGCCGGGGGTGATTGCTCGCGATGCAGGCCGCCATCCGGTCGTAAAGCCCCTCAAGATCCCGTCCCGCTTCGATGAACAGTTCCTCGAGCGCCAGTTTTTCACCGGGGCGCAGCAGATAATCCTCCAGATTCAGCACGATGGTTACCCGGCTGCCGGACAGGCGGAACTCGCCGCGGAACCGGTGGCAGGAGGCGAACGCCAGCAGATGGTGGATGCCGTCCGGCGTGGTCAGATGCAGGAAATTGTATACCGTGAAGGCATCCGGTGTGGTCGGCATGCGGTAGTGCGCGCGGTCGGAGTATTCGCCGATATCCTGCGGCGCTTCGACCGGGCCACCGTACTGGGAGAGCATGTTGAAGCCCTCGCCGTAGAAAGTGCAGCCGGGACAGTCCACGCAGCCGAGGGTGACTTCAGCCACACACAGATCCTGGCTGCTTTTATTTTCCAGCAGATAGTTCCAGCAACTGCCGCTGCGGGTGGAATGGAGGGTATAGGGAGACTTTGTCGTTGTCTCCGGTTGGTTTATGACGGACGGTTTCATGAGAACGCTTCATCCTTTCGGACATCAGAGGTGAGTTGTTTCGGACGTTAGACGGGAATATATGCCGCGCATGCCGCATTAAGGCGGCGCTGCAGCCCGGAAGGCGGCCACAGGGCCGCAGTCGTGGGTGATAGGGACAAAAAATGTTTTAGCGCCGTAGGGCGTATCCGCCGGTGTGAAGCTGCCGCTGATCCCTTCTCCGGGTTGGCCGCACCGTCAAACCGCAATCCACCGCAAAAGTGGCGATATTTTCCCCGATATTATCCCGGACGCAGTGAGCGGTTACTTCTGAAGGCATTCGTGTCCCCTCCTGTTTGTTTGCGGAAATACCGAAAATAAACCGCATTATTAATTAAAGTATAGGAAATATCCCATACAGAATGCAATCTCTATTGTTGTGTTTGTTCTTGTAGAAGTTGACAAGATTAGTAATTTTCCGCCAAAGCCTTAGCTAGCAGAAAATCAGGCAATACTGGATAATACCGGAATAGAATCTAGCCAAAATTGCGAAAATCATGCGCATTTGTGCAATGTGGTCAAAAAGCCCTTTATCCGCATGGCGCTTTGTGCTACTATTTCGATGGATAGGGACGTTTGGACAAAACTGCCCTGTTTTCGATACGTTTTCGACAGTAAAGGCCCGAGACCGGAAGGCCCGAGCAAAAATGGACAGTCGGAGCGGGGCTTCGGCTGCATCGCCGCATCCTGTGGGATGCGGCCGCTTTTTCCCTGCGGAGCACGGCTTCGCCGCCCGATACCGCACAAGGACGCCGCTGCCCGGGGCTGGGCGACCGAATTCACAAGGATATGGGGGAAGACTTTCGATGAAATTCCGCAAATCGGCCAAAACGCTGCTTTCGCTGGTCAGCGCCGCCGCGATGCTGGCGTCGTTCCCGGCGCTGCCGTCGCTTGCGGTGGGCCAGACGCTGCATGAGCGCCTCGAGGAGGAGGGCGGCTCGGGCGCGGTGGTGGAAGCCGGCGATTACAGCCAGAAGAACTATGAGGCGATCCAGCGGGAATACGCCGAAAAAGGGTATACTGCCGGCAGCGGAATCATCCGGATTGATGCCGACAGTCTTACCGGCTATGAAAAGGCGGTCACACCGGAGAGCGCGGAAGGACGGGATAATGTCCTGCGCTGGGAAGAGGAGAACGGCTATCTGGAATTCACCTTCACGGTGGAGAAAGCGGGACTGTATGCGCTGCGGGCGAGCTATATGCCGGCGGGCACGACCACGACCGACATCATGCGTGCGCTCACTCTGGACGGGGAATCGCCGTTTGAGGAAGCGGGAAACCTGCAGTTCCAGCGGGAATGGCAGGACGTGGGCGAGCCGCTGACGAATAACTTCGGAGACGAGGTGAAACCCAATGTCGAGCAGGTGTACCGCTGGCGCACGGCGGACATCTATGATGCCGAGGGTATGTACCGGACCCGCTGGAGTGGTATCTCCCGGCAGGCGAGCATACGCTGCGCCTGAGCATGGTGGATGACCCGATGCTGCTCGAGTATCTGGAATTTTATGTACCGGAGGAGATCAAATCTTACGCCGAGGTGCTTGCGGAGTACGAGGCGGCGGGTTACACCACGGCGAATACGCCGATCCGTATTGAAGCGGAGAGCGATACCGTGTCCAAAAGCCACAGCGTGATCCGTCAGCTGGGCGATTCCGACCCGTCGTGCTGGCCGTCGGAGCTGGGCAAGGTGAAGATGAACACCATCGGCGGCAGCAACTGGCAGACCGACAACGCATCGATCACCTGGAAATTCCACGCGGAGGAAAGCGGCCTGTATAAAGTGGTGCTGCGGATGCGGCAGAACTTCCGCTACGGCCTGCCGTCCTACCGGCGGCTGGAGATTGACGGCGAGGTGCCGTATGAGGAGTTCCGCAACCTGCGGTTTTCCTATAATAAGAACTGGCGCACCGAAACGCTGACGGCGGAGGACGGCCAGCCGTATTATGTGTACTTAGAGGCGGGGGATCACACCCTGACGATGACCGCCAAGCAGGGCGAGATGACCGGGATGCTTCATGCAATCGAGGACGATTCGCAGGTGCTGTCCGACCTGATTCTGAAAATTGTGATGATCACCGGGCAGACGCCGGACGCCAACTATGACTATCAGCTGGAAAAGCGGATTCCCGGGCTGACCGACACCATCCATCAGCTGATTGCCAACGTGCAGTCGTATATGGAAACCATCAACCGGATATCCGGCGGGACCAAGCCGAGCCTGTACAGCCAGTTCAACCAGCTGCGCGAGCAGATGCAGGAGCTGGTGGACGATGTGTATTATATCCCCACCCGTATCGATGACCTGAATAATGTGCTGTCGGTGTACGGCGACAACCTGAGCTCGCTCAAGGAACAGGCGCTGACGCTGGATTACATCGAGCTGCTGCCGACCGAAGCGGTGCCGAACGAGCCGAAATCCGGTTTCTGGCGCCGGGTGCAGGGTGGATTCGTGAATTTCTTCAACAGTTTTACCCGTGACTATAACCAGATCGGCGTCACTTCCGGGGAGATGGAGGTCACCAAAACGCTCGATGTGTGGATTGCGCGCGGCAAGGACTGGGGCACCCTGACCAAGCAGCTCGCCGACGAAGATTTTACTCCGCAGTACGGCATCGGCATCAACCTGCATGTGGTACCGTCCGGCCAGCTCAACTCCGGCAGTGCGAACGCGCTGCTGCTCGCCGTGTCGTCCGGCCTTGCACCGGATATCGCAATGGCCACCCCGGGTGAGTCGATCGCGGAATTCGCCATCCGCAACGCGGTGGTGGACCTGCGGGAATTTGATGATTTCGAGGAAATCCGGAAGGACTACAACGAAAAGCTGTTTCTGCCGGTGACTTATGGGGAAGGCGTGTACGGCCTGCCGGAAACCATCAACTTTAAAGCGCTGTTTTATCGTACCGATATTTTTGCGAATCTCGGCCTGGCTGTGCCGCAGACGTGGGAGGACCTGTACAACCGCGTCATCCCGGTGCTGTTCCAGAACAACATGGAGTTTTACTATCCGAAGGATTTCGACCCGTTTATCTTCCAGAACGGGGCCTCGTATTATAATGAGGATATGACCGCCTCTGGAATGGATACACCGCAGGCCTATCAGGCGTTCAAGGAAATCTGCGAGCTGTTCACGGTGTACGGCGTGCCGCTGGAGGCAAACTTCTTCAACCGCTTCCGCACCGGCGAGATCCCGATCGGCGTGGCGGATTTTTCGATGTACATGCAGCTCAAGGCGGCCGCGCCGGAGATCAACGGACGCTGGGCGATCGCGGTGATGCCCGGGCATGTGCAGGAGGATGGCAGCATCAACCATTCACAGGGCGCGGCTCTGCAGACCGCAAACATGATCCTGTCGCAGACGGACGATAAGGACGCGTGCTGGACCTTCCTGAAGTGGTGGATGAGCGATACGGTGCAGGCGCAGTTCGGCAATGAGATCGAAGCGCAGCTGGGCGAGACCGCCCGTTGGAACAGCGCCAACCAGACGGTGTATGAGGCGATGGCCTGGCCGATCGACGATCTGGAAATCATCCGGGAATGCCTGGCGCAGATCGACCAGACGCCAGCGGTGCTCGGCGGCTACTTCACTTCGCGCCACCTGCTCAATGCGTTCAACCGGGTGTGTGTGTCCAACACGATGGATATCCGCGACTCGCTCGAGCAGGCGGTTAAGGATGTCAATAAGGAACTCAAGCGCCGTCAGGAAAGCTATAACGTGAAATAGAAAGGGGTGTCTGTCCGGTGGCTGCTGCAAAACGCTTTCATATCAAACGCAAAACCTGGGTCGGCTACGCGTTCATGATGCCGTTTCTGATCCTTTTCGCGCTGTTTATCATCCTGCCGGTGCTGATTTCCTTTGGGATGAGCTTTACCAACTACAACATGATCGAATCCCCCGATTTTCTCGGGATCACCAACTATAAGCTGCTGATCCTGGATGACGCGGAATTTCTCATCGCGCTGAAAAACACGCTGGTGTTTGCGTTTATTTCCGGCCCGATCGGCTTCCTCGGCTCGTTTGTGATGGCCTGGCTGATCAACAACCTGAAGGCGCGCAACCTGTTTTCGCTGGCGTTTTATGCGCCGTCGATTACCAGCGGTGTGGCGCTGAGCGTGGTGTGGCTGTACTTTTTCTCCTCCGACCGCTACGGCCTGATCAACAACACGCTGATTAACCTCGGTATCCTTTCGGAGCCGATCCAGTGGACCCAGGACGTCAGCACCGTGCTGCCGGTGGTCATCCTGATTTCGATCTGGATGAGTATGGGCACCGGCTTCCTGACCTTTCTGGCGGGACTGCAGAACCTGCCGCACGAAATTTACGAGGCAGGTATGATTGACGGCATCCGCAACCGGTTCCAGGAGTTGATTTACATCACCCTGCCGCAAATGAAGCCGCAGCTGCTGTTCGGCGCGATCAACGCGGCGGTCGGCGCGTTCGGTGTATTTGATATTGCGGTGTCGGTTGCCGGCCTGCCCAGCCCGAACTATGCGGCTCATACTATTGTTGCGCATCTGTATGACTATGCTTTTATCCGTTTTGAAATGGGCTATGCGTCGGCGGTGGCCATCATCCTGTTCCTGATCACCTTTGTGCTCGGCCGCATCTTTATGCGGGTGTTTTCGGAAAAAGACTAGTACGCCGTTCAAAGGGTGTACGCACGGTCCCGCCCGGCGGGGCCGGTGAACGGAAATTCTCTCAGGAAAGGATGAATCCGCCAATGGCTGCTGTAAAAGGCTTCAGCGTGCGCTTCCGGGGAAAGCACCTGTTTTTCATCAATATTCCGCAGATCCTGCTGTATGTGTTTCTGGGGCTGTTTGTGTGCTTTACCGCGCTGCCGCTGATTTACGTCATCTCCACGGCGTTCAAGCCGATGGATGAACTGTTTCTCTATCCGCCGCGCTTTTTTGTACGCAACCCCACGATGTCCAACTTCGGTGACCTGTTCGCCGCGCTGGACAACACCTCGGTGCCGTTCAGCCGCGCAATCTTCAACTCGCTGTTTACTTCGGCGGTGACAGTGGTGCTGACAGTCATCGTCTCGGCGATGGCGGCGTACGGCATGGTCAAACATCACCCGCGCGGCTCAAACCTGATTTTCAATCTGATTCTGGTTGCGCTGATGTTTTCCCCGCATGTCACCCAGATCCCAAACTACATGATCGTCAAGAATCTGGGCCTTATCAATACTTACTGGGCGCTGATCCTGCCGAAAATTGCGGTGGCGTTCAATATGTTCCTGGTCAAACAGTTCCTCGAACAGATGCCGGACGCCTATCTGGAGGCGGCGCGTCTGGACGGCGCAAACGAGTGGCAGCTGTTTTGGAAAATTGTTATGCCGTATGTCCGCCCGGCGTGGGCGACGCTGGTGGTGTTCTCGTTCGTAGGCAACTGGAACGACTATTTCTCTCCGCTGGTGTTCACCAACTCCGATGCGATGAAGACCCTCCCGCTGGCGATCCAGTCGATTGCGGGCGGCCCGGGTGCGGCATCGCTGGCGACCGCCGGTTCGATGGCGGCCTCGACCTTCATCATGACCCTGCCGACGGTGCTCATTTATACGCTCATGCAGTCGAAGGTGCTGTCCACCATGAGTTACTCCGGCATCAAAGCATAAGGGGGCTGTGTATATGAAAAAAATACTGCGCGGCCTCCTTTCGGCCGGTGTGGCGGCGGCCCTTACCTGCGGCATGTTTGCCTCGGCGGCGGACACCGACTACATCATCGATTCCAAGGGCGATAAGCTGGCCACGCCGCTCGCCTATCAGGTCAGTGACGTGGTGACCTACCTCGGCGCAGAGGGAGGCTCCCTCAAAGAGCCGCAGGACATCTTCGTCGATAATCAGGACAATATCTATATTGCCGACTCGGGGAATAACCGCATCGTCAAGCTGGATGCGAACCATCAGTTTGTTGCGGAATTCACCGATGAAGGACGCCTGAATAACCCGCAGGGCGTATTCGTGGACGATTATGGCCATCTGTTCATTGCCGACACCGGCAACCAGCGGATCGTGCATACCGATGCGGCGGGAGCGTATATCGAGGAATTCGTCAAGCCGGAAACCGATATGATCGACGAATCGGCTGACTTTGCGGTGCGCAAGATTTTCCTGAGCGATCAGGGCTATCTGTATATGATCAAGGGTCAGCAGTTCATGATGGTCGATGCGTACAACGAGTTCAAGGGCTATGTCGGGGCGAACGAGGTGGGATTCAGTCTGATGCGCACCCTCATCCGCCTGTTTGCGTCGGAAGAGATGAAGCGCCGTATCGCGACGGTGGATCCGCCGCCCTACAATAATTTCGTCATCGCGGACGACGGCATGATTTACGCCGTGGCAGCGACCGATTCCGCCCAGATCCGCAAGATCAACTCCGCGGGCAAGAACCTGTATCCGACGGGCTATATTGCCGAAACCATTTATAATGAGAACGGTTTCAGCACCGCACCGAACTATGTGGATATTGCGGTCAATGACGAGGGCATCGTCAGCGTGCTCGAACAGAAGAGCGGTAAGGTCTATCAGTACGATCAGGAGGGCAATATGCTCGCCGCCTTCGGCGGCACCGGCAATAAGCAGGGCAAGTTCGTGCTGCCGGTGAGCCTTGCGCAGAACAGCGCGGGCGAGGTGTTTGTGCTCGACCAGAGCACCGGCTATGTGCATGTGTTCACGCCCACTCAGTTCTTCAAGCAGGTGGAAGCGGCGGTTTCGCTGTATGCGGGCGGTGACTATGACGCGGCCTATGAGCAGTGGAAGGCGGTTGCGGCGGTGGATGTGAACTATCCGCTGGCCAACCGCGGTTTAGCGCTGTCGCTGTATAAGCTTGGCGACCTCGAACAGTCGATGGCCTATTTCAAACTGGCGAAGGATCAGGCAGGCTTCTCCAAGGCGTTTGACGATTACCGTTACGAGGTGCTCCGGGAGTATTTCTTTGTGGTGGTGCTCATTGCAGCGGTAATTGTCGGCGGGGCAATTTTCCTGTTCTTCTTCCTCAAGAAGCTCGCCCGCAAGGTCTTGAATCAGTATTATTATGGGGATGGGGGGAACAAAAAATGAATCCGTTTGCCTTGGCGCTGACCACCCTGTTCCACCCCATTGACTCGTTGGACATCATCAAGCGGGAGCGTGAGCGGAAAAGGGCGCTCATCCCGGCTGTGGTGCTTCTTCTTCTGGCGTTTTTCGTCAATTATTTGTATGTGTTCATCGTCAGCTTCCAGCTGCAGGAAAAGGAAGCGATCGATGCGAATCTCCTGCTGGAATGCGGCATCATCGGTGTGCCGCTGATCACCTGGGTGGTGGCCTCCTTCGGCATCACCTCGATTCTCAGCGGCGAAAGCAAACTGCCGGAGATTTTTATCGCCTCCTGCTACAGCCTTACCCCTTTTATTGTGTTCACACCGATCCTGGCGGCACTTTCCCATATCCTGAGCACCTCGGAGCAGGGCGTGTATACCTTCCTGCGCACCGGGTTGGTGGTCTGGGTGGTACTGCTGCTCTTCCTTTCGCTCAAAAAGCTCAATGACTACGGTTTTATGAAAACGGTGCTCGTGGCGATCATTGCGCTGGCGTTCATGGTGATCATCCTTGCGGTGGTCATCCTGCTGGTGAGCCTGACGGCGCAGCTGATCACCTTTTTCACCGGTCTGTGGGAAGAGATCGACCTCAAGTATATTCATTAAGGAAAGGGGGCAGGTGCAGCGATGAAAAAGAGCAAAACCTCCCGGGTGCGCTGCCTGCTGCTGGCACTGCTGGCCGGTGCGATGGTTCTGCATACGGCGGCAGCTCTGCCGACCGTCGCGGATCAGGTGACGATAACCGACACTGGCGAGACGGCCGGTGACGCACAGGTTTCGCAGGGGACGAAGCCCGCCGAGGGATTGACGGCGGTCGGGGAAAACGACAGCTTCCTCATGGAATACGATGAGGAAAACGCCGATGTGTACGTCACCGATAAGCGTTCCGGCAAAGTGTGGTCCAACGCGGTCAGCGCCTCGTATTACGGGGAAGGGGCCGACAGCAAGAAAAATTTTCTGACCAACCTTATGACCGTGCGCGTGGCGTCGGAAAGCGGAAACCTGACCCAGTACAATATTACCGACGCGGGCGGCGGCACGGCGAAATATGCGGTGGTGCCGACCTATCAAAAGAACGAGAACAAGGTTACGCTGGAGATCACCATCGCCAAAACCGGCATCACGGATCTGGTGTTCCGGTTTGAGATGTGGCTGGATGAGGATGGGCTCAACTGCGCGGTGCCGGAAGCCGGCATCGATGAGCGTGGCGGCAATATGCTCGTCGCACTGACGGTGATGCCGGCTTTTGGGGCAGCGATGTCGACCGAGGATGGTTATATGCTGGTGCCGGACGGCTCGGGTACGCTGATCCACTTCAAGGGCTACGACCTGCCGAATACCACCCTGCAAACGATGCCGCTTTATGGCGCGAATACGCAGGATATCGAGCGGATCGATCAGAATAAGGAACAGAATATTTACAATGTGATGCTGCCGGTGTACGGCATCCGTCATCACGACGGCGCGATGCTCGCGGCGGTGACCGAAGGCGGCGGGGATATGAGCCTGAACGTCGCGATGGGCGGCTATCAGGTGGCGATGCTCAACCGGGCGTATTTCCAGATCGACTACCGCACCTATGCGACCCATACGGTGGACAATAAGCAGTACGTCACCATTGCGGAATACCGCAACCCCGGTGACCATGCGGTGAAATATTTCCTGCTCGACGACGAGCATAACGATTACAGCGGCATGGCGGTGAGCTACCGGGAATACCTGGTGGAAAACGGGCTGCTGAACAAAAACGTCGTTGCCGGGGAGGTCCCGGTAGCGGTGGATCTGTTCATGGGGGCAACCGAGCGGGGCTTTTTCTTCGATAAGTTCGTCACCGCCACCAGCTACGGCGACGCGCAGAAGATTCTGGAAGAGCTCAAGGCCGGCGGGCTGAACACCCTGCAGGCGAAGCTGCTCGCATGGGGCAAGGGCGGGTACGATACCCTGCCTACCGCGCCGAAAGCGGAGGGCAAGCTCGGCGGGAAATCTGCGCTGGAAAACCTGATGGCCTACTGTAAGGGCGAGTCCATCGATATGTACCTGAATATGGATTTCCTTAACGCCAATAAGAATACCGGCAGCTTCAACTCCCGCAGCGATGTCAACCGTTCCTCGACCGGCAAGGTCATCACGGTGGATAACCGGTTTATCCTCAATCCGGTGAAAACCTTTGTCGGCCAGACGCAGGCGGCGCTGGACGGGCTGCGGTTTGAAAAGGGCGGCTCGATCAGCTTCGATGCCGTCGGCGGCATCCTGATGTACGATTACAGCAAGGATATGCCGACCAGCCGGGAGCAGGCGCTGCAAAGTTATACCGAGGGCCTTGCGCTCGCGAGCGGGCAGCTCGGCAGAATCGCGGTCACCGGCGGCAATGCCTATGTGCTGCCGTATGTGTCGCGCCTGAGCGATATTCCGGATAAGGATTCGCGCTATTTTATCAACGATGAATCGGTGCCGTTTTACCAGATGGTGGTGCACGGCTATATTGATTACACCTCGGTGCCGGGCAATCAGGCGTATGACCTGACCTGGCAGAAGCTGCGCTGGATCGAATACGGCAGCGCGCCGTACTTCCTGCTGACCGAAGAAAACCCGATTGTGCTGAATAACTCGAGCTATAACGAGCTGTTCTCGTCGCAGTACGCGGTGTGGAAGGATACGGTGCTGGAGATCGGCAACGAGTTCAGCGAGCGGCTGTCCGCGGTGTGGTCGCAGCCGATGATCCGACATGAAAAGCTGGCCGAAGACGTGGTGAAGGTCACCTATGAAAACGGCATGAGCGTGATCATCAATTATACCGAAGAAGCCTATACGGCCGACGGTGTAACGGTGCCGGCGCTTGATTACGCGGTGACGGGAGGTGGCCGGTGATGAAAATGGAAACTGCGGCCAAAGCCGCTCCCCGGGAAAAGAAGCCGCGGCGCACCCTGATGACCTTTGAGCGGCGGCGCCGGCTGACCGGTTATGTGTTCCTGTCGCCGTGGCTGTTTGGCTCAATTTTCCTGCTGTTTTTCCCGCTGCTGTTTTCGCTGATCCTCAGTTTCACCGACGGGCAGAATATCCAGCAGCTGAAGATGGGCTTTGTGGGTATCGAGAACTATAAGAATGCGTTTTTGTCGGACATCAATTTTCTTTACTGCCTCCAGCAGGTGAGTAAAGAGACGTTTTACAACGGGCCGATGATCATCGTGTTTTCGCTGATCATCGCCATCATGCTCAGCCGGGACATCAAGGCGCGGGGATTTTTCCGCTCGGCGTTTTTTCTGCCGGTGCTGCTGGGTACCGGATATATCCTCGAGCAGATTCTCGGCCAGGGGGTCAGCGAGGACGCGATGAGCGCGGTGCGCGGCATTATCCTGACGCCGGAGATCGCCGCCTATTTAGGGGAAGATCTCTCCCAAACCGTGTCGGAATTCCTGTCGCGGATTACCACCGTGATGTGGCAGTCGGGCGTGCAGATTATCCTGTTCCTGGCGGGCATCCAGAAGATCCCGCAGTCGCTGTATGAGTCGGCGCGGGTGGACTCGGCGACCGAGTGGGAGATGCTGTGGAAAATTACGCTGCCGATGCTCTCGCCGATCATACTGCTGAACATCGTGTATACCGCGATTGCGCTTTTTGCGCAGGACAGCCCGATGATCGACTATATCACCACCACCGCCTTCAAGACGTCGTACGGCACCCTGTCGGGTTTCCAGTATGCGTCGGCGATGGGGTGGGTATTTTTCCTCTTTATATTCCTGGTGGTTGGTGTGGCCTTCCTGGCCATGCGGCCGCTTATCAAGCGTTCGGCGTCGTAAAAGGAGGGGTGTAGCATGAAAAACAACGAAAAGGCGGCAGCAAGGGCGCTGCCCGCGTCTGCTGCCAATACCCCTCTGGCACGTCTGCGGCGGTATGTGAACTTCCGCCGGCTGATGACCCTGTGCATGTACCTGCTGCTGCTTGACCTGGTGTTTGTCTTCCTGTATCCGTTTTTGTACATGCTGATTACCTCGTTCAAGAGCCGGCAGGACCTCGACGACGTCACGGTGACGTGGCTGCTTAATACGATCGACCTGTCGAACTATAAGCTGGCGTTCCAAGTGCTGGACTATCCGAAGCGTCTGCTGAATACGGTGATTGCGGTGACGCTGTGCACCGTGGGGCATGTGCTGGCGTGCGCGTTTATCGGCTACGGTTTTGCGCGCTATGACTTCCGGGGGAAAAACTTTTTCTTCGGCGCGCTACTGCTGTCGATGATCGTACCGACCCAGACCATCATTGTGCCGCTGTACATTCTGTTTTCCAATTTGGGGTGGATCGGAACGCAGCTGCCGGTCATCCTGCCGACCTTTTTCGGTTTCGGCCTCAAAGGTGCGCTGTTCATATTCATTTTCCGGCAGTTTTTCCTGTCGCTGCCCAAATCGCTGGAAGAAGCCGCGTATATCGACGGATGCGGCGCCATCAAGGGCTATTTCCGCATCGCGTTCCCGACCTCGCGTTCGTCGGTGCTGGTGTGTATCGTGCTGAGTATGGTGTGGCACTGGAACGACTTCTTCGAGCCGACGCTGTATCTGCAGAAGCAGTCGAAGTACTACCTGTCGCTGGTTCTGCCGACGCTCAGCAACCTGATCAGCAACAGCAGTTCGGGAGATCTCACCTCGGCGGGTTCCGGGGCAGGGGTGGAGAATCTGTATACCGACGCGACCATGATGGCCGCCGTTACGCTGACGGTGCTGCCGATTTTCGTGATTTATATGTTCCTGCAGAAGCAGTTTATGCAGGGCATTGAAACGAGCGGCATCACCGGCGAATAATTTGGAAAAAACCGCGCAGCCGATATTGGCTGCGCGGTTTTTGATATTGCCGCCGGTTTGCGCTGGAAATCCGCCGCCGCTGTGACCGTAGACATCCGCGTTGGGTGTGGCATATCTGCGCACCCCGGCCGCATGAGGAGGGTGCTTTTGCTCAATCCATTAGGCGCCGTCGGGGGCGCCGTAAGGCGCAGCCCGTTTGGCGCCGGGGAACAGCGTGTTTTGCTGCCTTTTTCACGCCGGAAAAAGGTAGTGGCCGCAGCCGCCTGCACAAAGGGGCGTTGATTCTGGCCGCGCGGCCAAACGGCGTATAAAAAACGGGCCTTTTAACCGAAAGGCCCGTTTTACTTATTGACTTTCTTTACGTCGGTTCGTCCAACGAGATAATCCAGAGATACATCCAAACATACAGCAATTCTGAGCAGGATTTCCAGTTTGGGTTCCCGGCGCATCGATTCGTAATTTTGATAGGTGTTTTCAGTGATGTCACTGTATATGGCCACCTGCCACTGTGTCAGCCCCTTGTCTTTTCGGCATTGTTTTAAGCGCTCAGCCAAAATTTCTTTCATAATTCACACCCACAATTGTTATTGACAAGAATAGTATAAATGGTTAGTATATAAGATATCCATACAATTGTGTGGCTTCCGTGTGGATGGCATACATTTTGACGTATAAGGAGTGTAAACAGTGACCAAGGCGGACAGAGAACAGGAAGCGGCGAGGGTGATGCGCTGGATCGCGGAACATCGGGAATTGCTGGATACCATCGTGGTCACAAGCCGCCATGATGATATGGGAGCAAAAGATTTTGCCGGGATACTGGATCTACTGCAAGAAGAGCGCATGGAATACCTCATTCCAGTGTTTTTGTACTTGTCCAGTACGACATGTGTTATGGACTATTGCTTAAAACCGCTTTTCTTTCAGGGGGCGGCCGACAGAATGAATCGTTTCGGATTCGGAGAGGTCATAAGACAGTTGGAAAACACTCTTTGGCAGTACGAAAAGGAAGAAGAGCTATGTCATGATTGAACGGTTGCTTGTCTTGCGGAAGTCTGCCGGATTAAGCCAAAAAGAACTTGCCGAAAAAATAGGCCTGAATAAGACGACTTATGCGAGGTACGAAAACGGAGAGCGCCGGATTCCGTTAAAAACCGCAATCCGGCTTGCGGAGTTTTATCACATCAGTCTGGACTACATGGCGGGGCTTACAGACAGCACGGAATGCTATTAAGTCAAAAATTGTTTACAAATCCCGGACGGAAAACCGGGGATTTTGCCGGAATCCCGGCGGGCAATTCCTTGACTTATGCGGGGGAATGCGGTATGATAAACCTATCTTGTGGAAAGGCTAAGTCCGGACACATTACGGTTTGGCGGATGCATCGCCTGTTGGAAAAGGCGTTCCGGCGATTGCGGCCGGGGCTGCGCCATCCGGAAGAAAGGAAGGAACGTATAGATGAAAGAGCAAAAATCGTCCAAGCTGACCCTGGTAATCGTGCTGGCGGCTGTTGTGGCTGCACTGACCACGCTGGCGGTTCTGGTGCTGCGTGCGAAGGCGCGCCGTAAGGCTCTGAGCGCGTATAACGATGACTTTGACTGTGAGATGGATGACGGTTACTGCGGCGACTGCTGCTGCTGTGATGACGTCGATGAGGAGCTGCAGCCGGAGGCTGCGGAGGAGACCGAAGAGGCGAAACAGGAGTAATCCGGGATAAGTCAGCCAAAAGGCGTCCGCGATCAGCGGGCGCCTTTGTTTTATGTGTGCATTGACAATTTGCCGCCGCCGCAGTATTCTGAACACGGTAAAATTTCTCCGGGAAAATAAGCTTATTTCAGGGAAGGCGGAAAGCAATGGTACGGGATCTGACAAAAGGCAAACCGCTTCGGCTGCTTCTGGGGTTCTGTGCGCCGCTGCTCATCGGCAACCTGTTCCAGCAGTTTTACAACATGGTCGACAGCATCATTGTCGGCAAATTCATCGGAAAGGATGCGCTGGCCGCCGTCGGCTCAACCGGCTCGCTGAATTTTCTTATCATCGGGTTTGTGCTCGGCATGTGCAGCGGCTTCTGTATCCCGGTTGCCCAGTATTTTGGTGAGGGGGACGAAGCCCGGGTTCGGGGCTGCGTGGCGAATGCTGTATATCTCTCAGCGGCGATCACGGTGGTGCTGACCGCGGCGACTATGCTTGGCACCCGTCCTCTGCTGGAGCTCATGCAGACGCCGGAAAACATCATCGACGACGCCTATGCGTATATCGTGGTGATTTTTGCCGGGATTTTTGCCACCGTGCTGTATAACCTGCTCGCCGGTATCCTGCGTGCCCTCGGCGACAGCCGTACCCCACTGTATTTTCTCATTCTGTCATCGGTGCTCAATGTCGGCATGGACCTGCTGTTTATTCTGTACTTTAATGCCGGCGTGGCCGGTGCGGCCTACGCAACGGTCATCGCGCAGCTGGTTTCCGGCGTGTGCTGTCTTGTGTATATGATTAAGCGGTATCCCATCCTCCGGATGAAAAAGGAGAATCTGCGTCCCAATCGTCACCTGACCGGCCGCCTGCTGTATATCGGCCTGCCGATGGCCGGACAGTTTTCGATCACCGCCGTCGGCTCTACCATTATCCAGAGCGCGGTCAATTCGCTCGGCTCCGGTGTGGTCGCTGCGGTCACGGCCGCCGGCAAGGTGCAGATTATGCTGTGTCAGCCGATGGAAACGATGGGGATTACTATGGCGACCTACTGCGGACAGAATTACGGTGCCGGCGAGGTGGGCCGCATCCGGGAGGGGATGCGCAAAAGCCTGCTGGTGGTGCTGCTCTATTCGGTGATCGGTTTTTTCATCGCGGCATTTGCCGGACAATATATTGCGCTGTTGTTTCTCGATGCCCGGGAAACCGAAATCCTCGGCTATGTGCAGCAGTTCCTGTTTGTGAACGGACTGTTTTATCCGGTGCTTGGAATACTGTTTGTAATACGCAATTCTCTTCAGGGGCTGGGGTTCAGCGTGCCGGCGATGGCAGCAGGGCTGTGTGAGCTGGTGGCGCGCACAGTGGTGGCGTTCTGTTTCGTCACCGCGTTCGGGTATAACGCCGTATGTTTTGCGAACCCGGCGGCATGGAGCGCGGCGGTGATGCTGCTGATTCCGCTGTATTTCTGGGGCATGCGCCGGCTGCGGCGGGATAAAGCAGTGTATGATCGGCTCAAAGAGGATATAGATGAGCGGCAAAGCTGAACGGGAAGTTCAGGCGGCGGAAGGAAATTTTCCTTCCGCCGTTTTTGCGAACAGGTTTGTTCAGCCGCCTTGACGGCGGCTCTTTTTTCCATATAGTAAAGCGCCCCGGTCAGTAAACGTCCGGATGCATATCCCGGAAGCGCGCGGCACTTTCCTGCAGTTCCGCAAAGGTACGGATTTCGTCCATCTCCAGCAGGGCGCGCCGGGCGGCGTCGGGCAGTGCGTTGAAATATTCCTGACTGCTCATATCCCGGTCAAGCAGATCGGTCAGACATAAGTGGACATATTCGGACATGACTTCACCTCCTGTAAGGGGGGATTTTTTCGTTTCACCTGCAAAAAGCGGCGATTGTGTTTTTACTGCCTCGCAGCAGAATTATTGTGACCAAATCCTGCATCGATACGGCGGAGGATACTGGAAAACGGATTTTTCGCTTGAATTTTGCACAAATCATCATATTTTGTCGGCGTTGACCGGAAGGAAAGACAAACGCATGGGCTTAAGCACAGGTGTCCGCATCGCAGCGGCTGGTGCTGAAAAATTTATATTGACCGCTGCCCGCATCATGCTGAGGGGTTAATGGTACATTTTGGTGTGGAATATTCCGGGTGTATCGACGCAACATAGAGAAGTGCCTGAATTGAAATTCTCGACAAAATCCGACAGCTTGTTTAGGCAAAATGCTGTTTTTGAGAAAAGTTAGCCAAATGCTGTCATTTTTTCGGCTGTTTCCCGTCTTTTATATTGGAAGGCCATTAACGGCTGTGTCAGAAACGCCGGATACGATGCTGAAAAAGGAAGGGTAGCGAAATGACGATTAACGGGCTGCGGAAAAAGAGAAAAATCAAAAGCTGTGACATGGCGGAATATCTGGGACTGACGGCGCCGGCGTACAGCGATAAAGAGCGGGGACGCCGCCGTTTTACTGCGGTAGAGGCGGCTAAGCTCTGCCGGATTTTTGGGGTGCGCATCGAAGAGATTGACGATTTTGCCGATGAAGAGGAGACTGCCTGCAGCCGGATTGCTTCGCTGGAGGCTTTTCGCAAAAAGGCGTAATCAAATTTATCAGGGGTATTGAAAAGGCACCGGAATCCATCCGCGCGGATGGATTCCGGTGCCTTTTATGTTCAGCGCGTCAGCAATCCGCTTTATTCAGCGGGCGGCAGAACGACGGATATTTGATCGCGTCGGGTTTGCGGGGAACCTCGGCGGCATGGGCATCGTCGGCGGAAATTTTCCAGCCGGCGGCGGGGTTCTGTTCAGGATCGGTACAGTTGATTACCTTCATCTCCGGTTCAATGATCATTGGGCGCACCTCCTTTCTCCACAGTCCCAGTATATGCAGCAGGAAGAAAGGGTGTCCGGGAAAACCGGGCATGCATGAGCGGCAAATATACGGTGGCGCAGTGTACAGGGGGGAAGCGGTACGGATAGAGGAGGAGAGTTCCGGCGGGCGGGTTCCGGAGGGATGGAAATATGGAGAAGGATACGGCCGGAAAGAGAAGACGAAGCGCGGAGGGTAAGGGCGGCATGAAGTGAGACGGCAGGAAAAACGGTCGGCAAGCAGGAGGACGCAGGTTCTGTTCCGGTAAAAGGCGGGGCCTTGAATCGGAAAAGGTGCTGGATGACAGGGACGTGGGATGGACGAAAAGCAGCAGAAACGGGTACATTTTTGGGCGCAGTATGCCAGCATGGAAAGCGGAAGGACACACAGGATAACCGGAAGCCGCTATACGGCGCAAAAAAACGCCCGGCAGCAGCCGGGCGTTTTATCCGTCTTAATTTTCGGCCTGCTCCTTAGCCTTGGCGGGGTTGCGCAGCACTTGGCGCGCCTGCCGGATTTCGGTAAGGTGGTGGGCAAGGGTTTCCTCGGTGCGCTTGAGCACGTCCTCGGCAAAATCGTTGGCACCGCGGCGCATCTCCCGGGTCTTCATCTGCACCTGACCGAGCATTTCGTCCGCCTTCTGCTGTGCCTGCTTGACCACCTCTTCCTGCGCGACCAGGCGGCGGGCGCGCTCCTCCGCGTTGCGTACAATCCCTTCCGCCTCCCGTTTGGCGGTGGCGATAATATCGGCACGGTCGGCCACGATTGCCTTGGCCTGGCGGATTTCCGACGGCATATTGCCGCGAATATCATCGACGATATTGCGCAGGCGCTCCGCCTCCACCATACATTTTCCGCCGGACAGCGGGAAGCTCCACGCCTTATCCAGCATATCGTCAATCTGTTCGAGCAGTTCTTCGACCGTCATTATTGACCCTTCCTTTCCTCTGTAAGCCGCCGCATTTACAGCCGGGACAGCTTATTCCTTTTCCGGGCCGGCGCTCCCGATTTTCTGCCGGATATCCGCCACGATGCAGGCCGGTACGAAATCGCGGATTTCTCCGCCGAGTACCGCCACCTGCTTGACCAGGCTGGATGACAAATACATATTTTCGGCGGTGGTCGTCAAAAACACCGTTTCCGCCTCCGGGTTCAGCCGGCGGTTGGTCAGTGCCATCTGAAATTCATATTCAAAATCCGACATCGCACGCAGACCCTTGACGATCACCCGGGCGTCATGCTCCCGCGTGTAATCCGCGAGCAGGCCGCCGTAGGAATCGACCTCCACATTGTCCAGCCCGGACGTGGCGCGGCGGAGAAAATCCATCCGCTCCTCCTTAGTGAACATCGGCTGCTTGGCCAGGTTTGTGACTACCAGCACGATAACCCGGTCAAACATCGACGCCGCCCGGCGGATAATATCCAGATGGCCATAGGTGACCGGGTCAAAGCTGCCCGGACAGACCGCTGTTATCATACATCCATCCCTTTCTGAGCCAGTGGGGACTTATTCCGCCGGGGCGCGATAGAGGTGCAGCAGCACCTTACCGTACCGGTATACGCGCATCAGCTCGAACGTGCCCGCCTGCTCCGGCAGCGTCTGGGCAGCATCGGTTTCGCAGACGATCACCCCGCCCGGATTCATGCACGCGGCGGTGGGTTCCAGCAGCGCTGCCGCCAGTCCGGAGGCGTACGGCGGGTCGAGCAGCGCGATATCGAACCGGTCGCCGCGCCGTGCAAGGTAGCCGGCCGCATCAGCGGCGAGCACCTGCGTGTGCTCATGCAGGCCGGCCGTCCGCAGGTTGCGGCGGATCACCTCCACCGCGGCGGGGTTTTTATCCACAAAAACACAGCCCGCGGCACCGCGGCTGAGCGCTTCGATGCCGAGCTGACCGGAACCGGCGAACAGATCCAGCACCCGTCGGCCTTCAATCTCAAACTGCAGAATGCTGAACAGTGCTTCCTTCACCCGCTCAGCGGTCGGCCGGGTTTCTTCCCCCGGCAGGGTCTCCAGCCGCCTTCCACGGGCAAGCCCTGTAATCACGCGCATCGCTGTGTTCCCGCCTTTCCGGACACTGCGGCTCTCCCCGCTGTCGTGTTTATGCTGTCCTGCGGCAAAACGCGCATGAACAGAAAATTGCTATAATAAAATATTATCCCATGCTGGACGGGGGATGTCAAGGCGTTTGCGCATTTTCTCACCGGAAAAATATACAGGCAGCTGCCAGCGTGTATGCGGAACGCGCAGCCCCGCCTCCTTGGAAAAGGATGCGGGGCAGAGGACTTACAGCTTCTGATCCTTTTCCATTACAGCGTCGGCGGCCGCCATCACTGCGGCTTCCAGGCCGCCGCGCTGCAGCGCACACACGCCTTCAATGGTGGTGCCGCCGGGCGAGCATACCTGATCGATGAGCTGGCGCGGATGGTCGCCGGATTCCTGCAGCAGCCGCACAGTGCCGAGTACCGCCTGCGCAGCAATTTTGAGCGCCTGCGCCTTGGGAATGCCGTAGCGCACTCCTGCCTGGGCGAGTGCATCCACATACAGCAGCGTAAACGCCGGCGAGCAGCCCGCGAGCGCGGAAAAAATCGAAAATTTATCCTCCGGAAGCTCGATAACATCCCCGACCGCCTCGAAAATCCGCCGCGCCATACGGCGGTGCTGATCGGTGGTCAGCTCGTTACCGCAGAAGGCGGACATCGCTTCGCCCACCTTGGCGTTGATATTCGGCATCACCCGGATAATCGGCAGTCCCGGGCCAGCCATCGCCGCGATGGCGTCGAGCGTTTTGCCGGCGGCAATCGAGATCACCAGCGGCATATGCCGGTGCAGCGCCGCGGACAGGGCCGGCAGCACCTCCGGGAACACCTGCGGTTTGACTGCTAATACCAGCGCATCCACTCCGGCAGTCGCTTCCGCTCCTGATGCAGCGATACAGATGCCGCATTCCTCAAACAGCGCGGTCAGCTTGGCACCATCGGTGTCGTACACCAGCATATCCTCCCCGCGGAATCCGTTTGCGGCCATGCCGCGGATAATGGCGCCAGCCATATTGCCTGCGCCGATAAACCCTACTTTCATGTTGCCTCCGGCCTTTCTGTATTATATCTAATTCCTATATTACCCGTGTTTTTCGGCGGTGTCAACAAATCCGCGGAAATCCCCCGGAGATTCCCTTTTACAGTGCCCGGCAGATGTGGTATACTGATTTCGAATTCCTTTTCAAGGAGGCGGCGGTATGGCTATGGTCAACTACAACTGTTTCAACTGCGGCGCCGAGCTGACGTTCAATCCGGAAACCCAGCGGTGGGACTGCGCCTACTGCGGGGAATCCTTTTCCCTGGAGGATTTTGAAAAACGGCAGTCGGCAAAGCCGGACGCCAAAAAAACCGATGAGGCGCACGAAACCTGGGCGCAGACCGAGGCCACCGACGATTCGTCCGGCGATATGGTAGCCTACCATTGCACGCACTGCGGCGCAGAAATCGTCACCAGCCGCGAGACGGTGGCCACCACCTGCGTCTACTGTCAGCGTCCGGTCGTGCTCGAGGCGCAGATGGCGGGCGTGTTCCGTCCGCAGTATGTGCTGCCTTTCGCCAAAACCAGGGAAGATGCCATCGCGGCTTTCCGGGAATACGTGAAAAAGAAGCCGCTGCTGCCGCGGGAGTTTACCGGCGAGCAGGCCATGCAGAAAATCACCGGCGTTTATGTGCCGTTTTGGCTGTTCAACTGTGGGGTGGACACCGACCTGACTGCCGACTGCCGCAATGTCACCTCCTGGAGCGACGGCGATTACCGCTACACCAAGACCGACTACTACCATGTGACCCGCAGCGGCCAGATCGCGTTCCGCAACATCCCGGTAGACGCTTCCTCCAAGATAGACAACGCGACGATGGATTCCATCGAGCCGTTCCCGTTTCAGGAGCTGGTGGATTTTGCTTCGCCGTACCTTTCCGGGTTTCTGGCCGAGCGCTATGACGAGGACACCTCGTCGGCCGCGCCGCGCGCCACCTCCCGTGCCGGTGCTACCGCGATGAACGAGCTGCGCTGCACCATCCGCGGATACGGTACCACCATCGTGACCAATTCCAATCAGCGGTTCAACGAGCTAAACGCCTGGTACACACTGCTGCCGGTATGGCTGCTTTCCTGTGAGTTTAAGGGGAAACCCTACCTCTTTGCGATGAACGGACGCACCGGCAAGTTCACCGGCAATCTGCCGATCGATGGCCGAAGGGCACTGCTGTATACGCTGCTGACCTTTCTGGTGTGCGCCGGCGCTGCGGCGGTGGTTCTGCTGCTGTTATGGCTGATCGGGTAAAGGAGGGGCGGAAAATGAAACGTTGGCTTGGCCTGACCGTCCTGCTCGTGCTGCTGTTTGTGCTCCCGGTTTCGGCACGGGTATCCTTCGATTACGACAGCATCGATCCGACGGTCAAGGTGCATGACCTGGCCGGACTGCTTTCCGGCGGCGAAGAGACAGAACTCGGGGATGCGATGCAGGCGCTCAGGAAGGAATACGAAACCGACGTGGCCGCGGTGACGGTGGACGAGAATCCCGGTACCGCTCAGCAGCTCGCGGATGACATTTTTGATTATTGTGGCTTCGGCTATGGGGCGAGTAAAGACGGGGTGCTGCTGCTGATTGATATGGATAACCGTGAAGTGGCGATTACCACCACCGGTGAGGCCCAATATTCGATACGGCAGAGCCAGATGGACGCGATTCTCGACGAAATTGCGCCAAAGCTCACGGCGGGCGATTATGCCGGAGCGGTGGAGGCATTTATTGAGTGCGTCCGCTATGAGTTGGCTGTCTATGCGGCCGACGGGGATGGAGAGGCGCTTCCGCCGGGTTATGCCCCTCCCTACACACCTGCCGCTTCTTCCGACAGCACCGCCAACTGGCCGCTGCGCATCCTGATTGCGGCGGCTATCGCCGCGGCGGCGACCGGTGTGCGCATGTTTATTCTGTATCGCCGGCATCGTCCGGTGCAGCCGGCCTCTGAGGCCGCCTTGTATACAGTTCCAAACAGCTTTCGGGTTACCCGGCAGGAGGATGTGTTCCTGCGTTCGAGTGTGACCAAGACCCGTATCCCAAAGGACAATGTCGGCTCGTCGGGTGGTTCTTCCGGCGGTTTTCATACCGGCAGTAGCGGTACTTCCCATGGCGGCGGAAGCCGCGGTTTCTGACAACGGCAAATGGGCGTTTTTTGTCCCAAAGCAAAGAATTCGAAATTTTCTTCGCAGAAATTCATTGACAAACTGCAGCGGTTATATTATAATATCACCGTTGCGTTTTTCGGGGTGTAGCTCAGTTTGGTAGAGCGCTTGGTTCGGGACCAAGAGGCCATGGGTTCAAGTCCCGTCACTCCGACCATCGAAGAACCCGCATGAACACTAGGTTCGTGCGGGCTCTTTCTTTTTATCCCGATATCCAAAAAACTCCTGCTTGGTCGTTATTTGGTCGTTATTGCCACTAAAAGCCACTAGAAAATACGAATGGATAGGGTTGGTTTGGCTCTGGATTGTGGGCGCTGATCGGTTCATACAAGGAATGAAACGCAGAGAAAATCCGAACATAAAAAAGGACGAATAGCTATCCATGAATCGCAATAGAATCATTCTTATCGAGCGGGCGGCTATTCCTCCATATAGCCTTATCCATGCCAAACACAAAGGCAAGCGCCTTGCGCGCAAAGTGTGCATTGTTGCGGCGGAGAATAGCTATAATCTCCCGTTCGGTTAGTGTCAGATGTTCAACCATGCTCACCGCTCCTATTTCGTTGTAAATATTCATCATATAGAGATAATGCATACATGACCACTCCGAAAATATCCGCTTCTCTTTCAGCGGCTTCGGATTCTAAATTTTCGTTAGGATCGAGATGCCCCAACAAGACATGCCCCATCTCGTGGGCTTTGACGCTCTGTACCTTATTTTGTCCGCGCGCTTCATCAACGAATATATACGGCTTGCCGTCCAAGCAATAACAAAACCCGGCGTACTGACACATGTTCGGGAATATCTCTTGAATCTTCGGTTGATCCTGATAGCTACAATAATGTATCCCGTGCATCTTGTACGCTTCTTCTATGAAATTTTTCACAGGGCGGCCTCTTCTTGCGCTTTCTCGGCTGTACCGGTTAGGGGTAGCTTTTTCGATCATCCTAAGACCTCCGCCCACAGCTTAGAAGCCATTTTGAACCCGAGCACAAAACCTCGCTCCGCATATTGGGAAAGGGAATTTGTAATGCTTTCCTCCACGGACAGATAGTCTTCCTGTGAAAGCAGTTCAGACAATGAGGATTCCCAAGGCGCATCTGTTTCGCTTTCCATGCGTAAATTTTCAGGGGTGTTTCTTTCCTCGTAATAATGGCTGTAAAGATCACGTATGTGCTTATCCATATACTACACCTCCCTTAAGCCACCGTGAAACGGCGGGTTTCTGTGGTTTTGGTGTACCGGGCATAGAGTTCCGGCTGCTCGACCTTGAGCGTCTTGCTGTCCAGCCGTGAGCTTTTTACCGTTGTCCATCTCACAGTAAAGATGTCGGCCTGCAAGGTGTCTGTGTTCCGCGTGGTCATCTCAGCCTTGATCTCATCCTGCAACGTCTCGATCTCAGCGGCGATCTCCGCAGCGAACGCCTGCGCCTCTTTCAGCTTGCGGATTTTTTCGGTGATGTCGTTGATACTCATGAATAATACCCCTTTTCTTTTTCGTGTCCCTGTGTTATAATGGGGTAGCCAAGAGAGCGGGCTTTTTACTCTGGTTTGCTTCTGGCTTAACGGTTAGGCGGTGGTGCGCTTAGCCGTTTTCTTTTTGTATGCAGCCTTGATCTGATCGAGCCACGCCTGCTTTTGCTCTCTGGTGAGCTGTTGCCAGTCTGTCCACTTCATGGCGGCCTCCTTTCCGCCCGCTCCTCTTGACTACGGTATCATTATACCGTATGTACCCATACATTTCAATTGATATTATAGACGAACATGTACCCATACATTTGTGCAATGTGTGTATGTACACATACGTGCGATCCTGCTATAATAATGGTGGTAGAAATATAGAATCATGTAAGGAGGTTAAAAGTTATGGCGCCCATTAGCGAGGCCAGAAAGAGAGCAAATGATAAATATTTAGAAAACCAAGACGAAATAAAAGTTCGCGTCCCCAAAGGTCGCAAAGCGGAGTTGCAAGCCCACGCAGAAAGCCGTGGGGAGAGCCTGAACGGGTTTATAGTCCGAGCTGTGGATGAGACGATAGAGCGAGATGAGGCGACAAAATGAAAGAAGTGTTTAAGGCGATCTATGATTTTGTAATGGATCAATTTACACTTTTTGATAATCCGGTTTGGAATTATATAGCTATTGCAATCGTCGGAATTATAGCGTTTGGTATCGCGTGGAACGTGGTTGGAAGTTTATATAATAGTGGGGATATACAAGGCGGCTGTATTGGTTCGGTCATTCACTGGGTGATACGGATTCTTGTTGCCGGTATTCTGTTTGTGGTTTTGTCCATGATTCTTGCAGCGATCCGTTTTCTCCTGTCCATTCCGGGATGGGTATGGATTGCGGTACTCTTGGGAATTGCAATCTTATTGTTGGTTGCCTTAATTGTGAAAAGGAAAAGGCAAAAAGACAATGTCGAAAAATAGGCTCTTGTAAATCCACGGCCGGCATGGTATCCTTTAGTCAGGCGAGGTGAAAGAAAATGGATGAGAAAATGTTTATAGAGGCTATGCGCCAGATGATGGCGGAACAGAGCAAACAGATGGCTGATATGATGGACGCGAAACTGGCGCCGATCCGCGAAGATTTGAAAGCTCTGAAAGCGGATAACGCCAAGCTTGTAACGTTGGAGAAAAAGGCTGATCTGCTTCTTGAAGGCCAGCAGGGCATGAACGAGAAGTTCGCGAAGCTGGACTCGGTTGCCGAAGACGTGGAGGATATCAAGCTTACTGTTCGGGCGATGGAGGCAGTCACCCAGAGGAATAGCAAGGATATACAGAATCTCCGCGCTGTGAAATAGTGTATTGAGCCGTTATCCTCCGGGATGGCGGCTTTGTAATATCGGCAAGCGGGCAGAACACCTAAGCGTCCCGTTGCAACACAAAAGAAAGGAGTTAGATATCCTGCACTCCCGAGGGCGCGCGGAACACCAGCGCATCTGTGCTGCCCAACTTTGCCGGATGGGGCGGAATGCGAATCACAGTGGGAGACGCGCCGCTGACAGTGACTTCCTTCGGACGCTATCAGGCGGCAGGCAGTGACCCGGTGCATAGTATGCTGATTGTTAGTGCAGCCACCGGGGCGGTGCTGGCTGAGACGCATGATCTGCGAGGAGAACCGGGAGGGTTTATTTATGCCGATCTGCCATCGCCGCTTACCTTGACTCCCGGTGCATCCTATTATGTGGTGACCGATGTACGGACGTTAACGGACGTCTGGTATGATTCAACTGTTTACACCCATACGGAGGCAGCTACACTTGACGGCATTGCCACGCTCGGCAGTGTAGGATGGGAGTTTTACCCCGCGGAAAATATCGGGTGGGGACCGGTGGATTTTCGCTATGAAACCTTTACATCAAACGATAAACCGAAACCGCCTCCTGCGGAACCGGTTAAAACAGCAACCTTTTTGACGGACTTCACCTTGGAGGGGGCGCGTAATGTCACCGAAGGGGATCCGCTTAACTATGCAGGCTGGGTTGGGATACAGATTACGGTGGGCGATATGCCTTTGAATGTCACCGCACTTGGCCGTATCCATACCGCCGGCAGCCGGGCGGAGCACAATCTGATCATTATTGACGCCGAAACCGGTGCGGTGATATGTGATGGGGTGAAGGCTTCGGGAGGTGAAGAAGGAAAAATCACCTATGTTGATCTTGATGCTCCTGTGACCCTAGAGGCGGGAAAAAGCTATTATATTGCCACCGATATTCTGGACTGGGCGGATGTGTGGTATGATGGTGTACAGCTTCGCCACACCACCGATGCGTCATTGGATGGCACGGTGCTCATGGGGCTGAACGGCTGGGAGTCGTTTACCCAAGCAAAAGATTTGGGATGGGGTCCGGTGGACTTCCGCTACGAGGTGACAGAGGAACCGTTGGAAGCGCCCGGATGGACCGATACGGCATTTGTCACCGGGGCGGCACTTGCCGGTGCGCGAAATCAGACGGCGGGGGAACCTCTTAATTATATCGGCTGGGTTGGCAGTAAAATTGTAGTGGGGCGGGAGCCGATTCGGCTTTCTGCACTCGGTCGGATGCATCATGGTGGCTCTCAGCGACATCAGGTTATGCTCCTGGATCCGTCTGATGTGGATCCATCAACCGGTCAACCACGCATACTGCGCAATGTTACGGTGTTTGGCAGGACGGATGGGGAGTTTGCCTACACCGCTCTTAATGAGCCAGTGGAACTGGCTGCAGGCAGCACTTATTATATTGTCACCGACATTACGGATCTGGCGGAAACGTGGTATGACGCTGCGGTATTAACCACCACTGACACCGCAGCTCTAAAGGGAGCCGTGTGTATGGGACTGAATGGGTTTGAAGAAATTCCGACTGTTGACGGAATCGGTTGGGGTCCGGTATCATTCCGCTATCTTACGGACAATCCGCAGACCGGTGAAAACCGAATTTCTGCTGTTGTGGTTGCTGCTTCAGTTTTAGCCCTAGTTGTGTTATGGTTGTGTTGGCACAACCGTGCGACCTGTAAAAAACAGATTCAAAATTAAAACAGAGCGGGCAACCCGTCCAGATCGGATAGGCTGCCCGCTCGCTGCATATCCCCCCTGCTGAAGGGTGTACAGGCCTTTGCGGAGACCGGTGGGAGGGGTGCAAAAATACCGCACATGCCGCGTATAGGGGGTGTGCAAGGGTGGTGTACCGGCTTTCTGCAAGTGTTATTCACCCTCCTGCGCCTTCCCGGATGGGAAGAAACCACGGGACAACGTGGGTACAGATTCCCGCATTGCCACTTGAACCATACCGCCGTGCTGTGGCCTTGTATGCCGCTGTATAGGCGTTGTATGGGGTGCAGCGGGATTCGGGTACAACGCAAGCAGCGAGCCTGTAAAAAGGCAGGCTCCGGGCAAATGGGGAGGGGGTATCCGGGAGACATGCCGCACAATATTTTTTCGGCAAAAAGGCGGCTTTTTTACTTGGGGAAACTTGGGGTTTTCAACTTGATAAAACTTGACTTTCAAAACTTGCGGAAACTTGAGGTTTGCGAGCGGGTCAGTATTCGTCCCTGTCCAGATACAGAAGCCGCCCCTCTCCGGGTCGCGGCGGCCGGGACTGTATCTGTTCCAGTTCATCCAGGCTGTGACGGCCATAGACAACGACGACGGCGCAGGGAATGAAACCGTCCTGCCTGAGTCGCTCCATGACACACGCCCCGGCAATAGCATCACTGGCTGCATTGAACGCTTGAAAGGCGTTGTGGTAATACCTGCCCGCTCGGTCTTTGTAATCCACAAGGATATGGATCGGGTTATCCACGTGCAGCGTCCTCCGTTTGCAAAGTGGCAGCGATGGCGCTTACCGCCTCCGCCAGAGTGTCGAGATTGTCCGATTTATATATTGACACGGCGGAGCAAAATTCGCAAAAATAGCAATAATCTAAATTAACCGGCAATTCTGCTATTTTTGCTATTTTTGCTCATAGGGTTCACGACTATATTTTTGCTTGGTCGTCCTCTCTCTCCGGTCTTACGTTCTTCCTCGCGGATGTATCCCATATCCACCAAAGCTAGCACGGCCGGTTCCATTTCTTCCATGCGCTTGAACTTCCCCTTGCAGATATCAAACAAATCCCGCTTGCTGATTTCATCCCGCCCGGTACTCTCAATCCGCCGCCATAAATACCGGGCGTCCTCCGTGCTCTCATCCGCCCCCATCATCTGATAGGCGGCCATAGCGTGGACGCCTAAAAACTCGGCAATCTTTACGGCGCCTTCCATGACCTCCGGGCTGATCGGAATGTCCGCCGGGTTCCCCTGAACCTCGGCCGCGTGCATAAGGGCGGCTATACGCACCGTAGCCCCTACCAGCTTGCCGCCCCAGTCCCGCATGTATTCCCATTCATTTCCCAGTTTCTGCTCGATATAGGCCGCATAGTCCTTGCGTACCCGGTCGGCCTCCGGGCTAAGACGGATAACGCCCCGCCCGTTGTCCGCCAGAATATGCCGCACAAAACGCCGGTATTCGGCCTTTACCACGTCCGGCACCGGATCAGGGGATATCTCCCGCCGGCCTACCTTGGACTTGCACATGGCATATAGGAATCGCCCGCACAGGCCGCGCCCTCGAAAGGTGGCATTGTCCATCAGCCCGTGCAGCACGTCCGGCTGGATCGTCAGCATCATTGTCAGCCGTGGGTTTGGTATGTGGTTCGGTTTCCGGCCGATCCGGTCAACTGTCACCGGGTCACCGGCATGTCCCTTTAGGTAAACGTCAAAATTAGCCGCTTTATCGTACCGTCCGGACAGGCTGTCGAATAGCCCGCCCTCCGCGCTGGATACCGTGATGCAACCGCCCTGTGCGTCCATAATGTCCACCAGCTTTTCCGGTGTGGTATCGTCCACCAGAAGGCGGAAGGGGTGCCTGTCCTTAAATTGTGCGAGCTGTGCAGCCAGTTCCAACGCCTCGGCCTTGCAAGCCTCAAAGTTTGCCTTTTTCTTGGTGGCGTTCATCTGTGCCGCCTGCAGCGCCTTTTCCAGCATGGCCCGCTCGGTCTGGTTCTGCGCAATCTCGGCGGCCTCAAACTCCCGCTGTTCCGCTTCGTATTCATAGACGGGTTTTGTCAAGGCGGATATAACAGCGCTTTTCCGTTCTCCCGGCGGGGCGATGGCTACAGTGTACAGGCAAAGGGGTTCCCGCCAGTCGGGGGTGATCTCCACCTCGTACTTGGATTGAAACGCCGTTGCCAGAATCCCGAGGGATAATATACCCGCCATTTCCTCCGGGGTCTGTGTGCTGTCGGCCAGACATTCCACAAAAGCCGTCAGAGACCCCGGCAGGCTCTCTGTGGGGAAATCCGGGGTTTCCACAGTATCAAACGGGACGGGCGGCTCCCAGCCGTCGCTGTCCGGCAGGGCGGTGGGCGTCCATTCCTGTGCCGGGCGGCTAAATGTCTGCTTTTCCCGCTCTCTCTGAAATTCGGCATCATCGTCTGCCGCTGTCCTCTGGCAGCCTGCGATCGCCATTTGGGCGGTGCTGTGCAGGTAGTCCTCGCGCCGTGCTTTCTTCTGGTGCGCTTCGTCCTTTTGCGCCACATAGGGGGAGCGCAGGAAAGCGTCGATCATCTGCCCCTCGTCCCGGCTGCACCAGTAGGCCAGCTTATTAAACAGCGCCAGATCGTTCCCGCTCTCGTCTGTGGTATCTCTGTGCCCGTCCCAGAGGGCGCGCATCCGCTTGTCCGCGTCAAGCCCGCGCCGCAGGTATACCGGGGCGTCAAGACGGCTTATCGGCTGTTCTGCGGGTTTCTGTTCCTGCCGGCGCATGTACTTATCCAGTACGGCAGCAATCTGCTCACTCCGTTCGGCTATGGGTTTGTGGTTCCAACTCTGCCCGGTCACGGTAACATATTTTTTGGTTGCGCCCTCTATGTACACTTCAAGCCCGCGTTTCTGGTTGTTAATGTAGTATTTGGACTTGTCATAGGGAAAGCCTTTCGCCTTGAACAGTATACGGATACCCGTCCCGCTTGGGGATACCTCGGTGTAGCTGTCCATTGTGTCGATGATATCCTGCGCCATGCCGCTGAGCTTGGAGCCTCCGGGCGCATCGTTGTCAATGCAGTGGTCAATGTCCACAGCGCAGAAGCCGTTAAAGATACCAAGCCCCAGCCCGCTGTATCCGCCTTTCTGGTAGGCTGCTACAGCTTGGTCAAAGCTGGTGAATGTTTCGGGATTGTCGGATGCCGCACGCATGCCGTTTGTCCTGTACGGTACTTTTGTTTGCTTTCCCTCGCGTTCTTCGTACTTCCACAGGCACCATATCGTACTCTGTTCCCTCGTTAATTTCCGTTTTTCGTACCGGCGCATTGAGCGCACATCCTACCTCGTCAGCCCCGGCGAATGGATCTGTACCTTGAACGACCTGACAGCCCAGCTGCGACTGAAGCGGCCCAGGCAGGCTCTGCAGATGTTAGAGCGCCTACAAAAGCAGCACTATATCACCTTCAGCCTGCTGGCCCGCGGGCGGGTCGTTAAGTTTAAAATCACCGCCTGGCAGAAAAGCAACACGGTACTTGACTATAATGCTCCCTGTCAAAAGGATGCCGGCTTTTTCTTCTTCCCTATTGCCATCCTGAACGAACTGATCGGCATGGGGAAATGCTCCGAACTGGACATTCTTCTCGACCTATGGCTGCATACGGTGTACCGGGACGAACAGGTACGGGGCTCGGATAAGGGGCCGGTGGTCTACTACCGCAGCTGCACCGGCGAGCCATTTGTCAGCTACACCGAACTGGCGGAACGCTGGGGTGTTTCCCGTTCCACGGTCAGCCGTACCCTCAACAAGCTGGCTGAAAATGGCCATTTGACCCTGATCGCCGGAACCGGCAAAAAGGGTAGCGTCATTTACCTGAACAATTACCTGTCCACCATGTTTCAAATCTCGGATGTTCTAATTGACAAGGAGGAAATCGCCATGTCCCTATGCTTTCATATCCAAGCTCCCAAAAATCCGGGCAACCAAAACCAACTCGTACAGGAAAATCAAATCTGCGTTTCAGGCACGATTCCCAGCGTTTCAAAATCGCACATTCCTCATATCCTGTCCAAAGTGGCATCCGTCCTGTATTCGCAAGGGATCCCGTGCTGTCGATGCCGGAATTCACGGTATAAGTTATATCGTTATCCGGACGACTGCAGGAATAAGAAGGCGTTGGAACTGACCATCCATTGTGGAAACGGTCCGGCCTTATACCGATTTGAGCTGAACCTGACTGTCCGGCAGGAAGGGGGTGTTCGCCGATGAAAGAGCCACACACCGACAGGAAATTCACCAACCGGGCAGAGAATCCGCTGCTGCATGATACCTGGAAACTGTTAAGCAGGTACAGAGATGTTACCTGGAGTCTGGAATTATCGGTACAGCAGATGAAAAAGAGCTTTGAGATTGAATACGGCACCAGTATCGATGAATTTCTCGACAGCGTCTATCTAGCCGGCGCTGAACTGACCGGGACAAACATCGAGTACCAGGCCAAGTGCATCGAGCGCTCCAACAAAATGCTCAAACTGGTGGATTCCTCGATTGATCTGCTCCGAAATAAACACAAGAATGGGGAAACCTTCTACTGGGTTCTGTACTACACCTATCTCTCCCCGCAAGAGGTAGGGAGCGTACTGGACATCATCGAAGCAATCCGGCCGCATGTGAAGTACATTTCCTACCGAACCTATTACCGGTATCGCCGGGAGGCCATCGAAGCCCTCAGTAACGTGTTGTGGGGCTATACGTCCAGGGATTGTATGGAATTGCTGGAAAAGTTTTTTCCGGATAAGCAAACCGCCAAATAGAATCTCCCTGTTCCAACTCCGTTTTCCAACAAGTACCAGAAATTTATAAGGTAATATCGAGTATAATGAAAATCAGAACGTTTGTTTTTGGAGAGGACATGGAACGGATTATTTTACATTCTGATATGAATAATTTTTACGCATCGGTCGAATGTCTATATCATCCGGAACTGAGGGGGAAACCGGTGGCCGTGGCCGGCGACCCGGAGGCCCGGCATGGTATTGTCCTGGCGAAAAACTACCCGGCCAAAGCCTGCGGCGTCCAGACGGGCGATCCTTTGTGGATGGCTCGGCAGAAATGCCCGGACATTGTGTTCACCCCGCCCCATTATGACCGCTATATGCAGTTTTCCACGGCGGCACGGGAAATCTACAGCGAATACACCGACCAGGTGGAACCCTACGGCCTGGACGAGTGTTGGCTCGATGTGACCGGCAGTATCGCCCTGTTCGGGGACGGCAGGGCGATTGCCGACGAGCTGCGGCGGCGCATCCGGCAGGAGCTGGGCGTCACCGCGTCGGTGGGTGTGAGCTACAACAAGATATTTGCCAAGCTCGGCAGCGATATGAAAAAGCCGGACGCCACTACTGTCATCACCAGCGAGCGGTTCAAAGAGATCGTCTGGCCGCTGCCGGTGAGCGACCTGCTGTATGTCGGCCGGGCGACCCATGCCAAGCTGAAACGGTACTGCATCAAGACCATCGGTGATCTTGCGGCCGCCGACCAGCGGTTTTTACAGCGTCTTCTCGGCCAAAACGGGATGATGCTCTGGTGCTTTGCCAACGGGCTGGATACCTCTCCGGTATCGAATATCGGCGCTAAGTCACTCATCCATTCCATCGGCAACAGTACCACCGCTCCACGGGATCTGGTAACCGACGAGGACATCAAAATCACCCTGTATGTGCTGTGCGAAAGCGTGTCTGCCCGGATGCGGGAGTATGATTTTGTATGCGATACCGTGCAGCTCGGTGTGCGGGACAACGAACTGCAAAGCTATGAGCGCCAGGGCAAGCTCCCGTATCCCAACCGGACAGCGAAAGCTCTGTTTGAAAAGGCGTTTGAACTGTACAAGCGAAACCATTTGTCCGGCAAGCCGGTGCGTTCCCTGAGTGTGCGGGCCTGCCGGCTGTCAGTACGAGAAAATGAGCAGCTTTCCCTTATGCCAGACGTGGCCGCCATTCAAAAGCAGGAGGAACTCGAAAGCGCGGTGGACGCCCTGCGGAACCGGTTCGGTCATTTCTCTGTACAGCGGGGGCTTCTGTTGACAGATCTCCAACTTTCCAGCTTGAACCCCAAGGACGACCATGTGATCCACCCGGAATCTTTCTTCAAAAGCTGAAGGGCGCCGTTGGCACGACGCCCTTCAGCTTTGCTTACACCATATTGTTTTATCTTACAAGAACTGCCGCATATCCGTGGCCAACTGTTCCTCCGGTTTGATGAGGCGTTTGGCGATGTCCTTGGATACCTCATCCGGCGTCGCATATTGGTTAAGATACCGGGAGAGAGATTTGACCCCCATGTTGCAGCCGTCGGTCATCAGATCGGCGATGGTGTTGTCCGATTCGTCCATAACCAGTTTGACGTTGGTTTTCATCCAGGACATCCCTTTAGCCATGGCGTTGGGTTCCTTGCCGTCATCGTGATATTTGTCCAGGAGAATCTGGATTTCCTCTTTCAGCTTCTCGTGCTCGCTTTTGCATTCGGTCAGATATTTCTTTAATTCTTCGCTGTGCGCATAATCCAGCACCTCGTCAATGGAGGAGACACCCATTTTGATCCCGGCGTCGCATTCCCGCAGCAGTTTGATGGTATCCTGTTCAATCATGATAATCCTCTCCTTTGTTCATAAAGGTTGTGCATTCCTCCGGTCGCTTATCCTCCCGCAGCCCCTTGAATACCGGCTGGCGCATTCCGCCGCTTTGAGTTTTGTGCATATACTCCACCACGCAGATCAGCCGGGGCTCTACCCACCGGGCGTGCTCGTTGCCGTGGCCGGCCGAAACCGGTTCATCGAAAGGCGGGCGGAATGCCGGCGGCAGAGCTTGGATTTTGGCGAAGGCCGGGCCTCCCACTCCCAGGGTGACGTGTCCCTTATATTTCAGCTTTTCGTCGTCATACTGCCCCAGCACGATACTCGTCATGTGGTTATCCTTGGGTATCCACCCGCACACAACATAATCATCGTCCATGAGATTTTTCATCTTTAGCCAGCTTTTGGTGCGCTTGCCTTGGAAATATAAACTGTCTTGTTTTTTGGCGACAATGCCCTCCAGCCCCTGCTCCCTGGCAAGCTGGAACAGGGCCAGTGCCTGCCCGGCATCAAATACACGGGACACCGCCAACCGTTCCGATTCCGTCACCGCTTTTTGCAGGTACTCCTTGCGCTCGGTCAACGGCCGAAGGGTGAGGTCTTCTCCGTCATAATACAGGCAGTCGAACGCCACAAAGGTAGCCGGATATTTTTTTGCCTCCAGTTCGATTCGGTAGCGGTTGCTCATCAGGCTGCGGCGCTGGATGGTTTCAAAGCTGGGCTTGCCGTCCACCAGACAGAGCAGTTCCCCGTCCAGGACGCACCGCCTCTTTGCCTGCCGGTGGATCTTCGCCAGTTCCGGCACCTTGGGCAGCATCCGCACGTTTCGCTTGTTCCGAAGTTCTGTCCCGCCCTTCGGATCGAGGTAGGCTACACACCGTTCTCCGTCCCATTTCATCTCGTAGAGATACTGTTCATCCGCAAACGGCTCCACATTTTCCGCGATGAGCATGGGAGCAATATGCTTTTCTTCAAACAGATCGCTCATGACGCGCTGGCCTTTTTACGCGAGCGCGGCTTTTTCGGCGGGGTATCCTTGTCTTTTGTCTGCTCCACCATCTGCTGAAGGGCGTCCATCAGGTTAATGATGTTGGCGGACGGCTCCGCCGACGCGGCGGTGATCTCCTGATTATTCGCCTTGGCCTGGATAATCTCCCACAGCCGTTGCCGGTATTCGTCGTGGTATTTCGCCGGTTCAAAGGATTCTTTCATGCTGCTGATAACGGTTTTTCCCATAGTCAACTCCTGTTCCGACAGCTCCGGTTTGGCCGGTTCCTTGGGCATGGCTTTTACTTCGTCGCTATAAAACAGGGTTTCTACCAGAATACCGGTGTCAGTTGGAATCAGTACCATTAAATGCTCCGACTGGCCGATCACTCCCTTGGCGATGGCGACGGTATTTTCTTCTTTCATACACCGCCGCAGCAGCTCATAGGCTTTGTCGCCGCCTGCTTCCGGTATGACGTGGTAGGTCTTGTCGAAGTAAATCGGCCGGATATCGTGGATGTCCGCAAAGTGCAGAATGTGGATGGTCTTGTCTTTCTGCACCTTGGCCTTTTCAAAGTCCTCATCAGTGAGGGTCACATATTTGCCATCCTCAATTTCAAAGCCTTTGACAATATCCTGTGCAGATACCTCTTTTCCGCATTTGGAGCACACTTTCTTATATTTGACTCTTGAGCCGTCCTCCCGGCAAAGCTGGTTAAAATGGATGTCGTTATCCTGCGTCGCCGTATGCAGCGAGATCGGCACGTGAAGCAATCCGAAAGAGATTGCGCCTTTCATGGTTGCCGCCATTTTGTATGTCCTCCGTTCTGATGTACTGTATTTTCATCCAGCGGATACAGGGAAACCACCTGATCCCATTCCGGTGAGTATCCCATGTGCCATCGCCCGATGTATTGGCCCAGGACGTCATAAAGCTCCGTGTCGAATTCTTCAGTCCACATAATAAAGCCCCTTGGATATAGTCTGCCGAAACAGCAGCAAACTATACCCTGTTAAGTAGCTGGCACAATCATGGCATAAAAATGGCACAGAAAAATCCGAAATCGATACGGTTTTGCGCTTGCCTCGTACAAGACGCCGTGCTATACTGAATACGCTTCAAGGTATATCCAAAAACAAATACAAAACCTGAGACCGCCTTTTCATCAGGCGGTCTCTTTGTGTCGAACCGTCAAACAAGGCGCCCGCATTTTTTGCAGGCGCCTTGTTTTTGTGATATACCTTGTCGCCACATTTATATACAGGGAGGTTCCGTTTTGAAAGAGAAAATCCAAATTCACCAACAGCTGTATTCCTCTTTCCCCAGTCGCTCCAAAAGGAGAAAACACCTGCTCACAGCCGTCCTAATCCTTTGCATGGCCGTGCTGTTCTGTCTTCCAGCTTTAGCAGTCGGTGAAACTGCTACACCAACGCTATGGGACAAGGCCAAAACTATTATGCAGGACGTTTATAACAAAATCCTTGGCATTTCCACCATCGCCGGGATCGTCGCCGCTTCCATTGCTCTGCTGCTCATGAACTTCAGCAAAAACGACCGCACGGTGGGTGAAAGTCGAGCCTGGCTCAAGCGCATTATCGTCAGCTGGGCACTCTTGAACGGCTTGGGATTCATCATGAGTTATATTACGCCTTTCTTTGCCGACGGCAAATGGACACCGTAATTTTAGAGAAAGCAGGCGATCTATATGTTTACATCCATTGAAGAATGGATTCGGCAGGTTATCGATCAACTGGCAGTAGGGCAGGACGTGTACCTAGCACCCGCCAGCGCTCCTATTCTTCCAGCAAGGGAAATCCACTTAGAAAAGGCATTTATTTCTGAAATTCCCGCAACCGGCAATACCATTCATATAAAGAAGGCAGACGGAGAAGTGCAGATAGTAGACGTGGATGCAAGAAGCACGGCGTATCTGTATCTGGGCACAGTAGATATAGACGGAAAAATACAATCCTGGGTTTTTCTTTCCAAAGAAAAATTTTGGGCCTGGTGGGAATGGGTTATCCTGACGGACGAACTAAATCCCTATGTTAATTTTCGTCAAGGCTCCGTAGACGAAACGCCTACACTAAAGAATCTGCAAATAAGCCGGCTTATAGCAGACGCCCTTATCAACGACAACCTTCGTTATCAAAACATGGAATGTACAGGCTGTGAACGCAAAGATTCAGCGGACAAGTCTCTCTGTTCCACATGTATCCGAAGCGGCGCGCTGATGGATCACTGGCAAGGGGAAAAGCGCTGGTATGAACCATGAAAAAGTATCGCTGCTACAGAAGATGGGCGGCGTTCCCGATACGAATCAGGAGGATACACAATGGGGATTCTGGACGGCATTGTACCGCTTTTTACATGACAAGGGGCTGGATATCAATGATTTCTACGATGTGGTGATTTTCCGTTACCTCGCGGCCGTCCAGCGGTATCTGTCCGAACCGCAGCTGAGGCAATACAGCTTTACTACAGTTGCTTATTCCGCCATGAATTCAGCGGTGAATCACCATTGGAAATCCGAAAAACGTTGGCGTGAACTCTGCCCCATTACCGATACGGATTATATCTCGCGTGTGATCGGAACCGATCCGAACCGCGACGAAAAGAATCATACGGCGGCGCTGCTTTGGGCCAGAGCGGCGGCCATGCTGACAGATGAAGAACGGGATATCGTTACCTTCAAAGCGAACGGTGTGTCTGAACGCGAAATCGGTAGCTTCTACGGACTGACCAGGGCCTCCGTATCCGGCCGGATGTGCAAAATCCGACGCAGGCTGCAGGCTTTGCTTGACGTATGAAGCCCAAGGGGCAGCAGGACAGCCTGCTGCCCCTGCTCCATACACCAACACTTTAATCTATACAGACGATGGCATCACCGGCACCACCATGAACCGCCCCGGATTTCAGGCGATGATCCGGGATATTGAACGGGGAAAAATCCAAGCAGTATTTGTCAAAGACCTGTCCCGTTTGGGGCGCAATTACCGTGAAGTGGGTTACTACACCGAAGAATTTTTCCCAGAGCATGATGTGCGTTTCATTTCCGTTTCGGACGGGATCGACACCGAGCAGGGCGAGGATGATCTGGCTCCGTTCCGAAACATTATGAACGAGTGGTACGCAAAGGATATTTCCAAAAAGCGCCGGATCGTCAATAAGATGAAAGGCAACGCCGGTGAACCGCTGTCCCCGCCGCCCTATGGGTATATCAAAGATCCGGAAAATCCGAAGCGGTGGATCATTGACGAGGAAGCCGCTTCTGTTGTCCGTCGTATTTTTCAGATGACGCTGGATGGATTCGGGCTTGCCGAGATCGCTGCCCAACTCGACAAAGACGGCATCATGACCCCCACGAATTACTGGTTGAGCAAAGGTGTTAGCCGGGGCGGAAAAAAGGGAACCAAGCGAGCCACCTATTGGAACCATTCCACCGTCGCCAAAATTCTGACTACGCAGGAATACTGCGGGGACGTTATCAACTTCAAGACCTACTCCAAGTCCTACAAGATGAAGCGGCGTATCGTCAACGACGAGGAAAACCGGGCTGTTTTCTACGGTGTGCACGAGCCGATTATTGAGAGGGCCGTTTTTGAAAAGGTGAAGCTGATGCGGGGCAGCCGCAAAAAGTCTACAACGGTTACGCCCGAACGCAGTATTTTTTCCGGTCTGTTGAAATGTGCGGACTGCGGCAGCAATCTCAACTTCCATTTCAATCAGCAAAATCCCAGCATCAAGTATTTTAACTGTTCTAACTACAACAGCGGCCGGGGCACCTGCAACGCTACCCATTATATTCGTTTGGACTTTCTGGAAGAAGTGGTATTGCAGGAAATCCAGCGATTGACCGAATTTGCAGGCAGATATGAGGACGAGTTTGTAAAGGCCATTGTCGGTCATTCCATGACGATGGCACAAGCGGATCAGGAAGCGAAGCAATCTGAACTGGCTCGGCTGCTGGTACGGGACAAGGAACTGGATGTGCTGTTTGAAAGGATTTACGAGGATAACGCTTCGGGGAAAATCAGCGATGAACGGTTTGCAAAACTGTCTGCGAAATATGAGCAGGAGCAGGGCGATCTTGCCAAGAGAATAAAGACCTTGAAAGCTGAACTGAACAAGAAAACGGGACAGCTCTATACGGCCGATATGTTTCTGGAGATTGTCCGCCGCTACACCAACGCACAGAAATTGACCCAACGCATGGTGACGGAACTGATCGACCATATTGAAGTATACCACGCCCAACGCGACAGCGGCGAGGTGACACAGGAGATCAAAATCCATTACCATTGTATCGGGGCTTTTGATGTGCCGGATTGGAACAATATCCCGGAGCTGGCCGTTTATATCCGTACAAGAAAAGGCGTGGCATTAAGCTACGCCCCGGCGCAAGTTGCGGTCTAAAGGTGGTGTGGTATATGAAAGCCTATGTGTATTCCCGCGTTGCCTGTGATGACGGTTTCAGCCTTGAATTACAGACTGCCAAGCTCATCCATTATGCAAAACAAGCGGGCTATACGGTTATCGGTGATTATTCAGAATATGGCGGTGGCCTAACTCTGGAACGTCCGGCGCTGCAAGCTCTGACACAGGCCGTTCTTATGAACAGGCCGGATATCGTGCTTGTGAATGACATAACCCGTATAGCCCGGCGCATGGAAATGGTGCAGGCGTACATTGAGCTTCTCAATGAATTTGAAATAAATCTGTTGTGCCTGCAAGATCGGCTTCTATTCAGTAGAAATAGCGTAACTACTATTTGAACACAAAAAAAGAGTGTCCTTATAGGATACTCAAATCCTATAAGGACACTCCGCATGGTCGGAGTGACGGGACTTGAACCCATGGCCTCTTGGTCCCGAACAAATCAGGGGATAGACCTGCATTTTACCCGGAATTTCCGTTTATCTCGGTTTTTCTTTAAATTTCGCATACTTTCAATATACAGGATAATACTCGGTTGCCAATCCGGTTGCCAATTCTTACCCTGCCCGAACCGGATTTTCGTCTGCCACTATTACTCCAAGCGTTGAAAAAACTCCTTCTACAATATCAGATGCCCGACGTTTATCGCTATCCGTCACATCTCTATATTCTTTCAGGGTAGTTTCAACATCCGCATGACCTAATAACTCCTGAACAGTTCGAGCGTCTACTCCTTTTTGAATCAATAACGTAGCAAACGTATGCCGAAACCTATGGAATGTTACATGATATGTGGTTAAGCAATGTTCCTCTAAAAAACGTATAAACTGTCTGCGAAAAGAGGAATATGATCTTAGCACGCCATATCGATTAGGGAATACCAACTTTTCCCCAAAATCTCGCTCATTTGATTTGCTGTTAAATTTCTTGCAATACAGTTCTCGCCATTCCAGAAGAATGTTCACCAATTCATTATCCATAGGGACAAAACGGATACTGGTTTCTGATTTTGGAAGAGCTCGTACAGTCTTTGCGGCACCAGGTTTTCCAGACTCATCCACTTCATATTCCAGCGTCACGGCTTTATCAATGTTGATTATCGGATGAGTGTCATTGAAACGCAGATCGCTCCAGTCCAAGGCAATTACTTCGCCTATTCGCAGTCCGGTATGGAACAGCGTGTTAATAATAGGCTTATATGTTGGACTTGCATTTATCTTTTCCAATAATTGCTGACATACATCAAGAGGAATGGCTTTTGGCGCTTTTAAACGTAGCTTTGAAACATCCGGCATTGTGATGGTCTTATTCTTACACGGATCCTTTGAGATCAACTTGTTTTCAGTAGCAAAAGCCGTTACCTGTTTAAAAAGACGGTAAACCTCCTTAATCGTTTTTTGTGAGAGCGGCTTTAGCTTCTCCCCATCTGGTCGTCTCAAATTCCCCGGCCTTGCTAAACAATTTAAAAAAGATTGAACATCTCGAAAAGACAAATCCTGTATACTCTTATTAGGTAAGCGCCAGTAAATGTTTTTAGCCAGATCACAGTACCATTTATACGTCCTTGAAGAAACCGAGTTTAGCTTAAAATCACACAAGTACACTTGTGTCAAATCGTGAATACCAATATGGTTTCTCTCCACATACTCATCAACATTAATTGCATGTTCCAACTCCTGCTTCTTTTTGATCACATCTTCTGGTGTATCACCAATAACACTACGCCGTAATCTTTTTCCATGTTCATCCCGGCCAGAACTCACCTGGGCGCACCATTTTCCATCCGATCTTTGATAAATTGTCCCTTCTCCTTTGTGTCTCCGCGTTCCCTCCCCTCTTGCTTTTTTTGTAGAATCAACTTTCTTAGTCATAACTATTGCCCCCTGACGACAGGGCAGATTACAAACTCATTATACACCCACATCATAAATTATCAATCCTCTTATTTTCCTACTTTATAGTTGCCAATAAAACTTCTTAACCATCCAAATTACAAATCCTAACATGGAAACCTTATTTAATCCTTCTAATGTGGGAAAGGAATTATCATTTAGAAGTTCTAAAGCCTTACACCTACCAATCATCAATATTTTCTGTAAGTCATCACTCCCCAAAACATCTTTACCATACTTTTCTGACAAGCGTTGAGCTTCCAACACAATTATAATCGGTATATCGATATCCAAGTTTTTCTGTCCAAAGCTCCCTTGGTAACGGTTAAGAATATTTAAAATTGCATCCCTATCCATATACATATCCCCAGCAAATTTATATCCCTTTACCAGCCCATTTCCTGCGCCCATTCCAGCCGCGTATTGGCAGACCGGTGCTATGCACCGCCTCATCCTGTGGGCGTGCTCCTATCCCCGCACACTATCCGCAGAAGCCTGTATAACCTCCGGTATTGGGATTTGTTTTTCAAGGTGCAGCTGCCTCAAATTGGTCGTTCATTTATATAAAGAGCAGATAAATTCTCCGATAGATACAAGAACGCAAAAAACCTCTCGATTTCTTCAATCGAGAGGTTTTTTCATTGGACATTGAACGCCCTCCACTGCCAGGAAGGAAGTGCGCCTGTTCGGTGGACTGAGGGGCGGTTCATTGTAAACCTCCTTGAACCTCTTACTCTAAGAATCTATTACGGCAAAAAAGGGAATACAGGAAATGCAGATCAAAAAATAGAACGGATATGGAAGCAAATGGCTCATAAATAGGAAGAGCCGTTGGCAAATTGTTTTAAAGCACAGACCGAAAAGTATCACAAATCCCCAAATTGGCGCAATCAAAAATGCGAGCATTTTTATCTGGGTTGATAGCAATAATTGTTCCCGCTTGCTCAATGGCACACGTGTGCTGAACAGCACCAGAAATGCCAATGGCGATATATACGGCTGGTCGGACAGTACGGCCAGTAAGTCCAACCTGCAACTCATAAGGGGCCAAGCCCCGGTCTACCAAAGGGCGGGAGACTGCCAGCCCATATCCCTTTTGATTTGCCCATTTTTGAATTTGCACAAATTGGGTGGCAACGCCCACTCCCACGCCGACAATTACCTGATCGCCGATAGGATAGGAAGGACGCATCGTAGCCATCTGTGGTCGTGTCCGGCAGGAAATAGTAGCTAGCAGATTTCCACCAAAAGCTGGGCGAGTCATATATAGGGTATCCCCATCAGTCTCGAGAGTTGTACAGTCTGCACATAGTCCAGTGTGCAGAAGCGCCGCGACTTGGGGAGCTGTACGCCGCCCCCAAAGTCCTCCATCCCACAAGACTACGCTGGGATTTTTCTGACGGATCCGTGCCGCGAGACAGTTGGGAGTATCCTTCTCCAGAACGTGAACCCGCTCCGCTATCCTATGAGCCCATTCCAGTGGTTCCGTGCCCACACACCAGATCTCCGGCAATTTAATTCTTATGTATGCCTTTTCCTTGCGTATTTCCTGAGGCTTTTTAATGACGGATTCTATAACTTCATCCAGCTGTTCAAGCTGGATAAACCGGCAATGGCGCCGATCGGTATGGCACTCATAGGTTTTCAGCACGCGGGTCGGTGATCCTTTCAAGCCGCATCGTTCCGGGTCAGCTTCTAGTTTAGCGGCATCCCAGAGCTCTGCTATTCCCAACTTGCTGTTAATTCGGGGAAAGCGCAATTCTACAGTCCGTTCCATAGTAAGTACCATGGGGAAAGATGCTTTTTCCTCCCCGAATCGGGTTATGCAACGCATCCCCTTTCCTACTTCTATGAACATCTCCAATACATTGGTAATTACCGGGATTTCCAACAGAGCTGCCAGCGCAGGCCCGGTTTGTGCCGTGTCGCCATCAATACTCTGCCTCCCGCATAAGATGAGATCTGGCATCAGTTTTTTTATCGCGAGGGATAGCGTATAGGCGGTGGCTAGAGTATCCGCACCGGCAAAGATATTATCTGACAATAGTACTGCGCGCGGTACCCCCAGTCTTGTGAGAGCTTGAAGGGTGGATAGGCAATCGGGACGTCCCATGCATATTATCGTTAAATCTGTATCCGGATCAGAATCCTTGAACCGGAGAGCGTATTCTAAAGCGCAGGCATCAAAAGGACTCAATTCCTTATTCACCAGTTTAACACACACGATGATTCGCATTCTTTATCTTTATCTCCTTTCTAATGCGGGGCGATATCCGGATCCTTATTTGCTAGTGCTTTGTTATATTTAGATATGAATTGCCAAAGGGTTTGATCACTTACTGATGCGGATATGCAGCAAAAGTAACTTATTTAATCATGCTTTTGTTGACGATAATTTCGCGGCGATAAACCGGTGTGCTTTTTAAAAATGCGACTGAAATACAGAGGGTCGGGAAACCCAATGTTTTGCGCAATAGTGTTAATGGGCAGATTGGTAGACGATAGATAGTGCTTGGCTTGGGATATTTGAACGGCAAGTCGGTAATTGCGGGGCGATTTACCTGTAAATTTTTTAAAACTGCGAAAAAAATATGAATCACTTAGATTGCATATTGAGGCTAATTCGCTGACTGAATATTCTACGGCACAATTGGTGTTGATTAGGGATATAACCTTTTCGACACTTTTACAGATAACTGGATTTTGAATATCATTAATACGAATTAAATTCTCTATCTGTGCCAAAATTTGAAAGAAAAAGCCACAACACATTAAATTGTAATAACTAATATTGCTTTGCATATATCTGATAATTTTTTCAAAGGTTTTAATAATTTCATTTGAAACTCCGATATACATGGTTCCGGTCTGGAACAAGGGAAGTTTTGTCAGAACTTGTTCAAATTCTGTTCCAAAAAAGTGGATCCAGTAGATCCGAATGCTTTTTTCTGTGGAATAAATATATTTCTGAGATTCATAGGGCTTATATAAAATTAAAGTGCCAGCAGTTGCCTGGAGACTTTGACCGTTGATAGTATAAACAGGTTCGCCCTCTACTACGTACAAAAGTTGAAAATCGCCTCGGCCATTGTTTCGGTTCTCCTCGTAATAATCTTTCTGTACAAGGGACATACCACAGTTATTTACAAAAACATGAGTAGAATCGGTAGGATAGGGATATTCGCTGGAAATCCGGCCTTGATAAAACTGAAACAACCAGAGGATCCCCCTTTCACTGTTAGGGCTAAAGCTGCATTTTCACTCTTAGTATAAAGGAACATCTTGAAAGAAGCAAGGGCAGTTTTATCCATATTATTTGTGTAGCATATGCTATTATTTTGCAAAGTAAATTCGTTTATAATTCTATTAGAAGATATAGTTAGATATTTTGATATAGTTAGATATTTTAGATATTTGGGTTTAATTTTGTTGTTATTATGTGTTTTGGAAAAATTACCCTTATTTCAGTTAAAACTAAAACTCTCATGCAATGCAAAAAATAAACGCTGATAAGTGGAGAAATCTTCATGGTTTGGAGTCCTTATGAATCTTGTTGAAACAATAAAAAGAGAGTGGGATCACTGTATACATAACGGGTGTAAAGATGATGGCACCTTGATCGGTTTGCCGCATCCCTATACGGTTCCATGTATTGGTAACCGCTTTCAAGAAATGTATTACTGGGATACCAGTTTTATCAATCGAGGGTTGATTCTCTCTGGACGGATACAACAGGCCGTCAATAACGTGGAGAACTTGTTTTTCCTGCTCGATCGCTACGGTTTTGTTCCTAATGGAAACCGAACGTATTATCTCAAAAATTCGCAACCGCCTTTTTTGTCCCGAATGGTAGCAGATGTTGCGGCTGTGACGAAGGATGCCAATTGGATGAAACGGGCGGTCAAGTATCTGATTCGTGAACACGCTTTCTGGATGAAAAAACGAATGACTTCCTGCGGCTTGAATCAATATGCCGGTGACCGTGAGAGAGCCATACAGGAAAAAATATACCAAGACTACATAAAGCGAATCGGTCGTCGTCCGGAGGATATCGATGACAAAAGCCTTTCCGTTCAGTATATCGGAGCCTGTGAGAGCGGATGGGATATAAGCCCTCGTTTTGGCTTTATGATCGAACAGTATGTGCCGGTATGTTTGAACGCGTTGCTCTATATGCTGGAAAATACTATTGCCGACCTAACAGAGTACACACAAGTTGGAGATAGCGAAAACTGGCGAAAAAAAGCGGCCGATCGCCAAGAAACGATGAACCGCGTTATGCTTAAAGATGGCGTATTCTTTGACTATAACTTTGTAAAGAACGAGAAAAGTCAAATTTTCTCCTGCGCATCTTTTTATCCGCTCATGGTGGGTATGGCAACGCAGGAACAAGCTGCGTCGCTGCGGAGGCAGTTGCCTCGCCTGGAAACAAGTTTTGGGCTGACGGCTTGTGAAAAATGGGATACCCCCTTTGCGTTTCAGTGGGGATACCCCAATGGCTGGGCGCCACTACACGCCATCGCTGTGGAAGGTCTGCTTCGATATGGGTTTGATGAAGATGCCCTTCGAATAGCCAAAAAATATGTTGCTCTGGTGGAAAGCAATTACGAAACAACTGGCTATCTATGGGAGAAATACAATGTGGTTGATGGCAGTGTGTTGGTTTCGCAAGAACGGCTAGCTTCGGAAATGCCGCCTATGATGGGCTGGAGCGCTGGTGTGTATTTGTATATGAAAGCTGTTATAGAAACAAGTAGATCATTACGGATCTGTCATCGGCAAGAGGAGGTTTAATAGGTGTCTCTTTCAATGAGGAATAAATATATCTAATTTGTCTTGTGCTTTTTGCTCTGTGGGCTAATCGGGTGCGCTGACGGTTCAAAGGAAGCGTCGTGGCCGATAAGTTCAGCAGATAATCATTTCGAAACAACTGACTCGAATTCAACAAAAACACAACTGAATACAGAGTGCACAGTCTCGCAGGAATCATCCGAGACACCAATCATGGCTACCACCCGAGTAACAATTACGGAGGGGACTACCATGCTGACATCTTCATCACTGGTAGCGTCGAAGACGTTGGCTAATACATATTACAAATTGACGCATGACAAGTGCTTTTTTCGTTAACGGGGAAAGTATCATTACGATAAGGAGTTGTATAGATATGAAAAAATTTGCCTTTATTGGTGCAGGAAGCTTTATTTTTACGAGAAATCTCGTTAAGGATTTGCTGACATTTGACGCTTTTAAAGATTGCGAAATTTGTCTAATGGATATCAATCCGGAGCGTTTAGAGATGATCCGGCGTGCTTGCGATAAAATTGTTAAAGCTCTATCCGTACCAGCGACTATTACGACCACGCAGAGCCGTGCCGAAGCACTGACGGGAGCTGACGGAGTATTGTGTACAGTATTCAACGGGGGTACTGAGATATGGCGTTACGATATTGAGATTCCCCAAAAATACGGAGTGGATATCAACATCGGTGATACTCGCAGCGTATCGGGTATCTTCCGAGCGCTTCGGAATATTCCCTTAATGTTGGAAATCTGCCGGGACATCGAAACATATTGCCCGGATGCATGGTTTCTGAACTACACTAACCCCATGGCTATGTTGTGCAAGGCCATGCAGACCTGTACCAAAGTAAAAGTAACCGGATTGTGTCATAGTGTGCAGAAAACTGCAGAGATGCTGGCGGGATGGATCGGCGCGCCCAGTGAGGAGATTGATTATCTTTGTGCCGGGGTCAACCATCAAGCTTTTTATCTGAAATTTCTCTGGAACGGTAAAGATGCTTATCCGTTGCTCAAGGAAAAACTCCAAGATCCAGAGTACTATAATAAAGAGCAGGTGCGCAATGAACTATATAAATATTTGGGATATTATGTGACGGAATCTAGTGGCCACAATTCTGAATACTGCGCATGGTTCCGCAAGCGCCCTGATCTGATAGAAAAATATTGCACGCATAGTACGAACTGGAATCCAGGGTTGCATGCTTGCTCGCTTAATTATCATTTAGAAAAGGATATCCACTGGCGGGAGGAGATCGAAGACTGGATTCAAAATGAACCAGTGGAGGCGAAGCGTGGTGATGAATTCGCAAGCTATGTATTTAACGCACTGATTGGGGATCATACACCCTATCGTTTCAACGGCAATGTCCTCAATCATGGCAGTATTGAGAATTTGCCTTATGACGCCTGTGTCGAGGTTCCGGTATTAGCAACTCGTTTTGGATTACAGCAGATGGTCGTAGGGAAGCTGCCGGATCATCTGGCCATTCTAATCGGACAAACTGCTCAGATAGAGAACCTCGTGGTTGAAGCAGCTATGGAGAAGAGCCGTGACAAGGTATTTCAGGCCGTTAGTATGGATCCGTTGTGTTCAGCAGTATGTAGTCTGGAAGAGATTCGAAATATGGTAGACGAATTATTTGAGGCCAATAACGCGTTTTTGGGAGATTATATCTAATACCGAAAAAGTTTTCCGGCTAAGGATGGAAAGGAACGGATTATGAGAAAGCGAGTCAGCATATTCTCGATTGCGGCGTTGCTGGTAACTACAGTTTTGTCGGTTGCCGGAGAATCTCTGATAGCGGAGACTACGGGAGAAAATGGGCAGGTTTACGGGAATGAAATTCAGCAAACGGTATACGCAGACACCGATGGGATGAATACAGACTATACCACATATCTGCACGATATGCCTTCTGCCCCAAGTGCGAAGCAAGGGATAGAATTGACTGTCAATTCAGCCGGGTTAGCAACGGATGAACTGGGATGTGTCAGAATGGAAGCCGGAAGATCATCGGTCGCATTTTTGGTTGATATTCCGGAAACCGCTGTTTATACACTGGCATTGTGCTATATGACAGGGGATACGCTGACTGCTGAATTGGAGGTTTCGTTTGAAGTGGATGGCCGTCTGCCATTCACAGAGGCAGGCGGTTTTACTTTGCCCCGCTTTTGGATGGATGGGGATGAAGCACGTGTTGATGGTAATGGAAATGAATTTTCCTCAAACCAGGTGCCGTATGATTCTCCGCACGCATATACGGTGGTAAGCAACTCTGGTTGGAGTGAGGAACCGTATTTGATCCATTTGGAGGCCGGAGCACACCAAATTACCTTATCAGCGGTAAAGGGCGATTTTTTACTGAATTCCTTGCAGTTAAATGTGCCGGAAACAATTCCCGGTTACGAGGAATACCGGGAAAGTCACCCAGGAGAGGCGTATGATGGCGAGCAAATCACGTTGGAGGGTGAAGCGGCGGCTATTAAGAATAAATATTCTTTGATTAGTCAGTCCGATAGCACATCTTCTATACCTTACCCAAGCGATCCAGTAAAAAGCCGTATCAATTATATTGGGGGAAATAACTGGTCGACAGTTGGAGATACAATTGTTTGGAAAGTTCACGTTTTAGAAGATGGCTATTATAAACTCGGCTTTACATATCGGCAGGACTATGTACTCAACGGAACATCTTATCGTTGTCTTAAAATAGACGGAAAGACACCCTTTTCTGAGGCTCAGGCTATTCCGTTTGACTATGCTGACGGCTGGGCATTTCAGAGCCTGCAGGACAGCAATGGGAACGAACTGCCATTGTATTTTACTCAGGGGGAACATGAAATTAGTCTGACGGTTACACAGGGTGATATGGCGGAGATATGTAGTAATCTTGAGGACATTATCCGTGTTCTCGGTGATGTGTATATGGATATCACCATCGTGACCGGTGAAACAGTGGACACATATCGTAGCTATGATCTTTTTGAACAAATTCCTGATCTGAATAGCCGTTTATCTGACTGCCGGAATCGGTTGATTCATGAGGCAGATAATATTGAGCAAATCACCGGGCGTTTAGGGGGCAGCTACGTATCGGTAATCCGCAGTATGGTTCAAGTCCTTGATAAGATGATTCAGAACCCATATATAGCCCATCGATATAAAGATAACTATTATACTAATTATGGCAGTTTGTCAGCCTGTGTTAATGATATGCGCAGCATGCCTTTGGGGATTGACCGGCTATATCTAGCAAATCCAGAAGAAGACTTTTGTGTCATCACCAAAAACATCTTTCAAAAAATGGCATTTAGTATACAGCGGTTTGTAGCCTCCTTTACACAGGATTACAACAACGTGTCTGGTTCATCAGATAGTGGTGAATCAATAACGATCTGGGTAAATTGGGGACGTGATCAAGCACAGGTGCTTAACTCGCTGATTCAGAGTCAGTTTGTTCCCAAATATAACATTGGAGTTAATCTGAAGGTTGTCAATACCACTGTTGTGCAGGCCGTGGTTTCGGGGAATGGTCCTGACTGTATTCTTCAGCAAAGTCGAACCGAACCGGTGAATCTCGCTATGCGCGGCATTTTGGTCGATCTCTCCCGCTTTGAGGATTTTCCTGCGGTCTGCGATCGCTTTATGCCTGGTGCTACGGTACCTTATGAGTATCAGGGAGGCTGTTATGCTCTCCCGGATACCCAGAATTTTTATATGATGTTCTGCCGGACAGATGTGTTTGAAGATCTTGGCATCGATATACCTACAACATGGACAGAGTTTTTAAACGTCTTGACAGTACTCGCCCGCAGTAATCTACAAATAGGACTGCCCTATACCCAGATCGTGTCCACTGGAACGGTCAATGTGGGAGTCGGTGGTCTGTCCTTATATCCTTCACTGCTATTGCAGAATGGAGTAGACATGTATTCCCCTGAATTGGATTCCACTAATCTGACGGATGCGGCAGCTATTGATATATTCTGCCAATGGAGCGATTTGTATACAAAGTATAAATGTCCGGTTACTTATGATTTTTATAATCGTTTCCGCGTCGGTACCATGCCCCTTGGTATCCAGCCGTATACAATGTACGCTACCATTAAAGAGGCAGCAACAGAGATAGACGGCCGGTGGACTATGGTGCCCATACCGGGACATGCGCAATCAGATGGTTCGATCAAACATACGTCAGCCGGGTCAGGAACAGGTTGTGCAATTTTGAAGATGTCCGAGAATCCCGATAATGCATGGGAATTTTTGAAGTGGTGGACATCATCGGAAACTCAATATCAGTATTCCGCCGAATTGGAGGCTATATTGGGGACATTGGGACGAAACGCTTCCTCCAATGTTGAGGCAGTAAAGAAGATGGCTTGGGACGGGGATATGCTGGACGGTTTGCTGGAACAATGGAAAGCTGTTGAAGAAATTCCCGAAACACCAGGGAGTTATTATGTCGCGCGTGGCGTTGATCAGTGCTTTTGGAATGTCGTTAACGCAAATGAGAATCCCATGGATATGCTGATGAAATGGGGAACTATTGTCGACGATGAGATCACGAGAAAGCGGGTGGAGTATGGCTTGGAATAAAGAAAACCGACAAGCCATGGGACATGTTTTGCATTTTGGGACAAGGCGTAAGTTGGGAGAGAACGCCTCATTCATCATCCTGCTGTTACCGTTTTTCATTCTTTTTTTTCTATTTACTGTTTTGCCAGTGGCCTCTTCAGTGGTGCTTAGTTTTTTTAACTACGATTTAGTATCCATGCCCATTTTTTCCGGACTGACTAATTATATCCGCATGTTTGTCGGGGATGAAATGTTTTTAAAAACCGTCAGTAATACTCTCGTGTTGTCAATAATTACCGGGCCGTTCAGTTTTTTGTTGGCATTTCTTTTGGCTTGGTTAATAAACGAATTTAACGGCATCGTACGTGGATTTCTGGCATTTTTATTTTACGCTCCTGCTCTAGCGGGAAACGCTTATTTCATCTGGCAAATCGCCTTCAGTGGTGATAGCTATGGGTATGTTAACAGCCTATTATTGTCTGTGGGACTTATCACCGAACCAATGCAATGGTTCAAAAGCACAGAATATTGTATGGCGATCGTCATTGTAGTACAACTGTGGCAGAGCATGGGGGTGTCGTTTCTGTCTGACTTAGCCGGCTTACAGAATGTCAATACCGAATTGTATGAAGCTGGGGCGATAGATGGAATTCGTACCAGATGGCATGAGTTATGGTATATTACGCTTCCCAGTATGAAGAGTATCCTTTTGTTCGGCGCGGTTATGCAGATACAAGCGACTTTTTCTATTAGTTCTATTTGCACTACTTTGGCTGGATATCCCAGTGTCAACAATACAGTGGATACCATTGTGTCCCATTTGGTGGATGTAGGAACCGTTCGGTATGAAATGGGGTATGCTTCGGCAATTTCCGTATTTCTTTTTGCGCTAATGGCTATTACACGAATTGTTGTCGGCAAGCTTTTACATTTAGTTGGACGTTGAAAAGGGGGATGATTGAAGAATGGCACGTGTAATTCTTGCAAAGCGTCATCCCCGTTCTCAGTACCGTCGATATACGCGGAATAAAGCTGGCAATGTGTTTTACGGTTTGTTTCTCTTGCTCTGCGGTTTGTTTTCGGTATTACCCTTGGTTTACTGTGTTTGCACCTCTTTTAAACCGATGGAAGAGCTGCTGGTGTTTCCGCCTCGTTTTTTTGTTTCTCGGCCCACATTAGATAATTATGTCGTCCTACCAAATCTGATTGCGAACCTGATGGTGCCACTTTCCCGATATGTTTTCAATAGTCTCTTTGTTAGTATTGTAACAACGGCTTTGCACATTGTAGCGGCATCTATGGCGGCGTTTACCTTTTCTAAATCCAAAATCAAAGGACGCACCGCACTATTCCTGGTAGTACAGTTTGCGCTATTATACAATAGCTATACGTTGGGGATTCCCCAGTATATTCTGATGAGCAATATGAGAATTATTGATACATATCTGGTGTATATTCTTCCCTATATTCCTTCCGCTATGGGTGCTTTTCTGATGAAGCAGTATATAGACTCCAGCATTCCGGATGCATTGCTTGAGGCGGCAAGGATCGATGGGGCCAGTGTTTTCCGAATGTACTGGAGTATTGTTATGCCAATTGTACGTCCGGCCTGGATGACCTTGCTGCTGTTTTCTTTTAAAGACATGTGGTCGATTATGCCAAACGGTACTATTTTCAGCGAAGAGTTGAAAACCTTGCCTTATGTTATGTCCCAAATCAATTCCGGCGGACTGGCACGGGCGGGGAGTGCTATGGCAACCACGGTAATCATGATGATCCCTCCCATTATTGTGTACATTATTTCTCAGCGCAATGTTATGGAGACGATGAGTAGCGCCGGAATCAAAGACTGAGCGGAGGTGAGAGAATGAGGCGAAAACCTATCGTATGCCTAAGATCTGTCGCAGTGGTTATGCTGTTGTTATGGACTTTAATGCTCGGTGTAAATGCAGAAGAGGCTTATACGTCATGGGATACCCTAAATGGGAAGGTATCAGTATACGGCCGGCATATGTTTGAGGCGTCACGGAGGATCTCTGGTACCTCCCTCGGATTGGATTTCAGCCTAAAAGGACTGGAAGATATATTTTGTGCCAACGACGATAAGGTATACCTGCTAGCGGGAAGTGAAGCGGCAGTTGTAATACTGGATAGCGATTTAAATTTAGAATCGGTTGTCACCTGCGAAACAGAGGATTTTTCGGATGCCCGTGGCATTTATGTGGATACGGATGGACTTATTTATATTGCGGATACCGAACGGGGAAGGATTCTTATACTGGACAGAGACGGTGTGGTTCACAAGACTTTGGAATTACCGGATTCTGACTTGATTCCGGCTTCCTTTGTATATCGTCCCTTAAAGTTGACCAAGGACAGCAAGGGCTATACTTATGTTCTCAGTGAAGGATCGTATTATGGGGCGCTGATGTATTCTCCTGATGATCAATTTATTGGATTTTATGGCGCGAACACGGTTTCTTCCACGCCTCTACAAGCGTTGTCTTATGTATGGGATTTGCTGACGAGCAATAATATCAAGCAGTCTAAGACAGCCAGAACGCTGCCCTACCAATTTTCCAATCTGTTTACAAGCAGCGATGATTTCGTTTATACCTGTACAGGAGCAACTTCAACCTCCAGCAACGGCAGCGGCCAAATCCAAATGCTCAGTCCTAGTGGTACGAATGTTTTATACAAAAGGGAAATCACCGGTTCATCCATCAACGCTAGCGATTTCAATTTTGCAGAAGATGAGTATATTACCCGGCTAAAAGAAAATAAGCTGCAAAGTTTTGTTGACCTAACGGTGGACGAAAAGGGGTTTATCTATTCTGTTGATAGAACCTACGGGAAAATATATATATACGACCATGATTGTAATCAACTGTCTGCTTTTGGAGGCGGATTTGGTGCAGGGGATACGCTGGGAACCTTTACATCCCCCTCCGCGATTGGGGTGCAGGGAGAACGGCTGCTCATAGCGGATGCAGGTACGGAAAGCGTGACGGTTTTTAAACCCACCACATACGGACTTTTGGTGCTTGCTGCACAGGGAATATCATTGACGGGCGATTACCAGGCGGCTGCTCCTTATTGGGAACAAGTATTATCTATGGATGCCAACAGCAGGCTAGCGTATCGGGGGCTAGCTAGGGCGTATTATCAAAGCGGTGACTATGTGCAGGCCCGGGATTATGCACGGCTGGCAGCGGACTACACCACATACGGCCAAGCATATGAGGTTTTGGCCAAACAGTTCATAGAAAATAATTTCTGGTGGCTTTTTCTCCTATTGCTGGCAGCAGTTGGCGGTATTGCGGTTTTTATGGTTTATACCAATCGGCATGCCGTTCATCTAATCCGAAATGAAAAATGCCGGACAGTATCGTCGGTTATGATTCATCCTTTCGACTCCTTTAATGCAGTTAGGTATAAAAACCAGGGTTCTGTTTTGATTGCAGCAATACTAATGGTAGTCTATTTTGCTTTGGCTATGCTCTGCCAGACACACGGAGGTTTCCTGTTTAGCAATTTTGATAAAACCACCTTTAATATGGTTTTTGTATTTCTGCAAACAGTAGGGTTGGTGACTCTCTGGTGTGTAGCTAACTGGCTGGTGACAACCCCCATGCAGGGGAAAGGGCGCCTCAAGGATATCTTTATCTCCACGGCATATGCGTTGTTACCGATGCTTGTGGAAAGACTGCTGTTTTTAATCTTATCTCAGGTACTGCCCCTGTCGATGGCGCCGTTCTTGACAACGCTCCACACAGTAGCACTTATTTATAGTCTGTTTCTATTGTGCGTGGGTGCCATGACGATCCATGAATATGGTTTCGGCAAATTTCTGTTGACGTCGCTCATCACGCTTCTTGGAATTATTTTAATTGTATTTATTGTTTTTATGCTTGGCATTTTGCTGCAGCAATTCTGGGATTTTCTAGTATCCGTTTATGTGGAATTAGCCTACCGTTAGTCCGTTTTAGGGGGAAACAACAGTGAAAAAACGGCATTCTTTTATCGCTTTTGTAGCCGTGACTGTACAGATACTTTTACTTGCAAGTTGTGAGGCGCCGGCGGAACAGCCCTTTAATACGGCTGCCGAGGTTCCTACAATGCAGACTGGGACTTTCGTACAGGTCGGCGATCTTGAACTGTCTTGGAATAATGAGGCAAAATGTGTCCTGCTATATGATAAATTATCCGATAAATTTTGGGGAACCACGCCTTATGAATATCTCATGGATGACGGGGCCAATAGGATGGTCAATTCCCCTTTATATCTGCAATACTATAATCCTGGAGACGGAACTACCAACATCTCTTATGCATACGACGGCGCAATAAGTGAGGGACGAGTGTCCTGTGAATCTATTGAAAACGGTTTAAAGATTACCTATTATTTCGACGCGATAGAGATTGCCATTCCGGTATCATATACGCTCTCCGATGATTGTTTACGGGTTACGGTGGACCCACAGACGATTGAAGAGCATTCCTATAAAGTGGTAGCTATTTCCGTTGCTCCCTTTTTCTGCTCAACTCCAAATGGTAATGAAGACTCGTATTTGATGCTGCCTGTTGAGAGTGGAGCTCTCATGTATGCAGAGCAGCGTAAAGAAGGATATTCCTCTTTTTCCGGAGCGGTTTATGGTGCGGATGCCGCGCAACTTCGTACGGAGTACTGGAAAGAGACGCCAACGGTAAGACTTCCGGTTTTTGGCGTGAAGGATGGGGCAAATGGTCTATGTGCAATTATCGAGGAGGGGGCTCATGCCGCCTATATTGAGGCAGAGGCCGGGCGGAGGCAGACGCAGTATACACATGCTTGGGCCACCTTCTGGACAAGGGGATATGATGTTGTTGAAATGGTGATCAATGCCACCCGTAGCGATGTAACGCGCTATTCGGAAGATCTAACGGTCAATTGTCGGTATACTGTGGCATATTATCCACTTCGCGGTGGGGAGGCTGATTACGCCGGTATGGCAAGGCTTTACCGGGGGTATCTAGACAACTTATACGACGTTGAGGCAAAAACCTCTGATGCCTTCTATTTACTTAATATACTTGGAGGAGCTGAAACGCGGCAGTTTTTTCTGGGAATTCCATATGAATCCCTTACCGCGGCCACCAGCTTTGCGCAGGCAGGTGAAATACTAAACGACCTGCATGATAAAACCGGCTCGTCCCCTATTGTACTTCTAAAGGGATTTGGATCCAGTGGACTGGACATAGGAAAGCTTGCCGGTGGATTTTCCTTCAGTGGAGAGTTAGGGGGAATAAAAGGATATGAAAATTTGAAGACCCAGTGCGAGACGTTGGGAATCCCACTTTTTGTTGACTTTGATTTGTTGTACTTTAACCAAGGGGGAAACGGGTTTGGAACTCTTTTCGACACCGCCAAGTCTGCCATGGGACAACGAGCCACCTTTTACAAATTAACAAAAGCCCTTCATAAAGAAGATACAGAGGCCCCTCCTTATTTTCTTCTTAGTCGCAAGAAATTAACGCAGGCTTCTGAATGTTTGGAAGACTTTCTTACGAAGCAGGGCATTTCAGGTGTAGGATTGTCGACATTGGGTAGTACAGCGTATTCTGATTATTCAGATCCTGCTTACTATGTCAAAGGTAGCATGGCGGCGGATGCACAGAGTATTTTTTCCAAACTTTCCAATGGCCGCGAGTTATTAACCAGTCAGGCTAATGATTATGCTGCGGTTTCAGCGGATTATTTAGCTTTTACTCCAGTTTCTAACGGTTCCTATACCGTCCTAGACGAGTCGATCCCCTTTTATGAGATGGTTTTTTCCGGGCTGCGTCCTTTGTACGGCCCATCCATCAATACAGCATCTAATCCGCAAAAAAGCCTGCTTCAGTCGATTGCTTATGGAGTGGGGCCGTGTTTTTCCCTTTTGTATGAATACGACTTGGATTTGGTCGAGTCCGGGGCGGAAGGGCTGTATGCTTCCGTTTATGCTGAAAACCGGGATCTCATCGTGGATACTGTTGTTTGGTGCCAGGACTATTACAACGCTATTAAGGGTGCGACCTTGACAGAATGGAGAATGGATACTTCGGGTTATTCAGAAACTCGGTTCGACAATGGCGTGATCGTTTATACAAATCCTACAGACATGGTTGTGGAAACACCTGATGGCCCACTGGAGCCTATGCAATTTATGTTTACGACGGGTGGTGATCAACAGTGAAGGCTCGAAAGCGATCCCATAGCATTGAATTTCTAAAACAGAGGTACGGTTACATGTTTGTGGCGCCTTGGGTCTTTGGGCTGTTGGTTTTCTTCTTTATACCGTTGATAAGTTCCTTGTACTACTCGTTCTGTAATATTTCCATTACGGGTGAGGGTGTAAAAGCAACCTTTGCAGGGCTGGAGCATTATCGCAACCTGTTTGAGGAAGATGCCCAGTATCTAAACCATTTGCGCGATAGTCTGCTCAGCATTTTATATTCCCTCCCCATCATACTGTCGTTGAGCCTGATCCTCGCCGTTGTCCTTAATCAAAAATTTGTAGGTCGGGTAGTAGCCAGAGCTATCTTCTTTCTGCCAGTCATCATTGCATCGGGAGTAGTGATGAGTCTGCTGAAATCTGAATATGTTCGGGTACCATTATTTTTTGATTCAACCAGCAGTGCTGCTTTATCCTATAGCAGCATGATCGATTTTGAGGAGATTTTAGGGCGACTGAATTTGTCGGCCGAGCTGGTTGGATTCTTTTCAACGACGCTCAATAATGTGTTCGGATTGATCTGGTCCTGTGGGGTGCAGACAGTCCTGTTTATTTCCGGGTTGCAGACCATTCCGGCACCGTTATATGAGGTGTCCAAGGTAGAAGGCGCCAGTAAGTGGGAGGAGTTTTGGTATATCACTCTTCCTATGTTGCGGCATGTGGTGGTACTGGTAATCATTTATACTATGATAGAGCTTTTCACGTCGGTGGATAATGCAGTGATGAGCCAAGCGTATACCCTAATGAATACTTCGCAGGTGTATGATCGGAGTTCCGCCATGATGTGGTTGTATTTTGTTTTGGCTGGACTGTTTATGGGAGGAGTCATGCTGTTGTATAACCGCTTCTGCCTGAAGCGTTGGGACTAGGGGGGAGATCGGATGAACATATCGGCAGCACAAAAAATGCTTCTTCGTAAGCGGACGGCTCACGGTTTTACGGTTATCGTAAGGTGGATTTTTCTTCTGGCACTCAGTTTCATCCTTCTGTATCCGCTGCTTTATATGATCAGCGGCTCAGTCAAGGCCATTTCGGACTTCAGCGACCCTACGGTAACTTGGATTCCCAAGAACTACTCTTTGGACAGCTTTGCAAGGGCAGCGGAAGCCTTGAATTTGTGGCCATCATTAAAAAACACGTTGGTTTTGGAAATTGTCAGCGCTCTTATTGAAATCGTGACCTGTTCCATAGCTGCCTATGGTATGGCTCGATTTGAGTTCCGAGGGAAAAAGCTTCTAATGTTCTCCATGATTCTCACCATTCTGGTACCAGAGCAGTTGACTGCGATACCAACCCTTCTTAATTTTAGACAATTGGATTTTCTGGGCATTCTAAGGCTGATTGGTATGGCTCTTGGTACAGAGTTGCGGCCTAACATATTGGACACCCCGCTGACTTTCTATTTGCCTTCTTTGTTTGCCGTAGGTCTGCGAGGCGGTTTACTTATCTTCATATATATGCAATTTTTTAAAGGATTGCCTAAAGAATTGGAAGAGGCAGCTTGGATTGATGGTGCGGGTCCTATTCGTACCTTTATAAAAATCATTGTTCCGTCATCTGGTGTGGTTCTAGTTACTGTGTTTTTATTTTCCTTTATATGGCATTGGAATGATTATTATTTAGCGCTGATATATACGTTAGAAAACCGTCCTTTGGCGGTACAGCTATATAATATTTTTTCCGCATTATCAATCTTGGGTTATGGACAGTGGACCTACCAAGCGGTTTCTGCCGTATTAGCGGCCTGCCTGATATTTATAGCTGTGCCGCTTCTGATATATATTATCCTGCAAAGAAAGTTTATCCAAAGTATCGATCGGGTTGGGATTGTAGGTTAATTTTCACACCTGGACATGAGGTCAATTTTAAGGAGGAAAGATCATGAAAGAAAAATTATCGCGGGTAACAGGTATGTTTGCAGCATTAATCCTGACGTTGGTATTGTTTACAGGTTGTAATGGTACCCCTGTAGTGCCGGAATCTTCTGACGTAAGTTCCACGGGCACGGAATCTTCTGACGTAAGTTCCACGGGTACGGGGACCTCTGACGTAAGTTCCACGGGTACGGGGACCTCTGACGTATCAAACTCATCAGGTACGAACCCCTCTGGAAGTAATGAGCAGTCCGATGCCTCTTCACCGGTAGAGCCAATGACCGCTTTGACGAGAGACCAGGTTATGCAAAATATGCCATCCAACCTGAAGGGAACTACGATCACCTATTTTACCTGGTATGATGCACGCACGGCCATGGAAGGCAGTGCAATTGAGAATTTCGAAAAGCTCACCGGCTGTACCGTTAAAAACAATGTTGGCTCCTATGAGAACTTTGCGAGTGAATTAACAGCTTTGGTGGCCTCCGGCCGGGCCCCCGATTTGGTTCGCTGCAAGGAGAACGGTATCAATAACGTGAAGGCCCTGCAGCCGTTGGATGATCTAAACTTCAGTTTTAACGACACGGCATGGGATCATCAAACGATGGCAGATTATACGTTTAACGGCAAGGCATATGCCACCAATCTGTTGGATACGGCATTTTATGATTCTACTGTCTGTTTTTATAACTATAACCTGTTAGTTAAACAGTGTGGACTAGAGGATCCCTACTCACTCTGGAAGAATGGAAAATGGACCTGGGATGCTTTTTGGGATATGTGTGAAGAATTTGTTAAGGAATGCGATGGAGCCTATGGCGTATGCTTTGAGCCGTTGAATCTCCTGCCTCTGTGTAGTGGTATGTCCATGATCGCCTATGATGGGACAAAATATGTGAGCAATATGAATAACGAACTGCTGGTATCTACTTGGTATACCACCCTGGATAAGATAAACAAAGGGCTACTGACCAAGGACACGTGGCAGATGAATGCTTTTGTCAACGGCGATTCGCTTTTCTTCTGTTCTAGCATAACGGGGGGCTTTTCCACATCTGAATATTTTGCCAAATTGAAGGCGAAATCCTATCTGAGGGCGGTTCCGCTGCCATCAGGCGCCGCCGGCGGAAAGGATTATCAAATGCTGGGTGAGTATTCCGCTTGGGGCATTCCCAAGGGAGCCTCCAATCCCGAAGCCGTCCCCTATCTGTTGCGCTATATGTTGGATATGGGAAGCTATGATACGTCGAAAATGTTCTCTAACGATACGGCTGTCAACAGTCAGTTTCTTGAGGTGCTTAAGGCTGCGCGCAGTAATCCTAATAGGATTACCAATACCACAAAAAACATGCTGACTTTAGAGGACAATGGGGTTCGGGAGATGGATATTCGTTATCAGCTGTATACTCACGAAGCCAATCAGATCACCACGATTCTGCAGACCTATGCGCCGAATGTGCAGGATGCTGTGGATAAGGGCAATAAACAAATTTTGCTAATGAAGTGATAAATATATGAAGAATGTAGGATTCAATATTCCGGTAGTCGTCGCGCACAGAAAGCAAGAAATACTTGGGGCGCCAGATTTGCTTGTTGGCTCGGGGAAACGGTACTATGTCTCTGAAACCGGCAACGACACAAATGACGGATTATCCCCCGAATCCGCATGGGCGACTTTGGAACATGTTAATCGGGCTAATCACTTGAGAACAGGAGATGTGGTGCTGTTTCGACGCGGGGATTTGTTCCGAGGCATTTTGCAAACAAAAAGTGGCGTTGGGTACGGAGCCTATGGCTCCGGCCCGAAGCCACGCATTTGTGGATCGCTATGGAATGCTGCTGAACTGCATTGGGAAACCACGGATATTCTTCACGTCTATCGTTGTGAGGGTATCTATGACCGGGATGCGGGGCTCCTGATAGGGGACGATGGTAAGCTGGTTGGCATCAAAAAACTCGGAGGTATAGAAGAACTTCAAAACGACGGTGATTTCTTCCATGCGCCCGACCGGCATGTCTATATGCGGTGGAGCCAAGGAAATCCGGCTGAGTGCTTTAAAGAAATCGAGATTGGTATTAATTTGCATACAGTCCAGCTGCTCAATGGTCAGGAGAATATTACCATAGAAAATCTGAATGTCTGCTACACCGGCGCTCATGGGATTGCAGGAGGTTATTGCAAAAATATTGTCATTCGTTTTTGCGAATTCCACTGGATTGGCGGTTCCATTCAAGCCGGGACCGTACGGTATGGCAATGCAGTTGAGTTTTGGGCTTCCTCAGACACAGTGCTGGTTGAGCATTGTTATGTTTCTCAAGTGTATGACGCGGGGATCACTCATCAGGCCGGCGGAGCAAAGCAGGTTCAAATGCGCCATATTACCTATCGTTACAACCTAGTGGAGTATTGCACGTTTAGTTTTGAATGCTACGTCCGCAGACGGAATAAGGATGGGAAAATCTTAATCGATCCAGAATGTTATATGGAGGATATCCTTATCGAAAACAACCTGACCTTATATGCAGGCTTTGGGCTTGGAGAACAGCGTCCAGACAAAAATACGCCGGCACACATAAAGACATGGGAAAGCGAGAATTTCGCAAAGAACTATATCATTCGAGATAATATTTTTTATCAAAGCCGGGTGAATTTATTCCAAATTGACGCAATTGAGCCACAGTATTATCCAGAGTTGCGCCACAACACATATATACAGGTAAAAGGTCGGCCATTTGGCGTATGGAATAAGGAGTCTGTTTGTCAGTGCGAGGACACAGCGCATGAAATGCGTGATAGAGGAATCGACGTTGATCCGATCGTGATTTGGGAGGAGGAAGCCATATGAGCAAGAAGGATAGAATCTTTCGTGTACTCTCTATTGTTCTGTTGATGACAATGTTGTTGTTCAGCTTTGGCTGTGCAGGACAGGAATCTCTGTCCGAGATCAATTCATCGGCTATTTCTTCAGATGTGTCTGATGTGTCTGAGAACCCGAGCGTATCTTCCACAGAAACAGAGGGAACAAGTACGGAAACGCCAAGTTCTAACTCGCTCCCATCCACCACTGATCCAACGAGTACCACTCCCACGACGCCAAGTGTGAATCCGGATGCGGAGACACCGGTTTCAATGGAACAGACCTTAAAACTATACGGCAACATGAGCAGCAAGAGTGATAGTGCGGCAGCTTCGCTGCGCAACACGATAATTGGTAAAGAAAACTTGACTAAAACTGGCAGAAAAACCTTCTATATCTCGGCTCACAACGGCAACGACTCCAATGATGGATTATCGCCCTCCCAAGCGTGGAAGACCTTGGATGCTCTGTCCGCATACAACTATCTGATCGGTTCGGGGGATGTAGTACTTCTCGAACGGGGCGGTGTGTATCGGGGAACGCTTAACGCAGTCTCCGGCGTCACCTATGGGGCTTATGGTTCCGGGCCGAAGCCCTGCGTATATGGCTCACGTGAGAATGCCG